>Ga0114996_10007033_pt1 | contig 12866 bp, 1 predicted proteins | sample ArcticOcean_MG_C_4_FD_87039 | JGI IMG/M metagenome (GOLD analysis project Ga0114996, IMG submission 87039) | Marine microbial communities from western Arctic Ocean - ArcticOcean_MG_CB4_134 | ecosystem: Environmental > Aquatic > Marine > Oceanic | place: Arctic Ocean: Canada Basin | collected... | reverse complement strand
ATCGTTGATGAAGGTTTCGGTGCATTAGATAGTGAGAATATAGCCAATATGGAAGGGGCTTTTAACTATCTAAAAACACAGTTTGACTTTGTTATGATTATAACACACCTCGATACAATCAAAGATTATATGGATATGTTAATTCCTATTAACATAAAGAATGGATTAAGTAAAGTTATCTATTCTTAACTGGTAATCTAATACCAGTAGTTTTTATATTTCCATTTTGTTGAAAATAATCGAATAATATCCGTGAGATATTTGCGGAGATGGTAAGTCCTCTTATTTTGCTATCATCCATTAATTGGTTGTCAATATTGTCTGATATTGATATAGATCTAATCTTTTTATTCATATAAGTTCTCCTATTAATAATTATTAAGAATTATTAAAAATGTGTAGTTTTTTAAATATTTGATATTTATAAATGGTATAGACTATGGAGAATAGGGAATGGCGTCAAAAAAAACATATCCACCAAAATTTGTTAATACGTTAATACATCCAGCGGAATATAATTTAGAGAAACTTGATGTTTTTAAAGAAGCGGAACTTGGAAAATATTTTAATGTTAAAAATTTACCACCAATATTATCATTTGGTAAACATTATTTTACTATTTCTTATAATGATCCTTCTAGTGTTAATAGATTAAGAGAAAAATCACAAATACTTTTTGAATTTAAAGATTCAAAGGGGTTAGTTATATATTCCGATTTAACAACACTTAATGACATTAATGGTGCTGCTGTTGGTTATGTTTGGTTAAAGAAAGATCCAATAAAAACATACAAAGAGATTTCAGAAGGTAAAGGAACAATGACTATTGTTGCTGAACTTGAAAGTGTTCCTGTTGAATGGCAGGATATTTATAATGTAAGAACAACAATTCCGATAGAAATAAGAAAAGATTATCCTAATACATCTCCACTTTTATTACAAGATACTGGTTCTATTACGATGGATGTTCATGAAGAAGTATTAGCTTCAACTGACGCACCCAATATACAGATATCTTATGCTTTTATTAGTGCTAGTAATCTTACAACATATGGTGGTAAGATTGAGCAAATTGAGGTGTCTTATCTTGTAAGTGGTTCTACAACTATTGAAGGATCTGGTGCTGAATATCCAACAAATTTTATGTTGTGTGGATATCATAGACTTTCAGATGAAAATTATTATGGTGTGGGTGCACAACAATTTGAAAATGATATACATGAGGACTATGCTCATGGATTAAATCCTGTATCCAAAAAATTTAGAATTCCAATAAATGTTCCCCACCAAAGTAGTAGCGTTATGGATGTTCAGAACGCGCAAGTTAAATTTAGATTTAGATTTTTAAGTTCAAAGAATGAATATGCACAAGATATAACTACAAATCAAGTTATACAATTAACTTCTTCTTTCCAACAATGGGAAGGAGCGCCATGGGTAGCATTGGGTGGTAATAATTTGATGGGTGGTCAAATGTATGTAGGAAATGCGGTTGGTACTGGATTTGAATTTAGTGGAGGATCTGCTTTTTTAAGAACTGTTGGATATTTAGGATTTAGTAGTGCTAGTAAAACAGAACTTCCATCTGGATTTATGATGTGGAGTGGGTCGGTATTAACAGGAACTACTGATGATTATAGTACTGGTGGTGTCGGAATGGAAATGGTAACTGATAGCAGTAGTTATTTTAGATTTAGAACAAATCCTTCAGAACTTGATATTAGAGCCCAATCTTTTTATGTAGGATCTGAAACATCACAATTTATTAGTGGTGCTGGTGGTAATATAGAGATATCATCTTCTGGATTCCACCTTGATACTGAAAACAATTTTATGGAAATTGCTGGGTGGACTTTACACAGGGGCAGTGATGGAAGGTCATTATTAAGTGGTTCTAATATAACACTTGATGCCACAGGTTCATCTTTATATAAATCAGATACACCTCCTGGTACTACAAATGGATATTTTATAGATTTTACACCCGGAGATCAAAGTACTGATAATGATTATTATATTAGAATGGGCCCCCACTTTGCTGTCAGTCAAAGTGGCCAACTTTTTGCAAGTGGTGCTAGAATAGAAGGAACTCTTACGGCTGTAGATGGTGTTATTGGTGATTGGCAAATTATAGATGGTAAGTTAAGTGGTAGTAATGCTACTTTAGATGCATCGTCATCCGCTTTTTATATGACATCAGATCCACAAAATTATTTTATAGATTTTACTCCGGAAGCTGATGCTGGAATGTCAGCTGCTTCTAATAGAGCAAAATATTATGTTAAATTTGGCCCCAATTTTGCAGTATCATCAAGTGGAGTATTAATTGCTAGTGGTGCTATAATTGAAGGTACTCTTACTGCTGTAGATGGTGTTATTGGTGGATTTCTTATAGATTCACATTCAATTTATTCTGTAAATGGTAACATGTTTATTAGTGGAAGTCCACAAAATAACGGCACAGACCATTTTATTTATACACCCAATTTTAATATTAAAGGTAATGGTGATGTAACTGGCTCCCAAGTATTATTTACTGGTGGTAAAATAGCCGGCGCAACTATATCTGATACTGAACTAAAATATGGCTCAAATTGGTTAATATCAGCATCTGCTCAATCAAATGAATATTTTATATCTTCAAGTAATTTCCAAGTAATGCAAAGTGGTCAAATAACAGCAAGTGCTGGTAAGGTTGCTGGTTGGAAAATTGAACCAAATAAATTATCAACAACTGGGTTTGAAATTGCAACACAAGAATCGGGTGAAGATTTTATACTAAGTTCATCACATTTTCAAGTTGATCAGTTTGGAAATCTGACTGCTTCCAATGCTTATATTATTGGAACTATAACATCTTCAGTAATTATTAGTGAAACTGGTTATGTTTCTGGTTGGTCATTAAATCCTGGATATCTTATGGATGGAACTGGTAGATTTAAATTAGAACCAGCAGGTCCTTATGTTATATCATCATCCAACTTTCAAGTAACTCCAGCTGGAGATATAACTGGTTCACAGGTATTATTCACTGGTGGTAAGATTAGTGGTTCTAATATGGATATTCAAGTATCTCAATTTGAATTAGATACCGATGGTGTGGATATAAGTACAACTAATCAAACTTTAAAAGTAGGTAGTAGTGATCTTTCACTTTCTGCTGGTAGTGGTTCATTTTTATCTGGTTCAGGTGAGTTTAAACTTGGCGATGATAGCAGTTATATAAAATTTGAAAATGATAATTTTACAATAGCCGGTGCTGATTTAGATATTAATGTTACAGATTTACATATATCTGCTTCTGGGTTTTCACTATCATCAACGGAAGGATCTATGTCTATTGGTGATAATAGAGAAATAGTACTTGATAAGAAGGGTGGAACTGCTGGAGTTCCAATTATAAAAATAGATGGTGGTGAAATATCAGCATCTAATTTTTTTGTTTCTGCTCAAGGTCAAATGACAGCAAGTGCTGGAAAGATAGCTGGTTGGGATATTGATTCAAATACAATTTATAACTCCAACATCACAATGTCAAATGCAAATGGTGGATACATAAGTTTAAATGATGATTCTATTCTATTAAGTGGTTCTGGTGAAGGGCAATTAGCTGGTGGTGCAATATATTGGAATACACTTGGTGACTTAACAATTGCGGCTGATGTTGAGTTTAAAGGTAGAAGTGGGTTAAAAACTATATTCTTCGAAGATTGGTCTCAGTATGCAGATGGTAGTGCGCTTACCGGTAGTGGTGATAATCCAAAAACAGATGGTTCTGGGCAGGGGTGGTTTGCTTACATAAACGAAGGGTCGTCATCATTAGAAACAGGACAAGGTAGTGTGCACACCGCCGATAGAGTATTAAAAACAGGTGATGACTTGGAGGGTCAAATTTCCGATTGGACTTGGTGGAGTTCAAATCAATTAATTGCATTTAATTCACAATCATTATATGAAATAGAAATTAGAATTAAAAAAACAGAAGGAGATCACGAAGGTGGAGAAGATGATGATGGTTTTGAATTTGTTGGTGTTACGTGTTTTAACGCTGATGGAACAACCAAAGTAAATACGGATGGTATTGACAGCTATCACAGTCAACATTATTTTACTCTTCAAGATTATGATGTTCCAAATGATGAGACATGGAGAATTTATAAAGGATTTTTTAAAGGCAGACAAGGAAGAATACCCGGCGCAGCTGGTGGAGTCCATCCAACCATAACCGATCCTGGTGTGGTAGCGTCTGGTTCTGGTGGAGATGATGTTAAATATTTCGCTCCAATGTTTATAGCAAATCATTATTCTAATACAGGCGCAGATGGTATTGCTTATATTGACTACATAAGAGTTTCCGAATATCAAACAGGTGGTGGTGGAACAAAGATTTCAGGTGATAATATTCAAACTGGAAAAATCAAATCAAACAATTGGTCAAACCTTGCTGGTTCAGAAATTAATTTACAAGATGGAACATTTAAACTTGGTGGATATGATAATCCCGATTTAGAATTTGATGGATCTACATTAACAGTAAGTGGAACAATAAGTTCATCTGTCGGAAACATCGGTGGTTGGACAATTGATGGAGCAAAACTAAAAAAAGGAACAGATTTTGAATTAGCCCCACTATCAACATATATAATATCTTCATCTAATTTTAAAGTTGATAGTAGTGGAGATATAACTGGCTCACAAGTATTATTTATTGGTGGTAAAATTGCTGGTTGGGATATTGTTGGTAATACAATATCAAGTTCAAATGTGAAATTAAATTCTTATAATAATAATGGTGAAATAACACTGGGTAGTGCATCTGGCTTAACTGTTGGTGGTGATGGTATTTATATGAATGGAAATGGTGTGTTTAGAGCAGGTGGGAACGCCAGTGATTTTATAAAATGGGATGGATCTAATATTTCTATATCTTCATCTAATTTTAGTTTAAATTATGGTAACATAAGTGCAAGTGGGGGAACAATAGCAGGTGCTACAATATCTGATACTGAATTAAAATATGGCTCAAATTGGTCAATATCAGCATCAGCACAACAAGATGAATATTTCATATCTTCATCCAAATTTAATGTAAAACAAAGTGGAAACATAACTGGTTCTCAAGTATTATTTACTGGTGGTAAAATATCTGGTTGGGATATTAATGATGGAAAATTATCATTTGGTGATGGTACAATGACAGAAGACAATTCTCTTCTTCCTGCTCCATTAACTATACAACTTCAAACTGGTAGTAAAGCTAGTGGTTATTTCCACAATTGGAATAGCCATTTGGCTGGGTTATTTTTAACATGGAATTATGAGGATAATGCTGGGCATGTTGTTGTTGGACAGATAGCAGCTAGTAGTCAAACTTTAAAGGATGGTTTTTATGGTATTCAGATGATGAATGATAGCAGTAAAGAATATTTTGTCCTCTCTGCAGACGCATCTGGATCGGGATTTAGCAAGAATGTATATAATAGAATAGCTGGTTGGGCTTTTGATGAGAATAAGCTTTATAATACAAATAATACTTTTTATTTTCAATCAACCGATGGTGGGGGGCTCTGGCTTGGAGCTGAAGCTTATGATGATGCAGGAATAGCGTTAAGTGGTAGTGGTGAGGGATTTTTGGCTGGTGGAGCAATAGCTTGGGATAAAGGTGGTGACTTAACTGTAAGTGGAACATTAAGTGCGAGTATTGGTAATATAGGTGGTTGGACAATTGATGGAGCAAAACTAAAAAAAGGAACAGATTTTGAATTAGCTCCATTATCTACTTATATAATATCTTCATCTAATTTCAAAGTTGATTCTACTGGAAACATAACTGGTTCACAAGTATTGTTTACTGGTGGTAAAATTACTGGTTCAAGTGTAGATATTAAAGTATCACAATTACATATAGATACGACTACATTTGATGTAACTACCGATGATGGTGGAAAAATAACTCTCGGAAGTTCTGATGAAATATTATTAAGTGGTTCTGGTGAAGGACAATTAGCAGGTGGTGCAGTTTCTTGGAATAAAGAAGGAACTTTAGTTGTAAGTGGAACATTGAGTTCAAGTATTGGTAATATAGGTGGTTGGACAATTGATGGTGAGAAGTTAAAAAAGGGAACAGACTTTGAATTAGCCCCACTATCATCGTATGTCATATCATCATCTAGATTTAAAGTTAATAGTAGTGGTGATGTAACGGGTTCACAGGTATTATTTACAGGTGGTAAAATAGCTCAATTTACTATTGATGGTAATACTCTTTCTTCTTCTGGATTTATATTAGATGCTACTGATAAATCTATTTCACTTGGTAGTGGAGATGCTATATTCATAGTAGACGCGGATAGTGGTCTTCAATTAGGTAATGCAGCATTTGCAAGTGCTCCATTTAGTGTAACTGAAGCTGGTGTATTAAAAGCTGAATTGGGAACAATAGCTGGTTGGGATATTGATGCTAATAAAATTTCTTCTGGTAATTTACAGATGTATAATACTGGAGTTCTTCAAACTTCCGATTTTGCTAGTGGAGTTACGGGCTGGAAGATAGATTCTGCTAATAATGGTTTTGCTGAATTTGAGAATGTAAGAATTAGAGGTACAATGGCTACTGTTGTATTTGAAAAAGAATCAGTTAATGCTGTTGGTGGTCAGTTATTTATAGCTAATTCCACAACTATTACTGGTTCTGGTGTAACTGCTGCAGATACTACAATGAGTGTTGTGAATGTAACTGGTTTTACTGGAAGTTATGACGATAATGGAGAAGTTTTAGCAATTAAAAAATTCACAACTACTGGGTTTGCCACAGAATATGTTATGGTTCAAAGTTCTTCTCGAACCAATAGCACATCGCAAACAGATTTTTCAGGAAAACTTTATGTTAAACGTGGGTTGGATAGTGGTCTTAGTGGAAATGAACCTGGTAGTGAATATGTTGGTGATGCACCATCTTCTGCAACTGCATATAGTGCAAGTCAAGTTATTGTATCAACTGGTAGAAGTGGTACTGGTTATATTAGATTAAATGCTAATCCAAGCGATACAGCCACACCTTATATTGATATTGTTGAGAGAACTGGTAGTGGTGCTTATGATGTTAAATTACAAACAAGACTTGGTGATTTAAGTGGATTGGTTGGTAATTCAGTTCTTGGTGGTAATACAGATCCTGGATATGGATTGATGGCAGAAAATGTATTTTTGAGTGGTCGTATTGACGCACAGTCTGGTGAAATTGGTGATGTGAAAATGACAAGTGGATCTATAACTGTAGGTGAGGGTTGGATGGAAGGTTGGACAAGGCATAAAGCTGGGGAAACTGGATTTGTTTCTAAGTTGGTTGCTAGTATGTCGGGTCAACCAATTATTCAACCGGTGAAAGCTGTCGCATCACTTGATTGGGGTCCACCAAGCTTTACAAATTATTTTGGTACTAATGATAAAGACTCTTTTCAGTTTACAGATACTAATGCACCAGCAACATCAAGTTACTTTATTGCTACTTCGTCTGCTTGGAGTGCTAGTGTGGTGGATAATCTGTCTAATAAGTCTGCTCCAGTATTTTTCTTTGGGACGGGTTCTAATACAAACGAATATATTACAAATTTAAGTGAAAAAATTAATCAAGTTAGTGAAAGTTCATATATACCTATAATTGCAAACGCATTATTAAGTATACCACATACATCAATAACATCTTCTTTACAATTAACCGCTTCGTATATTGGTACTGCTGGTAATAATTTTACCTGGCAGACAGGTTCACATCATCCTTATGATTGGACTAGTGCGGTCTATCCTGCAGGATTTTTTGACGGGGGCATTAATGAACCAATAGTTCCATTAGCTGGTGATGGAGACGAATATGAACATTATGCTGGATTTTTTGTAGGATATGATACTGGTTCGTCTGTTGGTCAAGACAACTATATAAGTAATCCAGGAGAAGGATTTTTATTTGATAGAGTATTTAAATTTGGAGTTTATGGTGGTTCACCTGGATCTCCTGAATTTCTTATTTTTGATGGTGAAAATATGTTTCTACAGGGTGCAATTGAAACTGTGGCTGGTGGTACTATAGCTCATTGGGATATATCAGAGGAGACAATTTATAAAAATTATGGAGAATATCCTAGAAATATGGTTCAAATGGCAGGAGCTTCGGATTTTTTAGCAGATTATTATAATCCAGGAGATGATGACAAACCCAACACAGAATTAAGTGCTTCAGCTATAGAATTTTTGTCTGGAAAAGCCCCAGCATATCTTCCACTTATATCTGTACATGATCAAACTGGTAGAGTTGTTGGTGCTATGGGACACTTTGAATCACAATCTCTTGGTATTTATGGTATAGCTGGTAAAATTGGTAGTTGGGAACTTCATCCAACATCTATGTCGAAATCACAAGGTTTTGAACTTTCTGATCGCGATCCTAACGAGTGGCCAAAATATCATTCTAATTGGACTGGTTCACACCCATATGCAACCCAATCAAGAAGGATGTCTCTTGGTAGTACAGAAGCTCCAATTATGTCAAATCCAATTTATAGACCAGGACAACCAAGACAATATGGTGAAGATGAGTTTGGTGTACCCGCTATAAATATAGCTGTAACACATAGTAAATATTTTAAAATAGATTGGGATGGTGATGTAGAAGTTGGTGATGATTTATCAGTTGGTGAGTGGATAAGACATTTGGGTGATAATGGAAGTTGGAACCCTGATGATCATCTTAATGAAGATTTTGTAAATAGTGGAAGTTTTCTAAAAGAAAGGTTTGGAGCAGATTCACATAGTTTTTATAATCCCAATAAACTTTATACTGGAATACAATTCCCAAGTGATCAATGGGAAATGGATTTCCAAGTTGGTGGTATGGATGTAATGGAATTAAAAGGTCCAAGTCGTGGAATGGCAAATGAACCAAGTTATAGTGCAGAATTTTTAGCCAAAACAGGATCTTGTAATTGGAAATTGAATGATAAGAATTGGGATCCTCCTAATATTTTATTTGGATTTCCTGTTGGAGCGCCGACATCACAATCAATGTATATTACACACGATGAAATAAGAATGTTACCTGGACGACCAGAAGCCGCTCCCAATTCTTCATTAGCCGCGGCTGAAGGTTTAATTCAAATGTATGCTAGACTTGAAATAATAAGTCATTCATTACAAGCTTGGTGGGGTGATGAACAATATCCTGGATATACATTTGATGGAAAAGCTGATACTGGAATGTTTATATTGCCGTATCTTGATGGATCGGATTTAGAAGAAACATTAGCATTTTCTGTAAATGGTAGAATAGAAGGTAATCCTGATGTAAGAGGCCTTCATATGTTAATGCAGGATAATAAAAAGACAAGATTTTTTAATGAAGAGGGAGATGAAACTTTTAGAATCGATGGTGATGCTGCTGGTGGTGGTAAACTACAAATTTTTGATAATACTGGGGCCTCTAGATTTGAATATGAAGCGATGGACGGTAGGATTCAAATGCAGAATGTTTATGAAAAGGAAACAATTCAAATAGAAACTGATCAGATTGGGGATTCTGCTGGTTCTGGAAAAATAACATTAAAAAGAGACATGGGTGCTAGCTTCCCATTACTCAGGGAAATAAGAGCTATTCAGCTTGATGCAGATGAATTGCATATTGAAATGTTTAATTCATTAGAAATGAAAACTGTCGAAATAAATTCAAATGTTGATACTAATTTGGCTGGGGTAATTTCATTGGGTGATTCGGGAAGTGTAGCTAATTTTGGAGATGTGGGAGATTATCCACTTATTACAATTGCTGCTGATGAACGAAAAATATTATTGTATAGTTCTGCTAGTCTCGATGCATCGGGAATATATGTTAGTCAAGAATTAGGTGGAAATACACTTCCGGCATTTGGTCCAACTTCAGGAGACTCTGCATGGGATAAATGGGATTTTAACGCAACAGATGATGGTAAAGCTGGAGGTACTGGTTGGAGTGCTGGAAATGGTGTTCTTGATTATGTATGGTTTGATAATGATGATAGTGATTTATGCATAAGCAGTTCTAATTTTGCAGTTGTTCTCAAACCCGCTACTCAATATAGCTTTTATTTTAATATTGAAGAAATTGTGCCGTGGTCTGATGATAATGAAAGATTTGAAATGAAAGGTTCTGATGATAATAGTAAATTGTTCTCATTGAGGCTATGGAAGTTTGGAGAACCTACAGGCAAAGTTACACAATCATTTACAACCGACGCTACATTTGACGGAACAGAAAAATTTCGACTTAGAGCTGATGAGAAAGGTACTACCGCGGCAGGTCAATATAGATTTTCTGAATTCAGAATAGTAGAAATGATTGATGAATTTCAACTTCATGAAGGTGTTGATTTAGAAGATTATGCTACTGTTTTTATTGATGGTGAAAAAGGTCATGAGGAAGGTGGTAGAATAATATTAAGGGAAAAAGATTCTACTAATATAATCAAACTTGATGCTGATGAACGAAAAATTGAGATGCAGACTGGTGGTGGTCATGAAACCATTGTAATAAATTCAGATACAAGTAATGCTGGAAAGATATCAATTAAAAGTGAAAATCCAGTTGGAAATGGTAATATAGATAGTATTACATTATCAGCTGTAGATCATAAAATTACAATGTATTCAGGTTCTGCAAGTTCATCTGCGAATTTGGTTATAACTAGTGCATCTATTGGCATCGGCACAACGAGTCCATCAGGTTCACTTCATGTTGTAGGTGAGGCTTGGATTACAAAGGATACTGATAATGGTTTAAGAATTAGACCTGGTTTACCTTATGGTTATCAATATGGATTTGCAGATAATAGTAATTATGCAATAGCATTTGTTAATGAACAAGGAGTTAATAATCAAGCGATTGTTCTGGGTGACAGCGGAACTACCTCCACAGGAATACTTTTCGGTGTTTCAAATAGGGATAGTACGGGTGATCCATCAGTAGGTAATGAGTCAGGTTGGTCTGCTTCATTTGCAATTACAGGTCAGGGCAATGTCGGCATCGGCACACCAACTCCAGATTCAAAATTAGATGTTATACACGATTTCTCAGTATCAAACACAGATTGGGATGGTGGTACTGCTGGTTCAAGGTTTCGAGTTCAACTCGATTCCACTAGTGGAGATACTGGTGCTACAATTCTTATGCAAGATGTAGGTGGAACTTCTAATAATGATTTAACTATGTTACCATATACTGGTAGAGTAATTATTGGTGCTGACAATCAACATGCAGCAGGCGTGAAGCTTCACGTCTATGGAGATATAAAAATCGACAATGAAACTGATGTCGATACCAACGCCTATTACGGAATATATTCGAACCAGGATATAAATCTAAAAATTGGTTCTGCTGCTGGCAGTGAAGCTAGAATGTATCTATATGGTATAAATAATGGAGAATCAACTTCTGGCTCCATCTATATGGCTGCTGCGAATCAGTCAAATCAATTATTTTTAGATGCTACTGATGGCAATGTCGGCATCGGCAACACAAATCCACCAGAAGCTCTAACTGTAGAAGGCACCATAAGTTCAAGTGGTGGAATAGAACTTGATGGTGGAGACAGTTTACCCGATGGGGGGGATAGGGTTAGACTCGGAGCTACAGCTGCTGGTGGTACAACTACAGGATCACTTCAAGTTTCTACTAGAGCTGGTTATGCTTATTTCGGACCAAGAAATCTTAATTGGAATCACATTACAACAGATCGACCAGCCATGTACTTTAATGTTGCTGGGTCTGGTATGTATGCTTTTAATGCAGGATCGGGTGGAGATGTTACTTTAGCATCTTATGATAATAAGGACCTTATACTTCGTAGAGACCAACAGGACGGAAATTTTGATCAGATTGCAATCCATCCAAATTCAATGTCTATTAAATTGGGTGGTACAGACAGACTTGTTATAGATGGTTCTGGAAATGTCGGCATCGGCACACCGAGTCCATCAGCATTATTAATGGTAAGAGGTACTGGTGAAAATAACACTGGTGGACCTACTGGTGGAACAGATCAAGTTCAAATAATGTCAGATGTCAATGGATATGCTGCTGGTATTGGATTTACTAGTCATCTCACAGGAGGTAATACTTGGGCAGACGCTAATCAACATGGTTATCTTAGATTTTTTCATGGAGATGGAGCTCTTCCAGTAGCAGGAGCTGGTTTTTACATGGCATCTGATAATGGGGCTTTTTCTCTTACATTAACTGGAAGTAATGCTAGTACATATTTATATCTAGGTACATCGCAGATAGTTGGTAAGAGTGGAAATGTCGGCATCGGCACAACAGATCCAGATGTAGCGTTGCATGTGGTAAACGGTGCAGATGGAAATACTGCTAACTTCTTTGGTTCGGCAGATACTACTACTCGATTTACTATTAATGTACACCACGCTGATCAGATGTCTTCTCTTTTTTCTTATGATGAGAGTGGAACTCCGGCTTATAATAAACTTAGAGTAGGACATGGTTCTGATAGCAGTAAAGCATTAGTTGTTGACCCTGCAAATAAAAGAGTCGGCATCGGCACAGATAGTCCAGACACAACTTTAGTTGTGGCCACAGGCTCGGGTGCACCTTACGTTTCTATCCAGATGAAAGTGGGTTCAGACACTGGTATGTCTATTGGTGTGGATGGGAGTAATAATAGTTTAAAGATAGGAGATTCATATAACCCAACATCCAATACTCATCTTACTATTTTACAAGATGGAAATGTCGGCATCGGATTAACGAATCCAGGATACAAATTACACATTTCAGAAAGTACTGGTACTGCAGGTCTTGTAGTTGATGGTGGTTATAGTGGTGT
>Ga0114996_10007032_pt1 | contig 12866 bp, 8 predicted proteins | sample ArcticOcean_MG_C_4_FD_87039 | JGI IMG/M metagenome (GOLD analysis project Ga0114996, IMG submission 87039) | Marine microbial communities from western Arctic Ocean - ArcticOcean_MG_CB4_134 | ecosystem: Environmental > Aquatic > Marine > Oceanic | place: Arctic Ocean: Canada Basin | collected... | reverse complement strand
CGCGCTTCGTGGCGTCAGTTTCAACGTGAACAAGGGCGAGTTGATGGCGGTGGTCGGGCCGTCCGGGTGCGGCAAATCCACGTTGCTGCACCTTATGGGTACCCTTGATCGTCCCTCTAGCGGTGACGTGATAGTCGCTGGGCATCGCGTGTCGGCGCTTTCGGACAGCGAGCTATCGTCGTTGCGGGCGCACCACATCGGATTCGTCTTCCAGCAGTTCCACCTGCTGGGTGGGTTGAGCGCGATCGACAACGTCGCCGACGGTCTGTTGTACACCGGCCGGCCGCGCAACGAGCGCCGTGAGCTGGCGGAGTTGGAGCTACGCCGCATCGGCATGGGCCATCGCCTCGATCAGATTGCCACGAAACTTTCGGGTGGCGAGCGCCAGCGGGTCGCGACCGCGCGGGCCGTGGTGGGCAAGCCGTCAATCATCCTCGCTGACGAGCCCACCGGTAGCCTCGACACGAAGAACAGCGAGGCGATGGTTGAGTTGATCACGGAGGTGCACGCGGGCGGATCGACCATCGTCGTGATCACTCACAACCGCGACATCGCCGAACGCTTCCCTCGGATCATTGAGATGCGCGATGGCCGGATCGAGCGCGACTCGGCGGGGCGATTGTCGTTGTGATGGTGCAAGCACTGCCCAAGAGCCGACTCGCGCCCGGCGACCTTATCCGTACGGCGATCGTGGGCATACGCATGCGCAAGCTGCGATCCGCGTTGTCTTCGCTGGGCATCGTCATCGGCGTCGCGGCGATGGTGGGCATCTTAGGCCTGGCCGAGTCGTCGAAGTCGGAACTCTTGGCGCAACTAGACCGGTTGGGCACGAACTTACTCATCGTCGAGTCGGGAACAGGGTTTGGCTTGGGCACGGGTGCGCTGCCGACAGAGGCGACCGGCATGATCGCTCGCATTGGGCCGGTAGAGAGCACAAGTATGATTAGCTTCGTTGGCGGCGGCGTATACACGAACGACCGCATTCCCGAGGGACGGACCGGAGGGATCTCAATCCAAGCCGTGGATACCGGGCTGCTGGACGTGCTCGCGGGCTCCGTCGCCGATGGCGTGTGGCTGGGCGATGCGAAGGCCTCCTATCGCACGGTCGTTCTGGGGTCCGTCGCGGCGCGGCGTCTGGGCGTTCGCGAAGTCACCGGCACGCAGCCGATTTGGCTTGGGGGGCGATGGTTCACAGTCATTGGCGTGCTAAACACCTTCGAGCTTTCGCCGGACCTCGATCGATCGGCGCTCATCGGCCACGCGGCAGCGGCGACGTTCCTCGACCACGAGAACCTGCCCACCCGAGTGTTGGCCCGCGTCGATCCAGCAAGGGTCGACCAGGTGGTCACGGTGCTAGCGGCGACGGCCAACCCAGAGTTTCCAGAGGAGGTGGAGGTGGACAAACCCACTGACGCCCTGGAGGCAAAGGAGGCGGCAAACGATACGTTGACGGCCCTGTTCCTTGGATTGGGAGCGGTGGCGTTGCTCGTAGGAAGCGTGGGCGTTGCCAACGTCATGGTCATCTCTGTCCTCGAACGACGTGGGGAGATCGGCCTTCGGCGCGCGCTTGGCGCGACGCAGCGTCAGGTCGCCGCTCAATTCCTCGGCGAAGCTTTGCTGTTAGGCCTAATCGGAGGCATCGGTGGCGTTCTTCTGGGCGTCGGTACGACCGTCGTGTTCGCCAACGTTAAGGGGTGGGATCCCCTCATCCCACCGTTCGCGCTGCTCGGCGGCCTCGGCGTTTCACTCGTCGCCAGCGGGGTTGCAGGGCTCTACCCTGCGGTCAAAGCCGCTCACTTGTCCCCGACCGAAGCGCTTCGAACGACGTAGAAGGCTGGAGCACGCTACGCGTCGTCGGGCAACGAGCGGGAAAGGTCGTTCAGCAGGTAATAAGCCACCTGGAGCGGGAGGCGGGTTTCGATTGCGTTGAACGACGGATCTTGAAAACCGGCTTGGCGGTTGTGCTAGCTGAGTGCACAGCATAAGCATCTGGCTAGACGTATGGGGGGGGGCCTAGCTGCTTCGGTTCGACCCCGCGTTAGCTCATAGGAGCGTGGTTCAAATCTCGGTTGTGTCAGACCCCATGGAGGCGGGTGTCAAACAGCCAATGGGCCTCTCGCGGGCCCCGCCCCTACTCGATTGGGCGCCCCACTCCTCGATAGCCGATGGACTCAGGGACGCCATCGAGGAACTCAGAGCAGCAGGCGAATTGCCCTCGCGCCGCCCAATTGCGGAGTACTGCCAGACCCAGCGGGCTACAGCAGCGAAACCTCAATGTCCGGGTGAGGGGCCATGTTGGCGAAGGGGCCACCCGGTTCCAAGTAACCAGGGTATCTCCCGTGTTCTATCGGCAGAACAATACACTGGTTCTTCGCTTCGTCACGGATGACGTTGATGGGATCGCCCCCGTCCTCAACAATTTGCATTTGTTCTTCCAACATGCGGCGATAGAAGATGATGCCCGCATCGGTAACTCCGAGGTGCTCGGCGGTCCGATTCGCCACCGCACCCTGGGCGATCCACGCTGAAGCGTCTTGGCCCTGCACGTTGTGGCTGATAAGCCGACCGTTAGGGTAATACAGGGGCAGCTCCTCCATTGGCACAACATCCTGGTATGGAATGGACTCCTCTGGAGCAGGGACCCGAACTTGGTAACGGATATACAACGTATTTGTGTCATCGACCGGCGTGCGCATTAAGAATGTGTGACGCCCGTCACCGCCCCCTACGCGCAAAGTAGCCGGGAACAACAAGGGATGACCAATTCGCCACTCGTGGTGGCTCTCGTCAGCGCCGACTGTTACGCGACGCTTGATGATCCCGTGTTCAAACCGCTCGAAGCCCATCTTCAGATGATGCTTGGCCCGCTGCGGCAGGACATCACGCCACTCCTTACCCTTTCCACGGCGCCCGTTGACCCAGGTTCCCCAATAACCGTGGAGGTGCTCAAAGTGCGCAGGGTCCAGTGCGTTGTCAACGGCCTGAAGCCAATTGCAGGGCAAAACGGACTCAGTCAAGGAGCGTTCGACGCCCTCCCAGACCAGTAGGTCCCAGCGTGGCAGCAGCGGTGCGGGTTCCGGACCGAGATAGGCAAAGATCAAGCCTCCAAGTTCCTCAACCGGGTAGGTCTTGGCCTGAATCTTGGACTTGAACGTGCTGCCGGCCGGCTCGCCTGGTTGGTCAAGGCACTTGCCATCAAATCCGTAAATCCAGCCATGGTAGGCGCACCTGATACCGTCCGGTTCCGGGATGCCGTAGAGGAGATTCATGCCACGGTGAGGGCATGAAGGGTCTATCAAACCGAGCTTGCCATTAGGGGTCTTGTAGAGGACGAGGTCTTCCCCAAGGAGACGGACCGGCCTGGTTGGCTCCTCCCCGTCCATCTGAACGCTGCCCGCGATCGGATGCCAGTACCGCCGCATGAGATTGCCCATGGGTGTGCCTGGACCAACCTGGGTCAATCGGTCGTTTTGCGCCTGGGTCAGCATGCGAACCTCTTTTCATCCCGCCACAAACTCGGCGGGCTCATAGCGTCCTGGGGCACCTGTCCACCGGAGCATACCCCAGAACCTCCGCAGTGTATCGGCCCAGGGCGGCACAGAAATCGGGGCGCGCGCTACCGCCCACCACTAGACCCCAGACGCTCAATCGGCGCTTGACGGAGGGCAAAAAGAATCCGCCGTGACGGCGGATGAAAAGGTGATGGTCGGGGTGGCCGGATTTGAACTCTGGTCCTCCCTCACCACACCGAGCCAGCGCTACGATGCGGTTGCCCCATCCAACGCCGCAACGTATCGTTGGCTCTACTATGACCTCCTCCACCCAACCCACCGCCCTCGCACACCTCCGCGTCGTTGAGCTCGCGCTGAATGCCGCTGGCCCCGCCGCCTACGCCGCGTCCTACCTCGGCGGCCTCGGCGCCAATGTCGTCAAAGTCGAGCCCACCACCGGCGACCCCGCCCGCCGCCTCCCCCCGTTCGCGAACGACGTCGTGCATATCGAACGCTCCCTCCCCTTCGCCAACGCCAACCTCAACAAGCGCTCGATCGCCCTTAATCACACTCTACCCGCCGACGCCGCCACGCTGCGCGATCTCATCGCCTCAGCAGACATCCTGATCGAGGCCCTCGGCGTCGGCGAACTCGCCAGTCTTGGCTACGACCCGACCGCCCTCGACACCCTGAACCCGACCCTCGTCACCATCAACATCACGCCCTTCGGCCAGTGGGGCCCATACGCCCACTATCGAGGCGGCGACGCCGTCGCCGCCGCCATGTCCGGATTCATGACCAACCAGGGCGACGACCAACGCCCGCCCGTCGCGCCCCCCTGCGAAATGAGCTACCAGCTCGCCGCCATCCAAGCCGCGTTCATAGCCATCGCCGGAGTCCGCCACGCCCGCCTCACCGGCCACGGCCAGCAGATCGACCTGTCCCTCCAAGAAGCGCTCACCTACGCCAACGTCCAGTCCGTAGCCAAGTACTCTCAGCGCAGCGAGGTCGTCAAACGACCCGGCCGCGAGGGCGGGCCCTTCAACATCTATCGAGCCCGCGATGGACGCTACGTGTTCATCGCCATCTACTTCGCCGCCCACTGGCACACACTCACCCGCGACTGGATGCAGGACCCCGTCCTCTCCGCGCCCGAGTGGGACGTCCAGCAGTACCGTATCGATAACGTCGACGTCATCCAGATGCTCATCGGCGAGTTCATCGCCGGTTTCGACGCCGACGATTTCGTCGCCCAGTGCCAGGCCAAGGGCATCGCCTGCACGCCCGTGAACACGCTCGAAGACCTCACCCACGCCGAGCAGCTCACTCAGCGGGATTGGTTCTGGACCGTCGAGCACCCCGTCATCGGTGCCTACCAGGCGCCCGGCGCGCCATTCATCATGTCCCGCACGCCCTACCGCCTCCTCCGACGCTCACCCCTGCTCAACGAACACCATGACGAGGTCATCGCCGAGTTGGCGAGCCTTCCCCCACGCCCAACCAGCACCCCAACTACGCCCGTCGCCCTCCTCGACGCCATTCGCGTCGCCGACGTCACCCGAGTGTTCGTCGGCCCCATCGGCACCCAGCTCCTCGGCTTTTACGGCGCGCAAGTGATCAAGGTCGAATCAGCCGACCTGCCCGCCAATCGTGACCCATCCCGGGGCATCTACCCCGACATGAATCGCAACAAGCTCAGCTGCACCATCGACCTGCGCAATGACGACGGCAAAGGGCTCTTCAAACAGCTCGTCCAGATCTCCGACATCGTCGTCGACAACTTCTCCGCCGGCGTCATGGATCGCCTCGGCGTCGGCTACGAGGCGCTGCGCGAGGTACGGCCAGACGTCATCCGTATCGGCATGCCCGGCATGGGCTCCACAGGCCCCCAGGCCCGGTGGGACACCCACGGGAACTCCCTCCAGGCCTACACCGGCCTCGTCCACCTCTGGGGCCACCCCGCATCGCCCATGGAGGCCCACGCCAAAGGCACCACCCCCGACTACGTCGGCGCGGTCTTCATGGCTCTCGCTTCCCTCGCCGCCATCGAATATCGCGATCGCACTGGCGAGGGCCAAGAGCTTGAAGTCAGCATGCTCGACGGCCAAGCCGCCCTCATGGGCCCCGCCATGCTCGACTACACGGTCAACCAGCGCTCCTGGGGCCCCGTCGGCTACGACGAACCCCTGACCGCCAACTTGGCTCCGTACGGCTGCTACCCCACCCGTCACCCCGACTCTTGGCTCGTCGTCGCCTGCGAAACTGATGCCGACTGGCAGGCCGTCGTCATCGCCATGCGCGAGCCACCGTGGGCTGACGAGCGCTTCGCCACGCTCGCAGGCAGGCGGGAAAACCGAGCGACGCTGGACGAGCACATCGCCGGGTGGACCGTCGGGCTCACGCCGCACCAATCCCTGCGCCTGCTCCAGAACGCCGGCGCGCCCGCGGGCATCGTCATGAACAGCGAGCAGCTCTACATGGACCCCCACCTGCGCGCCCGCGGCCACCTCGTCGAGATCAACGAGCCCCCGTGGGGCACCCTCACCCACCAGGGCGTTCCCGCGATTCCTTCACTTTCTCCGGCGCGCGCCAACAGCAAGCCCCCCTGGCCCGGCGATGACAACGCGCAGGTCTTTGGCGATATCCTCGGCCTGTCCGCAGACGAGATCGCCACGCAAACCGAAAACGGCGCCATCCGCTAGCGCCAACAGGAGTGCCCATCATGGAGTACGAATTCATCCTCTACGAGAAGATGCGCCAAGGGGTCTTGATTACCCTGAACAGGCCCGACCAACTCAACGCTCTCAACGAAAAGATGCGCGTAGAAATGGATCAGGCCTTCGCCGAAGCCGAGGCCGACCCCAAGATTAGAGCCATCGTGCTCACCGGCGCAGGCCGCGCCTTCTGCTCCGGAGCCGACATGGGCAGAGAGCGCGCCCCCACCTCCTGGCCCTCCGGCGTCCCTGAAGGCATGGCCGTCGGCGAGCACATCGCCGGCTGGCGCAACCGCGACGGCACCGGCTCCAAGCGACTCCAGCGCATGTGGGAGCTCAACAAACCCGTCATCGGCGCCATCAACGGCTGGGCCATGGGCTGGGGGTCTTGGTTCGCCATCTGCACCCACATGACCTACGCGTCGGAGCGCGCCGTCTTCGCGCAGCCTGAAGTGCGCCAGATATCGAACACTCACTTCATGTGGACCCTAATCGCCGGATTCAAGAACGCCCTGCGCTACGGTCTCACCGGCGACCACATCGACGCCTGGGAAGCCAAGCGCCTCGGTCTCGTCAACGACGTCGTCCCCCACGACGAACTCATCGACACCTGCTTCGAACTCGTCGAGCGCATCGCCATGGTCAGCCCAGACTCCATCGCCATAAACCTCGCCATCGCCACGCGGGGACTCGACCTCATGGGCCTCAACAACGCCTGGCAACTCAACGCCGAACTCTCGGGCATGGTCCACTCCTCCGTCCGCGAAGAATGGCGCCGCCCCATGGAAGAAGCCGCGCGCGAACGCGGCGCCAAAGGCTACATCGACGTCCGCGATACCCCCTTCCAACCCGAACCCTTCGGCCCCCGCTCCAAGCCGCGAGAAGATACCGAGAACCCGACCTAACCGTCTGTGTCCTGCCTGCCGCCAGTAGCTGCTTCGAGAGCATCACGCGCACGGCGTAATCGTGGCTCATTTGAGCGTGCGATGAAGAAGACGAGGTTGTCATCGCTCGGTGACAAGCGCAGGAGAGTGAGATCGGCGGGGGAGGTAGCTTGCATGGGGAGGACTATGGCGCAGCGAGATCCGGGTGTCCAGCCTGATTTCATCCAACGCTGGGATCTGGCGCTGGGCATATACTCGCGGCTGTTTTCAGGCGAACACATCAACCAAGAGGAGCGCGCATGACCACGGGCAATGGGTCTGACGAGGAGAGCTTGGCCTTCACGCTGAAGTACAACGCGCCGATGGCACCGGGGAGTGCGGAGCGAGCGCTCAAGGAAGCGAAAGAGGTGCTCGGGCTATTGGGGGTGCAGTTCTTGCTGTCGTCGGGTACATGCCTGGGAGCAATCAGGGACAACGCGATCATCCCGTGGGACGACGACATCGACATCATGTCAATCAAGGGCGCGAACGGGCTCACCGACGCGCAAGTCGGAGAAGCGGTGGCCGCCTTCGAGGCGCGCGGGTATTACGTCTACGCTCCCGAGGGTGAGCACCAGGCGTTTTCAATGATTAAGGACTACGTCCGGATGGGATGGGATTGTTATCAGAACGATGGCGATTCGGTGTTGGTGTACCCGAAGACGGTGATACCGCTCGGCCTGTTGCTGAACCCGCGGGAGATCACCTTCCTCGGTGAGCGCTATCTCGTACCCAATCCGCCAGAGGAGTACCTCCGCCTGAAGTATGGCGAGGCATGGCGCACGCCGAAGCGGGCGGGGGCGTATGAGATCGACGTGGTGGAGAAGATTCCGAGCATGGACGTTGCGGGGAGCCCATGCAGGCTACGGGTGCTCGATGAAGAGGGGGAGCCAGTGGCCGACGCTGCGGTGACGCTGGTAGGCGCTGGACGCTCGACCACGGATGCGGACGGCTACGCTGAGTTGATCCTGCCGGGGCCTGATTGGTACGCGTTGGTCATCAGGTACGCGGGGCACGAGCAGGTGCTCTATATGGAGGAGCTGGCGCCGGGGGGCGCCTACCTGTACCGGGCGGACGCGGCGGCGAAAGCGACCGCGGCGGCAGGGAGGACGGTGGGAACGCTGGGGGCGTTGCTGACGACGGAGTAGAGGGAGCGGAGAGATGATGAGATGGTGTTCGTCACCTCGGCCGATCTCACTGAAGCTGCCTCTGACCGTAGTATTGAGCAGGGGCGACCGTACCGTGGCCGAGACCATAGCTAGCCACTTTGGAGGGTTGGTCGCTCAAGGATTGGTGCGCCTCCTGCCCATGGCATGATCGGCAGCAGCTATCGCCGCTGAATCTTTGACCGCAGGTTCGACCACTGAACGAGGCTCCGCTAAGAGTTGTTCCCACACCGCAGTCATTCGGGGACGCGAGCTATCACTGTCGGATGACATCCGGGGCTCCTTGTCAGTGTTCGGAATTACCGGCGTCACGATCTCAGGCTAGCCCTGGCCGGCCGCCCGTACGCGCTCCGCCGTGATCGGCAACTCGAAAACGCGCGTGCCGATAGCGTCCGCAACGGCGTTCGCAATGGCAGCAGCAGTCGCATTGTTGGCGAGCTCGCCTATCGCCTTGGCTTCGTATGGTCCCGTCCCTCCCGCCGTCTCTATCAGCACGGTCTCCAGAGGAGGAATGTCGGCTATCGTCGGGAGCTTATAGTCGGCCAAGTTGCCATTAAGCACCCGTCCCTCCTCGGCCATGAACTCCTCCGTCACCGCCAGGCCAAGGCCCGTCACCGCGCCACCGTCGATCTGCCCCTGATGACCGATCGGATTGATGATTGTGCCGACGTCGTGCACCGTCACCAGCTTGCGCACTCGCACCTGCCCCGTCTCGCGATCCACGTGCACATCCGCTACCTGCGCACTGAAATACATCATGTCGCCCGGCTGCGGAGCGTCGTGCTCGAAGCGCACGCTGAAGGGCAGCCCTCGACCCTCATCGAGCCCTTCGCGGATCAGCGCGCACGCGCCCACAACAGCCGTGCCTTCCGTATACGTCACCCGGCTCGCCCGCGGTCCCTCATCGAACGGCGTGCTGTCCGTATCCCCTGCCCGCACCTGCACCTGCGCGAGCCCCACTCCCAACTCCGACGCCACGATCTGCTGCTCGATCGTATGCGTCCCCGTGCCCACGTCGACCGTTGGGCTGAGTACGCTGAATGTGCCATCGGCCTCAGCCGTCATCACCACGCCACCCGGCCCTCCCCCGATCTGACGCCCGAAGATCGCCATACCCTTGCCATGGCCGGGAACCGCATCGCGATGGCCCCATCCGCTTGCCGCCATCGCCGCCTCCAGTACGAGCCTGGCATTGATCAGCCGCAGTGGGGTGCCCACCGCGTCCTCCTCGCCCACGTCGAGCATGTTCATCAACCGGAACTCCGCCGGCTCGATCCCGAGCTCGCCCGCCAACAGGTCCATGTGGCACTCAATCGCGAACGTGTACTGATGCGCCCCCGGCGCCCGGAAATAACCGCCAGGGGTCGTATTCGTGTATATCTGAAGAAACTCGAACGACGTATGCGGTATGCGATAGCCACCTCCCACGTAGTGCCACGTGGAAAGCGCCGCATTCGGTTTCATCGCTCCGTACGCCCCACTCGCGTGCACCATCTGCGCCCTGCGCGCCACCAGACGGCCATCGCGCATGACCCCCGACCGCACGAACACCACCGTCGGATGCGTCGGATTGCTAGCCGTCATCTCCTCGTGGGAGGTCATCTCGATCCGCACCGGCCGACCCGCTTGCCTCGCGAGGAGGTACGCCACAGGCAGATCTCGGGCATCTCCCTTCCCTCCGAAATCCCCGCCGACCGCCACCACATTCACCCTAATCTGCTCCTCAGGGATGCCCACAGCCTTGGACAGCTGTATTCGAGCCCGGAACGGGGCTTTGCTGGAGCACCAAGCCTGCACCCGGCCATCGTCGCCGATGGCGATTACGCTGGCGTAGCGCTCCAGGTACCCCTGATGCCGGCTTGGGATCGTGAACGTGTGCTCCATCACTAGGTCCGCCTGCGCGAACCCGCCATCCAGATCTCCCTTCGTCCACGCCAACCGCGTCTGCCCGTTGTGGACACCCGTCGCCAACCGCTGAAGCGGCGCGCCATCGTAGGCCGCGATGTCGTCGTGCAGCAGCGGCGACTCAGTCCGCATCGCCTCCAGGGGATCGAACACCGCCGGCAGCACCTCGTACTCCACCGCGATCAGGCCAAGCGCCTGCTCTGCCGCTTCAAGCGTCTCCGCCGCCACCGCCGCCACCCGGTCCCCAACGTAACGGACACGGTCCCAACAAAGCACCGGCATATCGCGGAGCACCTTCCCCATCAACAGGCCAGGCTCGTCCGCTCCCGTAACGACCGCCTTCACGCCGGGCACCCCCCAAGCCCCCGACGCATCGACCGCCACGATGCGCGCGTGGGGATGCGGGCTCCGCAGGATCGCGCCCCAAAGCATCCGTGGAAGGTTGACGTCACCCGCGAACCGAGTGCGTCCCGTCACCTTGTCGGGTCCTTCGATCCGCCCGACGCGCGCTCCGATAACTGACGATCGTGATGCCATACCCTGTGCCTTTACCTCCCGCCGATCGGCGCCTATCTTACGTGAGTCTCCGGCTCCAGACGCGGCTAAAACCCTATGGCCAACCCCATGGATCACATGTCGCACTGTGGTACAACAGGGAAGCCAGTGCAGTATGGTGACGACCAAACGCCTTGAGCGGACAGAAGTCGCTCCTTGAGTATCGTGGAAATGTCTGAACTCAGTTCACCGGATCCCTACTATATGACCGTCCTGCTGTGGCTGGCCAAGACCGGTATCTTGGCCCTCCTCTCCGGTTTCTTGGCGTGGCTGGGCGTCCGCGCCATCGATGCGCTCACCCCCCTACATGAGCGGCAACATATTGGCGAGAGCCCCGTCGCCACCGCATGGTTTATCGCCGGCTTCTTCATCCTTATGGGGATGGCCATCCACGGGGGGGCTACCGCCCCCGGCGTTATCGGGGGCCCGGTCCTGGACTACCTCATCGACCTTCGGCGACTGGGCCTAGTTGCCGCTAGCTTCCTCGTGAGTCTGTTGATCTTGCTGGCCGTGTTTCTGGTCCTGGATAAGCTCACGCCCAAAATTTCCTTCATCCGCATTGAAGGCCACCCGGAGGCAATTGGCCTGTACGTTTTTGGCTACCTCGTGTTCTTCGGGCTTGTTCTCCACGCTGCCCTGACTTCGCCCCTCTGAGCTGCCTCCAATGAGCGCCCGGTGGCTAGTCGTTCTGATCATCGTCGCATCGGGTGCTGGCGCGTTGCCGGCTTCCGTGGCACGCGCCTCCCCGTCCGAGGAGTTCCAACGGGTCGGCGAGGACATTCACGACCAATGGGGGATAGCCCGGACCCGGGCGAGTGGCACGGACGGGTTCTTGGGGATCACATCGGCGGGGTTCGATCCGCTCCTGGCCCCGGAGAGTCTCGGGCAGCACGTGGACATAGCTTGGGATCTAGGCCTCGAGCTGGCCCACAAGTACCCCGACAGAAACCAGCGAGCGGAGCGCATCTTCACCTTCGTCAGGGACCGCGTCCTGTATACCTCCGACCGGGACCAATTCGGCACGGATGAGTACGCACAGAACGCCGATGAGGTGGCGGTGACCATCGTGAACAGCCGATTGGCCAAAGGAGACTGCGAGGATATCTCGATCCTGTTGGCCATCATGTACAAAGCGGCAGGCTACCGTTCGGCCATAGTGCTCCTTCCAGGCCATGTGGCTACCTTGGTTCACCTGCCCGACTATAAGAAGGCCCCTCGGAAGATGACGCTCATGGGAGAGCCCGGCTGGGTCTGGGCCGAGGCCACCGGAGCCACCAACCCCTTCGGCTGGGTGCCCGAAGCGCTGCTGGATGGGCCGATCGCCGCGAGAGAGGTAACGACTGCGGAGCTGAGAGAGCGACCGAGGGGCGCCACCGAGGTCACTCTAGAAAGGGTACTGCCCCCTAGCGGGTCTGGTGGTGCCGCTGGCACCGGTCTTTGGACCCTGCTGGGCGTCGGCGGCTTCCTTTGGGTAATGGCTGGTCGCAGGGGCGGCATGCGTGGCCGGGGGAGACACCGGTAGCCGCCAGCGGCACCAAGCCTGTAGGTTACTGATGCCACGGCAAGGTGGCCAAGCAGGCTAAAGCTTGGGGCGGATCCCGTTGGGCATTTCACTCAACATAGGAATGCGTCACTTCTGCACCTCCGTGGGGATCGACTCTAGTCCATCTCCACCATGAACACGAGCGAGGCCCCGCCACTCTCGGTCGAGCGTCAACCTAGACGAGCGGGCGCCCCTGACGGAGCGCCCGCTCGTCTAGGTTCGACAGTACCTACGCGAAGACTACAGCGGTCTCCCCGGCCGCCGGAACACCGGCAACCAGAACCGGTACGTCACAAGACCACCAACCACCAGTGGAGTAAGCCCCCAAAAAATCGCGAACCCTATCTGCACGTCGCCCAGCAGGTTCTCCCCAACAAGCACACTCCGCAGCGTTACGGCATACACGGCCATCCCCGTCACCTGGAGGACGTAGAAAAGAACGACGACGATACCGGCCGCGCCTCCCCGCCAGGTCCAAGATCTGCGCGGTGTTCCAGCCACGAGCGCGAGCACGATGATTAGCCCAGAGTGGAGCATCAGCGCGTCCACTGCTAGGCCATATTCCTTCG
>Ga0114996_10007028_pt1 | contig 12870 bp, 9 predicted proteins | sample ArcticOcean_MG_C_4_FD_87039 | JGI IMG/M metagenome (GOLD analysis project Ga0114996, IMG submission 87039) | Marine microbial communities from western Arctic Ocean - ArcticOcean_MG_CB4_134 | ecosystem: Environmental > Aquatic > Marine > Oceanic | place: Arctic Ocean: Canada Basin | collected... | reverse complement strand
CCGCATACCACACTGCTCAGGCCCCACTTTTCGAAGATTCCCAGGACAGCGTCCACTTTGTCGGGCGTGCACACCATGAGCATGCGCTCCTGACTCTCGCTCAAGAGGATCTCGTAAGGCGTCATACCCGACTCCCTCAACGGAATCTTGTCCAACTCCAACGTGATGCCGGTCCCCGCTCGGTCCGCCATTTCAAAGGTTGAACACGTCAGCCCAGCGGCACCCATGTCTTGAATACCCACCACCAAATCTTGTGCAAAGAGTTCGAGACAAGCCTCTAGAACGCATTTTTCGGTAAAGGGATCGCCCACTTGGACCGTGGGACGCTTCGCCATGGCTTCGTCATCAAAGCTGTCGCTAGCCATGGTCGCGCCGTGAATGCCGTCACGTCCCGTGCGGGCTCCGGCGTAAATCACGGGGTTGCCCACGCCAGACGCCTGCCCCAAGAAGACACCATCGGACGGAACCAAACCCAGATTGAATGCATTGACGAGAATGTTGCCGCCGTAGCTGGGATGAAACTGGACTTCGCCTCCCACCGTAGGAACGCCCATGCAATTGCCGTATCCGCCGATGCCGGCCACAACGCCTGTCACAAGATGAGCCATCCTGGGCTGGTCCGGCATACCGAATCGCAAGGAGTTTAATGAAGCGATGGGACGGGCCCCCATAGTGAAGATGTCCCGAAGAATCCCGCCGACACCAGTCGCCGCACCTTGGTAGGGTTCAATAAACGATGGGTGATTGTGGGATTCCATCTTGAAACAAACCGCATGCCCATCCCCAATGTCCACAACACCGGCGTTTTCACCGGGGCCAATCAACACGCGGGGCCCTTTGGTGGGCAGTCGTTTGAGATGCACCCGTGACGATTTGTACGAGCAATGCTCGCTCCACATCACACTGAAAATACCCAGCTCGGGCCAGGATGGATCCCGACCCCCGCAGATACGACGCGCCCGCTCATATTCTTCAGGGGTTAGACCATGTTCTTCGACCATCTCAGGCGTGATTGTTGGATCCTGCATCAGATACCTACCAATCCTTCCAAGAGGGCGCGGCCATCGACCCCGCCCAACACATGTTCACTGATTCGTTCAGGGTGAGGCATCATCCCAAACACGTTTCGGCCCGCGTTCATCACACCAGCGATGGACCGCTTGCTTCCGTTTGGATTCGCCGCCGGGTCCACCGTGCCATCGGGCGCACAATAACGGAACAAGACTTGGCCCTCGTCCTCGAGTCGCTGCAATCCACCCTCGTCCAGTTGGTAACAGCCTTCCGCATGCGCGATGGGCACGCGAAGGACCTGACCAACCTGAAGCTTTTGGGTCAGGATGCTGCCGGTGGTCTCACATCGGATCGACACGGTTTCGCAGATAAAACGCAAGGATCGGTTCCGAATGAGCGCGCCTGGGAGTAGGCCTGCCTCACAGAGGATTTGAAAACCGTTGCAGATCCCAATGACCGTACCGCCGTCTCGCGCAAAATTGGCCACCGCCGGCATGATCCGACTAAAACGTGCAATTGCGCCGGTTCTCAAATAATCGCCGTACGAAAATCCACCGGGCAAGACCACGACATCCAACCCCGTCGGCAATGAAACCTCTCGGTGCCAAACCGAGATAGTCTCTTTTCCGAGGACGTCGCCAAACACATGATGGCAGTCGTCATCACAGTTGGATCCGGGAAACGTTATGACAGCAACACGCACAGTCTATGGCTCCACGATGAAATCGAAGTCTTCGATCACCTCGTTGGCCAACAGCTGCTGACACATGGTTTTCACCCGACTTTCAGCGTCGGGTACGGAATCATCCAGATCCAACTCTACGTAGCGGCCCACACGCACAGCGGCGACTTCCTCGTAACCCAACGAGTGAAGCCCCGAGCGTACAGCCTCTCCCTGTGGATCCAGAACCTCTTTGCGTGGCATGACTATGATCTTGGCTTTCACAGTGCCTCCTGAAGACGGTGGAGTTGGGATGTTGAATACCGTTTTGCGCGCGCGCACGCAAGGACTAGAGGCTCATTTCCCACAGGATCGTGCAGCCCTGTACCTGGAACGAGAAATCCCGAACTATACCGCATGCTGCGACGACGCATGCGCCCAACTCGCGAACGTCCATTCGGATGGCGCTTCACCACGAATTTCCTCAAACCCCTGCCGAAGAGGCGGAATGCCCAGCCAATTTTCGAATGACGCGGGGCGATGGTTGCCATTCAGAGCGTCATTCAAAAAGGATTCCAACGCGTCGGCTCCGCCCAACTTCGACACCATCTCGGAGATGGCCTCTGCCCGCAATCGGGGACCGACCCACGCCAGCTCATGGTCAGGATCGTTGCCCACTTTAAGAATGCACTCGGAGCCAATGTATCCCTTGATCTCCCAATCGCCGTATTGATAGGTCCGCGACGCCACCACCGGAATCGATTCCAGTTGCTTTGAAAGGGCATACGCCGTCTCAAACACGTTCTGTAAATCTTCCAAAGCCAGGGCCATCCAACCCGTTTCCGGATCGGCCGGTCGCCAGTACAGCGCACGCACCTCATGGCCGCTGACCGGTCGATAGTCCGTTAAGGCCACATCCGTGCGCTGAAATTCCCAGCGTCCGAGTAGACGTGACAGACTCGCCAGCACTCTGTTCGAATCACTGGCACGCACATAAACAAACGCCCGAGAACGGGAGAATGTCACTCAGAGCCCTCGACGATACCCAAGAGCTCCTGGTAGGTCTCCGCCTCCTGCCCCAAGCTGTGGCGGAATCGGTCTTTGTCGAGCTTTCGGTTCGTACCCACTTCCCAAAGCCTCGAGCCGTCGGGCGTAATTTCATCGGCCAACAAAAGTTGTCCATGATGCCGCCCAAACTCAACCTTGAAGTCGATGAGACGAATGTCACGGGTCGCGAAGAATTCACCCACCACCGTGTTGACGGTCAATGCGTAGTCTCGCATCAGGCCGAGTTCGTCCTCCGTGGCCCAGCCAAACTCGAGAATCCACTGAGGGAGAATCATGGGATCGTCCAGTTCATCGGACTTGTAGTAAAACTCGACAAACGGTCTGGACAATGGGGCGCCTTCTTCCATACCCAAACGACGCGCCAAAGAGCCGGCGACCACGTTCCGGACCACAACCTCGACCGGCACAATGTCGACCGCCTTTACCAACTGCTCACGGTCATTGAGCAGGCGCACGAAATGGCACGGCACGCCAGCCTCCTCGACCAGCTTGGTCAACACCGCAGAGATCCGACAATTGACCTGTCCCTTCCCTTCCCAGTGACCCACTTTCTTCTTGTTGAACGCCGTAGCGTCATCCTTGAAGTACATGATCAAATGGTCCGCGTCGTCGGTGGCAAAGAGTGCTTTAGCCTTGCCCTCATAGAGTTTTTCGCCACGAGTCGGCGTGGCACCAGATTCATTGGTCATGGGAACACTCTCCTAAAAATGGTATCCACATGTCGGAGTGCACGGTCTAAGTCGAAACAGGCGTCAATTTCCTCTTTCGTCATAAGGGACCGTACCTCCGAATCATTGTGTAGGTTGGTCGCAAAGTCAGAATCCTCCTCCCACGCAGGAAGAGCATTTCGTTGAACTATCTTGTATGCAGCCTGCCGCTCCATGCCTTTGTCCACAAGAGCCAACAGAACTTGTCCACTAAAAATCAATCCATGGGTCAACGTCATGTTGTGGGCGAGCCGATCTTCGTACACAACCAAATCCGTCACCACGCGCGTCACTCGACGCAACATGAAGTCCATCAAGATCGTGGCGTCGGGACCGATTACACGTTCCACAGACGAATGGGAAATGTCCCGTTCGTGCCACAGCGCAACATTCTCAAGGGCTGCGCCTGCATGCGCTCGGACCAATCGCGCCAAGCCCGTCACATTCTCTGTCAGAATCGGGTTGCGTTTATGGGGCATGGCTGACGATCCTTTTTGTCCCTTGCGAAAGGGTTCTTCAGCCTCGCGAACCTCCGTCCGTTGCCAGTGTCGGATCTGAACGGCGAGGCGCTCCACCGACGAAGCGATCGTCGCCAAGGTGCAAAAATAGCGCGCGTGCCGATCCCGCGGGACCACTTGAGTGCCCACGGGATCCACCTGAAGACCCAGTGTTCGTAGCCCGGATTCCTCCACACTCGGTGTGGTCGCCGAATAGGTGCCCACCGCGCCAGACAGCTTGCCATACGAGATATCTTCCACGGCCAATTCCAATGCTGCCTTGCCCCGGACAAACTCCGAATAGAATCCTGCCATCGCAAGACCAAAAGTGGTGGGTTCGGCGTGAATACCGTGCGAACGACCCACCATGGGCGTCATCTTGTAACGAAGCGCTTGCACCTTCAGGGCCTGAAGCAATCCGTCCAGATCACTCAAGATCTCCTCACCGGCTCTTTTCATCTGAAGAGCAAGGCATGAATCCAGCACGTCGGAGGACGTCAGCCCCATGTGCAAGAAACGGGCATCGGTCCCAGCGATCTCTTCAATGTGTGTAAGAAAAGCGATCACGTCATGGCGACAGACCGCCTCAATCTCCAAGATCCGGTCGGGGCGGATCGCAGACGCATCCACTGCCTTCCGAATTCGCATCGCCGTACCCTCTGGGGCCGTCCCTTCTTGCTCACGCGCCTCCAGGTGACACAACTCGATTCGAAGCCAATGGTCGAATCGCGCCTGATCACTCCAAAGCGCTGTCATCTCCGGACGGGAATAACGAGGAATCACAGGGCACCCTCCTCTTCAAAAGTGCATTGCTCTTGATGCCGTCTCGGCCCGACCGACCCGACAAGGGCGCAATGACTACTAAGCGGCTACATATCAGACTGTCACGGTTGGTACTAGCGACTCTTTGGCCAAGGATTGCAAATCCGTGAAATTGATGACTTCTTAGGGACATGACGACGAACGACAAATCGCCCTACGAGAGTGGGTGGGGCCTGATAGGCGGCCACCCTGACCGACGCGGTTCAGGGGGCCATCCCACCTATGAACACCCGATGATTCTCCGGCCCGATGAGCGCCCAGAAGATCTGAAAAACGCAGTCTCATTTTTTTCCGAGGGTCGTGTCGAAGTAGAAATCGGATTTCGCCGGGCCCATTTTCTGAAAGAACGCACCAAGAACTGTCCCGACACTCGTTTCCTCGGCTTCGAGTTGGGATCTCAATGGTGTCGGCGGATGGCTCGGTACATCGAGCGTGAAGCACTGGAAAATACCCGGATCATCCAAAACGACGCGCGGTTTTGGCTTCGTCGCATTCTACCCACCAACGGAGTGCAAACCATTTACGTGTTTTTTCCGGACCCTTGGTGGAAGAAAAAACACCACAAGCGACGCCTCATCACGGCCGAGACACTTGACGTCTTTTTCGACTTGTTGGCTCCCGGCGGAGCCTTGATTTTCCGTTCGGACGTAGCTGCTTATTTTGAGCAGGTACTCGATTTAATCGCACAACACGGAGGGTTTGATGTGACCACGCCCGAACCCGTCGAGCTCGATCTTCCCAAAACACACCGGGAAAAGAAGTGTGCTGAAATGGGCATCGATTCGCTGTCGTTGTGCGCGAGGAAACGCTCGGCCTGAGGGGCGTTTCTGCCCCATCGCACAGACCATTCTGCAGGCCTTGCATTGATTCGCTGTACGCGCCCGATGTATTCTGTTGGGACAGAGTCGCCAAAGGTAACCCTGGGTGCTGCGTTGGAGGAATTATGCGTCGGCAGGCCATTATCATCGTCTCAATGATCCTCATGTGGGGATGTAGCTCTAGCACCGAGAGCGGTGAAACCACTGTAGACGGCGACCCGCCCGTTGTTGAACCGACACCGGATGTGCCCGACACACTCGACATCGAATCCGAAATCATCATCCCAGATGACATTCCGCCCGACAATATCGTCCCGGTGGATGCTGTAGAGATACTTGGAGCCTGCTGTATAGGAAGTCTGTGCAAAGTACTCGTCACGAGCGAATGCAACAAGAGCGGAGGTATCTACCGGGCTGCAGATACAGCGTGTTCCGATGTGAATTGCTCCGCCGGACCCTGCTGTGAGGGCGATGGATTCATGACCTGCGATGAAAAAACCAAAGTCGCATGCGCTGTCTCCGCGGGGGTCTATTACGGGCAAGGAGCTGGTTGCAGCGACAGTACATGCTCTGCACCGGAGGCCGGCGCATGCTGCCTATCAACGGGCGACTGCGAGCTGTTTTCACCCAGTGAATGTTTGGCGAAAGGCGGTCAGTGGCGAGGGCCCGGATCCACATGTGATGCGAGCTTTTGCGAATCCGCTTCCGGCGCTTGTTGCATTGGTGCAAGTGGTCATTGCACGTTGGTCACAGAGCCCGAAGCCTGTGCACAAGTCGAGGGCGAATATCACCCCGATCTGGACTGCTCACCGGGGACCTGCGGAACAGCACCGGTCCCGTGCTGCCTGAACACTGGCATATGCACGGAGTTGAAGAGTTCAGAATGCGAAGGCGTTGGTGGCACGCCTACCGAAACAGAAGATGCTGTTTGTACGACCACTTCTTGTGCGTCGGATGCCGGTGTCTGCTGTCTCCCCCAGGCCGCCTGCAAGACCCTGCCCGACAGCGCATGCACTGCAGCCGGCGGCGCATTTGTCGATACGGAACAATCCTGCACCACCTTCACGTGTGCAACCACGCCCGACAGCGGCGCCTGCTGCCTGTCCAACGGTACTTGCGCGGCGACGAGCCCGGACGAATGCAAAACACTGGATGGCACCCACCAGGGACCCCAGGCTCAATGTTCCACCACGGACGAACTGGGCAATACGCAGCAAACATGTCCTCAGGCACGTGCATGCTGCATGCAAAACGGAGATTGCAACGACCTAACAGAAGCGGCATGTGAGAACGTGTCGGGAGCATGGAATGATCTGCCTTTGGATTGCGCAAGTTCGTTGTGTGCGCCGCCCACCGGTGCCTGCTGCACAGAAGACGGTACCTGCGAGAAGACCTCTGGGGACAACTGCGTAGACACATTGAAAGGATGGTTTGCCGGGGCCGCTACCGACTGTGAGGCCACATCCTGTGGTGCCGATGAAAACGTCGCGTGCTGTTCCACATCCGGGGACTGCGAATTTGTTTCGTTGGCCTCGTGCAAGATCTCCGGGGGAGCACAAACCGTCGGCTTTCCATCCTGCTTGGGGGTGGATTGTTCTGGGGTGGGCGCATGTTGCATCGACAGTCAGTGCGCTGAGGCCAACTCCGCTACAGAGTGCGCAAACAGTGGTGGAACGTACGGTGGCAACGGTGTGACGTGTAACACAGTGGTTTGCGGCAACCCAACCGGGTCATGCTGCACACCCGCCGGCGACTGCGGAAATGTGACCGCACAAGACTGCGACGCCATAGGCGGCCAGTGGACCCTCTCCGCATCCTGTGCCGACACCGTCTGCACGTCTTTTGAGACGGGTGCATGTTGTATGCCGGACGGCGCTTGTAACACCGACAGTGCCGCACAGTGCCAAGGTGAAGGCGGCACCTATATGGGCACCAATGTGGCCTGCAAAGACACCCTTTGTGACACGGGGGTCGAGGGAGCTTGTTGTCTTCTGAGCGGCTGTGCCATTCACTCGGCTGCGACCTGCGCCGCTCTCAGCGGTGTCTTTCACGGAGAAGACTCCCTCTGCACACCCAGCCTGTGTGAGCCGGAACCAACGGTCGTGTGCTGCCTCCCCAGTAACGCTTGCAAAGAACTCACGGAAGACGAGTGCGTGCTGTTGTCTGGAACGGAGATCAAGGCCGGCTCAGTCACGTCTTGTGGAGACATTAATTGCGGCGCAGAAGGTGCTTGCTGTGACGTTCAAGGTGGATGTACGACATCGAGCTATGGGGGGTGTGCGAAAAATTCGGGTCTCTACCAAGGGACGGATGTCGCCTGCAACGATGCCGGATGCGACCAAGGACAAGGGGCGTGCTGCCTGGAAGACAACTCCTGCCTTTTCATCGCCACGGCCTGGTGCACGTCGCTCGGTGGTCAACAGCCCCTGGAAGGCGCGGCGTGTATGCCCGGCCTCTGTCAGGGCGATCCCCTCGGCACGTGCTGCAACGACCTAACTGGCTCGTGCGACATAACGACCAACGCGGGTTGCGAATTGCAAGGCAAGAGTTCGTGGGATCCGCAGGGCACTTCCTGTGAGCCAAACCTGTGCCCGCAACCCAATCAAAAATCCGCGTGCTGCGTTCCTGACAAAGACTGCATCGAAGCGGCCAGCAGCGACTGTGACGTCGTGGGTGGCCAGTGGGTCGATGGACTCGGATGCGACATCGCCATTTGCGGCCAAGGAGACGAGGGTGCGTGTTGCCTTCCGGACATCGATGGGTGCAAGAAGATCTCCGAGAGCGACTGTGTCGATGAAGGCGGTACATTCAACGGCCTGGCCACCCAGTGTAAGGACGTACAGTGCACGGGTGAACCCGAGGTAATCTGTTGCACACCATGGAATCAATGCCTCATCAAAGAGAACTCCGAGTGCGGTGACATCGGAGGCACTGTGGTCGCGTCCGAAGACGGCTGTGTGCAAGCCGGTTGTGAAGCGATGGCCAAAACCCCGTGCTGCCTAAAAGACGGGCAATGCCAGAACTCGACCAAGAGTGGTTGTTTGAGCCAGGATGGGGTCCCCCTCAAGGGCGTCGCCTCGTGTGATTCTTCCCTAGCGGCGTGTGAAGCGGGCCCCGGTGCCTGCTGCATGCTGGATGATACATGTTCGGAAATGATTTCAGCCGCCGTGTGTAGCGCAGTGGGGGGCGTCATGCCATCGTACAACTCCACCTGCAGCACTGAATTGTGCAATAAGATTACTAAGATCGGTTCCTGTTGCTTGCCCGAATCAGAGCTTCTCCTGGCGCAATGTATCGACGTGACCGAAGAATCTTGCTTGGTGCAGAGTGGCGTATTCATTCCGGACACCATTTGTGACACCAACCCATGCCTTTCAAAGACCGATGAAGGGGCATGCTGTAGCCTGGATGGAACTTGCCAAGTCACTGAGAAAGGTGGCTGTGACACACTCGAAGGCTTCTACATGGGCAAAGGGGCCGAGTGTTCCGACGCCGTGTGCAAACAACCCGGCGCCTGCTGCACGGGTGTAGAAACATGCACCATGCAGGAGATGACCACCTGTACCGACGGTATCTTCCACGGGCCCGATGTCCCCTGTGATTCGGTGAACTGCGCCGAGGAATTGGGCGCATGCTGCAACAACAACAACTGTTCCGAGAACACGGTCTCTACGTGCATCGAATTGCAAGGCTCATTCTTAGGAGCCGGGGAGGTCTGCTCTCTGGAAGATTGCGGCGTAGAAGGAGCGTGCTGCCTCGAATCAGGCAGTTGCATTGAACTCTCCAAAGAAGGTTGTGTGTCTCTCAACGGATCCTACAACGGCGCACTGAGCCTGTGCAGTACGACTCAGTGTACCGATACACCCGTCGGTGCATGTTGTTTCCCGAACACTACGTGCGCCCTGCTTACTGAGATTCAGTGTTACTCGGAATTTGGCAGTTGGGCCGGAGAGGGGAGCGTGTGCGATAACCAGCAGTGCATTCCTGACACCCCTCAAGCCTGCTGCTTGCCCGGTGCAATTTGTGATCTTAAGACCAAGGATGAATGCGCTGGGCTGTCCGGCATATTGTTCACGGGTCAATCTTGCAGCGAAGTGCAGGACATCGACTCGGAGGGTCTCCCCGGTCCCAACAATGTCTGCGTCGGTTCTGGTGCCTGTTGTGTGGCCGGACAAGGATGCCAACAAGTTGATGATGAAGCCGGATGCGGTGCTCTAGGAGGCTCTTTCAAAGGCATGGGAACCGGTTGCACATCCACCAATTGCGGAGGAACGATCGGCGGAGCCTGCTGCCTCCTGGATGGTTCCTGCAAATCCCAAAGCCAAATTGGTTGCGTCATCAACGATGGAGTCTACCAAGGAGACAACAGCATCTGCACGGACCAATGTGTCCCCTTGGGCGCTTGCTGCACCGACACATCGTGTGAAACGGTGTCCATCGCCGAATGCTCATCCAAAGGCGGCAACTGGACCCCCAATGTCCCATGCTCGACCTTCAATTGTGCCGAAGGAGAAACTGTGAGTTGTTGCATGCTCGACAATTCGTGTCAGGAACTCAATGAGCTCGAGTGCGGCAACGCCAATGGAACGGCCTATTTCAACGAAGATTGTGACACATTGAATTGCTTGGCCATGATCAAGGGGGCTTGTTGCAATGGGGACAGTTGCGGCCAGGTCACCGAGGCGGAGTGTGCCGGATCGTCAACCTGGAAGGGTACAAATTCGACCTGCAGCCCAAATCCCTGCTTATCCGGATGCAGCAAAGACACGGGCGCCTGCTGCGATACCGATAAATCCTGCTTGAGTGACGGCACCACGGAGTTCGTTTGTGTGGCTATCTTGGAAGGCGCGTACATGGGAGACTGCAGCACATGTGAGGATTGCAAGTGACCCGATGATCACACCACGAATCAGAGGCTGCAGTGCCCCCTCTGATTCGCCCGAATGGTTGACATCTGCCGTGATTGCGGTCAAAAACAGCCTATCATGTATCAGACCAGCGACATTCGAAAAGGGCTCAAGGTAGAATTCGACGGCGAGCCATTTATCTGCGTAGACTTTCAATTCGTCAAACCCGGCAAGGGGAATGCGTTCACACGAACTCGTTTCAAGTCCATGGTGACTGGGCGTGTTCTAGACAAGACGCTCAAATCCGGCGAATCCCTGCACAAAGCCGACCTGGAAGATCGTCAGATGTCTTATCTCTATTCCGATGGGACTAGCTACACGTTCATGGACAGCGAAAACTATGAACAAATCGAGTTGAGCCGGGACGTTTTGGCCGATTCGTCCAAATGGTTGGCAGAAAATCTTGAAGTCAACGTCTTGCTCCACAATGGTCGCGCCATCAGCATCGAATTGCCCAACTTTGTCGAGATTGAAGTGACCCGCTGTGAACCGGGCGTCAAAGGGGACACGGCGACAGGCGCAACCAAACCGGCGACCCTATCCACCGGAGCGACAATTAATGTGCCCTTGTTCGTCGACGAGGGCGACATTCTAAAGATCGATACACGCACGTGCGACTACGTCAGCCGCGTGCGCAAATAATACGCAGCACATCCCGAGCTGCTGGGCCCCATTGTGACCACAAGTAACGAGTCCACTGTCACACGCTTTGCCCGTGTACTGCGTGTGGATGACCACATCATTCATGTCAGTACAACCACCGGCGTGGAAAGTTGCACGCCCCCTTCCATCGATCTCGCTTGTGGCGATCTTGTGAGGATCCAAGGGGGGGCCATCATTGATTGGGTGCGTCCCAACAGGGCCACCCGTCCCATTGAAGAGCAGGATTGGTGGCGTATCCACCGTGTGCTTCCTGTTCTCAGACAGCGTACGGACCTCCTGCACAAGCTACGACAGTGGTTTCTCGAACAAGACTTCCTGGAAGTAGACACACCCATCCTAACGGCGCACCCGGGGCTCGAAGTTCACCTGCAACCCATACAGACGCGGGTGTGTGACCAAGTTCGCTACCTAATCACAAGCCCAGAATTCCACATGAAACGACTGTTAAGTGCTGGTCTGGAACGGATTTACTACCTGGGAAAGTCATTTCGAGACGATGAAAAGGGCCGCCACCATCACCCTGAATTTACCATGTTGGAATGGTATCGTACGGACGCAGAGCCGTCCGATCTCATGAGCGACGTGGAAACCATCGTCGCCCTGGCGACCGGAGAACAGCGCCAATGGGTTCGGATCAGTGTGCACGAAGCGTTGGCGCGATGGGGGACACCCACAGACGATCCCGACGACATTGTCCGTCAACTGGTGGAGTACGTAGAGCCCAACTTGGTCGAATTAGGCGCGGTCTTTCTCACGGACTACCCGGCATCGCTGGCCAGTCTGGCGCGGCTCAATTCCGACGACCCAACCACAAGCGCACGCTTCGAAGCGTATGTAGACGGTGTCGAACTCGCCAATGGCTTCGGTGAGCTCACCGATCCCGTCGAACAACGTGAACGTTTTGAACAAGACTTGAACCGCCGCCGAGCGCTGGGCTTGCCGGTATTTCCGATGGACGAGTCATTTTTGGATGCGCTGGGAGCGGGTCTACCTCCCTGCGCTGGAATCGCCCTGGGAATTGATCGCCTGATCATGCTCGCCACGAACACCGACCGGATCGCCGACGTGGTGTGTTTTCCGCCCGATCTGGCATGATTCATGGGACTATATCGTCCGTATCGCGCACATCTCTCGACTTTTTTGCCAAAATTTGGGAAAATTAAGCCGTGCTCTTGGCACATGAATGACCCGAATTGACTGTCTCTCATTATGTTTGAACGCACCCAATACATGACGGGGTACTTCCCCACGAAGAGTTTGCAAGGTGATCCCATCTTACTGGTGATTGCTCGGCGATCGTATGACATCGATTTGGTGGAAGGCGTGTGCAACATTGCCGATTCCCAGGATGAGTTGGTCCTTGGAGACGCCTATTTGGACGGCGACAACCCCTTTCAGTCCAGCATCCGCTTAGAGTCAGAGATCGCTCCATGGAAGCTCCACAAGGACGTTGTCTTTGTCGGCAAAGCGTATGCACCAAAAGGCAAAGCAGCCAAGTCCTGGGAGGTGTCCATGCAAGTGGGCGCCCATCAACGATCCTTAATAATATTTGGTCCCCGATCGGTCCGTTGGGTCGCGCCCAAGAAGAAGGGAAAGAAGGATCTCCCACAGCCTCCAAACATCGGCATGCCGAAAGCCGTCGAAGAGGTCGACCTGACCTACGAAAACGCATACGGCGGGTTTGCTACCTATTACCCGGAGGACCGAGGAGCCTAT
>Ga0114996_10007026_pt1 | contig 12872 bp, 5 predicted proteins | sample ArcticOcean_MG_C_4_FD_87039 | JGI IMG/M metagenome (GOLD analysis project Ga0114996, IMG submission 87039) | Marine microbial communities from western Arctic Ocean - ArcticOcean_MG_CB4_134 | ecosystem: Environmental > Aquatic > Marine > Oceanic | place: Arctic Ocean: Canada Basin | collected... | reverse complement strand
CTGATTCATTGTCCCATTGGTTGGTGATGTTCCAGACCAGATCAGGGGAAAAAAGCACATTGAAGTTAACCTGGACAACATCGATCGTAAAATCTCCTTCAGGCAGGTCGACGATGTTTGTCTCGTAGCTGGCCAACACATTAAAGTGAGAGGAAGGTCGCCAGCCCACAGTTCCGATTAAATCTGTTCGCTTACCAGAAAAGAAATCGCCGAATTCCGCCTGCAGGGAAGCGCTGAGGGGACGTGTATCAGATGAAGCGACCTGCCCCTGGATCCTGGAAAAACTGTAGGTGCCCATGGGGATAATGACGCCATCGACGATTTCGAAGGGTTCAAAGAGCTGCTCCTTCAAAAAGAGGGGAGCGATGGTGAGCTCGTCTCGTATAGGAGTCCGGATGTTCAAGCCAGGACCTTGCAACACCTGGTCGATGAGTTGACCGTCAATTCTGGTGCGGCTTTTGGCCATAATATCGAGGGTAACTGACTCCAATCCGTCAGGGTGCCAGGACCGCCCCAATCGTCCTTCGTATTGCCGGGTCCCGGTTTCCTCCACAAATCCAAGGGCGGGATGGAAGTTCTCTTCGATCTGCTCCGCTTTGAAGCCTGCGTCCCAATCGTCATTTGGGTAATCAACCGAAGCACCGAATGCAAGGTCGTCTCCTGAGAGTTCCGAAGTAAAGGATTTCATGACGTAAAAATTGCTCTCAACGATTTGCCCGCTGCCCTGGAAATCTGAATTCTTGTAATTGAAGTCGTAGCCGATGAGGGAGTTGTTCGCATTGGTACTCGGATCTCCATGCGTTACAATAATCCCGGTTTCGGATTCCCCGAATATGTTCAGCGATGCTCGACCGACGGTCAGATTTTTCGACTCAAGGTTTTCGAATTCGTCCACTTGAACATTGAGCAATCCAAAATTAAGCCTGCCGACCCGTCCGGTGATTTTACCTCCGGCGAGGATGTCCAGAGGTTCCCGGTTTGGCGTCAATCCGATGCTCCGGGAATTGAATGCGAGTGGCGATCTGCTTAGCTTGCCGAAGCTGAAAATGTTGGTGTCCTGGAGGAAGAAGTCCCTCTTTTCTTCGAAAAAGAGTGGAAAGCGGGTGAGGTTGACCCGACGATCGTCCACTTCGGTTTCAGCGAAATCGGTATTGAGGGTAAGCGCAAGAGTGACCGCCGGCGTGATCTTATAGAAAAGGTCCAGTCCCGGCTGGAATTCAAATGTGTCCGTTCCCGATGAGTGGTCTTTTTGATAATTCGCTTTTAGATAAGGCACGATATCGAGTCCTCGTCCCTGGCTGAACCCCTGGATATGGGTAATGACTCCAGCATCACTCATATCGGTGATACTTTTGTTGCGCTTCGGCCCTGACCATCGCACGCGCTCCCCTTTTCGCCTGATATCCCGTTCGACGTTGAATCCCCAGGTACTTTTGTTGGGATTAAATGTCAGGGTTTTGGCAGGGATGGCGATTTCGGCCACCCATCCTAAAGAATCGATGGATGATTTTCCATACCAGATTCCGTCCCATTCGGGTTGATATCCACCACGCCCGATGCCCGGCGTAACCAGCCCGTCTTGGCGGGATCCGCGAGCGTTCATGGCGAAGTAGTAACCCCCTCTCAAGTTGTGAAACGTGTCAATGGTGATGCGGACCCGGTCCTCGGACCTCAAGGTGATATCGCGCTGCATCTCCTTGGCAATAATCTTGTCCGGTTCGGAGTCGTAAGCGCGAATACCGATGTATAAAAAATCCGCATCCTGAAGCAATCGGACTTCCGTTTTCTCGGACGGTAAGATTCCTTCGCTTGGTCGCACCTGGGTGAAATTCGAGAAAACCGCAGCCTCGGTCCAAATCACTTCGTCCAGTTTTCCATCGATTATCGGCGGTTCCGAGGACTGAGCCATTCGGACGGAGTAGGGTTCAGAAATCGTTTCCGGGATTAGACCGGTTTCCGCACTTAGTCTGGTAGTAGAAAGAATGGGATCCAAAACCACTGTCATAACGAGGACGGGCAAAACCGACATTCGCAGTATGGCTTTCCTTGTTGGTGCCAGGCTTGAAAAGAAATCAAGGTGATGGGGAGTGGTACACAAGTGAACTCAATTTGTGGATAAACTTTTTTGAATTGTCCAGAAGCTAACCAACTTCAGAAACACAACCCGTTTAGGGAGCCAATAGGGGACGGCGTGAATGTCGAAAACCAGTGTTGCCCTTCTTCTCATACTACAGGTGTATCCGCCAGGAGGTACCAATGCGTCCGATCCTACTGAGTCAGGAACCTGGATACGAGATAATGGACCGCTTTAACCTCGCAGTTGCAAACGCCTTCGAAAGTGCACATAGCCACCTGTCGGTTTAGCGGGATTCGATTGTTGCATCTTTAAGCCGATAGATCCTGAAATTATCATTTTCATAAAGGAGCTGGGCGGCTTCGCTAATGGCGAGGGTATTTTCCTCAGCTTCGGAGATTTGACTATCGGGTTCTGGATTGAGGCAATAGCACAAGTAGTCGCCGCGAGAAAGTTGATCGGGCCTATTGATAAGAAGCGATTTGCGGTTGGTCATCAATCGCATGACCCGTGGTTTAAAAAAGATTATGATACTGTCCTTATCCGTGTTCTCTTCAATGAAACTAAACATTTCCTTCGAAGTTTGTGCGTAAGGTCCGTGATTGGATTCTCCGTTATTACGTACGTTTATTGCGACCAGATTTATGGACACAAAAAAGGGTATGCCAACAATTGCAAGGAAGGGCACCCAGCAAGCAAGCTTTCGGAGCTTACGTTTATCGGGATGAGCACTAGCCTGGAAGACCTCCAATCCCGAAATTATAAACGAAATATAGAAAGGAATGATGGGCATGATAGCCCGGAGTCCGGCTGTTCCGGGCCACACCACATAGAGAAGATAAGTAAGGAGTGCATAAACGATAATTGGGTAGTCGACCTTCAGTCGTTTTAGCACTCCGAAGATCAAGATAGGAAAACTCATCACATAAAACCATTTGTGATAGGGAACATTCCAAAAAAAATCAGCGGGAGATTTGAGGTAGTATATCGCGTGTTCGATTAAATGTGAAACTGTAATCTGATTCAACAGGCCGAGGTGGGAAGCACCGCCTTGCGGTAGTGCCAATCTCCATAAAACTACGGCACAAAAAAAGACCGCGTAAGGCGTAAGGCTCAGGGAGACGGCGCGAAAAGAAAATCGGTGAGATGCAAAGCAGGTCTTGAGGAAAACGGAGCTAGCGATACTTTTCAGGCCTAGGTTTTGTCCTTTCAATTCCTTTTGTAAAAAAGCGATGCATTGCGAAATTGCCAGAGTCACAAGAAGTAGGAGTCCGTTGGTGCGAACAAAAAAAGCGACGGCTATGGAAGCTCCCAGTAGGACGTAATCCCATGTCATGGATTTGGTAATACTCCGGTTTTCCACAACCAGAATACTTATCATTATCATACTTTGCGTAGACAGGTAGAGAAACGGCAACTCGGTTCCAATAGCATTGGTGCGGTCAAGCACGTAGGGATTGAATGCAAAGATACCAACAAGCCCAAGAAACCCAAGGCGAGTGTGGTACTTGCGGAAACCGAACCACAGGCAAAGAAGAAAGAGTAAAAACGAAACAGCGCTTACCGACTTGAAAGCGATAAGACTGGTTCCAAACACTGCTGTGACGGCTGCCTGAATGGTTGGTAATCCCCAAGGATAGGCAACGGGTCCCATCTGAAAAGAGGACTGGTAAATGGTAAACTGGTTTTCTTCTAAAAAGTCCTCAGGTGTTCCTTCCGCTACGCTTTGTGCCTGCATGATATAGGCTGCAAAGTCGTCTCCCCAGAAGTGACCCTTGTGCAGGTGCAAGCTGATCATGATGGCCGAAACGCATACCATCAGGGCAAACACCACTCCAGTATTCAGTCCTTTCATAAGTTCATCAAAAGGTCATATGCGTGCAGGATAGGCAGAGAACGATTCATGAAGCGATGGACGCTAAAATTTAGAACCCGGGGAATCAAGGACTATGTGGGATTCTCTTTTGAAGGTGTGTGATTAAAAGTGCGGTGAGTATTTGTCCCCTTTGTAGGTGAGAACTTGATGAGCTTTTTATTGCAACCACGATGGGTAGGGCAACTGCGTCCTCGCAGTGCCGTGTATTTCCTCAATGTTCGGCGGCGGAGCGAGGACGCTCTCGCCCTACCACTTTGTCTGTCTGGAATCCGAAAGTCGCCACAGTAATTGTAATGGCTCCTCGCACAAAAAAATTGCACCCTTTTGACGAGAATTTCGTGTCTAATTTTAAACTAGTCGTTCCCTCCCCGATCCTCACGTCGTGGAGTTTCATTTGTGCAAAAAGAAATCCCTGGGCCAAGATCGTTGACTTCGTGGCCACGGAAACCAGATCATCAATCGAGCAGTATTGGTCAATGAATGAATAATGATAAACTCAAGCGTTGAATCCTCATTTCCATTGACCCCGGTGCAGCAGGGCATGTTGTTTCACCATGTCGAGCAGCCTGAAAGTGGTGTCGATATTCAGCAGCTTGTGGCAAGCCTTGATGGGCGTTTCGATACCCGGTTGTTTCTCGAATCCTGGCGGACTGTCACCATCCTTCACGCCAGTTTGCGAACACGTTTTCAGTGGGAGGATGGCGGAGAGCCCAGGCAAAAGATATTGTGTGGGGTTGAATTGCTTAGCGAAGAGGAAGATCTGAGCTCCTTGCCTGTTGGTGAGCAGCATGCGCATATCAGCGCGTTCCTTCAGTTGGAAAGGCGGCGAGGCTTCGATCTGGCTCAGGCTCCGCTTTCCAGACTGAGATTTTTCCGGCTGAATGAATCGGAGCTGCGACTGGTTTGGACATTTCATCATATTATCTTGGACAGTGGTTCTGTTCGCATTGTTTTGAGCGATGTCTTTACCGCCTACGAAGCTCTGCTTTCTGGCAATGAGGTCTCGCTTGAAGCATCGCAGCCTTTTTCAGAATTTATCGAGAGTCTTGAAGCAAGGGCTGAAAAGCAGGTGGGTGATCAGGCTTTTTTTCGAGAACAGCTCAAAGGCTTCACGGCAGTCAATGAGCTGAGTGAATCGGTGCCTGAATCCATGGATTTGGTTCGCCCTGCCGATCGTTTTTTTCATGAACGCAGTTTTGAACTATCGAAGGAGTTAAGCGGAAAATTGAGGGAGGTCGCCACGGGTCTTGGCGTCACCTTGAATACCTGCATTCAGACTGCGTGGGCTTTAGTCATCTCGGATTTCTCTAGTGGCGCTAACGATGTTGTCTTCGGGGTTTTACGTTCCGGGCGTCATTCAAAGGATTCCGACGCCAGCAAACAGGTGGGCTTGTTTATCAACACAATCCCAGTTCGAATTCATATTGATCGCGAACAGACACTGGCTCAAATGATGTGCGCAGTTCACCAGACCTATGTTGCACTTACTCCACACAAGCATGCAGCGCTCGTAGATATTCAAGCTGTCTCAGAAATACCTGGTGGTGAAGCTTTGTTTGAGAGTGTGCTGGATTTCAACGACGATCGTTTTGATCGATTGGAGGCCTTGCCGAAAGGCATTACGCGTTGTCATTTCGAATGGATTGAGCAGACCAATTATCCAATTACCCTTTGTTGTTATGCGGAACCAGAACTTGAGTTAAAACTTGTTTGGAATCCGGCTCATCTCGAGGAACGTTTGGCTGAGGGTGTGATCGCCCGGCTGCGTGTGGCTATCGAGGCGATGGCCGAAAAACCTGAAACTCAATTGAAGCACCTGGTTCTGCAGTCTGCTCAAGAGCGGGAGTGGATCGCTTCGCATTCAGATACCCGGGCCGACTACGACGAGAACGCATGCATGCATCATTTCTTCGAGCGTCAATGCCGGCTAACTCTGGATTCCGTTGCCTTGGTTCATCGCGCGGAGGAGATCAGTTACTTTCAGCTCAATGCCCGAGCCAATTCCGTCGCAGTTCAATTACGTGGCCTGGGTGTGGGGCCGGACGTTTTGGTAGGACTGTACATGGACCGGTCTATTGATATGGTGGCTGGTCTGTTTGGCATTCTGAAGGCGGGCGGTGCATACGTGCCACTTGATCCGGATTATCCGAGCGAGCGTATTGCGATTATGCTGGAGGGCTGTTCCGTTGTGCTGACGCAGGAAAAACTTCAGGCCCAGCTGCCACCTTGTGATATTGAGATCCTGCTCATCGAATCAATTCAGGACTGTTCTGAGGCGGTGCCAGAGACGGGTGTAACATCATCCAATCTGGCTTACGTCATTTACACCTCCGGCTCTGCTGGCCGCCCAAAAGGAACCATGGTGGAGCATCGCAACGTCTCAAACTTCTTCACCGGAATGGACCAGTGTATTGGAACCGAACCGGGCGTTTGGCTAGCCGTTACGAGCATCTCCTTCGATATTTCTGTGCTGGAACTTTTCTGGACCCTTGGGCGCGGCTTCAAAGTTGTCTTGCATGATGAATTGACCACAGCCGCTCTTCAGCGTTCGTCAGCCCAACCTGAAACCGGCGTCAGCCAACCAATGGACTTCGGTCTTTTTTTCTTCGGTTCAGATGCAAGTAGTGAGGCTCAAAACCGTTATAGACTCTTGTTGGACAGCGCCCGTTTTGCGGATCAGAATGGTTTTTCCAGCGTATGGACTCCGGAGCGACACTTTCACAAGTTTGGTGGAATCTTTCCGAATCCAGCCGTTACAGGAGCTGCACTCGCCACGATAACAAAGCGCATTCAGATTCGCGCGGGAAGTTGCGTGATGCCCTTACAAAACCCGATTAGAGTAGCCGAGGAATGGGCTGTTGTGGACAATCTTTCTGGTGGCCGCGTGGGACTCTCTTTCGCGTCCGGTTGGCACGTCGATGACTTTGCACTACATCCGGAAAACTATACGGACCGAAAGCGAATCATGTTTGAGGGTATAGACACCGTCCGGGCGCTTTGGCGGGGCGAAGCCGTTGAGGCCCTGAACGGGCACGGCGAGAAAATAGCAGTTAACATTTTTCCTCCGTCGATTCAAAAGGAGCCGCCTATTTGGATCACTGCTGCCGGTAATACCAAGACCTTCGAAGCCGCGGGTGAGATGGGAGCGAACTTACTAACAAACCTGCTGGGCCAGAATATTAGTGAATTGGCGGAGAAGCTTTCGGCCTACCGTGCCGCTTGGGACAGGGCAGGCCATGCCGGGACGGGAAAGGTCTCTTTGATGCTACATACTTTCATTGGAGAGGATGAAGAGAGCGTGCGGGAAATGGTTCGCGAGCCATTTATGGACTATTTGCGTACCGCAACGGATCTTGTGAAAAAGGCAAAGTGGTACCTGCCTTCCTTACAGCGTTCGGAGGGTAGGGGAGAGAAAGATGGTGGCGACGGAGCGGAGCTGGATGAGCTTACGCCCGAGGAGACTGATGCCGTTATGAATCATGCCTTCGAGCGTTACTTTCAAACCAGCGGTCTCTTTGGTAGTCCGGAAAGCTGTCTTAAGATGGTCAACGAATTGAAGTCGGTGGGAGTAACGGAGATCGGCTGTCTGATCGATTTTGGCGTGCCTATCGAAGACGTTCTGGAAAGTCTGCCCCAACTAAACCAGCTGCGCAAACTTTCCAATGAAGTCCATTCCGAGGCTGAGGTGTGGTCGATCCCGGCTCAGATCGAGCGTCATGATGTTACCCATCTGCAATGTACACCGTCCTTGGCGCAAGTTGTAATTGAGTCTCCTGAAATTGAGCAGAGCATTCGGCAGATCCAAACGATCATGCTTGGAGGAGAAACCCTTCCGAATGGATTGGCCCAACGAATCCTGGAACTATTACCTGAAAACGGACGACTGCTTAACATGTATGGTCCGACTGAGACAACCATCTGGTCTACCGTTGCTAAATTAAGTGCAAATCAGAAGGTCACAATTGGCACGCCGATCGCAAACACTAGTATTCACTTATTGGATTCGCGGCTGGCACCCGTGCCGATCGGTACAGTGGGTGAACTTTACGTGGGTGGCGCCGGTGTGGTTCGTGGCTATCTGCAACGACCGGATTTGACTGCTGAGCGTTTCTTGCCGGGAGTCATGGAATCCGGTGGCCGAATGTATCGCACGGGTGACAGGGTACGCTACTTGCCAAATGGCAACCTCGAATTTTTAGGTCGCTTCGACGACCAGGTCAAACTGTCCGGCCACAGAATCGAGCTCGGCGAAATTGAAACGGCCCTGGCCCGGCATCGAGGTGTTGGCCAGGCCGTCGTCGTGGCTCGCGAAGATAACACCGGTAACTCCCAACTGGTGGCTTATATTCGCAGGCAGATGCCGGACGCTTTTAAACCCACTGAGTCTTCGAATTCACAGGTCGAACAATGGAAAAAAATCTGGCAACAAATATACGAGGAGAGTACTGGTGGTTCATCAGCAGAGCCGTTGATTACCAGGTTCAACACTGCCGGCTGGAACTCTAGCTTCACTGGCTTGCCGATCTCGTTGGATGATATGCAAGAGTGGGTTAATGAAACGACTGCCAACATTGCAGCCTTGAAGCCCAAACGCTTGTTGGAGATCGGTTCAGGTACCGGTCTGCTGCTTTTCCGTCTGGCTCCACAATGCGAACGCTACACCGGCGTTGACTTCTGCTCGAGTGCGCTCACTGCAATCAAACCTGAGTGTGATCGTCTTGGCCTTAAGCAAGTTGAACTTTTCCAGTCTTCAGCCGATGACCTAAGCGGGATACCGGATGGGTTGTATGATGTGGTGGTTATCAACTCCGTAGTGCAATACTTCCCCGATGCCGACTATCTGGAAACAGTTTTGGTAAACGCTGTCGATAAACTTACCCCAGGAGGTAGCCTGTTTATCGGTGACGTCCGCGACCTGGATTTGTTGAGTGCCTTTCATGTCTCTTTGGAACTATCGTTTGCACCTGATGACATGAGCTTGTCGCAATTCAAAGAGCGCCTGGCAAGTCGTGCTCAGCTGGAGAATGAATTGTTGATTTCCTCCGACTATTTTGGAGCTTTTGCCAGGAAGCATGGCTTGGATGGGCTGAGCGTTACCATTAAGCGAGGAATCTCAAGAAATGAGATGAACGACTTCCGATACGATGTTGTGCTGCGAAAAGCTGGCGGCGAAACTTTATTGTCGAGTCCGATTGCCCAGGTGATTGACGGTTCCTCATTCGCTTGTTTAGATCAACTCAGTCCAGTGGTTTTGGAGGCGTCCGGATCGCTGCGGGTGACCAGGCTCCTCAATGCGAGACTGGTAGAGGCTGTGCGGGCGCAGGAGTTCCTTGATTCAGAAAGAACGGGTGAAGTTTCCAATCTGCGAGAGGCGCTTGTGGGCGTTCTGGACAGCGCGATCCATCCTCAACAGGTTTATGATATCAGTCCCAACTTTGATGTGAGCTTAAGCTTTTCAGATAATGACGGCCTGTATTTCGACGCCGAATTCACTCCGAAAAACAGGGCGCAGGGCCGCTTCAGGATATTGCCCGTCGAAACGCACTTCCAGCCGAAGCAAACACCAGCGTATGTGAACACGCCTGCAACTACCACTGATGAATCAGTTCAGCCTCCGGAGCTCCAAGCCGCCCTCATGAAGGCCCTGCCCGACTTCATGGTGCCCAGCGCTTTTGTGTTTTTGGACGCTTTCCCGCTGACTCCCAATGGAAAGGTGGATCGCAACGCGCTTCCGGCTCCCGAGGCGATTAGCAATCCCGTCGATTCAGCGACGCCCATTGCGGCGCCGGCGAATGAGCTGGAGCAGAGTATCGCTCAGGTTTGGCTGGAACTTCTTAATCTTGAGCATGTAGATGTTAACGAGGATTTTTTTAAACTGGGCGCTAACTCTTTGCTGGTTATGAGAGCGGCCAATCGACTGCGAAAATTGATAGATGGGCCTCTTTCATTGCGGTCTATATTTGAACATTCGACAGTTGCCAGTCTCGCCGCTCATCTCAGTGGAGGTTGAATGTTTTTATCATAGTTGTGTGGTAAATGGGGGTTGAAATGTAGATCGCAGTGAAAAGGATGTTGTCATGCCCGAAATTTCGAGATTCCTGGGGATCATAATCCGAATGTTTTACCGTGACCATGCTCCTCCACATTTTCACGCAGAATATGGCGAATATGAGATTACCATCGATATCAATACTGGAGTGGTTAGCGGCAAATTCCCAAAACGTGCCTTGAACGCCGTTTTGGAATGGTATGATCTTCACAAGGAAGAATTGCTTGCAGATTGGGAATTAGCGGAACAACAAAGACCTCTGAATAGTATCGAACCTCTTGAATAATGAAATTCTTGCATATTGAAGAAGCGAAGCATCTAGGAGACTTTCAAGTCTGGTTAAAATTTAACGATGGAACCGAAGGACAGGCAGACCTTGAAAGCTCATTGGAAGGACCTATCTATGAACCATTGAAAGAGCGTGAGTTTTTTAAGGATTTCCGGATTGAAGGTCACACTCTTTCATGGACCAATGGCGCAGATTTTGCGCCAGAGTATCTAAAGTCTCTAATCACGGAAAAATACACAACCAGACAGGTAAGCTAACCCTGTTCCGCTGCGCTCCACAGGCCAGCTCCCTTTGACGATATGGCATGAATTGCCATTCAAGGGCTAACAGTCTGCTCACACGGCACTATCCAAGATACTTTCTCGATCCGAATCAGCACTTGTGGGAAACAGTTCCTGAAAACACCTTTGAGTGGCGCCTACAGCTGCTGCGAAAGGCCCGGCTTGTGAATGTAACAATTGGACGCCATCGGTGACTCCGGGCAGAATGAATCGACGATAGGTTCGCTCGACACTGTTCCAGAGAGCTCCTTCCAGTTCGAGTAACTTGCCGGCTATTACTATGGCCTCCGGGTCGAGCAGTGACGCCAATGAAGCGGCTTGAGCGCCCAGTATCTCGCCCGCAGCCTGGGCCTTCTTTTTGGATAGTGTCATGTCCCTGGCGTCTGGATTTACTTCCAGTGCCGTTTCGGAAACCAACTCATGTAAAGTCTTCCATTGGGAGACAGGTTTATTATTCGGAACGGGGGAGGAACCGGCTTCAGAGGAAAAACCATGACTACCGTTCAGAAGCTTGCCTCCGAGCATAATCGCCGATCCAAAGCCACTGCGCACAGAGAGTAAAATGAAGTCGGACATGCCTTTGGCTGCTCCTGAAGTCCATTCCGTCAACGCATAGCAGCTCATGTTATTATCTACCACACAGGGTAAATGCGTATGGTCCTCGACCACGTCACGAAGGGGTATGTTGTGGACAGCTTCGATCAAATCGTAGCGAACGAGCGTCCCGGTGCTTTTATGAATGATTCCCGGAGCCGCCACACCTATACCCAGAACCCTGACCTTTAGTTCCTGTGCGGCCGCTAATCCCTCATCGACGAATTTCAAAAGCCGGCTGAGCAACATTTTCCGATCCTTGATCGGACTCAGGTGTTGTCGCCGCTGAAAGAGCACCTGGCCGGAAAAATTGACCACCACTATCCTCATCCGCGTTAGCTCGATATCCAGACCAACGAAGCAACCGTAATCGGGATTGCAGCTCAGAGGAATGGGAATCCGTCCTCTACGTTTAATACCTTCCAGGTTTTCAACGATCAGTTCCTCGTCGATCATTTCCTGAACGACTTCAAACAGTCGCGACTTGCTCATCCTGAGGTTCCTTCCCAGCTCACGCCTCCCTTTGGATCCATCGCGAAATATGCCGTGAAGCAGCAGATTTCTCCGGATTTCCATTTTTTTTGAAACGGTATCAGCTTGAAGAACCATGGTATTATCCTAAATTCCCTGGGTATTTAGGGGATGGTTTAAAGTTAGAAATCAAAAGTCCGAAAATGGCCAATCAATTCTTGACTCGCTTACCCACGACCGTCTATATCTTGTTTTAAGATAACCATTATTGGATATAAACACGTCTGAAACGTAATACAAACAACTCTGAAAATCCTTATTTTCGCCAGCAAAGCACCTAAAGATCACTGAAATCAAATCTTTATCTTACGCTACAAAAACAACTCATTCATCCACCCGATTACTCGGTCTCAAAATACCCCAGCTACAATTTATCCATGCTATGCAACTAGGAACAGCGATCTAGCTCGATCGCTGTTCGAAACATACAAATCACTAATCCACATAGACTCAAATGAACGCAAAAAAGAACTATTGGTTAAAAACATTGGCCGCTATTCTAACTCTTGGAATGGCTGGCAATTTGCTCCCTGCACAGGACGCTGAAGATGACGAAGACATTTTCACCATATCACCTTTCACCGTAACTGAGGATGACAACGTAGGCTACCTGGCCAATTCTTCCTTGGCCGGCACACGCTTGAACACCCCGTTGAGAGATATTGCCGCTACGGTCAGTGTCGTCACTCAAGAATTTATGGATGATACCGGTTCCTCCGATCTGCAGGAGCTATTGGTCTACACGGCCGGCACGGAAATCAGCGGGATTGGTGGAAACTTTGCCAACCCGAGATCTACCAACAGGGTCTCGGGTGTTTTGGACGCAAATTTTGTAGATCCGATTCGCAATACCCGGGTGAGGGGTCTAGCTGCGGCTGATTTGACTCGCAATTACTTTTCAACCATTATTGCTATGGATTCTTACAACACTTCCCGTGTTGTTATTAACCGTGGGGCGAATGCGACGCTATTTGGTTTAGGTAGTCCGGCTGGTATTATCAACAACCAAACGATTACTCCGGTATTCGAAGACCACGGAGAAGTTTCCTTTCAGGTAGGCAGTTACGATTCACACCGATCAGAACTTGATGTTGAGAAAGTGCTTATCGAAGACAAACTGTCACTTCGGTTGGCGATCTTGAATGAAGAAAAGTTTTACCAGCAGAAACCCGCCTTCG
>Ga0114996_10007025_pt1 | contig 12873 bp, 14 predicted proteins | sample ArcticOcean_MG_C_4_FD_87039 | JGI IMG/M metagenome (GOLD analysis project Ga0114996, IMG submission 87039) | Marine microbial communities from western Arctic Ocean - ArcticOcean_MG_CB4_134 | ecosystem: Environmental > Aquatic > Marine > Oceanic | place: Arctic Ocean: Canada Basin | collected... | reverse complement strand
ATGAGCAGGGAGGCTGAACCGCACGTCAAGAGCCTGTCGCTGAGCCTGCTCTGGGGGCTCTACGCCAGCGTGATGCTGATTAGCGGGATCGTTTGGCGATGGCAGCCGGTGCGCTTGGGCGGGCTTGCCCTTATGGCCATCCCCGTAGCAAAGCTGTTCCTCGTCGACACCTTCGAGTTAGATCAGGGCTACCGCGTAGCGGCATACTTTTCGCTGGGCTTCATCCTGTTGTCCGGCGGCTTCCTCTACCAGCGCTACAGCGGGGCCATAAAGAGGTTCCTCTTCGAGGAGCAGGCCAGTGGTCGCGCCTAGATGACCCATAAGCAATGCCTGCTGCACGTTCCGATGAAGCAGGTTAACAGTCTTGGAAGTACTTGAACCAACCGCCAGGAATGCCCTACTCCTCCTATAGTCACCGAGTCGGGCGTGACTTCCCTAAGGTCGTGATGTGCAACGGCTCCATCGGCACGACTCACGGCAGCGACCACATTGTTGAAAACTTCGAAACGGCGCTTATCTAGCCCGCATAGGCCATTACTGCCGACCGTCTCCACCTCCTTGCCGACCGCGTATCAAAGGGCAGGGAGGGCGCAGGAACCGTCACCCCTCTATGACCAAGGCGCAACACCTCACGTTTCAGCGAGACCTCGCCTCGTTGGTCGAGTTCAGCGGAACAAACATCGAAGTTAGGGGTCGCGGTTAACGCCGGCGGAAAGGCCCACAGCGGGATAGCGTTGCGAAGAACGGTGCTATTACCAGCCATAGCGCGATAGTTACCACCAGCGCACCCCGGTAGCTCAGCGTCTCCACCCCCACGTCGTCGGCCATGATGCCCCAGAAGATCATCACGATCCATGCGCTGAAGAAAAAGCTAACTCCCGCCGAGGGAATCAGCAGGATTGAAGTGATACATCCCATGCAGACCTCCGTGTGTCATGGTCGTCGCCGGCAAGCCTACGGATCCACGCAAAGTTTCGCAAGAGTCCCTATCGAGACTCAATCGTGATGGGCTGGGCCACAATCCATAGGCTTATCATGGTGTAGGCGACCATCAGTACGAGCATGGCGAGTTGGCTTCGCAGCGCCACCAACCGGTCGCCGAAGACCCGCAGTGCGTAGACGTGTGCGACGTACACCGCCACGATGTGACCCACCACGATGGCGCTGATACTCAGGAACCATATCAACCGCGCGTTGACGATACCCACATTGGGCCGCCAGTCGGCTGTCCCGAAGATGTCCCACCCATGCGTGAAGGGGTCCGACGCGATGGGGATGATGAGCTGGCCCTGGATGGCTAAAAAGGAAAAGAAGTGTGCCAGATGATAGGCCAGGGCAATGGGCACTAGCGAATAGGCAAAGGTTTGAACCAGTTGAGCGGGAGTGAAACTGGGAGCAGTCTTACCCGCCAGTTGGCCGATGAGCAGGGCCACCAGGTAGAAGACCGCGAAAAATAGGGTGGCCCCCACCATCAGGCCGATGGTCTTCGTGGCCGTGAACACGTCATCACCTAAAAACCGTAGACTGTTGTAGCCTTTCGAAGCGGCATTAGCCCAAAGCGGCGTCTCCGTGAACCCGTCGAAGGAGACCGTCGCGAGAAGCAGCACGAGCAGCGTGGCCTGGGACAGCGAGAGTGGGGTCGCCGACAGCAGTCCAGCCCCCCAAGGACGTATGTTCCACTCCCTGTTTTTCTGGCTAGCTGCAGCGAAGGCCTCGTAATCGTCCACAGGACCGGGTTTGCCATCCGGCTGCCAGACGTGTACCTCGGTGGGCGAAAACTTGGAAAGGAAACCGAATATTAGACTGAAAAATTCGCCATTTCTCAACCAGACTCCTCTGCCAAACCAGAACATACCGGCGAAAGTGACCAGCGAGTACAGCAACGCCATGGTGGCCACTCTGCTTGGCACCGCTGACTGAGGGTCCACAATCTCCACCCAGGCGAACGCCGAGAAGAGGGCAAAGGCGGGCCATGCTCCTAGCCTCTCAGGGTACTTGGCGCGATGGGAAAGATCGCGTCCGCCCATCCACCGGTAGACTGATTCAGCCCAGCCGTAGGCCACTTTCCAGGGGTTTATCAACGCCCATATATTGCCCACAAAGGCGCTGACGTAGGCAATACCAATCCAGAGAATTGCCCATGTCATCACGGGAACTGGATTGCGGGTCGGGTCGGGTGAACCCGCATAGCCCGCAACGATATAAATGACCATTACCGATACTGCGCCCCCCTTGAGCGCAAACAACAGCACCGGATGGGCAATCGCGCTCCCCATCGGGAGCCGCCGGACATTGAGGGTCACGTAACCGTGGCCATGCTCCACGACGCCTGTGCGCGTGGAGGCCGTGAAGGCACCGATGACGGCGAAAGACAGAACTACGGCCAACGCGGCGCCGCCCATGTACAGGCTGAGCGGCACCGGCAGGTCGTAGCGTTCTCCGAAGCCATGGGCCGAGGCACTTCCGGAGAGCATCCCAGCCCCCAGCAGCGCCAGCACTACCGCGCAGATACTCTTGCGTCCTATCACCGGGGATGGACGTCCAGGGTGCCAATCACCGTGTCTTCCCTATCCTGATGTTCCTCCTCTTCGTCATGCTCGTCGCCCGGGCCCGTCGAATGGACGGTGATCACGAAGCTGCCCTCCATATTGGCATTCAGCGTGACCGTCGTTACTGCGCCGAGCAACACCTCCTTCTCTATATCGTATCCATGTAGATGGACCAGGCTTGGTTCGTCCACGCTGAAATGGAGACTTACCGTATCGCCGTTCTTGGCGACGAACCTGGACTCGCCCTGCACCGACTGGTCGCGGATGTCCACATCGAATTCGAGTGCCACAGGGTCGTCACCGCCGCCGCACGCCGCTGTGAATAGCCCCGCCAGTGCTAAGATCGCAAGAGCCGCGATCCTTTGTGAAGGTATCATGCTATGTCGCTTTCTCGTGTGGGTACGCTGTTAACTACGCCTATGATACAGGGTTACGGGTCCACATTGCCTGGGTTGATTGGAAACCGCAAGAAGCGGTCGGTGACGAGTAGTGGGACGGGGAGTGGGAGGGTGCCGGCACATATGCGAGCCTCAACAGGGCGCTTCGCGAGTGCGGTTGGAAGCGGCGTAATACGGCCAACCGCGCTCGAACAGCGCCACCGCCAGCAGCGCAGCGACGACGCGCTTGTACTGCCCGCCGCCGGCGCACCATCGTCAAACGACAAGAATGGTATGACGGTACCGTCCGCTAAGGAAAGTGACCCTGTGTAGGCGAATTGCGTAAGTGTAGAAGTGCTCAGGGATCCCGCCCTGAAACGAGAAGGGTGAGTGCCCGCCAAGCCGCTCCGCGATGCCAGCGTCCTGTGGCTAGGCCAACTCGGGCAGCAGGAGGACATGGCAGCAGTCGAAAAAAGGAGCGAGATCTGCTGCGGTAATTCAGCGATGTGAGGCAACACGCGATCAGTTGTCAGCTTCACACGCACCTGTGACTGCACAAGGGTGTGCAGTCGTCGCGGACTTCACGCGCCACATAACATATGCATAAGGCGTGGGTAGACCGCAGGGATTGGCGGTAGCTGCTGCGTCCGCAGCACTGATAAGCGGGACGCCGACTTGACGAAACTGCAGCGATACTGTAGTTAACATGCTACCTGGGAATGCGAAGAGGAGGACGATTACACATGCTTCAGGAAGAAAAGCTTATCGACCAGTGGTTTCCGGCGCTCAGCGATGCTCAGCTAGCGGTCTCCACCGGGAAGATTGACCCCGCGGAGGCCATAAAGATTGCTCGAGAGCAGCGGGACCAAACGGTTCAGTCATTCGTCGAGTGGCTACAGGCCGTCATCGTAGACACCGCCAACGGCTACCGCCTTTGCGATTCCTCCACCTCCCAGGAGGCCTGGACCATCTGTAGCCACATCAATAATGTGCTTCAAGAGGTCCAGCGGGAATACTACACCGGCGAGGCCGCTAAGCCTGTAAAGTAGGTTCGGCTCAACGGCTCAAGAAAAGGAAGAGGCCCACCTTAGTCGAGGAGGGCCTCTTCTCTTTATGTTTGCAAGTTCCGCCGCTCATGCGGGGCTCGCGTTGCTGCGAGGGAGGGATTAGGTCAGCCCACCCATGCGGCATATTTTTTGCCATTCCGATTCGGTCACCGGCTGTACCGATAACCTGCCCTTCTTGAGCAGCACCATGCTCCCTAGTTCCGACGCGGCCTTCATCGCTTCCCGTGAAACCGGATTTGGAAAGCGCTGTTCCGCTCTGATGTCCACCATGTACCAGATGGGATTCGCTGGCGTGCTCTTGGAGTCCGGGTGCTCAGAAGCGGTGCCCCACGCGGTAAAGTCGGGATACCCCGAGCGCTCTACACGCGCGGTTCCTATCACCGCTAGATTCGTGGTACTGCTGTGATAGAACAGCACGCCGTCCCCCTTCTTAATATCGTCGCGCAGCAGGTTGCGCGCCTGGTAATTTCGCACTCCGTCCCACTCCGCCGTGCCGTCATTGGCCAGGTCGTCATAGGAATAGGCGCCGGGTTCTGATTTGAAGAGCCAGTAGCGAAGAGCCATATGCACCCCCGTCGTGGAAAATCGTTATCCGCACTTACGACCTGGTAGGCTGAGAGTAGTGGCCCCTCTGCCAATCGCGGCGGGAGCATCCTACCACGGGTCAAGGAGCTGAAAGCTATGAGCGTAAAGCGAGTCCTGTTCGTCTGTGTACACAACACGGGTCGCAGCCAGATGGCCGAGGCTTTTGCGCGTCATCTGAGCGATGGAAGCGTCGTGGCTTCATCCGCAGGGACGGTGGCTGGTGGCCCGTTGAACTCGGCTGTCGTGCAGGCCATGAGAGAGTGGGGAATCGACATCTCACAGCAGGCTTCAAAGCTTATCAGCCAGGAAATGGTAGATGCAGCAGACCGAGTCTATACGATGGGTTGCGCCATCGACGAAACATGCCCTGCCGTCTTCATCCCATCGGAAGACTGGGGACTTGACGACCCAGCCGGTCAGAGTATGGACGTGGTCCGCGGTATTCGCGACCTGGTAGAGGAGCGGGTACGTCGTATGCTCTGGGAACTGGATGCTGAACGAGCGAGGTTGCCTCGCTGAGCAAGACGGCCTCGTCTGAAGCACATGCGTTATTGAACTAGAGGAAATTGTTCAGCAGCTCACCCAGGGTGAGCCAGTAGAAGACGATGTAAGCTCCCGCTAACAGCAGGAGCCCGGAGCTTACCGGCTGCACATAACGTAGAGCAGTCCGAAGCTTGCCCACCAGGGCTCCCTGGAATATGGCCATGCTGATGGTGAGTGTTAGGATGACCAGCCCCATGCCCAAGCCGTAGAGCGCGAACTGGAGTGACGAATCGAAGAACGTGCTGGCTGTAAAGGTGCTTCCTACCACCGTAAGGAAGATTGGGAGAGTGCAACTTAGCGATGCGGTCCCGTAGCCCAGGCCGAAGAAGAAATACCCTTTGACTCCCCGCTGTTCAGCGGTGCCTATACGGGCGGAGAATCGCTCGGCGAAACCGTTGTAGATGGCGCCGCCGGAAACCATGTACGCTCCGATACCAGCCAGCAGCACCCCGATGGCCAGCCCGATCCATGGGAAGAAACCGACCAGGGGCCGTGCTCCCGCGTTGATGGCAATACCAACGATACCGAAGAGAACCACGAACCCAATAGTGACCACACAGCCCACCAGCATCGCCCGCCTGAGGCGAGTATCGAAGCGCGGTCGTTTTTGTGCGACGTCGTCATCGCCAAGGTACATGCCCAAATAGGCGGGTAGCATGGCGAAGCCACACGGGTTGACCGATGAGACCATCCCCGCGCCGAAGGCAAATCCAAAAGGGAGAAATGTGCTGAAGTCTGAAAGGAAGTTGCTAGAATTGGCAGATAACGATTCCACGCCACCGGTGACACTCCCGGTCTCCGTGCCGGTGAAGAGGGCCCCAATAATGGCAGTGGTAAGAGTCGCGGCGAATAACGTCAAAGGCCAAAACGCCGTGTGCAAAGCCCTTCGAATTCCCTTAGCCAGGCCGCGCAGCGTCGCTGTGTCGACCGTGAAACGTCCGTCGTTCAACGGTGTGCTCCTCATCCGCCTCCTCCAATCTACTATACGATATGCCCGTTCTATACACGGGGATGCATTTCGGAGAAGCAATCCGGGTGAAACTTTTTATACCATTGGATGAGATCATGAGGGCGGAGATGCAGGATGGACTACTCCTGGCCATAGATGGACGGCCGTGGCTGGAATGTCCACCGTCCACTCAACGGAAGCCGAAGCTCCACCCTCATGGTATCCGCGGCTTCCGGTAGCCTCGACGACCACGCGTGGCCCCTCGTGGTCGTCGACTCGTAGGCGCAATAGAAGCCGCTGCCGCGAACCCCTGTCTATGACCTGCTCCAGCCTGGCCGGTAGCCCGCCGCCCGGAGCGCGATCGGTAGCTCTATTATCTCCATTCACGATAGCGGCGCCAACTGGTTGGGCAACAATTTCCTCGGCGCGTATGCCCACCGCCACCCTCTCTCCCCGCCGCAGGCCGCTACTCAAGGTCCGTAACCGAACGCCGTCCACGTCAATCACCGTTTCATGCCCCTCGTTGGCGACGACCGTGCCTGTCATGATATTCTGGACTCCCAGGAGCCGAGCGGCTTCCGGGTTCGCCGGTTGGTGATACACCGATGCACGCTCACCCTGCTGTAAGACCCGGCCCTGTTCCATTACGATGAGGTGGGACGAGAGGGAGTACGCCTCCGCCACATCGTGGGTGACCAAAAGCGCCGTGAACCCCATTTGCGCTTGCAACTCCCTGAACTGTTCGGTGAGTGAAGCCCGGATTGGCGTATCCAATGCTGAGAAGGGTTCGTCCAGCAGCAGTAGCTGAGGTGATGCGGCCAAGGCCCTGCCCAGGGCAACTCGCTGCTTTTGTCCTGCCGACAGCTCCGTGGGCCGCCGTTCTTCCAAACCCTGGAGACGGAGCAATCCCAGAAGTTGGCTAGCCCGTTCTTTGGCCTTCTGTTTAGGCCATGCCGCGAGGGGATAGACGAGGTTCTCCCAGACCCTAAGGTGGGGGAAAAGCGCATATTCTTGGAAGACATAACCAAGCCGCCGGTGGTTCGTGGCGACGGATAGGCTATGCTTAGCGTCGAAGAGGGTGCGCCCGCCGAGGGCGATGGTGCCGGAGACCGGCCGGGCGAGTCCGGCCACGGAGCGTAGGGTAAGGGTCTTGCCCGCGCCCGATGGACCCAGAATGGCCGCGGTGCCACCGGGGACATGGAAGGCTGCTTGTAGATGGAAGCTGCCAGCCGTCGCTTGGAAATCAGCGCTCAATGCCGCCATGACCACGTACTCCCCTTCGCCAGGGTGCCGATTCCCACTAAAAGTCCCAGAGTGACCAATGCGAGGGTGACCGCCATAATCTGGGCGTCACCCGTCCTGTCCGCCTGGACAGCGTCGTAGATCGCGGTGGACAAAGTCTGCGTTCGGCCCGGTACGTTGCCCACGAGCATGAGCGTCGCGCCAAACTCCCCGGCAGCCCTCGCCAGAGCCATGGCGGTTCCAGCAAGAATGGCCTTCCATGCCAGGGGTATGGTGATGGTCATGAATATGGCTAATTCCGACCTGCCCAAGGTACGCGCTGCCTCCGTATAAACGGGGTCTGCGGACTCGAACCCCGCCTGGGCGGTCCGGATCAGGAATGGTGCCGAGGTGACAAAGGCGGCTAGCACCGCACCACTCCAGTGAAAGACGAGGGAGAACCCCAGTACAGACTCCAGGAGTCCTCCCACCGCGCTTTCGCGGCCAACCATCTGAAGCAAAAAGTAGCCCAGTACCGTCGGAGGCAGGAGCATGGGTAACAGCACGAGAGCCGAAAGAAGGTCCCTCCCCGGAAATCGCGCCCGGGCAAGCCACCACGCAAAGGGCAAACCCACCGCCACCGCTAGGGCTGTGCTAGTAAGCGCCACTTGGAAGGTGAGCCGGAGCGCGGCTAATTCCATGCTAAGGTCGTCCTCCTTCCGCTGGTAGGGTATACCCGTGGCGAGTTATGGCCTCCAGCGCCGCCGGTCCCGTCATGAACTGGACAAACTGGAGTGCCGCTGCACTTCTGTCTGAGTGCTCTAGCACCGCCACGCTATTGACGATGGCTGGATGGAGGCTCTGGTCCAAAACGCTGAACACAACGGTGTTATGCGGCAGTAGCGATAACGCGACGATACCCATGTCAGCGTTGCCGGTCTGGACGAACTGGAATGCCTGGCGAACATTTTGGGCATAAACGATTTTGGGCTTCACCTCTTGCCAAAAACCCAGAGACTGTAGTGCTGTCTGTGCCGCGGCGCCGTAGGAAGCGATTTCAGGATTGGCTAGAGCAATGAAGCGGACCTCTTCTGAAAGAAGGTCCGCGGGTATAGGAGGCGTTGCTCTCCCACCAGAAGGCGTCACCAGTGCCAAACGTCCTAACGCAAATGTCCGCCTGCCACCGTCCAGAAGATGGCCATAGGCATCCAAACGGCTGGTGCGAGCGTCGTCGGAGGAGGCGAAGACGTCCAGCGGTGCTCCCTGTTCGATCTGGCGTACCAACGCGCCGGCGGATGCGTACGAGAAGACCAGGCCAATACCTGTTTCTTTTTTGAACACAGGTGCCAAGTCTTCCAGGAGGGGCCCAAGACTCGATGCCGCGCCCACGAGCAGTTCTTCTTTGGGAGACGGGCCACCGTTGCAGGCTATTAGCATGAGAGCCAGGGCGCTCACCCAGGCGATCTGGAGGGGAGGGTGCTTCATGCCGCTGATGGCTGTGTGCCCATGAGTGCGGTATCGTAGCCGCCCAGGGCTTCCACTTGCTGCTTGAAGTCGCGGTCCGCCAAGGCTGACAGCAGTAGCTGCACTGGTCGATAATCCAAGAAGTGGTCGGGAATAACCAAGTCGTAGCGTTCCTGGCCCAGGGGCACGAAATCGAGGCCCGAGGCCACCGCCGCCGCCTTCACGCCCACCCCTACGTCCGCGAGTCCCATCGCCACCACCTCGCCCACCAGCAGGTGACCGCGCACCTCAGTGGTGTATCCAGCCAGGAGCTCCGACGAAACGCCAGCCTCTCGCAGAGCCCGGTCCAAGAGCGCACGGCTCCCCGACCCGGCCTCTCTGTTCACCATGAACACTCCAGGGCGTGTTAGGTCCGCAACCCCCCGGATGCCCTTGGGGTTGCCCGGTGCCACAAGAAGGCCTTGCTCCCACACCGCAAAGGTCACCAGCGTTGTGGGGAAGGGAATCAGCCGCTCCACCCACGGTAGATTGAACTGCCCTGTCGGCTCGTCCAGTAGGTGGCAACCCGCTACGTGGGCCTGCCCCAGGGCAATCTGCTCCAGCGCCGCCCAGCTTCCGTCCTCAAACCGCGCCAACTCCACATTGAGGTGCTGCATGGTTGCGCTGACAAGGCCCATGGCCGGATCACAGCCCACTGCCACCAACGTTTGTAGACCGCTTGTTGATGCTCCTTGCCACCGCTCAACCAGTACACGTGAGGGGTCGGAGCCTCTGCGGCCTATCCCGTGGGCCAAGGGCAGCGTGTGTGAAACGCCGGTGCGTTTCGGACCACCCTCCAGTGCGCGCGCCACGTGGTGGTCGCCCACCTGATACAACCCCATGCGCACCGGCCCATCGCCTAAGGAACCACTCCCTTCACCTGCTAGGTCCGCCTCCACGGTCTCTCCAGCATCTGCGGGAATCCTGAACAGGTCCTCTACCGTGGTGCCAAGCGCCCTGGCAAGCCGGAGCGCCACCAGCGTCGAAGGGACCGCCTTGCCGCTCTCTACCGACGCGTACGCCTGCCGGCTGACGCCAGCCGCCTGGGCCAGAGTATGCTGGCTCAGACCAGCGGTGCTCCGGGCGAGACGCAGGGATGTCTGGAGCGAGTCCATACAGTAGAATATAAACCTAACTTAACTGTTAGGCAACTAGACTTGTCATGCATTTCACCAGGCATTCTTTAAATCGCACTGTTGGGCTGCGCTTGCAGGGCCTCGAGCACCGCCTGTACGTGTCCGTTGACTTTCACACTGCGGAAGATGGTGGCTATTCTGCCCCCCTCATCGATAATAAAGGTGGTCCGTTCAATGCCCATGTAGGTGTGTCCGTAGTTCTGTTTTTCCTTCCAGACACCGTAAGACTGTACCACGACCTTGTCCTCGTCGGAGACTAAGCCGAAGGGCAGGCCGTACTTCTCCTTGAAGCGTTGATGGGACTTCACAGGGTCCACGCTCACGCCCAGCACCACAGCATTCTTCATTTCAAAGGCGCCTAGGGTATCGCGGAACGCACACGCCTCTTTAGTGCAGTCCGACGTGTTGTCCTTGGCGTAGAAATAGAGCACCACCTGTTTGCCACGCAGGTCTTTGAGCGAGATTTGCGCTCCTTGGTCGGTGGCCGCGGTAAAGTCAGGGGCAGGGTCGCCAACGTTGAGCATCGAACGTTCTTTTTTGTAAGTTTTGGATTCGTATAGCAGGCTATAGACTGGTTTGTCTTGGACAAAAGTACCAGTACGGTGAGCCGATGTGGCGTGACGAACGGCCGGTAATGCTACTCGTGACCCAGCGTCCGATGCCATATCGCCCCTGGGTACACATGATAGTGATTCTGTTTGGCTGGTGCTGTGTTAAGGCGATGAGTGCGGAGGTTGCAGACCCGCGGGTATTTCCCACGCGGGCCAGGGTATCCAGGCCCTGCGGCCTCCCGCGAAGGAACCTGGCACACTGTCCCGGTACTGAGGGTTGGCCGCAATCGCATATGGGACGTCAACAGTGCCGTTGCTCCTATTCTTTGCCTATTTCCCGTGCTAAATGACTTCAGCTATAAGGATTAGTGGCTAGACGAGAAATTGGAAGCCGGCAGCGGTCCAGGAGCTGCGTGCTAAAGCAACGAGGACCCAAGTCCACCGAGTAACCCCTACGTATCGAAGCGTTTTCAGCAATTAAACCAGGAGCATGGTACGTAGCACTCCCCACTCGATAGGGTTTCGGGCGGGAGGCAGTGTGTTTTTTGGAGGAAGGGTGACGTAACGTGCCTTCCGGAGGCCAAAGGCTGCAAGCGAGGCAGCTAAAATATGAGTTATTCTATTGATTTGCTGATAATATCAGCAAATCAATAGAATAACTCATTGACATGCTCTGCTTGGCGCCGTATATTGCTGCCAATAGCCCTAGTCTTTCAATGGCGGGGCCTTTAGGAGGGCCGAATGGCAAAGTTGGGAACTTACTCATACCCCGATATCCGGTTTGGGGATGCTGTCGAGATAGCAGGTCGGATTCTTTCTAAGTTCAAGGGTACGGTCAGCGTTAAGGGTCTCGCTTGGGAATTGGGGATGGCCGAGGGGAGCGGGACTCTCTTTGCCAAGGTCGCGGCGCTGCGTGACTTCGGGCTCGTGGAGGGAAGGGGAGAACTTCGTATTTCCGCGCTGGCTCAACGTATTCTTCACGCTACGACGCCTGAGGATGGACGCCAAGCTCGGGCGGAGGCCTTTAGTCAGGTGGAGTTGCTTCGGCAGCTGTACAACCGCTTTGAGGGCGAAGTACCCGATGACCTGGGCCTCCTTGTTGGCCTGGAGGAGATCACGCGATCGTCACGGGATGAAATCGTTCGGAGGTCGTCCCTTATCCAGAAGCACCTGGCTGACGGGGTCCGTGTGCTTGGCCGCGTCCAGAAAAAAGATGAAACACCAGAATATTCTGGGCAACCTCAGAATATTCCTTTAGGTTCGAGCACCGCACCCCTTGCTCCTCCTTATCAAACCGTGGAAGGCGCGTCAACAGCGGGTGAGGGAGGCCTTCTGCTCTCTGCCGGCCACCTTCGTCTAGCCGTTCCCCTGACGGCAGAGTATGTGGATATTGCCATAAAGGTGTTGGTGACCTTGCGGGCAGAGTTGCAGGCCGAAGAGGCCTCTGAAGCCCATGTCGCACCTACGACGGTTTCAACGCTTTCAACGCTTTCAAATGGTGACTTGTCGGGGACTGAGACACAGGACGATGAATCCCCAGGCCCTCAAGGCAATGTGCTTACTTTCGAGGTTACGGACGACAGTGGCACGCTTGCTGATTCTAGGGGCGGGGGAAGTTAGAAAAACACGAGCAGGGGAGTGGACTCTTGAGAGACACTGGCTATCTTGTTAAGCCACTCCGACTCGATTCTCACTAGCGGCTGTACCCCCCAATAGTAAGGGAGCCGTACGAATATCACTCACTCCCGTGGCGCGCGAAAGTAGGCAGACCAAAGCGGTCTGTCTCCTTTCGTTTTTCCATGCTGTAGCGCTCGCCGTTAGTCAGGTGTAGGGGTTGTGTAGCGGTCGTCTAGGCAACGAATAGACTGCCGGCGCTCACCAGCACCTTGCCGGAGTAGACCTCCGCACCCGCGCGATTCGTTTAATCAGGGATTGGTTGAATTCAATGAGTTGATTAGGTATCCCGGCCCCCTAGGGTGTCCTTCACCCTTTGCGCTAGGGCCTTGGTTATCCCAGGTACGGCCGCGACCTCGTTGAGCGTCGCCTCCCGTATCTGCGCCACGCTCCCGAAGTGTCGTAGCAACTCCCGCCGCCGCTTGGGGCCCACGCCCTGCACGGTGTCAAGACTGGAGCGGACCGCTGCCTTACTCCGCCGTTGCCGGTGGTAGGTGATCGCGAAGCGGTGCGCCTCGTCTCGCACTCGCTGGACGAGATAAAGCCCCTGCGACGTCCGTGGCAGCAGGACCGGTTCGAGTTGGTGAGGTATAAAGAGTTCTTCCCGTTGCTTGGCGATGCTCGCCAGCGGGATGTTCGTGATTCCCAACTGCAGGAACACCTCCAGTGCCGCCGAGAGGTGTCCCTTCCCCCCGTCAATCAGCACGAGGTCAGGTAT
>Ga0114996_10007022_pt1 | contig 12874 bp, 11 predicted proteins | sample ArcticOcean_MG_C_4_FD_87039 | JGI IMG/M metagenome (GOLD analysis project Ga0114996, IMG submission 87039) | Marine microbial communities from western Arctic Ocean - ArcticOcean_MG_CB4_134 | ecosystem: Environmental > Aquatic > Marine > Oceanic | place: Arctic Ocean: Canada Basin | collected... | reverse complement strand
TTTGACAATCGAGGACTGAAGCTGATCGGGTAGCTGATTGAGTGAATACGCCGGCAACAGTAGACCCAGGAACAATACTTGCTAACATTAGATCTGTTCTATCTTTATACTTTATCCCAGCGTTTATTGTAGAGAAGGTAACTCCATTAATATTTGGTAAACTTGGAAAGCCCCCCTTAGGAGCCAAGGGGGATACCCTTAAAGCTGTTAACATGTTGTGCCCTTTGAATGAATTACTAAGATAGAAGCTCAACATTTCTGATGATAGATGGGTCAACAGAAATATCCGATCTTTTAATTTCGGCTCTAGAGGTAGCGGTTTCTAGGGCTTCTTTTATGGAGGTGTCTTTCAAGAAACCTTCAATTTCTGCCCTCATTTCTTCCAAGTCCGGTGGAGGAAGTAAGCGGCTTCCAGCCCTTTTTACGATATGCCAACCAAACTGAGTTTGAACAGGGTTAGAGACTTCACCATCTTTTAACTCAAGAACAACCTTTTCAAATTCTGGAACCATAGCTCCCTTACCAAACCAGCCTAGGGCTCCACCCTGGGGTGAGCTAGGCCCTATAGATTTTTTCCTAGCAAGGTCAGAGAAGGCGCCTCCGGAATCAATAAGTTTTTTTACATTTACTGCATCAATCTCATTTTTTAACAAAATATGAGCAGCCTTATATTCCTGTGTCGAAGGTAACTTAGAGTAGTCCTTGTCATAAATTGCTTGAACTGCGGCACCGTCTATACTTTTCTTATTAAGCGCTATTATAAATTCATTTGACAAGTACGCTCTCATTTCATTTTCGTAACCAAATCTAAGAGCAGCGTTGTTTTTGTTTTCAACAACATCTGCTGTAACTTGTTGTTGAATAAGTTGGTCTAAAATACCGTTAAAAAGAACACTGTCTTCGAGAGCCTTGTACTCTGGTGGTAATCTTGTTTGCATTGCAATCACATGACCAACAGTAATTTCTGTGCCGTTCACGGTTGCTAATACAGTTTTGGCATCCTGTGCTGTGAGCTTTTGCGTAAATAGAATTAAAAAAGAAGTTATTAAAATTAGTCGAACTAATTTGCTCATTTGTTTATCTCCGTACCCTTGAAAAAGGCATTAACGTTGACACCGCACCACTCCCCCCTTAAATCGCGTTGGGTTAGGCACTATATTAATAGAATAACGAAATATTTTGTTATCGCACAAGCTTTAAGATCGATATATAAAATATTTTAGAAAAACTTAGGGTAGCTTGTTATGTTTGGTCTTGGATCTATTTCAAAAAAATTGTTTGGAACCCCAAACGATAGAAACGTAAAACAGGTTAAGCCTATAGTCGATAAAATAAATGCTTTGGAACCTTATTATCTGACTTTGACAGATATAGAAATAAAAGAAAAAACTGCTGAGCTGTCAGCTAAAGTTAAGAGCGGAATGCTTTTAGAGGACATTCTTCCAGAGGCTTTTGCTAACGTTCGTGAGGCGGCAAAGCGGGCGATCGGTCTTCGAGCATTTGACGTTCAACTAATTGGCGGTGTGTTTTTGCACCAGGGAAATATAGCTGAGATGAAAACAGGAGAGGGCAAGACACTTGTTGCGACGTTCCCAGCCTATCTTAACGCTTTAACCGGCAAGGGCGTGCATATAGTTACGGTGAATGATTATTTAGCCAAGAGAGACTCTGAATGGATGGGAAAAGTTTATTCGGCTCTAGGGCTTACAACCGGGGTCGTTTACTCTCAGCAACCAGATTCTGAAAAAAAAGAGGCATACACTGCAGACATAACTTACGCTACTAATAATGAGTTGGGGTTTGACTATCTTAGAGACAACATGAGATCTGAACTGTCTGAAATGGGTCAGAGAGATCATTATTATGCAATTGTTGATGAGGTAGATTCAATTTTGATTGATGAGGCGAGAACACCATTAATCATTTCAGGACCCTCAGATGACAGGTCAGAACTCTATAATACGGTAGATCAACTCATACCTTTTATTTTAGAAGAACACTTTATTTTGGATGAAAAAACCCGTGGCGTTACGATAACTGAGTTAGGGAATGACTTTTTAGAAACTAAATTAAAAGAGATAGATCTTTTGCCAGAGGGTCGGTCTCTTTATGATCCGGAGAGCACCACATTGGTACATCATGTAACTGAAGCACTGAAGGCACATAAGGTTTTTAAAAAAGATAAGGATTATATGGTGCGAAATAACGAAGTGGTATTGGTGGATGAGTTTACCGGTAGAATGATGACTGGGCGACGTCTTTCAGGCGGCCTTCATCAGGCCATCGAAGCAAAGGAACGCTGTTTAATACAACCAGAAAATGTGACTTTAGCTAGTGTTACCTTCCAAAACTACTTTAGGCTTTATGAAAAACTTTCTGGGATGACGGGTACTGCTAGTACCGAAGCGGAGGAGTTTGCAGAGATTTACGGGCTCGGGGTAGTTGAAATACCAACAAATGAAGCTATTGCCCGGATTGATGCACATGATGCGGTCTATCGTACTGCAAAAGAAAAATACGACGCTGTTGTTGAAGAAATAAAAAAAGCAACAGATTTAGGGCAGCCTGTTCTTGTCGGCACGACATCAATAGAAAAATCTGAATTTCTTTCAAAGCTGTTAGATGGAGCCGGAGTAGTACACAATGTTTTAAATGCTCGCCAGCATGAACAAGAAGCTGAAATTATTGCAAACGCTGGGAAATATGGAGCCGTAACGATCGCAACTAATATGGCTGGTCGAGGTACTGACATTCAGTTGGGTGGAAATGTTGAGATGCGGATTTTCCAAGAGCTTGTAAAAAATCCTGGAATTGATCCAGATGAGGTGCGTTTAAAAGTTGAAACCGAAATTGCGGATGAAAAGGAAAAAGTAAAGGTCGCTGGTGGTTTATATGTTTTGGCAACCGAGCGGCACGAAAGTCGGCGGATTGATAATCAGCTTAGAGGGAGGTCGGGTCGACAGGGGGATCCAGGAAAGTCGGCGTTTTTTTTAAGTCTTGAGGATGATTTAATGAGAATTTTTGGCTCTGAACGTTTAGATAAGATGTTGTCAAAGCTTGGGATGAAAGACGGAGAGGCGATAATACATCCTTGGGTTAATAAGTCTCTTGAAAAAGCGCAGGCTAAGGTCGAAGGAAGAAACTTTGATATAAGAAAACAACTTCTTAAGTTTGATGATGTAATGAATGATCAAAGAAAAGCTATTTTTGGTCAACGTTTGGATGTAATGAAGTCTGAAAATGTCAGTGAAATTATTCAGGATATGCGGTATCAATTAATTGACGATCTGGTTGATGAGTATATGCCTCCTAAGACCTATGCGGATCAATGGAACATAGCTGGCCTTAGCGAGGCCTTAAATGAAAAACTTGGATTTAATACCCCTGTCATAGAGTGGGCAGAAGAAGAAGGTGTGGATGACAGAGATGTAATAGAGCGACTATATAAATTAATTGATGAGCGGATGGCCAAAAAATCTATTGATTTTGGTGTTGAAACAATGAGGAATATAGAAAAACAAATTTTATTACAAACAATTGATGGAAAATGGCAAGACCATTTGTTAAAATTAGAGCACTTGCGGTCGGTTGTTGGATTTAGGGGGTACGCACAGCGTGATCCCTTGAATGAATATAAAACAGAGAGTTTTCAACTTTTTGAAGGTATGTTAGAGGGGTTGCGAGGAGATGTTTCTGAAAAGCTAGGAAAAATCCGTCCGATCTCTGAAGAAGAGCAGAGAGAGCTTATGGAACAAATGGCTCAACGTGAGGCTCTTCAAAATGAACGAATTTCAAAAGCCTTAAGCAACCAAGCCCCTCTCTCTGAGGGTGCGTCTAAATTTGATGAGTCCAATCCAACCACATGGGGAAGCCCAGGAAGAAATTCGTCTTGTCCCTGCGGGTCAGGAAAGAAATTCAAGCATTGTCATGGTAGGCTTTAACGTCCCTTAAGAGCTAATAATTAAAAAAACAAGTTTTTTGGCGATAAAGTAAATATTTCAAAACCATTTGATGTTACACCTACTGAGTGTTCGAACTGAGATGATAAAGATTTGTCTCGAGTTACAGCAGTCCAACCATCATTTAAAACTTTTGTATCGGGTTTACCCAAGTTTATCATTGGCTCGATAGTGAAAAACATTCCCTCTTCTAAAATAGGCCCAGAACCCGCTACACCATAATGTAGAACATTTGGTGGAGCATGGAAAACCCGCCCTAGACCGTGACCGCAAAAGTCTCTAACGACCGACATTCCATTAGCTTCAGCATAATTCTGAATAGCAAAGCCAATATCCCCAAAAGTATTACCAGGTTTTACCTGCTCGATACCCTTAAAGAGCGCATCGTGGGTCACAGTAATAAGCCTTTCAGACTTTTTACTTATATTTCCTGCGCAATACATTCGACTGCTATCACCGTACCAACCTTCTACAAGCACTGTCACATCAATATTTAGGATATCTCCTGAATTAAGAGTCTTTGGGCCAGGAATGCCATGGCAAACAACATGATTAATACTGATACACGACGCATGTTTATAGCCTTTATAGCCTACAGTTGCAGAGGTGGCTTCCGATTTAACAATCATATCGTGTATAATGCGATCTATTTCTATAGTCATTATTCCAGGAACTATCGCATCTCCAATCGTATCTAAAATATAAGCGGCAATTCTCCCGGCTTTGGCCATTCCTAAGAAGTCATTCTTTTCATGGATTCTGATGCCGTCTTTCGTTATGTGGTTTTTACTGTTGCTCATTTTTAAAACTCGTTAACTATTTTAATAAAAAATATAAGTACATAATACTAAACGTATAGGGATAAAAGAAACCTAATTAACGCAAGTTGAAATTAATATCAAATTGACTTTCTTTTTACAAGAATAGGCGCTTAATTAGATTAGATCCTACTAGCATTTTAAGGAGTATTTTTAGATGCCTAACCCGACAGCTTCAATGTTAGTAATTGGAGACGAGATTCTTTCGGGCCGTACTCGGGACTCTAATATGTATTACCTTGCGCAACATCTTACAAAAGTGGGAATTGATCTAAGGGAAGTAAGGGTGGTTTTAGATATTACCGAGGATATTATTGATTCGGTACAAATCTTAAGTAAGCGGTACGACTATGTTTTTACTTCTGGTGGAATTGGTCCCACGCACGATGATATTACCACAGATGCGATAGGAATTGCCTTTGGGGTCAAAGTAGAAATACAGAATGAAGCGAGAGTTATTTTAGAAAAAAACTACCGAGGAAAGGGGTTGGAGCTTAATGAATCCCGGTTGAGAATGGCCCGCATACCTTGTGGAGCTATCCTTATAAATAACTCGATATCTGCTGCACCAGGCTACAACATTTTTAATGTTTTTGTAATGGCCGGTGTTCCATCCGTATTTCAAGCTATGGTTGATTCTGTTTTGCCATCTCTTTTGGTTGGAACACCAATTCAGTCACGAACACTAACGGTTATGAGGGGAGAGGGAGAAATTGCTCTAAAACTTAAAAAGTTTGCAAAAAAAAATCAAAATATGTCTTTTGGATCTTACCCTTTTCAGTTGGATGGTGAATATGGAACAAACATTGTGATTAGGGGAACCGATCCGGTTACTCTTGATGGGCTATGCGGGGCTTTATTGGACCAGCTTTTGAAGGAAAACCATGAATCTTGAAAACTTTTGGGTTGCTAATGATTGTTGCTGGCCGGCGAAAACAACATATAATTTGGGGCCATGGATAATTAGATGCGGAAAAGGAGGGGGTAAAAGAGTTTCAGCGGCAACTAGAAATGGCGGCTTTGTAGTTTCAGATGTTATATTGGCAGAAGATGCGATGCGAGAATTATCCCAACCACCTATGTTTAGAATTTATAAAGATGATGAAGAGCTTGATTCGGCCCTAAGTAAAATTGGTTACTCTATTATTGATCCATCTACTATTTACAGTTGTAATATACACAAAATTTCTACACTTAATTTGCCGTTGGTAACAGCCTTTACTGTTTGGCCACCTCTTCATTTAATGGAAGAAATTTGGTTAAGCGGTGGAATCGGTTTAGAGCGACTTGCAGTTATGGACAGGACAATGCATCCGAAAACGTCAATTTTAGGAAGAATTAACAATAAGGCTTCAGGGTGTGCTTTTGTTTCTACATACAAAAACATAGCTACTATACATGCTGTTCATGTGCTTCCCTCTTCTAGACGTTTAGGTTTGGGTAGGTATATGTTAATTGCCGCCGCTAATTGGGCAATGGAAAGAGGTTGTTTATATTTTTCTCTTATCTCATCAGATTCAAATGAAAAAGCAAAACAGCTTTATACAAAATTAGGGATGGAGCCTATAGGGCATTATCATTATCGAATTAAAACATAGGATATTAAATTTATGAAAAAAAACCAAAAGGTAATTGCTTTGGACTTGGCTCCGATGGACCCACTTCCAGAAAATGTAAAAAAATATTTTGATACATGTCTTGAAAAATTAGGAATTATTCCGAATGTTTTAAAGGCTTATTCCTTTGATGCTCACAAGCTAAATGCTTTTTCTGGTTTATATAACGATCTTATGTTGGGTCAGAGCGGCTTGTCAAAGTTAGAACGCGAAATGATAGCAGTTGTTGTTTCGTCAGTTAATAAATGCTTTTATTGTCTAGTAGCACACGGCTCAGCTGTTCGCGAACTATCCAGAAATCCAATTCTTGGAGAGATGTTAGTCATGAATTATAGAGTTGCAGAGCTCGACATGCGCCAAAGGCAAATACTTGATTTTTCAGTTAAAATGACAGAAAATAGCTATAAAATAGATGAAAGTGATCGACAAAAACTTCGAGAGGTTGGATTGCTAGATAGAGATATATGGGACATTGCAGCTGTTGCTAGCTTTTTTAATATGACGAACCGAATGGCCTCTGCCGTTGATATGCGCCCAAACGAAGAATATCACCAGATTAACAGATGAAGCTTATAAGTATGTTCATAATTCTTTTACTTTTTGGGGTTACGGCAGCTTTCGCCCAGTTGGAGCTTTTATTGCCGGGTGTTTATCATGAAACTCATAAAGAAGAGCAGGGGTTTAGAACTTACCAATTACCATTGGGCCCTTTTCGTGATGGAAAAGTAAAAACGATCCGTGTTGAGGGTAAAGTTTTTAAAAGAGCTTGGCGTTTAATTAGTGAAAATGATACGACTACAACTCTTATGGATAGTCTACGCAGGCAGATCGAAGCAGCTGAGTTTAAGTTGATATTTGACTGTGATACGGATCAGTGTGGAGGGTTCGATTTTAGGTTCTACGGGGAAATTTTTCTCGCCCCTAAAATGCATATTGATTTGGGTAATTACAAATTTTTATCCGCTGAACGTAAGGGGGGGAACGAGAGAGAATACTTAAGTCTGGTGGTAAGTAGAGGAGGCGATTCTTTGTTTATACAGCTTACCTTTATCGGTTCTCCAACCGAATTAAATTTGAAGACAAAGTCCTTTAACAAAGTTGCCGAATCAGTTTTAGATCCAAAAAGTGCTTTAAAGGAAACGGTTGCAGAGCTCTTAGAAAAATATGGTTCAGCAATTTTATCTGATGTAGAGTTTGAGGTTGGATCTGGTGAACTCAAGGGAGAAGATTATTTGTCTTTGTCTGATCTTTCTCAATATCTTAGCGTTAATAAAAAAGCGAGTATAGCACTTGTTGGACATACAGATTCGGAGGGAGACACAGACCGCAACATGGAGCTTTCAAAAGAAAGAGCTGATTCTGTGTCTATGTTGCTCATATCAAAATTCGGAGTTAATCCATCCCAGGTAAATTCATATGGTATAGGGCCCTTATCGCCCCGTGCTAGTAATTTTAATGCCAAGAGCAGGAATCTGAATCGGAGAGTCGAGGTTATATTATTAAATTCCAAATAACAAACATAACAGCTTTCGACATACCTTCTATTCGCTGGTTAAAGTGGGGAATTGATAATTGGCAAAAGCGAATAAAGAAGATATGCTAACCGATAAAAAAAAGAATTAAGTAAAGAAACCTATATAATGTTTGTGCACTCGACAATTGTTTAATTTTCTTAGGAAAGTTCTAATACGATAGATAGACAGAAGTGTTTCTGTATGCAAAAACGATCGATTAAGTAGTATGAGGCAAGAAAGGAGGTTCCCATGAATTGGATAACAAATTATGTTCGCCCAACAATTAATTCCTTGTTCTCTCGTAGAGAGGTTCCAGAAAATCTTTGGTCTAAGTGCTCGGAATGCGGAACTATGCTTTTTCATCGAGAGCTTACCGAAAATCTAAATGTTTGTACAAACTGTGATCATCATATGTCTTTTAAATCTCGGGATCGTTTCAGAGCATTGTTTGACGGAGGTATTTTCTCTGAAATTGAAGTCCCTATTCCGATAAGTGATCCATTAACTTTTAGGGATCAAAAAAAATACACGGATAGATTAAAGTCGGCAGTTAAAGAACTTGGAGAAAAAGAGGCTATGCTGGTTGCAGAAGGGGAGGTTATGCGTACCCCTATTGTGTGCGCATCTCAGGATTTTAGGTTTATGGCTGGCTCTATGGGAATGTACGTTGGAAACGCTATAATAAGTGCAGCAGAAAGAGCCGTAAATACTAAGCGGCCCTTAGTACTTTTTTCTGCAGCTGGAGGAGCTAGGATGCAAGAGGGTATCTTAAGTTTAATGCAAATGCCGAGAACAACGGTTGCTGTTCAAATGTTGAAAGAAGCAGGTCTTCCATATATTGTTGTTTTAACTCACCCAACAACTGGAGGGGTTACAGCTTCATACGCAATGCTTGGTGATGTACAGATTGCAGAACCGAATGCCCTGATTTGTTTTGCAGGTCCTCGCGTTATTGAACAAACGATAAGGGAGAAATTACCAGGGGGGTTTCAACGAGCGGAGTATCTTCTCGACCATGGAATGCTAGATCGAGTTGTCCATAGAAAAAATTTAAGGGAAGAACTGGTTAGTATAATACGACTGTTGACTAGGCAGTCTAGAGCTATAAAAGCTGACCTTTCCCCCCCCAGTTTGATAAGTGACGTAGATAAAGAGCAAGTGGTTTAATGTTGGATCATACCTAAGTGGTAGGCCAGTCCAGTGACTTAATTCTTGAAAGAATTATGCGCTTACACCCAAAATTAATTGACCTTTCCCTTGATAGAGTCACGGATCTTTTAAAAGCTCTTTCTAACCCAGAGCAAAATCTTCCTCCAGTTATTCACGTGGCAGGTACTAATGGGAAGGGCTCAACTCAAGCTATGATTCGTTCTGGATTAGAGGCAGTGGGTAAAAAAGTTCACGCCTATACGTCGCCCCACCTTGTAAGGTTTCATGAAAGAATTGTTGTTTCAGGAAATTTAATTTCTGAGAATAATTTAAGTCAAATACTGGATGAGTGTTATCACGCTAACTCTGGTAAACCGATAACATATTTTGAAATGACAACAGTAGCAGCAATTTTGGCTTTTAGTAGGGTCGAGGCAGATTATTGTGTTTTGGAGGTGGGATTAGGGGGTCGGCTGGATGCAACTAATATTATAGAAAAACCAAAAATATGTATAATAACCCCTATATCTTTGGATCATCAACAATTTTTGGGAAATACAGTTACAGAAATAGCATTTGAAAAGGCTGGAATTTTAAAAGAAGGGTGCCTTTGTGTAGTGTCTCCACAGACTAATGATGCTTTAATAATTATAAAAAGGGAGGCAGAAAAAACAGGTGCACAGTTAAAAATATTTGGAGAACATTGGGATGTTAGATGTGAAAATAATTTCCTAAAATACGAAGATGAATCTCAAAGTATTAATTTACCAGTTCCTGCATTATTCGGAGCACACCAAATTGAAAATGCGGGGACGGCAATAACAGCCCTTCGTTACCTTAATACCCCCATCGATGGACTATTCGGAGCAATGGATAATGTGGTGTGGCCAGCTCGGATGCAACGTCTTAAAGTTGGGAAATTAGTAGAGATAAGCAGTGGTTTAGAGCTTTGGCTTGATGGTGGTCATAACCCCGCAGCTGGAGAGGCTCTTGCTGGGGTGTTAAGTATGCTCGAGATAAAGCCTACTTACTTAATATGTGGCATGCTAAGAACCAAAGATGTGTTGGGTTATATGCGGCCTTTAAAAAATTTAATACAAGAGCTATTCGCCGTTTCTATACCTAATGAGCCTTCTACATTAACGGCGCAAGAAACAGCATGGTTTGCCACCCGTTCCGACATTAAGGCTTCATCAACTCACAGTGTAGAAATTGCTGTTCAGACAATTGTTAAGCGGGGAGGTGATACGAGAATAATAATTTGTGGCTCGCTATATTTAGCCGGGTCAGTTTTACGGGATCACTCTTAAATTTAGAAGTTTTTACTCTTCAAGCTAAGATTTTACCCAATTTATAGATTGCATTTCTATTAACCTTGATATTGTCCGCTCAAATTCAAAGGAACCTTTTCCTTTCTCATAAAGCTTGCTGGGTTGACTTTGAGCTGAACAAATCAATTTAATTTTTGCTTCGTATAGTGTGTCGACTAAAACCACAAAGCGTTTGGCCTCATTTAAGTTAAGTGGGGACATAATAGGAATGTCTTCTAAAATCAAAATGCTTATAACTTTAGTAAGGGCTAAGTAGTCTACAGCACCGTACGCTTTTTCACATAAATCAGTAAACTTCATTCTTGCTACACCATTTTTAAAATTTGGGATAAGAAGATCTCTGCCTTTTACTCTTAATATGAGCCTTTCAGACACTCCACCTGATAAGGTGGTCCAAAGGTTTTCGACACCAAAGCTTGTTTCGCTATTAAGTGGATAAAAATATACAGATTGGCCCCCGAGTTTTATTTTTCTATGATCCATTGGTGAGCTTAATTCATGTATGGTAAGCTTATCTTCTATAAGTGAAATAAAGGGGAGAAATACATCTCGATTTAAACCATTCTTATAAAGATCCTTTGGCGGACGGTTTGATGTGGAAACAATAAATACGCCTTTTGAGATTAAGCCCTGAAAGAGTCGACCAACAAGCATTGCATCGGTGATGTCTGTTACCTGCATTTCGTCAAAGCATAATAGGTTTATAGATTTATAGATTTTCTGAACAACGAAACTAAGTGGATCTGCCTCACTAGAGTTTCTAAAGGAAAAAAGATTGTCGTGGATTTCCTGCATAAAATTATGGAAGTGAACACGTCGCTTTTTCTTAATAAGTGTATGTTCGTAGAAAAGATCCATAAGCATAGATTTTCCTGAACCAACACCACCCCAAATATACAAACCTCTTGAGGGTAGCTTGGGTTTTCTGGACCCTGGAAGAAAGCCTAATCGAGGATCCTTTTTTGTCAAACCGCTTGAAAGGTTGTCTAGAATTTGTAACGTTTTAATCTGATTTTCGTCAAACGTTAAATTACCAGATTGTATTCTTTCTCTGTAAACTTTTGAAAGTGTCATAAAGCGTCTCTTTTTTTCATTTGTATTATCGAGGGCTCAAAAACTTTACGTTAGCCTAACAAGGTTATGATAAAATTGTAGGGAACCAATCCTCACGTAGCTTTTGTCCTTCTTTCATGTTGTGTCCGGGAAATGGGGGGGAGGTACGGCCAGGTCTTTCGGTATAACACGCGTCATCCCCTACCCATCTTAAGGATAACGCGCGCCTTCTACTTGTGGCTTGATTTCCAGGAGCACCATGAACAGTTTTGTAATCAAATAAGACAACATCTCCAGGGTCCATTTCCCACTCTAAAATCTTATGTTTTTTTGGGTCATCTTCGGGGTTTGGAACTGGAATCCATTGATCATCTGATCTATAGAAGTCGCTGTTATCAGCCCAGCTTACCGGCTTAACAAGTTTTTCCCATTTATGGGAACCAGCAATAAATTGAATTTTTGATTTGTTTACTGGGTCCACAGGGATCCATAGGCTGACTGTTTGAGAGCCTTTAATAAAATAGTAAGGCGCGTCTTGATGCCAAGGGGTTTCTTTCGGTGTTCCAGGTTCTTTTACCAGCACATGGTCATGAAAAAATTGTGCTGTTTTAGACTGCATAATTTCTGCGGCTATTTTGGCAGCGGGACTCTCCCGGATCAATTTTTCAAATTCAGGAATTTTTGTCCAGTTGCAATAGTCATCAAAGAAGCGCCCCTCACTTGTTGAATTCTCTGATGCATAAGTTCCAGGGTTTTTCAAATTGTATTGTATGCCAGACCGAATGATATCTACCCAATCTGTTAAGGCCCCTGAGATCATAGTAACGCCATTTTCCTTGAAATCAGAAATGTGTTCAGGCTTGATCATTGTTGCTCCATTTCTCAAAAATGTATTTGGCTGTTATGAGATCGAGATGTGCGCCACCTCCGTTTTTTGCTATAGTAATATCACTATCAGATATTCTTTTAAATTTACTTAGATCATAAAAATCTGAAATAATATCTTTTTTTCTAATTACGCCAGCCTCCAGAGGAATCTTTAATTCCCCAATATGGTTTAGTGTGGTTTCGTAAGAATCCACAAAGATACGGCTCTTTTTTAATGCAAGATTGTCAACTTCCCGCATGTCTGCTTTATAAGCCCCAATTAAATCAAGATGTTGGCCAGGCTGTAACCATTTCCCCTTTATTAGAGGATCCTTTGACATCGTTGCTGAGCATATTATGTCTGCATTCTTAACTGCTTTTTTTAGATTTGGTTCAAATATAGCTCCGTAGGTTTTTTGAAACTTAAGTGCATTTTTAAAAGTTCTACCCCATACAAAAAAACTGGCTTTTGGGAATAGGCTACTGTAGGCAGCAAGCATTGATGCAGATACTGTACCAGAACCAACCATGATAATATTTTTTGAGTTTTTTCGGGCAAGTTTTTTT
>Ga0114996_10007019_pt1 | contig 12876 bp, 13 predicted proteins | sample ArcticOcean_MG_C_4_FD_87039 | JGI IMG/M metagenome (GOLD analysis project Ga0114996, IMG submission 87039) | Marine microbial communities from western Arctic Ocean - ArcticOcean_MG_CB4_134 | ecosystem: Environmental > Aquatic > Marine > Oceanic | place: Arctic Ocean: Canada Basin | collected... | reverse complement strand
GACCAGGAAGATGTGACAGTTGACATGATATCAGAAGTATTAGCGTTAGACTTTCCAGAATTCGTGTTTGCGTTCGCAGAAGAAAACTTTTTAAGAGGATATCAATTAGGATTAGATGATGCTACAGGAATACATAAAGAAACAACAAGACAAAAATCAGAAGGGTGACTTTTACACATCTTCTGGTATACACGTATATCATAAAGAACAATTTCATTGTGATGATATTGCGCTAGAACGCGCCGTCGCGAAATATGAATCAATAATGCCTCCCCACCTATTATCTGAAATAGAGATGATAATTGTAGGTTGGTTTAAAGAATTTGATGAACGTTCTCTTAGCGCGCTTTATAAAGACGGCGCCATCTATATTTCTAGTTTTCAAGATGATAATCAAGAATTATATGAAGATCTTATCCATGAGACATTTCACTCTTTGGAATCACCAAATGGGATGATACTTTACAGCGACGAAAAGCTAAAAGAAGAGTTCTTGAGAAAGAGAAAATATCTACATGATATTATGTGGCAAAAAGGGTTTAAGATACCGCTAACGGTTTTCATGGATGTTGAGTACAATGAAGATCTAGATTTATTTTTATATGAGCAAGTAGGATATGATAAATTATCATCATTGGTAATGGGAGTATTTATTGATCCGTACTCGGTTACTTCATTGTCAGAATACGCAGCCACAGGGTTTACAGAATATTATACAAATTCAGATCATAAATACCTCCAGAAAGTAAGTCCTGCTTTGTATGAAAAACTTGTTTTGCTTCAAAAAGAAGAAATACTTGACAACCAATACTAAACCAGTTATAATATAACAATATAATTGGAGGGATAATGTCACACATATCCTACTCGGAACTTAAAGACTGGGCTTTTTGCCCGTTTTACCACAAACTAACGCGCGTCGATAAAATCGATGGTTTCAAAGGTAACGCATATACGGCCTTTGGAAGCGCCATCCACTCTGTCTGTGAAAAAAAGCTTTTACATGAAGAAGTTGACGATGACTTCTTCGTACAAGAATTTGAAAAGAACATAAAATCTCTTGATGATGATATTGAAATTAATGAAAAGTTAGTAAGTGATATGGTGGGCCAAGGAAAAGAAATTCTCCCCGAGATTGAAGATGCCCTCGCTGACTATTTTGACGAGTTTGAAGTGATGGCAGTTGAAATGCCCCTTATGGAAGCCATTGAAAACGATGACAAACTCTTTAAGGGCTATATTGATGCTGTGGTAGCCACCCCTGATGGGAAGGTCCATATCTTTGATTGGAAGACATGCTCTTGGGGCTGGGATTCAAAGAAAAAGAGTGACAAGCTTGTGACGTATCAGCTTACATTATACAAGCACTTCTTTTGTCAGAAGATGGGAGTGGATCCAAAGGACGTTGAAACCCATTTTGCACTACTTAAAAGAACAGCAAAGAAAAATAGAGTTGAGTTTTTTAGAGTAACCAGCGGCACAAAAAAAACTGAAAATGCTCTTAAACTTTTAAGAACCGCGTTGTACAATATTAAAAACGAGCGCCATATAAAAAATCGCTTGTCCTGCACCGATGGGTATGGGTGTAAATTTTACCGGACAGAACACTGTCCATGAGGAATAAATGCAAAAAAAGAAGATTCTGGTCTTAAGCGACCATCCGCTTTCTCCTTCAGGGGTTGGCACACAAACAAAATATATGATTGAAGCGCTGCTTAAAACAGGAAGATACCAATTCTTGTGTTTAGGCGGCGCTATTAAGCATCATAACTATGATCCGGTTTTAGTAGAGCCATACGGGCAAGATTGGAAAATATTTCCTGTAGATGGCTATGGAACTCCGGAGATCATTCGTTCTCTATTACAAAATGACCGGCCTGATGCCATGTGGTTTATGACCGACCCCCGTTTTTATGAATGGTTATGGGAAATAGAAAACGAAGTCCGTGCTAACGTTCCGATGATGTATTATCATGTGTGGGATAATTTCCCATATCCAGAATTCAATGCAAAATTCTATCGTTCGAATGATAAGGTGGTATGTATATCAAAAGTAACACACGAGATCCTACAAAATGTAGCTCCCGATGTGGAATCCTGCTACCTGCCACATGCAGTACATTCAGAAATTTTTAAACCACCGTCGTCAGTAGAAGAGATAGCCAGAGTCACTGAGATCCGCGACACAATTAATTCAAAATCAACTTTTAAGAACAAGAACAAAAAGATTTTCTTTTGGAATAATCGGAATGCACGCAGAAAGCAAAGTGGAACTCTCATTTGGTGGTTCAAAGAATGGTTAGATAAAGTCGGTCATGAAAAAGCTTGTTTACTAATGCATACTGATGCCCGCGACCCTCATGGACAAGACCTTCCGGCTATTATCGAAAGACTCGGACTTAACAACGGACAAGTTTTGATATCAACTAATAAGTTATCTCAAGAAGACATGTCAAATTTCTATAAGGTTGCTGATTACACATTAAATATATCAGATGCCGAGGGTTTTGGTTTAGCAACTCTGGAATCGTTATCTTGCGGAACACCAATAATCGTTAACATGACTGGTGGATTACAAGAACAAGTGACGGACGGTGAGAAGTGGTTTGGTTGGGGAATTCAACCTGCTAGTAAATCAGTCATTGGTTCGTTACAAGTACCATACATTTATGAAGATAGAATAAATCAACAAGACTTCGAAAAAACATTGACTAAAGCACTTAAACTTACAAAGAAGAGGTATAAAGATATGTCGGTACAAGGTCGCGACCACGTTCTTAAGAATTATAATTTTGAAAGTTATGAAAGCGGATGGGTTGAAGTAATGGATAAATTTATAGAAAAGAACGGTTCATGGAAAAACAGAAAAAATTATATTCCATGGAACCTTTCGGAGGTAACATGAAGCAAAAAGTTATTTTAAAGGGCCCCGTGCTCACCCGTAGTGGTTATGGAGAGCAGGCGAGATTCGCTCTAAGAGCCCTGCAATCACGAGAGGATCTATTTGACATCTACATCCAACCCCTATCATGGGGTGCCACAACTTGGATTAGTGAGCAGACGGAAGAAAGAGCATCCATTGATTCTTTAATTAAAAAAACAATTGGTTTTCTACAGCAAGGTGGAAAGTTTGATATGTCTTTACAAATCACGATCCCCAACGAATTTGAAAAGATGGCATCTGTCAATATTGGTTATACAGCGGGGATTGAAACAACAGCCTGTTCAGCCGAATGGCTGCAAAAGATTAATTCTATAATTGATCGCGTTATTGTTGTATCAAGCTTTTCTAAGGGCGCCTTCGTAAACTCGTCATATACTGGTGAAGTCGATGGACAGCCAATGACATTAAAACTTGATAAGCCAATAGAACATGTTAATTACGCTGTTAAAGAATTTGATGATCTTCCAGAATTGAAGCTGGATCTAGATTATGATTTTAACTTTCTAGCCATGGCTCAATGGGGCCCTAGGAAAAATCTTCCCAATACTGTAAAATGGTTTATAGAAGAATTTCATGATGAAGAAGTTGGACTGATATTAAAGACAAACATAACTAAAAATTGTTTGATCGACCGCGAGTTAGTTCATTCTAGACTCAAGGATCAATTTAACACGATGTTTCCTGATAAAGTGTGCAAGCTATATTTGTTGCATGGTGATATGACAGAGACAGAAATTCACTCGCTATATAAACACCCGAAGGTAAGTGCCATGGTTGCGTTACCTCATGGTGAAGGATTCGGGCTACCTATCTTTGAAGCAGCTTATAGTGGTATACCCGTCGTAGCGACCGGTTGGTCGGGCCACTTAGACTTCTTGGTGGATGCATCAGGAAAAGACCAATTTTATAATGTTGCGTTTGATATAAATCAAGTACAAGCAGAAGTCGTCTGGGAAAACGTCTTAATCAAAGAATCACGATGGGCATTCCCGAGAGAAGGCTCAGCAAAAGAACAAATGCGCAAGTGTTATGAAGATAAGAAAGACAGTTCAGAATATGCATCGGAACTAAAAGAAAGATTCAGTAAAGAAAAAATGTATGCTCGGTTCGTAGGATTAATGGTTGAATCAGCACCGGAAGAAACGATTGTGAATGATATGGACGAAATTGAAAGGCTTTTTGCAGAGTCACTTTAATGATAGTATTTGTATCTGATTTATTTGTTAAAGATTATGTGGGCGGCGGAGAGCTTTCCACACAAAGCTTAATTGAAACGTGCTTGTTACCACCGGCCCAAATTAATTCTAGATTTTTAACAATCGAGATGATGGAGCAACAAAAGGACTCCTTTTGGATCTTTGGAAATTTTAGTGAACTTAATATAGCTTGTATGGTCTACGCGATAAAGAATTTAAACTATGCAATATTAGAGTATGATTACAAATATTGTAGATATCGCTCTCCTGAAAAGCATGAAGAAGAGGAAAACGCCTGTGACTGTGAAAAAGAACAGTTAGCTAAAGCAGTTACAATGTTCATGTCCCATTCCAAAGCAATGTTCTGGATGAGCAAAAAACAACAAGATCGTTATTTAGAAAAATTTGATTTTTTGAAAAAAGCTAATAATATAGTATTAAACTCGATGTTTTCGGAGCAGACCTTAAACTATATCACGAGTCTAGAAATAACTAAAAAGACTAATAAGTACTTAATACTAAATTCTACTTCGTGGATCAAGGGCACAAATGACGCAATTATATATGCTGAAGAAAATAATCTTGAATACGAGTTGGTTTGGGGATTAGACTATAAAGAAGTACTGCAAAAATTGGCTTTGTCTAAAGGGATCATATTCTTTCCAAAGGGCGGCGATACATGCCCACGCTTTACGATAGAAGCCAAGTTGCTAGCATGCGAGTTGATTATGAATGACAATGTACAACACCGCGATGAAAAGTGGTTTGAGACCATTGAGAGTACGAAAGAACACATGTATTCTAGAACGGATGTATTCTGGGAACATATTGAAAATGTGTGGAATGTTGAGGTTCCTTCAACACCAGTACAAGAAGCAACTCAAACATTTAGAATTATTGTTCCATTTTATAATGCCGAAGGGTTTATTAGCAGATGTATTTATAGTCTTAAAAGACAGCAAAACAAGAACTTTAAATGTTATTTAATTGATGATATATCCGACGATAAATCAGGACAGATAGCTGCTTTATACACAGAGAACGACCCTCGGTTTGAGTTAATTCAAAACGAAGATAAGAAATATGCTCTTGGAAATATAGCTGAAACCATTGCTTCAATAAATGATATTAATGATAACGACATTATCATACTTTTAGATGGCGATGATTGGTTATCAGCGAACAGTGTCTTAAGCCATCTAGAAAAGGTATACAACGATACCAATTGTTTAATGACCTATGGAAGCTATGTATACGCCCCAACCGGTCAGAAGGGTGTAGAATCCTCCGAATATCCAACTGATGTGATACAAAACAATACATATAGGACGGATCAGTGGAGAGCTAGCCACTTAAGAACATTCAAACATAAAGTCTGGAAAGAAATTAATCAAGATGATTTAAAGAATGCCGATGGCTATTACAAAGTAGCTTATGACCAAGCTATAATGCTACCACTGTTAGAAATGTGCGGCCCATCAGCCCATTACATCCCTGAAATCATGCATGTATATAATCGCATAAATCCGCTCAATGTAGATAAAATAAAACAAAGCGAGCAACATCAAACATCTCTTGAAATAAGATCAAAAGAACCATATCAGAGACTATAAATGAATATCGTTTTAGAAAATGTTAATCTAAGTAGCAATTCCGGACCCAACTCATTTGGACAGAAACTCCACAAGTATTTACCGCACGTAGGGGCCACTGTTGATAATAAGGAAACACCAGATGCATACTTGTGTTTTATTGAATCAACAAGAGAAAAGCATAATGCTCCACTCTATCAGCGCCTCGATGGAATATATTTTAACACCGCCGGCGATTACACAGTACAGAACGCAAATATAAAGAGAACTTACGATATGTCTAAGGGGATCATTTTTCAATCTAACTTTAATAAGGATTTGACCTTTAAATATTTCGGTGAGCACAACAACTATGCGATCATTCATAATGGTGCCGATATGAAACTAATAGAAAACACAGAACCGGTTAACATTGATAAATATGAAAATGTATGGTCTTGTGCTTCTTCTTGGAGACCACATAAAAGACTGCCAGAAAACATTAGTTATTTTTTAGAACATTCAAATAAAAATGATGGCTTGATTATAGCCGGCAGCGTTGACAAGCGATTCATGCATGATAGAATACATTATGTGGGAGAGCTAACGACGCAGAAGCTTTTTTCGTTGTATAAGACATCTAAATACTTTTTACATTTAGCATGGTTAGACCACTGTCCTAATGTTGTGGTAGATGCACATGCCCATGATTGTCAAATAATTTGTTCTTCTGCCGGTGGTACCAAAGAGATTGCCGGCCACGATGCAATAATCATACAAGAAGAGCCATGGGACTTCAGTCCAATTGATCTATATAATCATCCGCCACTGGACTTCACGAAGAAGGTTAAGAACATCTGGCATAAGAATACAGAACCTGATATGATGCATGTAGCAAAGAAATACTTTGATTTTATTAGTGGAGATATCAATGGAAGTTAAATTGTTAGACTTAACAAGACAATACCGTCACATCAAAAATGAAATTGATCCGGTCGTTCAAGCGATAGTAAACTCACAACAGTTTGTTAATGGACCGGTTGTAGAAGAATTTGAAAAGAATTTTGCGAAGTTCTGCGATACAAAATTTGCAGTTGGATGTTCCTCTGGAACTGACGCTTTGCTTATGTCTCTGATAGCGTTGAACATCGGAAAAGGTGATGAGGTTATCACCACACCATTTACTTTTTTTGCGACTGTTGAGGCTATTATTCGTGTTGGAGCCACACCTGTATTTGTCGACATTAACGAAAGAACATTCAACATAGATGTGTCACAGATAGAAAAAGCAATAACAAATAAAACAAAAGCAATCCTCCCAGTTCATTTGTTCGGTCAATGCGCTGAGATGGACCAAATCTTATCGTTAGCCAAAAAATACGATCTAAAAGTGATAGAAGATGCCTGCCAAGCCATCGGCGCCACATGGAAGGGCAACAAAGCCGGCTCAATGGGCACTGCAGGCTGTTTCAGCTTCTTCCCGGCCAAGAACCTAGGCGCCTTCGGCGACGGCGGTGCAGTGACCACCAACGACGAAGAACTATATGAAAAAATGCGTCAAACTAGACAACATGGAATTGACATGAAAAACGTATATCATTATGAGCATATTGGTGGGAATTTTAGATTAGATGCTCTCCAGGCTGGTGTGTTAAACGTTAAATTGCGTCACATAGAAAAATGGCAAGAACAAAGAAATGAAAATGCTAAAAAATATAATGAGCTGCTGTCCCAGACCAGTGTGATTACACCGGATTGTCATGAAGAATGCTACCATGTATACAACCAATATGTTGTGAGAATGAGCAGTAGAGATAATATGAGAATGAAATTACAGAGCAAGAATATCGGATGTGCAGTATATTACCCATATCCGATCCACACAGAAGAATGTATATCACAATATGGATACAAAGAGGGTGATTTTCCGGTCACAGAGCGCGCATGCAAAGAAGTTTTGGCACTCCCAATCTATCCGGATCTAAAAGAGGAAGAGCTACAACATGTAGTTCGTTCCATGGAGCTATGATGAGAATAGCATTAGTAGGATTAGGCTCCATGGGAAAACATCATTACAACGTTATTAACAATCTTGAATCTGTTGATTTGGTGGCAGTTGTTGAGCAGGATGAGACAAAAACAGTTGACGTTAGAGTGCCGGCTTATTGCGATGTTGATGAGATGCTAGAAGCCGCAGCCCCAGATATGGTAGTAGTGGCGACCCCCACATCAACTCATTTAGATATATCGAAAAAGATCTTGAGTAGGGGAATTCACTTGTTGGTTGAAAAACCAATCGCAAAGAATGTGATAGAGGCAAAACAAATGTCAGCACTTGCAGATAGGAATAGCTGCAAAGCAGTCGTAGGTCAAATTGAGAGATATAATCCAGCAATTCAGGCAGTGTTAACAAAGTTAAAAGAAGAGAAGATAATCCATTGTACATTCACAAGAATGAGTCCCTATCCAAAAAGAATTACAGATGTCGGAGTAAAGTTAGATTTAGGGATCCATGATGTTGACTTAATAAGGCTAATCACTGAAAGTAACGTAGAGTTATTCAGCAGCGTCGATAGCACGAATGTGGGCGATGTTGAGGATTCCGCTGCTTTCGTACTTAAAATGTTTGACGGTACAATCGCCACTATAACGTCCTCTTGGCTAACACCTTTCCGCGAAAGAAAGTTAAAAATAATAACAGAGAAAAGATATTATGAGGTTGATATGCTTAATTTGTCTGTTAACATACACACAATAATCGGAGATAATAAATATACATGTGAGTCTATCGAGGTCAAAAAAGAGAATGCATTAGAAAACCAACTACGTGCATTTATAAATTACATCCAAACAGGAGATCGTGGCACGTTATGCAATATAGAGGATGGATTATTGGCCTTAAGCTATGCCACCGAAGGAGACACTGAATGAAAGCATGCATAACTGTTATTTCATCGCGAGTTAAGTGCTTAAAGCCGTGCTTACAATCATTGTGGGAAAACTATAACAATAAACATAACTACCCGGTGTATGTGTTTTATTTTGACGACATCTATGATTCGGAAGAAACACAAAAACACATCGCTGGAGACCATGGCCAAAATGTAATTTTCAGATCAATACCATATAAAACACCAGAGTTCCTAAAAGAAGAAGAATTATTCTATAATAGAAATGATATTTGGTATTCTCGCACACAATTTCCGGCATCAAGAAAGGGCTATCTGCATATGTGTCACTTTATGAGTAACTTTTATGGATATCCAAATACTGATTTTGAGCAATACGATTATGCAATGAGTATTGATGACGAATCAATGTTCGTGAATGATGTCCCATATGATTTTTTTGAAAGAATGGAAGAAATGAAAGATGTCGACATGGCAGCTATGAAAGTCTACGATCAGAATATCAAAAAACCCCACCAAGGCAATTTTGATACACGTATTAATCTTTGGAATTTTATTAAAGTATATCTAAAACATTATGATATCGTACCCAAGTCCACGTTTATGCAGGATTTGATGAACGATCCTGATGCTGATACCAATTTTCATTTTTATCCATGCGCCGATTCATACATAATTCGTTTGAGTCTGTTTGAAACTCCAGAGTGGAAGCAGTGGATTGGCGCTGTCAACAAATACGGAGGCATTTACAAATATCGTTGGGGTGATAATGACATCAACAGTTTATTTTATTTGATTCACTATGCTGATGATATTTACGACTTTAAAACTGTCGACGACGGATATCACTCACAAGGAGCCCTCCGCCATTTACAAGATTATGCGCCCGGGGTAAAAGATAATTCAAGATGAGAATTCTTTATATTGATTATGGCAATGTTACTGATGATAATCACATATATCAATATTACGGTGATCTATATCGCGAACTAAAAGAACTGGCGCAGGTAACTCTTGTTCAAGGAGTACCAAGTGATATAAAAGAACTATTGATTAACTTGAGCCGTCCAATTGATTGTATAGTTTTTGGTTTAGGATACTTTGCACAAAGTAATGCGGCCTTTTATAATGAAATCAAGAATTTAAGTAAAATAAAGATACCGGTAGTTTGTATGATACACAAGCCACAAACCATGTTGGATGAGAAACTAAACTTTTGTAAGATCAACAACATCAATCTTATTGTAGACTCGCATAGCTCATATAAAGAATTTGAAGAAAAAACAGGAATTATATAAATTCGCTCTCCGTTCACAGCAACGCCAAAGAACTTCTATCCAAGAGAGGTGGAGAAGAAATTTGATATTGGCTTCAGTGGCGCCCTACATGGCAAAGAGAACGATGGTAGCCAAAAGATCTTTGGACCGACTGGCAACCTAAGAGAAAGAATACATGAGAAATTAGTCGCAAAAAAACGGAACACCTTTTGGAACTCAAGCAATACAATGGAATATAGAATCCGTTCCGTTGAAGAATACGCCACTAAAATAAATGAATGTAAGATATGGCTGGCAACAACGGGCCCTATGTTAGATGTAAGCCCTAGATATTTCGAAGTAATGCTATCAAAAACTCTTCTGTTATGCAACGATATGCCTGAACAATACGAGGATTACTTGACAGATGGTGTAAACTGTGTTACATTTAACAATGATTTAGATAATTTTGATGAGAAGATAGACTATTATTTAAATAACGAAGAGCCAAGACGTAAAATAATTGAAACTGCTTATGAAACAGCGCTTAACAATTACACATGGAAACACATGGCACAACGTCTGCTATCCAATATAAAGGAATTATAACTAAGATGAGTAAGTACAACCCTTGGCCCCTAGGTAAATTACCAGCAAACTTCAGAAGACCAGAAATCAGTATGCTGGAAGAAACTGGATATGAAATTAATGATCCCCGCGATGCCGTAACAATCTTTGAAAATAAGATTGCAGAATACGCAGGTAGCAAATACGCGGTAGCTGTAGATAGCTGCACTAACTCTATTTTCTTATCATTGAAATATCTAAAAGCAACAGAACAGATTACGTTTCCATCTAGAACTTATGTGTCTGCACCCATGGCCGCAATTCTTGCCGGTTGTGATATCAAGTTCGTTGACTACGAGTGGAGTGGAACCTACCGCCTTGACCCATATCCCGTTGTTGATAGCGCAGTACGATTCACAAAGGGGATGTATGAGAAGGGAACTCTTCAATGCCTCTCCTTTCAAATTAAGAAGCGCCTCCCAATTGGTAAAGGTGGTATGATCCTAACTGATGACCCGGAAGCTAACCGTTGGTTCCGGTCAGCACTTTTTGAAGGGCGCCATCTTGAATCCCCTTACGACGAAGACGAGTTTGAATTCATCGGACACAATATGTATATGACACCGGAAGACGCTGCTAGAGGCATCTTACTTTTTGAGCAATTAGCAGAAGAACACCCGGACTCCTGTACGCATGCTGACTACCACGATTTAACAACTAAACAGATTTTTAAGAATGGTGATTTTTTGAGAGAAAGAGACTCAGAGTATCTGTTATGAGGTTTGAACATGGCAAGTGATAATATATTTTTTGATATTTCAAGGCTTAAACACGTTGGCAAAAACGTGATTATAGGAAAAACAACCCGCATACGACAACCAGAAAAAGTGAGTATCGGCGATAATACAATTATTGATGATTTTACTTATATTTCTTGTGCGGCAGAAATAGGCAATAATTGTCACATTGCTTCCAATGTATCGATATCTGGCGGCAAAGGAACTTTTACCATGGGAAATTACTCAACAATATCAAATGGCTGTTCAATCCATTGTGCTTCAAGCGACTACCGCGAGTGCTCAATGGATCTCCCGTCAGTTCCCGAAGAAGAACAATTTGGGGGAGTGATAGCAGATATACAGGTTGCAGATTTTGTCACAGTAGGGGCCCATAGCTGCATTCTGCCCGGCGCGACCCTCCCAGAGGGTTCTGCGTTCGGCGCTTATACTATGGTTAAAGCAATAAACAATTTAAAAGCCTATCACCTCTATGTTGGCTCTTCATGTCGCGACTTAGGCTCGCGAACGAAAAGAGAGCTTCTAGAAAAATACAAATACAAGTTTTAAGGAGACAAAATGAATATACTAATTTTAGGGTCAACCGGTTTCGTTGGCAAAAATCTATTGGCCAGATTACAGAAACAGACGGTTTATAAGGTTGTGGGAGTTTCCAGGTCAACCGGAACAGACATCTTAAACTACGAGCAGATAGCAAAATGTATCAGAACTGTTAAACCAGATATAATATTTAATGTTGCCAGCCATGGCGGAAGCTTACATTATGTTAAAGAATATGCAGCCCACGTCTTCAGTGACAACCTGCAGATGGCTTTGAATTTATATCGAGCAGTCAAAGAAGAAGCTCCAGACTGCAAAATTATTCAACCATTCTCCAATTGCTCATATCCCGGCTCAAGTGCTATACAAAACGAAGAGAACTGGCTAGCTGGCCCGGTCCATCCATCCATCTTTTCTTTTGGAAACTCGAAAAGAGCAATCTACTATTTGTCAAAATGTTATCATGAACAACACGGCCTAAAGACAGTTAACCTGTTGCTTCCCAACACATATGGACCAGGCGATTCATGTGATCCAAATAAGACACATGCTTTAAATGGAATGGTGATCCGCATGCTGAAAGCAAAGCAAGCTGGAGACAAGGAATTTGTTGTATGGGGTACAGGCTCACCCGTAAGAGAGTGGGCATACATCGATGATTTCGTTGAAGCTCTTGTGCTAGCAATAAAAGTTGAACACATGGAATACCCGCTTAACATCGGTCAAGAGAAAGGGTATTCAATCGCCGAATCTGCAAAACTGATCAAAAAGGTTTGTGGGTTTGAGGGAGATATCGTGTTTGACACTAAATACCCGGATGGAGATGCAGTCAAAATCCTGGGGAACAGCAAATTAAATAAAACATTCCCAGAGTTTGAGTTCTTCGATCACGAGCAGGGAATTTTCAATACAGTAAAATATTACGAGGATAAAATATGAAAAAAGTGTTTATAACAGGTGGAGCAGGATACATTGGTACTACATTGGTACCGAAGCTATTAGAAAAGGGATACGAAGTTACAGTATACGATAGCTTATTATATGGTGGTGATGGGCTTATGCATAATTTTGCAAACCCAGGATTCACTTTTGTGCG
>Ga0114996_10007018_pt1 | contig 12876 bp, 13 predicted proteins | sample ArcticOcean_MG_C_4_FD_87039 | JGI IMG/M metagenome (GOLD analysis project Ga0114996, IMG submission 87039) | Marine microbial communities from western Arctic Ocean - ArcticOcean_MG_CB4_134 | ecosystem: Environmental > Aquatic > Marine > Oceanic | place: Arctic Ocean: Canada Basin | collected... | reverse complement strand
GGAGCTTATCGGCATCGCCATCGCCGGCTGGCAACGGAGGGCAGGAAGCAACACAGGGCTGGCTCTGGCTCGTGGTGACGTACTTTTCATTGTGGGCCGTCAAGCTGGGAGGGTGGATGCCTCCGCTGAACGTTTGCATTCAAAGTGGAGCGGAACTAGGTCCAAGGGAAACGGCTTACTTTGAGCGCTCGCAGCCCGGTTTGTTCAGCGCGGAATTCAGGAGCAGCGACTGCTGGGCGATGTCTCCGGAGTCGCGGGCCATGGCGAACCAGATAATGAAAACATCGTTGCGGGACATGGACCCGGAACCGTGGGGCAAGCAAACGGCCGAGGACCTGCGAAGGTTTCTGACGCAACGACTGGAATCCCAGCTCGAAGCCCGGCTCAAGACCGTGGAGGCGTTGGGTGAACTCTGAGGGACTGCGGCGAGGCGGACCCGTCACTTGCGTTCGGGGCTCTGAATCGCTGGGGTTCGGAATGGATAGGAGCTAGATCATGGACAGACCATTCATCAAGTTTCGAAACTATTTCATCAACCTGGAGGCAGTCGCCTGCCTTGAGACGACCGAGGACGGGGGGATGGCCATCACGATTATGAACCGCGAACACCCGATTCGGTTAGGTCCGAGCGAGGCCGCTGAGTTCGCCCAGATCCTGGGCCGTTTCTCGCTACAACTTCGGGAGCCTGCTGACGACTAGTCCGCGCCGGACCTGTCTGGTTCACATGCAGCCGGAGACGGCTGTGGAACGATACGAATGCTGACCTACCAGGAAATTATCTTCAAGCTGAAGTCCTATTGGGCCGAGAAAGGGTGCATCATTCAGGAACCCTTCGATGTCGAGGTGGGCGCCGGCACGATGTGCCCGGAGACGTTTCTCCGGGTGCTGGGAGCCGACCCGTATCGTGTCGCCTACGTCCAGCCGAGCCGCCGGCCCGCCGATGGCCGCTACGGCGAAAATCCCAACCGCCTTTACAAGCACATGCAGCTTCAAGTGATTTTGAAGCCCGCTCCCGAAGATGTGGTTGAGCTGTATCTGCAGAGTCTCGAGGCGATCGGCATTGACCTTCGCAAGCATGATCTCAAGCTGGAAGAGGATAACTGGGAATCCCCGACTCTGGGCGCCTGGGGCGTCGGCTGGCAAGTCATGCTCGATGGGCTGGAGGTCACCCAGTTCACTTATTTCCAGCAATGCGGCGGTATCGACTTGGATCTGGTACCGGCGGAGCTGACCTACGGATTGGAGCGGCTGTCGGCGTTTCTGCAAAACGTTGACAGCGTCTACGACATTCAGTGGAACAAGAATTGGACCTACCGCGATGTGCGCTTTGTCGACGAGCAGCAGTACTCGGTCTACAATTTCGAGAAAGCTGATGTGAAGGCGGTTTGGGCCGAGTTCGACCTGCATGAAGGAGAATGCCGGCGATTGCTCGATGAGTACGCCGGGACCGACGATGAGAGGGACAAGGGCCGCTTCCCCCTGCTGGCCGCCTACGATCAAGTGCTGAAGTGCTCCCACCTCTTTAATACCCTCGATGCCCGCGGCGCAATCAGCGTCACCGAACGGGTCGGCGTGATTGCTCGCGTGAGAAACAATGCGGTCGGGGTGGCGCAAGCTTGGATGGACCAGCGTTCGATCAAGCAACCCGCGGAGGTCACGGCTTGATGATGACCGCGGAACTGCTGCTCGAAGTCGGGACCGAAGAAATCCCGGATTGGATGATCGGCGGGGCGCTCAAAGACCTCGAGAAACGGCTCGTCGAGGGCTTGAAGAAATACGAACTCGGCGACGGAGTCCGCGTCAGCGCGGAAGCGACGCCGCGTCGCCTGCTTCTCGTGGCCGAGGGGATTGCCACGCGGCAGGCGGATCGCGTCGAGACGTTGAAGGGTCCGCCGCGTTCGATCGCCTACGACGAATCCGGCAATCCGACCAAAGCGGCCGAAGGTTTCGCGCGGCGAGCCGGAGTTGCGGTGGAGCAGCTTCAGGTCGGGGGGGACGGCAAGCTTTCCGTCGAACGCAGTATCGAGGGGCGCCGGGCGGCGGAGATCCTGGCGGAGTTTCTGCCCGAGGCGATCGTCGGAGTCCACTTCCCGAAAACGATGTATTGGACCGCTAAGACCGGACCACGATTCATTCGCCCGATTCGCTGGCTGCTAGCACTCTTTGATGGCCAGGTTGTGCCCTTCGAGATTGCCGGAGTGCGGTCGGGGCAGACAACGTGCGGCCACCGCCGTCTGGGATCCAGTTCGATTGAAGTCTCCGGCGCGGCGGACTATCGCTCGAAACTCGCTGACAATTTTGTCATTCTCTCCGATGCCGAGAGGCAGAAAAAGATCGAGGCCGAGATTGCTTCGATTGTTCCGGCCGGTAAGCGCGTGCGCCTGAATGCCCGCTTGCTCTCGACGCTGGTCAACATCACTGAGTACCCGACGGCGATTCTCGGCGGCTTCGAAGAACAGTACCTCAGCTTGCCCGAGGAAGTTCTCGAAACGGTGATGGATCATCACCAGAAGTACTTTGCCGTTGAAGATGACAACGGGCGGCTGCAACCGAACTTCATTGCCGTCGCAAACTTGGATGGCGATCCCGAAGGCATCATCCGCGAAGGGAACGAGCGGGTGCTGCGGGCGCGATTCAACGACGCCCGTTTCTTCTGGGACGCCGATCAAAAACAATCTCTGGCCGATCGCGTGGAAGATCTAAAGGCGGTCACATTTCAGGCGAAGCTCGGCTCTTACCACCAGAAAACTCAGCGCAGTCAAGATCTGATCACGGCTCTGTCCGGCACGCTTGAGTTGTCGCGGGAAGAAACAAACAATGCTCTGCGCGCGGCGGAGCTGGCGAAGTGTGATCTGACGACCGAGCTGGTGGGTGAGTTTCCAGAACTACAGGGTGTGGTCGGCGGGCTCTATGCGAAACATCAGGGTGAGCCCGAAGACGTTGCCGCCGCGATTTACGATCATTACCGGCCCGCCGGTGGGGAGGGTGATATTCCCCGAACGACAGCCGGCCGGCTCGTTTCGATCGCTGATAAATTGGGTACGCTCGGCGGGCTCTTCGGGCTCGGCATGATCCCGACCGGGTCGAAGGATCCCTTTGCCCTGCGCCGAGCCGCCTACGGCATTGTTCGGATTTTGATCGAGGGTCAGTTGCCCCTATCGCTGCCGGAGTTGTGCCGCATTGCCAACGCGGGCGATGGCACGGCGAGCCTGGAAGAGTTCTTCCTCGAACGCTTGCGTTACTACTTGCGCGATGTGCGCGGATACCGCTACGACGAGGTCAACGCCGTTATCTCGGCTTCGGCCGAGCAGCCGCTCGACGTCGCGGCCCGCGCCGATGCCATCTCGAAAGTGCGGCCGACTCCCAATTTCGAGCCGCTGGCGGTGAGCTTCAAGCGCATCGAAAACATCTTGAAAAAGGCCGGCGGGGTAGCACGGTTTGCTTGCGAACCGGTCGACGCGTCACTGCTTGAGAATGGAGCCGAGGCTACCCTTCATTCGTTGTTTCAAGACGCGAAGCCCAAGGTGACGGCCTCCAAAGAACAAGCGAAATACGAGGAAGCATTGCAAACGATTGCTTCACTAAGAGAAGCAGTCGATCTGTTTTTCGACGAAGTATTGGTGATGTCGAAAGACGACAAGATCCGCAACAACCGGCTCGCTTTTTTGGCGAATCTGCTCAGCGAGTTTTCGACAATCGCCAACTTCAGCGAAATCGTATCGGCGGAAAAGCCCGCATGAGCGGCCATGACCGATTCGGCTCGGCGCCAGGCTCGGAGTGGGGCTCGCTGATGTCGCGCAAGCGCTCAGCTTGCCGCGTTGAGACTGATCTCAACGCTTGCTTGCGAATGATCGTGAAACCTCAAGAATTCGAAAATCTTCGGCCGACTCGACAGGCCTAACACTCAAAAAGGAATACGGAGAGAAAAATGAAAAAGTATGTTTACGGTTTCGGCGGAGGAACGGCCGACGGCGACGGCACGATGAAAGACACACTCGGCGGCAAAGGCGCCGGCCTGGCTGAAATGAGCAAGGCCGGAGTGCCGGTGCCCCCCGGCTTCACCGTGGCGACCCAGGTTTGCAACCTCTATTTCGCGGCGGGCAACCAGTGTCCCGCGAACGTCGAAAAAGAGATGGCGACCGCCCTGATCGAACTCGAGAAGAAGTCCGGTCAGAAACTAGGAGATGCCAAAGATCCGCTGCTGCTCAGCGTTCGCTCCGGCGCCAAGTTCTCCATGCCTGGCATGATGGACACGGTTCTGAACCTGGGTCTCAACGACGAGACCACCGAAGGGCTCGCCCGCAAGTCCAACAATCCGCGCTTCGCCTATGACTGCTATCGGCGCTTTATGCAAATGTTTGGCAGCGTTGTTCTCGAAGTAGGGAAGGATGATTTCGAGCACGTTTTTGACGGCATTAAGAAGAAAAGAGGGGCCAAGTTCGACACCGACCTGACAGCCGAGAATCTTCAGGAAGTTGTCGCCGCCTATAAAAAGCTGGTCGAAAAAAAGACCAAAAGCTCCTTCCCTCAGGACCCAATGGAACAGCTTCGCTTGGCCCGCGACGCGGTGTTTCGTTCCTGGTTCAACCCCCGCGCCTACCACTACCGCCGCATGAATGACATCTCGGTGGATCTCGGCACAGCCGTCAACGTCCAGACCATGGTCTTCGGCAATCTCGGCGAAACCTCCGGGACCGGCGTCGGTTTCACGCGTAACCCCGCGACCGGCGAGCACGAGTTCTACGGCGAGTTTCTCATCAATGCACAAGGCGAAGACGTCGTGGCAGGCATTCGCACGCCGCGTCCCATCAGTGAGCTGAACGACGTCATGCCCGCTGTCTACAAACAGTTGCGGAAGATTACCAAGAGTCTCGAAAAGCACTACCGCGACATTCAGGACTTCGAGTTCACCATTCAGGATTCCAAGCTCTACATGCTGCAAACGCGCAACGGCAAGCGCACCGGTCCGGCAGCCGTCAACATCGCCGTCGACATGGTGAAAGAACGCTTGATCACAAGACAGGAAGCGGTTCTGCGCGTCGAGCCGCAGCAGCTAGATCAGCTCTTGCACCCGGTCATGGAGCCGGCTGCGAAGAAATCTCTCACGCTGCTGGCCACCGGGCTCCCCGCCTCGCCCGGAGCCGCCGTCGGCACGGTGGTCTTCTCCGCCGACGACGCCGTGAAACACGCCGTCAATGGACCGGTCGTTCTGGTTCGCGGTGAAACCACGCCGGACGACATTCACGGTATGGAAGTTGCCAGGGGCATTCTGACGTCGCGCGGAGGCATGACCAGCCACGCCGCCGTCGTGGCCCGCGGCATGGGAGCGCCCTGCGTCGCCGGAGCCGGAGACATTCACGTCGACGCCGCGAAGAAGCAGATGCGCGTTGGCAAAGTCACGCTCAAGGAAGGTGATTGGATTTCGCTCGACGGCACCAGCGGCGAGGTTTTCGCCGGCCAAGCCCCGACGATCGATGCCGACCCATCGAGCGGCAAGCTAGCTACGTTCATGTCCTGGGTGGATAAGTTCCGCACCATCGGAGTGCGCACGAACGCTGAAGTTCCGCGCGACGCGAAAATCGCCCGCGCGTTCGGCGCCGAGGGCATCGGACTGTGCCGCACCGAGCATATGTTCTTCGAAGGCGAGCGCATCGAACACATGCGGGCGATGATCCTGGCGACCGATGAGAAAGCCCGCCGCAAGGCTCTCCGCAAGCTGCTGCCCATGCAACGGAGGGATTTCGCGGAGCTGTTCAAAGTGATGGACGGCTTCCCGGTCATCATCCGCACACTGGATCCGCCGTTGCACGAGTTCTTGCCCAAGCGCGAGGATCTCATGGTTGAGCTGGCGACACTCCGCGCACTCAAGAAAGACAAGAAGCGCCAACAGGAAGTCGAGGTGCTGCTGGCGCGCGTGGAGGAGTTGCACGAGTTCAATCCGATGCTGGGCCACCGCGGTTGCCGCTTGGGAATTACCTTCCCAGAGATCACCGAGATGCAAGCGCAGGCCATCTTCGAGGCGGCCGTGCAGTGTGCCAAGAAGGGCATCAAAGTGATCCCCGAAGTGATGATCCCGCTCGTCGGAGACGTCAAGGAGCTGCAAAACCAAAAGAAAATCGTCGTCGAGATGGCTGAAAAAGTCTTCGCCCAAAAAGGGGTGAAGGTCAAGTACATGGTGGGGACGATGATCGAAGTTCCGCGCGGAGCTCTCACCGCCGACGAAGTCGCGAAGGAGGCCGAGTTCTTCAGCTTCGGGACGAACGACCTAACGCAGACGACCTTTGGCTTTTCCCGCGACGACTCGGGAGGGTTCATCGGCGACTACCAGAAGAAGAACATCTTCACCGAAGATCCCTTCGCGGTGCTCGATGCAGACGGCGTCGGCCAGCTCATCAAAATCGCTCTCGAGAAAGGACGCAAGACCCGCAAAGGCCTGGAGGTCGGCATCTGCGGCGAGCACGGCGGCGATCCCAAGTCAGTCGTGTTCTGCGTCCACGCCGGCCTGGACTACGTCAGCGCCTCGCCCTATCGCGCCCCAATCGCCAAACTAGCCGCCGCCCAAGCGGCCCTAGCGAAGGATCAAGCCGAGAGCATGCGCACCGCTTAGGCCGGATCTGGGCGGCTGAACGATCGTAGCCGACTTTGTGTGTAGCCGATAATATACTTTGTCGGCTCGTAAACCAAGGCTGCCGTGATGATCCAACTAGTAATATAACACTATTGGCCATAATGTCGCACGTAGCAGCGCGGCTCGAAGCGCTCGACGAGAACAGGAGTTATGAGGAACGAAAAGAGCAGATCGAAGAGGGCCCATCCGGCAAACGCCCCCGGAGAGTTCTACGTCGAAAACGGGTGCTGTACGCTCTGCGGCGTTCCGCAGGTTACCGCACCAGAATTATTCTCAGCAATCGACGACGCGTCGGACCATTGCTACGTTCGGCGACAACCTGCGAATGAAGCCGAGTTGGCGCGAATGCTCAAAACGATCGACGCGGCAGAATTGAGGTGCATTCGCTATGCCGGAACTGAGCGGTCAATTCAGGCCCGGCTGGTCGGGGCTGGTGAAGGGGCCGTGTGTGACAATCTTCGCGAAGAATTCTAATCACAGGTCGCACATTTCCGATTGCCACCCGGTACCCCACCGGTCTTACAGTATCTCAAGGGCTTCAATCGACCAAGTTCTCGCGACCGCCTGAAGCGCTGGCCATTACGCGTACTTGGCAGGTCCGTATAACACTTGGCTGCACCCGCCGACGGATGGGGGGCGATTCGGCGTTCCGGATGGGTGGCCGCGATGAGCATCGAGGCGGCGACCGACAGCGAGATCTTCCTCACTTATCTGGAGCGGGTGTTGGGTCCGCAACTCCAACCCGGCGATGTCGTGGTGATGGACAATCTGGCGGCGCACAAAGTCGCCGGGGTGCGCGAGCAGATCGAATCACGCGGCGCTGAGTTGCTCTATTTGCCGCCCTACTCACCCGACTTCAACCCCATCGAACAGTGCTGGGCCCAGATCAAGCAACACCTGCGGGCCACCCAAGCCCGCACGCTTCCCGCCCTCGAACAAGGCCTCACCGACGCCCTCGCCACCGTTGCTCCGCACAACGTTCAAGCTTGCTTCCGCCACTGCGGCTATGGACTATGAGAGCTCTGAATTTGCTCTAGCCCGCATTTCTCATCGGGTGGCGAGACGAAGTGCGTAAGAGGCGTCTCAGTAGGGGGCGCGCGCTGCTTGATGACTCCCATTTGATCAACTGATCAACGAGGCGTAGTCAGACAGTCGGTCGAGCACGGCGAGCAAGCGCAATGAAGTAATGGCGCGCCTATCGCGTGCTTCGGCCGTCAGGCGGTGAGAAATGTGGGTCAGCGGGCCTGGCCCTGATGCGCTTCGTAGTAGGCGCGCAGGATGGCGTTAATCCGGCTTTGGTAGCCCTTGCCCTGGCCTTGCATCCACTCCAGCACGTCTGCATCCAGGCGCAGGGACACAGGCTTTTTTCCAGGCGATACCTTCATCTCGACTTCGCGCAGGAACGCTTCATCGAACGCGGGGATCTCGCTGTAATCGATTTCCTCATCCTTCATCGCGTCTAATCGCTTCAAGTCGCTCTTGGTAGGTTTTTTGCTCACGGTCGTTTCCCTTTCTCATTGACTTCTTCATTGGGAAATGATGCGTATGCGCTCCTCACGCGGCGTATGGGCGATGACGACTAAGCGCCCCTCCAGCAAGCCGAACGTGATCAAACGCTGCTCGCCATAATCCTCTCGCGTGTCTTCGAACGTCACGCATGGACCGGCGAAAACCGCTTCCGTATCTTCGAAACTCAGGCCGCGCTCGGACAGGTTCTTCCGGTTCTTGTCTTCATCCCATTCGTACACCGCCACGCCTTCGATCGTCTATACAATTGTATAGACAGTACGGGATGATGTCAAGCGGTTTGATTCTCCATTTCTTCGCTGCTGCGCCAGTAAGAAAAATTCCCAAAGGTTACCCTTCTCACGTCTCCCTGCTCGGTACCCCTCATTACCCATATTGTCGTGAAACCGTATTAACCTTTCTGTTGCAAATGGCTGCTGAAGACCCCAGAACCCAAAAATCGTGAGGGCGATCAGGCCGTCAGGAGCCGCTCTAGGGCGTATTTCTCGCCGGGTGGCGAGGCAAAGTGCATGAGAGGCATGTCAGTAGGAGGCGCGCGCCGCTTGACGACCCCCACTTGATCAACGAGGCGTACTGGGACAGTACGTTGAGCAAGAGCAATGAAGTAATGGCGGGCCTCTCAAGTGCTGGGCCTGTCATGTGCTGGGCCTGTCAGTCGGCGAGAAATGCGGGCTAGTTTCGCGTTACGGATGCGCGCGAAGTCGGCATGGGCGATGCCGGTCATCTCCTGTGCCTTACGTGTGGAGAGACCTTCATCGTCCAGAATGCCGATGATCCGCGCGGCTAGAAGCGCCTCGATTTGCGGCGCGTCTGCGTCCAGACAGCCGAAGTTGGGGAAAACGTTGCCGCTGCCATGCACCACCTCAAAATCGTCGTCCGGTTTGGTCATCACTGCAACTCCCTCTTCAGTCGTTTAAGCCGCTGGCGGATGAGATCGAGGTCTTTCTTCGGGGTCTTGATGCTCCGCTGGGCAACGGCCGGAAAAACTCCTGTTAATCCGACGACAATCGCCACAAGCGATGAAGGATGCGGAGACGTTGTTCGCGTGAAAGCGGATCATATAACACCGCCGTTGCGTAGGGTTGCCGGTCTTGCGCGGGTTCCGTTCCTGCCGCTGTCCATATCGAGTTACTATGAAAGGACAGGCGGTGAAAGCCTGGATGAAATGGGAACACCAATGGGAAGCCAAAACATTCAAGATTCCTTTCTGAATAATGCCCGCAAGGATCGGTATCCAATCACGATCTACTTGACGAGCGGAGTCAAACTAGCAGGACGCGTGAAGGGCTTCGACAAGTTCTGCATCGAGTTTGAAAGCAATCATCAGACCCAGTTGATTTTCAAGCATGCGATCTCAACAATCGTCGCTCCAAGGCAGGGACAGAGTGCGCACCGAAGTGCGGAAAAGCCCGCTGCCTCGCATGCTCCGGCAGCGGTCGAACCGTCTCCAGTCGCCTCGGATGCTCCAGCGGCTCCAGTCGCACCGGCGGAGGCCACGCCAGCGGCTGCTCCAGCTGCCACACCACCGGCTACATCACCGGCTGCTCCAGCGGCTCCGGCTGCTCCAGCGGCTCCGGCTGCCCCAGCGGCTCCGGGCGCTCCAGGTGTTCCGGGCGCTCCAGCCACTCCGACTGCCGGTCCGGCACCCGCGCTTCCCCGCAGAAATCTCGGTGGCGCTGATGAACACCCGATGCCTGCGCTGCCGATACCAGCTGGCGATTAGAGAGGTAGGCGCTGCCTTTTCTTTGCTTGCAGCCGCCAAGCCTAGCCCGCATTTCTCGCTATGTCGTGAGAAACGCAGGCTAGCGCTGATCGAGGCTTACCCCAAGCGCCTGCTTCGTGAAAAAGCCGATCATCATCGATAACTCGAACGAACGAGACACCTGTATTCTCGTTGGGGTCGAGGTGCGCCGCCGATCCGCCGCCGGCGCTTCTGGCACGGATAAAGGGAGCGGCTACTCCAGCGAAGAATCTCTGGAAGAACTAGCCGAACTGGCTGCCGGAGCGCGTGCCGAAGTGATTGGGTCCGTGCTTCAAACCCGCGAGTCGCTGGATCCCGCGACAGCCATCGGCCGAGGCAAGGTCGAGGAAATCCGAAACTGGGCCGCCGAGGTTGACGCCGACGTCGTCATCTTCGATCGCAACCTCACTCCGACCCAGCAGCGCAATCTGGAGAAGGGTCTCGACAGGCGCGTTCTCGACCGGACCCAGGTCATCCTCGACATCTTTGCCCGCCACGCACGCACCCGGGAGGGCCGCTTGCAAGTCGAGCTGGCGCAGTTGAGCTATCTGCTGCCGCGCCTCACGGGCCGCGGTGTGGAGATGTCCCGGCTCGGTGCTGGAATCGGCACGCGCGGTCCTGGCGAAACAAAGCTCGAGACGGACCGCAGGCGCATCGCGCGCCGAATCGAAAAGCTCAAGGCCGATCTCGAGACCGTTCGCTCCACGCGCAAGCTCCAGCGCAAGAAACGTACCGGAGTGCCGCTGGCCACGATCGCTTTGGTTGGCTATACGAATGCCGGCAAGTCGACCCTCTTCAACGCGCTGACCTCCGCCAAGGTTGTGGCGGACAAGCGGATGTTCGCGACGCTCGATCCCACGATTCGCGTGCTCGACCTGCCTTCCCGCCGCAAGGTCCTGTTGTCCGATACCGTGGGTTTTATCTCGAACTTGCCGACGACCCTGATCCAGTCGTTCCGCGCCACGCTGGAAGAAGTCACCGAGGCGGAAATGCTGCTGCATGTTGTCGACATTTCGTCGGATCAAAGATCCGAGAGGATGCGCGAAGTCGCCAAGGTGCTCGAAGAGCTGGACGCGGACAAGAAAACACAAATCCTCGTGCTGAACAAGACCGATCTTCTCGATGCCGCCGAAACCGAGGGAATCACGAACACGGAGAAGGCGGCCGCTGGCGCCTCGGAAGTCATATCGATTTCCGCGCACCGGGGCGGGGGACTGGCCGACTTGCTGGAAGCGATCGATCGCCGGCTCGAAGTCGACGACTTGGCCGTCGTCCAATACCATTTTTCACACGAGGACGGTGATAAAATTTCGTTCCTTTACGAGCACGCGCGCGTGATGGAAAGAACCGACAATTCAGATGGCGTCGAGATCCTTGCCGAAGTCCCTCGCTCGGTACGTCTCAGGCTTTCAGGTGAGGCGCTCAGCGGGCACGATATAATGCAGGCGGCCCAGACGCTGGATTCTGAATGACAAACCGGCGGGCACCCAAGGAGAATTACATGCGTTACCTATTGACAACGATTGGCCTATTTTTGGCCGGCTTCGCGGCGACCGCGGTCCTGGCGGCCGCGGCTGACGAAGTCACCTATATATCCAGCGAGAAGGTCAGCGCGGCGATGACCAAGCCCGGGGTTCTCACCAAGGGCAGCAACTACACCGTCAGCATGAGCCGGCGCGTGAAAGGCGGGAGTTCCGAGGTTCACGCCGCGGATACCGACACTTTCTACATCATCGAAGGTTCGGCGACATTCGTGACTGGCGGGACCGTTGAGGGCGAAAAGACCACGGGTCCGGGCGAGATTCGCGGAACCGGCATCAGCGGCGGCCATAGCCGAACGCTTTCCAAGGGTGACGTCATCGTGATTCCCAAAGGTACGCCTCACTGGTTCAAAGAGGTGCCGAAACTGGTGATCTACTACGTCGTCAAAGCGAGATAAGCTCGACTGACGCTGCCTGCCCGTCCAAGCCTGCTGCCTGCTTGCCGTTGGTGAAAACTGCCGCGTAAGCTGATAGCTGCGCTTTTTTGGATTCTTACATGGGCCGAATTAGAGTTCTCACCGACGTCGTCGCCAACAAGATTGCCGCCGGCGAGGTTGTGGAGAGGCCCGCTTCGGTTGCGAAAGAGTTGCTCGAAAACGCACTGGATGCTCAGGCTACGCGCCTGCGTATCGAGCTGGAGGCGGGCGGCAAGCGGCTCATCCGCATAGCCGACAACGGCATCGGAATGGGCCGTGACGACGCCATGCTGGCTTTCGAGCGCCATGCCACCAGCAAGCTGCGTGAAGTCGGCGACCTATTGTCGATTTCAACGCTCGGCTTCCGCGGCGAGGCGCTGCCGTCAATTGCCAGTGTCTCTCGGCTTGTGCTGGAGACTGCTTGCGACCAGGAGCCGGCCGCAACCCGTGTCGAGATTGCCGGGGGCAAGATGCTCCATGTCGACGACACCGCGATGCCGCGCGGCACGACCATCACGGTGCAGAACCTTTTCTACAATGTTCCAGCCCGCCGCGCGTTTCTGCGCACGGAAAAAACCGAGCTGGCTCATATCGCCTCGCTGGTGACGCACTACAGTCTGGCGCATATTGACAAGTCGTTTTACCTGGCACACGAAAAGGGCGAGTTGCTGAATGCAACCCCTGTCAATGAGTTGCGCGAGCGCGTCTATCAGATATTTGGGGCCGACACGCTCGATTCGCTTATCGAGCTGGATTTGCGCGAAAGGGAACTCGAGGTTGCCCCTTCACCGGTGCCTGCCACACGCGCGGTCCAAGCCGCACGGTCGGGCGCATCAAAAAGCCAGCGGCGCCAATTCCAGATCAGCGGCTTCGTCTCAACACCGCACGTTCAGAAGCGCAATCGCAACTCGATCTACATCTTCGTCAATCGCAGGCTGATTCGCGACCGGCTGTTGCTGCACGCCATCTCGGGCGCGTATCACAATCTGATTCCGCCGGGTAATTTTCCGTTCGCTCTGCTGT
>Ga0114996_10007015_pt1 | contig 12879 bp, 11 predicted proteins | sample ArcticOcean_MG_C_4_FD_87039 | JGI IMG/M metagenome (GOLD analysis project Ga0114996, IMG submission 87039) | Marine microbial communities from western Arctic Ocean - ArcticOcean_MG_CB4_134 | ecosystem: Environmental > Aquatic > Marine > Oceanic | place: Arctic Ocean: Canada Basin | collected... | reverse complement strand
GGAGCTTCCAGGCGCCGCGCCGCACCATGCGCTGGCGTATCGCCCCGGTAGTGCCAGTGGGACCGCCTGCTCCCGCATCGTCGAGGCAGAATTCGGAAAAGGCCACGTCCTCCCATGCGGTCGTCTCGGGATGGCGCAATAAATTTAGTAGACTGCGCCCGCGCGAGTGGGGTAGAGGCGGGCAATTGAGCGCTTCTAGCATGGTGGCGTTGAGGTCGAGGGAAGAGACGATGCGATCGCAACGCGTCCCCTCGGGCAAATGTCCGGGCCACGAGAGAATAGCCGGCACTTTGACCGAGTCTTCGTAGAACGTCTGTTTCCACCACAGTCCGTGCTCGCCCACTTGTTCGCCGTGATCCGACATATAGATAATGAGCGTGTCCTCTGCTAGTTGGTTGGCGCGCAGTGCCTCCAATATCTGACCGATTAAAATGTCCATGCGCGCCACCAGGGCCCAATAGGCGGCGCGTGCCCGGCGGATCTCCTCTTGGCTAACTTCTTTAATACCGCATCCCTGGCGCCACTCCTTGTGGTGCGGATGCAGGTCGTCGCTAAAGGGCAGAGGGTTTTGCGGCATGCCGATGCGCTTGTAATAATATTCGTAGTCCTGGCGGCGAGCCACAAAAGGCTGGTGCGGCAACATAAAACCGACCGAGATGGAAAAGGGCTCGGCCGGCTGCCCGGCGCGTTTGCGCACGCCCAGGCGGTTGAGGTAGTCCACTGTGGCGGCGGTGACGTCCTCGTCGTGGACCTGGTAGGCGCTCTGTCCGTGGCCCGATTTTTCTAGGCTGACGCGCGCCGGACCGGCGGTGCCCGATAAAGTGCCATGGTTTGCCCCTACACCACCCGGGTGGTTGGGGCCGTGGTCACCGATCAGGCGCTCGGCGTAACCGTGCAATTGGTCGGGGCCCACCGCATGCATGCGGCCGACCAGTAGCGGGCGATAGCCGCCGGCGCCCATGGCGTGGGCAAAGGTGGGAATGGCCGAATCGAGGATGTGCGCATTGGTCCACACGTCGTTTTCGTGCGGGAAGCGCCCACTGAGCATGGACATGCGCGACGGCACGCAGATGGGGGAAGGACAGTAAGTGTTGTCGAGCACTACTCCCTTTTGTGCCAAGCCGTCCAAATTGGGTGTTTGCACCAGGGGATCGCCGTAGCACCCAGTTACGTACGGGTTGTGCTGATCGGAGTGGATGTAGAGCAAATTAGGGCTGGTGGACATGAGTGCCTCCGGGGATATTGTGCATTGCCGCAATGAAAGTAGGAACCGGTCAGCGCTGGGGCAACTCTATTAAAACTTGCGCTCTGCCGCTAAATTTAACATTGTCATGGTCTTAATTAATCCTAGAAATAAAAAGATAAGATGCGTTCCTACGACGATATCGTGCGCCGAGTTGAGGCCATAGAGGGCGAGTCTCTACATTGCCGCGTGCTGGGCGAGGTCGAAAGCTATCCGATATTTAACATCACCTTGGCCAGAGAAAAGGCTCGCCCCACGGCGTTGGTCCTAGCCGGCACCCACGGCGACGAACCGGCCGGCGTCGAAGCGGTACTGGAGATGCTCGAGGGCGTTGGGGAAGAGTGCTTGGCCGCTTGCAATTTTGAGTTTATCCCTTGCCTCAACCCGTACGGTTATGTGCACAATACGCGCCACAACGCCCAGGACGCCGACCTCAACTGGTCCTACGACCGCGTTGATATCGGCGAAATTGGCTGCCTGCGCGGTCTGGTTGCCGGGCGACGTTTTGCCTGGGTGCTGGATTTGCATGAGGACTGGGAGAGTCGGGGATTCTACCTCTACGAATTGCGCCGCAACGCCCCCGGCATAGGCGCTGAGATTGCGCGCCGAGTGGCGGCCGTCTGTCCACTCAATACCAGCGCCGAGATCGAAGGGCATCCGGCAGAGGACGGACTCCTCTTTGCCGACATTGACAAGGAAGCTTTGCGCGGCGCAGGTATTCCGCTAAATATGTACCAGGATCACACCGATCACCTGCTCACTTGCGAATCGCCCACCGGCCTCGAAATGGGCCAGCGGGTGGCGGCGCATCGAGTCGCCCTGCAAGCTCTAATTGAAGTCCACTTGTCCACCCTTACTTGAGGGAAATGCCATGGCTGCAAAACGCGCAAAGGCAAAAAAGAAGTCGTCGGCTGAAGACGATATGCAAGAGCCCAAGAAAAAACTCAAAAGCGAACAATACGAAGCCGAACTGCAGCTCCTATACCACGAGCTAGTGAAGTTACAATATTGGGTCAGAGAAAAGGGGCTGCGGGTCGTCATTACTTTCGACGGGCGGGACGCGGCCGGCAAGGGCGGCACTATTAAACGCCTCACTGAGCCCCTCAACCCGCGCGGTTGCCGCGTGGTCGCCCTGGAAAAACCATCGGACCGCGAGCGCACCCAATGGTATTTTCAGCGCTATGTCGCCCATTTGCCGGCGGCCGGCGAGATTGTCATCTTTGATCGCAGCTGGTACAACCGCGCTAGCGTCGAACATGTCATGGGTTTTTGCAGCGACGAGGAGTACCGCGACTTTTTGCGCTCGTGCCCCGAGTTCGAGCGCATGATCGTGCGTTCGGGCACCGTTCTGCTTAAATACTGGTTCTCGGTCAGCGACGAGGAACAGGAGAGTCGTTTTCGCGGTCGCGCCGAAGATCCGGACCGGCGCTGGAAGCTCAGTCCCATGGATCTGGAATCGCGCGACCTCTGGGTAGAGTATTCCAAGGCCAAGGACAGAATGTTTGCCGAAACAGATATTGCCGAAGCGCCCTGGTACACGGTAGAAGCCGACGATAAGCGCCGCGCCCGCCTCAATTGCATCGCCCACATTCTGGAGACTGTCCCCTATAAAGACGTCACGCCCAAACCGATGAAATTGCCGCCGCGCAAGAAACAGGAAAAGTACCGGCGTCCGCCTAAAACTAAACACATCATCGTGCCGGACCGCTATTGATCATGGGGATAGATTTATCTGGGGAGAGTACATCATGCCTATAGACACCTGGGTTATGCGGCCAAGCTGGAGTTTTCTGGACGAATTCAGTAGCGCTGCATTTCTGGACAAAATGGAGGACGTTGGGGCCCGGCACCTAGCCATTGGCGCCGCTTTTCCCGTGGAGCCCGATGCGCGGCACTACGAAGGCGCCATCAAAGGCTGTGCCGCGCCGCCCGCTAGCCTGGCCTACAAAACCGCGATCGACTCTTTTTTGGCAGCGGCCCGGGACAGAAATATCCACATCTACAGCTACGGCACCAACCCCCATATGAGCCTCTCCGAGGAGGTCTACGGCCAGATGCACACCAAGCGTTTGCTCTGTGCCGATCATTCGGTGGCTGGGGTCGATTACAATTGGGGAGCCTGCGCCAACGACCCGGAGTTTCTCTCCTTTTATCTGGGCCGCATAAGGGATGTGCAGCAAACTTTCCCCCAGGTGGAGGGTTTCCTCAACGACGGCCCCGAGTTTGGCTATGAGATCGAAAATGGTTTCATGCACGATCTCTTGAGTGTGTTTGGCTGTTTTGGTTCCTGCTGCGAAAATAAAGCTCGGGAGCTGGGTTACAATTTTGCGGACCTGAAACAGGCGGCTATCGCGCTCATGCAGTTTTTTCACGCTCTGGACACTAACGCTATAGAGCAGGTGCTGGAGCATGTGGGCGCGCCTGAGGAGGCCCTGGCCGCCGCCGCGGGCGAGGAGCGCATTGCCGCGTGGTTGCGCTTCAAGCAGGGCTCGATCGCTTCCTATCTACAGCAATTGTGCCAGGGAGTGAAAGAGGCCGATCCGCGCCTCAGCATGGGCATTGGTGCGCGGTTGCCGGCCTTCACTTGGCTGACCGGGTACGATTTTTCTCGCCTGGCGCAAGACGCCGATTTTTTGCTGCCCAAGATCTATTTGTGGATGGGCGGTTTCGATGGTACCTACGGTACGGTCTATCGTTGGGTAAAAACGCTCACGAGTTGGAACCCCCACCTGGAGGAGGCGCTGGTCTTTCGTTTTGTTTACCGGCTCTTTGGTTTTGCACTGCCTCAGGTCGGCAGCCTCCAGGACATGCTTCGCTACCTGGAGCCGCGCGTTGTCGATACCATCGAACTGACCTATCTGGGCCAGCCCTTTCCTCGCGCGTTTTTTACCGAAGTGGTGGGCGATCAGGTGCGCCAGATGATCGCCCAGGTGGGAGACGCCGGACGGGTGCGGCCCTGGTTGGACTCGCATCACGGCGGCAGAATGTTGACGCCAAACGAGCTGGATATGACCCTGAGCGCAGCACAGGGCGCGGGTCTACAGACCTATCTCTATTATTGTTCGCTCGAGCCGGGCAATTGGGAAGTGGCCACTAAACACGCTGAGAAGAGATAAGATAGGAGGAGGAGTATGTCGTCAGATGACCTGTGCATTTTTGCGCCCGAAGAATACCAACGCCGCTGGACCGGCTTGAAAGAGCTGATGGCAGAGAGCAATATGGACGCCGTGCTGATCACCACTGACTCCAACCATCGCTACTTTACCGGCCATGTGACGCACCGCTGGACGCACAAGTACACGGCCATATTCGCCCTGCTGCCCCTAAAAGGCGAACCAGTGCTCATCGTGCCCCCCGGGGAAGACTGCATGTGCGCGCAAGATTCCTGGATCGAAACCATTCGGACCTTTCCGGCCATACGCGCCCACCAGGGCGTGCAGGCAATCGCTGAGACCTTGCGCGAGCTGGGGCTGGAAGAGGGTCGTATCGGCACCGAACTTGGCGGTTTGCTGTGGATGCGCATGCCCCACCAAGATTTTGGCCAGCTGCGGCAAGACCTGCCCCGAGCGGACTTTGTCGACGCCGCCGCGCTATTTTGGAAGATGCGCGGCCGCAAATCGAGCCCCGAGGTCGATGTTATCCGCCAGGCCGTGGCCATTACCGACGCGGCGTGCGAGGTCCTCTTCGAGGAGGTCAAAGTGGGCATGAGCGAACGCGAGGTCTACGGCCTGCTGGCTATTGAACACCTCAAGCGGGGTGCCGAAACGCCGGGTTCTATTACCTTAGCCCCGCACATACCCGGCAATATCCAGACGTACAATACTACCCTGCGGCGCCCCACCGATCGGGTACTGACAGCAGGTGAAGTGATCACTCACGACATGGGCGGCATCTATCGGGGTTATTGGTCCGACTACACCCGCATGTTTGCCCTGGGGCGGGCCAGCACCGCGCACAAGGACGCTTATCGCGTCGTCTACGAATGCATGCAAGCGGCCATAGAGGCGACTCGGCCCGGCGTTCCCATCGCCGACTTGGTCCACGCCTCCAAAGCAAAGATGAAAGCTTTGGGCCATTCCGACCACGCCGAGAAGGTTACTGGCATTGGCCACGCTACAGGTCTGGACATCATCGAACCTCCTTTAATTGCTTTTGAAAACGATGTAGTCCTCGAAGAAGGCATGGTTCTCACCATCGAACCCGGGCTCTTCACCGCCGACGCATTTTTTATGCTCGAAGAAGACGTGCTCGTCACCGACCGGGGATACGAAGTGCTTTCCGCACCGGCCAGTGCTGAACTGCCAGTTCTCTGAGATGAATATGGAGGAGGAGATGGAATTGGATGTCCCGATAATTGACGCGCACGGCCATACACTAGATCTGGCGTTTACATCCAACCGCAGCCTGCACCATTCTCTGGATGGGCTGACCGATGTGCCGTTGATGCGCACTGGTGGCATTGCGGCCCAGCTTACTGCTTGCTGGGTACCGGATGCTGCTATCGGCGGCCCCCACGCCAGTCCGCACCCATTGCAGTTGATCTTGCAAATGGCGGATTATCTACATCGCGAGTTGGAGGGGGAAGCGGGGGAATACGTCGCGTTGGCGACCAGTGTTAGCGATATTGAAACGGCCCGGGCAAACGGCAAGGTCGCTTTCATTTTTGGGCTGGAGGGGGGCGATTCGTTGAAGGGCGATTTGAGTGTGTTGCGCACACTGTATCGTTTGGGCCTGCGCCATGTGGGCCTGGTGCACGAGGGGCGCAACGAGCTGGGCGGTGCCACCCAGGTGTGGGAGGGGTCAACCATGCGTTTGTACGATAGCAGTATCGACTCGCCAGGCGGTCTCACCCCGGAGGGTAAGGAAGTTATCCGCGAGATGAACCAACTTGGTATGTTGGTGGATGTTACTCACATGGCCGAAGCCTGCTTCTGGGATGTTTTAGAGGTGGCGCGCGCGCCGGTGATTGCCACGCACGGCAATGCCCGGGCGTTGAGAGACACCGTGCGCTATCTGACCGATGAGCAGATCCGGGCTATTGCCGCAACCGGGGGGCTTATCTGTCCGAGCCCGACTCCGTTGGGACCTGGTGGGGAAATTTCCAGTTTGGAGATGTTGCTGGATCATATCGATTATATGGTTGAGTTGGTCGGAGCGGATTGTGTAGGTTTTGGGACCGATTTCTTGGGCCAGAACGACCACCGCCCCGCCGGTCTTGGCGATATCGGCGAAAGCTGTCATATCACCGAGGGATTGCAAGAGCGAGACCACAGTGCCGCGGCGATAAGCAAGATTCTGGGCGGCAATTTCATGCGCGTTTTCAGGGCCGTGGCTGGGTAATCGGGTCCTTCTATGACGCTCCTCCAAGGTCTGAGGGCGTTTTGCTCTTGAGAGTTACTCGGTGTAGATTATATCGGCAGGAGTGAGGAGAAATATGGACCCACAAGTACGGAGTTGATCCCATGGCGAAAGAACAACGCGACACCGTTGAACTAGCGAGGGTAGTCTCGCGTGATCCTGAGGTCCACAGTGGAGACTTGGTGTTTACTGGTACTCGGGTCCCAGTAGACGCATTAGTCGATTATATCAAGGGCGGCCACTCCATTGATGAGTTTCTGAAGGACTTCCCGACTGTCGAGCGTTGGCAAATCGAATCCTATCTCGATCTCTCTCCAGAAGGACTTGATCACTTGAGAATACATAGTGCGAGTGTTACTTGACGAGGATCTCCCGATCCGACTTCGACTTCACTTTCCGCAAACAACGAAGGTCGAAACGGTCAAATATCGTGGCTGGAAGGGATACAAGAACGGCGAACTATTGCGGGCAGCCGAAGACCATTTCGATGTGTTTGTAACGATGGACGACCACCTTCCCGATCAGCAAGCTCTGCAGCACTTCGGCCGGCAGTGGTAATCCTCCGAGCGCGGAGTAAGAGTCTTGAGGATTTGCTGGATCTAATGCCTGAACTTGAGCAGAAACTTCCCGAGCTTCGGTCTGGCGAAGTAGTGCGGATCTACCCTCCTAACCTGGAATCCGTCCCCTGAAGAAACTTGCAAGGTCGACGCGGGGTGACTCTTTTGGAGAATAATCTTGACACTACGGACTGAGACTTATGGTAAGCGATTTAGAGACCTATCTATTTGATCTGCGCGGCTATGTGCTCTTAAAAGGGGCGCTGACTGCCGCCGAGGTGGAAGAATTGAACCTCTGTCTGGACGAGATGCCGCGCCTGGAGCCGGGTCAGTGGCACGGTCGTGTGCACGCCCACTCCTACGGCACCAACGACGGGCTCAACCTGCAACAGATCTACGAAGCCGGCGAACCCTTCGAGCGCCTCATCGATCATCCATCGTGGTTTGAACACATCAAATTCTTCGTCGGTGGCGAGGGCACGTTTGACTACCACCACGGTCCGCTTTTTATCGATGAGTGTTTCGCTCATCTGCGCCAACCCGGCGAGGCCATCGGCCTGCATTCGGGTGGTTTCCCCCCCATCCTCCGCAACCAATTTCGCTACCATGGCGGCCGTTTTATGTGTGGCCAGGTCAATGCGCTGATGGCGCTGACCGATATCGGCCCGGGCGACGGCGGCACCATGGTCATCCCCGGCAGTCACAAGTCGAACTTTGTGCATCCAGATCTGCAAAAACACCGCATGAGGCAGGACGGCGGCGGCTCGGTGGAGGGTGCCGAAGGATCTGTGGAAGTGCACATGGAGGCGGGCGATATGCTCGTTTTTGTCGACGGTCTTGCGCACGGCTCGGCACGGCGTGTCAATGAGGGCGAGCGCCGCGTTATCATTTTTCGCTATGGTCCCTCCTGGGGCAACTTTCGCCACGGTTATAGCCCCTCGCCCGAATTGTTGGCGCGGCTGACACCCCAGCGCCGCAAAATCGTGCAGCCACTCGAGCTTTTGCCGCTCCAACCTAATCTGTAGGATACAAGCCGGTGAACGAGGACGAAAAGTATATTTTTGATCTGACCGGCTAACTCATTCTGCGCCAGCTACTCACCCCCGACGAACATGACCCCGGAGCAGCGCCAGGTCTTACATCCCCCTAGAGGTTAGAAATCATGGTCAAAGATCAGCACAAAGAAATCTATAATGAGGACGGCTATTGTATAGTCGAGAATCTGGTTCCTCAAGACGCCATTGCGGCGGTGCGCCAGCGCGTATTGGAAATGCTGGAGGATCAGCCCGACTGGGCCGATAAATCGTGGCAGCTTATAGATCCAGCGCGGGTGACAAATCGCCAGGGCCAACCTTTGCCTGTCGGCATCCAGCGCCCCGCTCGTTACGAAGCGGTTTTTGACGCGGTGGCGCGCCATCCCAATCTGATCCAGGCCATGGCTGAACTCTTGGGCGGCGAGGTCGAATTGTTCGCTGATCAGATCGGCGTGAAGCATGGATTCATCACCGAAGAGCAGGGCGGCTGCTCTTATTATCACCAGGATTCCTACTATTGGAAAATCGATCCGCAGCTTGGGGCAAATTGTTGGATCCCGTTGAATGTGGTCGACCACGACGGCATTGCGCTGGGAATCAAGCCAGGTACGCAGCGCGGTTGGACTTTGCAAACGCACGAGGACTACCAAGATGACCCCGCCATGGGGCGCAAGGATGCGGAGGGCAATTTCCAGCCCTTTGAGCGCCATCGGGTGCCGCTTGAGCAGGTGGATTACAGCGATGAGGTCGTATTGCCGATGCAGCCCGGCGACGGCTTATTTTTCACTAATTACACCTGGCATCGCAGCGAGCCTAATCGCAGCGGCGAGACTCGAATGTTTTACGCCATTGCCTACCAGCTCACCGAGGCAGCCAGCAAAGAAAAGGCGGCGTAGCAAATCCGAGTCGATCAAACCAATGAAACGAATACATCAAAGGAGTTGTGATATGTCCACCCTATTGCAAGTCAGGGTCATAGGAGATAGTATTTCCGCTCAATACGGCCCCTACCTCGAAGAATATCTGCGCGAGGAATGGGTGTATTCGTTGAGTGGCGGCGGCGACTCGTCCAAAGTGCTGGTTTCTCTGCAGAGCCAGCAAGAAGCCGGCGAGCTCGATATGGATCTGCTGCTGCTCAACTGCGGTCTGCACGACATCAGAACCGATCCTTCGACTGGAGAGCAGCAAGTCCCGCTTGTGCAATACCAGAAAAATCTCCAGCAGATCGTCGCATTGCTGCAGGAAACTTCAGTCGAACTGGTGTGGATGCGTACCACGCCCTGCGATGAAAGCGTGCACAATCATCCGGACATGAAATTTCACCGTTTTGCCGCCGATTGCGACGCCTACAATGCTGCTGCGGACGAGATTATGGACGCTGCCGGTATCAAGTGCATCGATTTATTTTCCTTCACTAACAATCTCGGTCCGGATACCTACTGCGATCACGTCCATTTCCACGAACACGTGCGCGAGAAGCAGGCCGCTTATATTGCCGGGTGGGTGGGGCAGTGGAAGTGCCAATATGTAACGAAGTAAATTGTAAAAAACCATAGCGCATTCCTTATAAGCAAACTACCACGGAAAGATCTCTCACATGAACATCAAACCAGAACTCATTGCCCATTGGCCACTGGCTGGTGATGCCAACGATGCAGTCGGCAACCACCACGGCCAGGCCGACGCCCTGACCTATACTGTGGGTCCAGATGGCAAAGCCGCAGGGGCCGCAGAATTTGATGGCCAGCGCAGCCGGGTCTGCATCGAGGACCACGCAGATTTGCGGCTGGGGACGAGCGATTTCACTTTTACCGCGTGGATTCGCTGCCAGGCGCAGATGACCCATGTCTTTGGCGACATCCTGTCGAAATTTGATCCGGTCGGTCGCAGCGGTCTCAATTTGCACATCGCCGGCTCTTCACCTGCTTACAGCGCCATGTCCGATCAGCGCCATGTGCATTTTGGCATTGACGACGGCTACGTTGGCAGCTGGCAAGATTTTGGCAAGCCGGAGCCGAGCAATGCAAACGTCACCACTATCGCCACCTGGCAGGGGGCACTCTATGCCGGTATTGCCGATGCCGCCACCCCAGAGCAAGCGTGTCGGGTGTTTCGCTATGATGGCGAGCAGAGGTGGCAAGACTGCGGTCGGCTTTGCGCCGATCCAAACGTGCTCTCGGTGATGTCCATGTTTGTGCACAACGACCGGCTCTACGCCGGTAGCGGCAATTGGGATTGGGCAAAGGCCTTCGGTGACGTGCCGGGTTTTACGCCGTCAAAGGTACACGTCTACGAATACCAAGGTGGCACAGAGTGGCGCGATCTGGGACAGGTGGGCCAGGGGCACCGGGTGATGTGTATGGGCTCTTTTGGCGGCGAGTTGTATGCGGGCATGGACCAGCAAGGCGGTGGCCATGTTTTTCGTTATAACGGCAGTGAGTGGATTGACTGCGGCGCCCCGGACGGGTTGAATGTTGAGAGTTTTACTTCGAGCGGTGGGGCCTTATATGTGGCGACGCACGGCCGCATCTATCGCTACGACGGCGACACAGCGTGGACGTGTATTGGCAAAAACCCCCACGATATCACCCAGATTCACTCCATGGCCGAGATCGGCGGGCAGCTGTGGATCGGCACCTGGCCGCAGGGTTATGTGCTGCGGTTGGAGGCGTCCGGGGAGTGGGTCATCGTCGGGCGGCTGGGCATCCCGGAGGGATTGTTTGAGTGTAATGAAGTTATGGACCTGCGCGTCTACAACGGCAAACTCTATGCGGCACTGATTCCTAAAAGCCAGGTCTGGCGTTATGAAGCCGATGGGCATTGGACGTTGATAGCCAGTCTGGCCAGTCGGCGCGACTGGTTGCCGGACGATATCGACAGTTGGTGCCGGGTGACTGCTTTGAATGCCTATGATGGCCAGTTGTGCGCCGCCACTGGCAGTTGTTTTAGCCGGGCAGAGGATCTGGATGCGGAGGACACTTTGGGGCGGGTGCATGGATTTGTGGCGGGGCAGGTGTGCAGTCACGAGCACGATATCGGCGGCGATTGGACCCATATTGCCGCCGTTCGCCAGGACAAGGAAACCCGACTTTATATCAATGGCAGCTTGTCGGCTACCTCCCATGCCCCGACGCGGACGACTTTTGACCTGACGAATGTGAGTCCGCTATTCATTGGTTACGGAACGCAGACCTATTTTAGGGGTGCGATCGCGGACGTGCGGATGTATAGCGGCGCGCTGCCTGCGGAAGCTATTCGTACGTCCAGCATTTTGTCGAGTTGACGTCTTTTTGATACAAGATTTTTTAAAACTGGTCAAACTCCTCCCGAGCAGTCTGTAGGAGCGCTTTCACTCGGGGATCTTTGTTCTGAAGATTCTCCAGTGTTTGGATTAACCACTTCTAATTCACACATAACTTCAATTGAATCGGGGGCGAATGCCGCTGCCCGCTCCAATGTTTCTGCATCTGGCCATTCCATCAAGTCGTATGTACGGCCCAATTCGAGCAAGATCTGTGGGTCCTCGGGGGCGACTTATAGTGCTTCTTGAAAATGCCCTTGGGCTTTATCATAGTCCATGTACAGTCTTTCTTTGCGTCCAGTCTCTAGAAGATTTGCAACCACTCGCTGCGGAAAATCACCGGGAAGTTTTTCTTTTTCAACATTGTTCTTGACCATCTTCAAAACTTCCTGTTGAAGTTGTTTTCTGACTCGATAAAGTCTTTGCTTAATGCTTTGGGAAGAACATCCAAGCTGTTGGGCAATCGATTTGGTAGGTAAACCCTCAATGTAGTGCATCGTAAATGCTTGAGCCCCTTCTTCTGACAAGCGAGAAAGAAGATTACTCATGGAAGCCATTTCTGTGCTTTCAATCGAGGGGGCATTAAAACTTTCTTCCGCTAGCTCCCTTTCCATCTCCTTTTGAGCCATAATAGTTCGACGGTGAGAACGAAGCGCATTCAGGCAGGCATTTCGGACTACAACTCTGATCCAGCTCCCAAATTTTTCTGGATTGTTTAGACTAGACAGTTCTTGAAATATTTTCAGGAAAGTTTCTTGAACAATATCCTGAGCTTCCTCAGGGTGATGAACATAACACAGTGCATTTTGGTACAGTATATTATGGTACCGCTTTACCAACTGCTCAAAAGCGGATAGTCTGCCTTCAATGCTGGCCTGAACTAATTCTGCATCGGAATGAGAGGTAGTCATTGTTTGTTTCCTTTCCTATAATAAAAGACACCACAGCCGGAAAAAGGTAACACAGACTGCAAAGTATTTTATTCTCAATTTTTATCCTTCCTTGTTTTTATTCTATTAATGATGAGAATAGATTATGATAGCCGAGCTGGCACCCTTTGAAGAGGAACATCGCGAAGCCGTCATAGGTATCGAGAATGCGATCTTCCCGGAGTACCAAAACGACTCTGTCAATTGGCGTGCCGGACAGCAGTTTGACGATCCTACACAAGCTTCCTCTAAATATGTAGCCGTTGAAATTAATCGAGATCTGCTTGTTGGATACGGCGCTATTCGTGCGACCCATACTCATCGCTATCGGTTGAATTTGATGGTTAGCTCAAAATGGCAGCGGCGAGGTGTGGGTAGAGCACTCTTTGCAAAGCTTGAAGAAGATCTCGTAGCGCTACAGGCCATTTCGCTGCAAGCTAGAGTACGAGCAGATAAG
>Ga0114996_10007012_pt1 | contig 12880 bp, 9 predicted proteins | sample ArcticOcean_MG_C_4_FD_87039 | JGI IMG/M metagenome (GOLD analysis project Ga0114996, IMG submission 87039) | Marine microbial communities from western Arctic Ocean - ArcticOcean_MG_CB4_134 | ecosystem: Environmental > Aquatic > Marine > Oceanic | place: Arctic Ocean: Canada Basin | collected... | reverse complement strand
CTTCAGGGCTCGGCCCTCGGGTACCGTGAGTCTGTCGCTGGAGTGTTCGATATCGGAGCGGGTGGGAGCATGCAGATCGAGTTCCGGCTAGAGCCCGAGGCCGTGACACTTCAGGGGCTGGTCGTACAGGCGGAGCGGGTCACCGAGGAGCCGACGCTCGTAAGTGTCGGGTTCTACGAGCGTGTTCAGCGCGGGTTCGGGCGGTTCATCACCCCCGGCGACATCGAAACATCAACCGCGATCACTACTTCAGAGCTCTTTTTCGGGATCCCTGGAGTCCAAATCGCTCCCACGACAACTGGCGATCAGGTCGTCATGACAGGGACGAGAGGGTTGTGTCCTCCGACGATCTACGTGGACGGCGTGCCGACCGTCGGGTCAGTGATCGAGTCGATCATGCCCCGCATGTCGGTCTACGCGATCGAGGTCTACCGCCGAGGCGCCGAAATCCCCTTCGAGTTGTCAGCTGTGCGATCAGGCCCCACGGGGAGCTGCGGCGTCATCGTGCTGTGGTCGAGGAAGTCGAGGCAGTAGTCCGGGACAGCAGCGCTACGCGATGATGTCGTGAATGACGTTCCCGGCGACGTCCGTGAGTCGGAAATCACGTCCGCTGTACTTGTAGGTGAGCTTCTCATGGTCGATGCCCATGAGGTAGAGGATCGTGGCATGCAAGTCGTGGACGTGGACCGGATTCTCGACGGCCTTGAAGCCGAAGTCATCGGTCCGGCCGTACGTCATTCCACCTTTCACGCCGCCGCCGGCGAGCCACAGCGAGAAGCCGAACGGATTGTGGTCCCTCCCGTTCGTGACTCTCCCGCCGGCACCGCCGCCGCCTGTTTCGAGCACTGGTGTGCGACCGAACTCTGTGCCGCAGACGACCAAGGTCTCGTCGAAGAGGCCACGCGACTTTAGGTCCTTGATCACCGCAGCAAATCCCTGGTCGGAGTGCCGGGCGTTCACGCGGTGATTGAGGATGTCACCGTGGTGGTCCCACGGGTCGCCCTTCGCGTAGTACACCTGTACCATGCGGACCCCTTGCTCGATCAGACGTACCGCCATCAGGCAGCCACGCGCCGTGCTTCCCGGGCCATAAAGCTTCTGGGTCGCCGCACTTTCCTTCCGGATGTCGAAGACCTCCGGGGCCGCCGTCTGCATACGGTACGCGGTCTCCATCGACTCGATCGCGCCCTCGATCTCCGGATCCTGCTGCTCGAGCCTCTCCAGGTGGAGGCGGTTGAGTCGCTCCACGAGATCTACCTCCCGGCGCTGATCGTCGGCATCGACGTTGTCGTTGTGGATGTTCGGGATGAGCGTGTAAGGATCGAAGTCGTCCTCGAGTCGAGGGGCCTTGTCCGAGATGAACGTTCCCTGATGGATCGCTGGAAGCCACGCGTTGCTCCACAATGGCGGCCCGATGACCGTGGGCTGTTCTGGGCACAGCACGACGAAGCCCGGCAAGTTCCGGTTCTCCGTTCCGAGTCCGTAGGTGAGCCACGAACCAAGCGACGGTCGGCCGGGTTGGGTGTGCCCAGTGTTCATCATGAGCAGCGACGGCTCGTGGTTCGGGATGTCCGTATGCATCGATCGGATGACGCAGATGTCGTCCGCCACCGAGCCCACATGGGGAAAAAGTTCACTGACCTCGAGGCCTGACTCGCCATACCGTGAGAAGCTAAACGGGGACTTCATGAGCGACCCAGTCTTCCGCTCCGTCTTGATCTCCCCCGTCGGGATCGGCTGGCCATGATACCGGTCGAGTTCCGGTTTCGGATCAAACGTGTCGACCTGCGACACGCCACCGTTCATGAAGAGAAAAATCACGTTCTTGGCACGCGGAGCGAAATCGGGCTTCGGGATCAGCCCACCCATCGAGGACCGGATCGGGCCAGCGGCCTCGAGCATCGAAGCTCCGACCATCTGCGCGAACGCCATCATGCCGAAGCCCGCACCCATGGTCTTCAGCGCCTCGCGACGCGTCCGGGGCTGGCCGTGAACCATGCCACACCCCTCGTGATGGTGGTGATGATCGGACGAACGTCGGTGTGCCATAATCTTTGGCCCGGCTAGTCGATGAACCTGAACTCGGCGGCGCTGAACAGCGCTCGCGCGTATTGAACCCACGCCTGCAAGGACGCACGCCGCTCCGCCAGGACGCGTGGGCCGTCGTCCTCAGTCGATGCATCCGGAGACTCCGCGGTCGCAGCGGCGATCCCGGCTATCGCAGTGTTGTCGGTAGCCTCCTGCATTTCCTCCAGTTCCTCGACCTCCTTTAGCAGCAGGCTTTCACGCTGGGTCGCGAGGAAGTCGAGCCCGAGGGCAATCTCCTGTTCGGTGACGTCACGCCCGTAGAGCAGCGGATAAGCAATCCCGATCATCGCGCGATCCGCGAAGTGCTCCGGAGGTTCGTCACCGTCAGAATCGGCCTCTTCACCGCGTGAGTCTGCCCCCACGGCCCGGTAAGAGCCCGCACGCCCCGAGCCGTCCTTGTCCTCGCCGGCCGCTTCCTCGCTCGCCTCATTACCCTCGGTTGCGGCCACGAGCCGTCGCACAAACAAATCGGCCTGCCGTCGCACAAACTCCGAGTTCATGAAGTAGAGGCTCTGCAGCGGTACGTTTGTCGCGAAACGACCTTCGGCGGTCAGACTGGGATTGGGGAAGTCGAAAGTCTGCAGGTATTCGTTCGCCTGGAATCGGCTCACCTCACCATACAGGGTGCGTCGATTGTTCTCCTCATCGTCTAGCGCCAGAGACTTCCCACCAATCTCCGGATCTAGACCCCCGGCCACTTGCAAGAGCGCGTCGCGGATGCCCTCCGCATCAAGCCGCTGGCGGTTGAATCGCCAATAGTAGTCGTTGTTGGCGTCGACTTCCGTGTACTCCGGGTTATCCTCAGTCGCCAACTGGTAGACCGAAGACAGCATGATCTGGCGGTGTAGCCGCTTGATCGACATCCCGTTCTCGACGAAGTCCGCCGCTAGGTACTCGAGCAAATCAGGATTCGTCGGCGGGAGCCCTGCAAATCCGAAGTTGCTGGGAGACTGCACGATACCGCTCCCCATGTGCCATGCCCACACGCGGTTCACGATCACGCGCGCAGCCAGAGGGTGCGTAGCGATGTCCTCGGCTAGGCTTAGTCGACCGCTTCCCTCTGAGTAGATCTCCGGTGTCTCATCTTGGAGCACATGGAGGAAGCTACGCGGCACGAGTTCGCCCAAGTTGTTCGGACTCCCCCGCAAATGGACCGCGAGGTCAGTGATGTCTGCCGAGTCCTTCTCGGCCACGCCCATGACGAAGGGGATGTCGGGGAGCTCATCCTCCAGCTCCTCGATTTCCGCTCGCATCGCGGTGACGTGATCCATGGCGACACGGCTGAGTTGCCGCTCCAGCCCCCACCCTCGGAAGCGAACCACGCCAGGCCGCCTGAAGAAAGTGTCCAACTCGTTGTCGAGGTCAGAGATGAACAGGTCCGAGTAGAGATTGAACCGCTCCCTGTCCATCGCGTCGAGCTCCAGCTGATGCTGGTCGAAGAAACTCTCGAATCCGTTCGGCATCGGTACGGACTTCAGGTCCTCCAACGGCGTGCCCTTGGCGATGATGCGTCGATTGCGCTCCTCGAGTTTCTTCTGCTCCGCGACGATCTCGAGCACGAGTCGCTGGAAGGTGTCCGCTAGTTCCTGCGCACCCTCCTCCGAACCCCCGCCATCCGCGATCAGCTCTTGCCAGGGCACGACGAATGGGTAGTGCTTCGGCTCCTTGGCCAGGAAGCGGATCCAGCGTTCGAGCACCTCGAGATCCAAGCGTGCTCGAGCGGCCGCCGTCTCGACCGGGAGCTGCTGCTTTCCGGTCACCTGCCAGGCCGCCATCATGTAGTCCGCGGTCTGAAGCGAAAGCACCTGCGCGAGCTGCCCACCCTCGGTGGACAGGTATTCGCCCAAGCCCTTCTTCATGTCCTTGATGAACTCTTGGTCCAGCTTGAAGCGCTCCGCTTCATCCTCATCAGCCACCGGGTACTCATAGTAGCTGGCGTTGTTGAAGATACCCGCCCATGAGTAGTAGTCGTGCGTTCCGATCGGATCGTACTTGTGGTCATGACAGCGCGCGCAGCCCACGGTCAAACCCAGGAACCCTTGCGACGCGACGTCCACACGGTCGTGACGCTCATCCGCCCGCGCCACCGCCGGCTCGACGATGTCGTAGTACCATGGCCCCTGCCCCAGGAAGCCCAGACCAGGAAGCAGCTCATCGCGCTCAGACTCCGGCATCAGGTCGGCGGCGAGATGAGACTTCACGAAGCGATCGTACGGCATGTCATCGTTGAACGCGTCTACGACCCAGTCACGATGCACGTAGGCCATCGGATACCGCTCCCGTCCGCTGCCACCAAGGGCCAACCCCCTCGTGTCGTCCTCCCCATAACGCGTCACATCGAGCCAGTGGCGGCCCCAACGCTCACCGTAGTGGTCAGATGCCAGCAGACGATCGACGACCCGTGCGAAGCTGTCTGGAGCATCGTCCTCGAGAAAATCCTCGATCTCCTCCGGCGTTGGCGGTAACCCGATCACGTCGTACGTCGCTCGCCGAAGGAGTTGCCGTTTATCGGCTGATGCGACAGGCATCAGGCCCTGTTGCTCGAGCAACGCAAGCACGAAACGGTCCACGGCGGTCTCAGCCCAGCCTTCTGTAGCCGGTGTTGGAACCGCTGGCTTCGAGAGCGGACGGAAAGACCAGAACCCACGCTCCTCCGCCGTGATCGTGCGCCTCGGCAACACCACCGGCGCCTCGGTCTCCGCCCACTCGGCACCCGAGCGAATCCATTCGACGAACCCTTCGATCTCGTTCGCGCTCAGCTTGGCCGCATTGCGCGGCATCTGAAGATCGTCGTCCTCGTGCCTTAGGGCGGCGACCAGCAAGCTCTGTTCAGGTTTTCCGGGGATAATCGCCGCGCCCCGACCTCCGCCTCGCAACATACGCTCGCGCGAGTCGAGTCTGAGCCCACCGCGTTCCTCGTCAGAGTGACACGCAAGGCACTTTTGTTCGAGCACTGGCCGCACTCGATCCACGAAGAGCCTCGCTCCCGGCGTGAGTCCAGCGGATGCCGTCGTCGCAGCGAATACGATCTCGGGACCGTCCTCGGGCCATGGCGCGTCCAGCTGGATCCACTCGGCCAGGCCTGCGATCTCTCGAGCGCTGAGCGGAGCGGCATCCTGCGGCATCTCCAGGTCTTCGACCTCATGACGAACCACCTGCATCAGCAGGCTGTTGTCCGGATCGCCAGGTATGATCGCAGGGCCCGAACGTCCACCCGTCAGCAACGCCTGCAGTGAACTCACCCGCAGACCACCGCGTCGACGCGTCTGCGAGTGACACTCCGCGCATTTCTCGGCGAGTAGGGGACGGACCCTTGTCTCAAAGAGATCCTCGCCCGATTGCGCCGACACATCCGCAGACAGAACGGACGAGCAGGCCACGATCGTGGCGGCTAACACAGAAACAGTCTTCGACACAGGCGAACTCCTGCGGGTAATGCGCCGCAAAGAGCCTCTTACCTAAGCGCCCTCGCGTCTGGCGAATATGTCGGTCAATCGGACACCCCGCAACGCCGATCCGCCGCTGCACGCGTCGCCCCCCAAGCCATTAGTCCGAGGCGGACACCTCGACGCACGTCTCATTCCCTGCGGCATCCACAGCGCATATCTCGATCTCGGTCGCCCCGGGGGGAAGCGTGGCCCGCCACAGGTATTCCCCGTACCAAGACATTGAGGTCGAGGCTCGATCGGCGCCCTCGACCCAAGTGACGTCGACGCGCTCCCACTCGGTGGGGAGTGTGGGGCTCTTGCGATCGTGAACGCGCGCGCGCACCAGAGTGCCATTATCGCCAACCACGGAAGTCGCCATCGCGATGACAGGCGGGGCTTCGTCCGGCACGAGCCCCCGCCCGAAGAAGATTCGCTCCTGTACCGCAGTCCGATGCTCACCCTGCGCCTGTACAACGTCGATCCTGCCGTCACCGTCGAGATCCGAGATGGCCATGCCGAGCGTGCCTGGGGTCGCCTCGCCCGTGAATACGTCGTTCGCGCTCCGTAGCCCGCCTTCCCCATCGTTGATCAAGAGACGATCCGGCCCGCTAAGCGAGCCCACCACGAAGTCGGCGTCGCCATCCGAGTCGAAGTCGAGGAACGCCACCACGTTGTCGTCCTCACCGATGTTCTCGGCATCCGGCCACCAGGCGTCGGTAGCGTCACGGTACACTCCTTCGCCGTTATTCCGGAAGACATGCTCCCGGCGGCTCGACCCACGCTCACCCACGATTTCGCCGTCGTTGATGGTCACCAGATCCAAGAACCCGTCACCGTCCAGATCCATCGCCTCCAGCTCATAGTTGTTCGTATACAGCGGGAGCCCCCTCGGGTCCTCTTCGAAGTCGCCTGCGCCCCCATTTCGGAACAGCTTGCTGCCCGCACAGCGCTTGCAAGAGACGAGCACGTCAAGGTCGTAGTCGTTGTCCACGTCCACCAACTCGAGGTCCCAAGAGAAGCGGACCAAGGCTTCCGGCATCTGCCCCGCGGTCACGTCGCGGAAGCGTCCGGATCCGTCGTTGAGCCACAGCCGAGTCCGTCCCCCGGAGTTGATCATGTTGTCGCCCGGTCCCCAATCCACGAGCACGAGGTCGAGGTCGCCGTCGCCGTCCACGTCCCCTGGCTCTGCATCACCCACACTCATAGCGATGCGGGGCAGATGGGACTCGCTCTGCTCGACGAAGCGACCTTCCTCCGTTGCTACGAACAGTCTGCTCTCGGTCTGGTATGTGTTGCCGACGAAGACATCGACGAGGCCGTCGCCGTTGAAGTCGCGAGCCTTGACGACGCGAGTCAGGTCAGCCTCTGCTCCGAACACATCCCTCGTTGCCTCGACAAAACGCTCACCCGGTCCCCGGTTCAAGAACGCTCGATTCATCTCCGGTTCGCCTGGCGTGGAATAGTCGCCTCCGTTCGCGAACAGCAGATCGACTCGACCGTCTCCGTCGACGTCCGCGAGCTCGACCTTATTGGTCCACTGCGCGGTCGAGTCGAGCACCTGTTCCGTCTCGTCAACCCAGAGGGCCCGAGGCAAAATCAGCGCGGAGTCACCGATGACTTCACTACGGCCGGAATCCGGCGGGGCGCATGCCGTGGCAACGGCGAGTGCTAGCATGCCGACCGCCGCAGACTTCATGTGCGCGCGTGCCAGGCGGCCAGGACCTCAGCCTCTCGCTCCGCAGAGATGCCGGCCCGAAGGTTGGCCTGACGCTCGGGCGGGCGGGAGAAGTGGTATTCCAGCGTCTCGCGCGCGGTGACGGCCAGAGGCCGGAACGTCAGTCCTGCCTCGATCTCGGGGGTGAGGTCGAATCGCGCGAAGCCCTCAGATCCCTCGGTCGGAGGCCTCCAGACCGGCATGTCGGAGTAGGAGCGGATCCCCATCCCAGTGAGGAACTCGCGGTTCACCCAGGTGAACGTCGTCTCCGCGGTGGTGACGCCACGTATCCCATAGAGCAGTTCGGCCATGGGACGCGGCGTCCTGGGCCCTACCCCATTGAACACCCCGGTCGTGCCGTTCTCGGCCATGCGGATCATCCACTCGGTCAGGTCGCGCACGTCGATGATTTGTACGGGGTCGGTTGGGTCACCGGGAGCAAGCACCTCACCACCCCGGTGGATACGCACCGGCCAATACGTAAAGCGGTCCGTGTCGTCATCGGGACCGATGATGAGTCCCGGCCGCACAATGTTCGCGCGTCCGCCGAAAACCCGTTGGGCCTCTCTCTCGGAGAGTGCCTTCGCGAGGCCGTATGGCAGCTGCTCAGCATCCCCGCTGACTCCGGAGCTTTCGTATGTAGCCGTCGGCGCGGCGGCGGTCATGGGGACGCGACTCGTGTCGGCGTACGCCGAGCGCGACGAGACGTAGAAGTACCGGTCGACGGAGTCCTTCAGATACTCCGCGGACAAGCTCACCCAGTCGGGGTTGGAGCGAGAGTTGTCGATGACGACGTCCCACGTCCGCCCCGCTAGGGAGTCGAGCTGGCCATTGCGGTCCCCGACGAGCCTCTCAACGCCGGGAAGGAGGTGGGTGTTGGTACGCCCCCGGTTGAAGAGGGTGACCGAATGGCCACGTTCCAGCGCGTAGCGAACCTGATACGGCCCAATGAAGCCGGTGCCGCCGAGAATGAGGATGCGGATTGCCCTTCTCGGTGACGCCACCACGCTCTCGTCGGCCTCGGCCGCTAGCAAGCTTGGTGTGAATCCCAGCGCGGCGGCCCCACCCGCTGCCGCAGTGAGCTTCAGAAAGTCCCTTCGGTCGGTCGCCAGGGCAGTGAGCTTCAGGAAATCCTCTCGATCGGTCGGCATAGCTGCGCTCTCCGCAATACGGTTCGACTAGTGCCCGTTGCTTCACGGCAGCCCCCAAAGTGCCCTCAGTAACCGCAGCGCGCTACCCTCCAGCCCCCCCCCTGTAATCACATCCCTGAACTCGCCTCGAATGGGGCGGCCTTTTACGGCGCCGTGGTCACGTGCTCATCACGATTCGCGAGCAGCTTCTGGTCGAATTCCTGTGCGCTCCTCAACTCGCGTACCCCATGCGTGAGCGTTTCGAACTCTTCTTGGAGCCCACCAAGTTGCGCCATAAGCCTCTTGCGTACCTGCGGCTTGGCCCAATCCTCTTAACGCCTTTGCTAAGGTCTCCACGAACGGCCTTACAGCCAGACGCAGGGGTCAGTCCGAGGGTGAGGTATCATCACGTGGAGGTGCCCATTGATGAGTGGTTACCCAACGGCACTCGGGTACGGCTCGAATTCGAGGCCACGGATGCGCGCATCGTTCTGCCGAGCGACGGCGGCTGGTTCGTAGCAGAGGTGGCGCCGAGGTAGCCCTACGGCGTGAGGCACGCCAAGATCTCCCGCTCGAGCACGGGCTTCGGCACTAGGCCGACCATCTCGAACGCCGGCTCCCCGTCCTCGAAGAAAATCAGCGTCGGAATGGAGCGGATCTCGAAACGCTGGGCGGTCTCGGGCGCCTGGTCGGAGTTGACCTTCACGACTCGCACACCCCGGTCCGCATACTCAATCGCGATCTCGTCCAGGATCGGCCCCATCATTCGGCAGGGCCCACACCAGGGTGCCCAAAAATCCACGATCGCGAGACCGGGCTCGCCGCCGATGATCACGTCGAAGTCGTCGTCCGTGGCGTGAACGACGGGTGCTACGGCCTTCTGCTTCTTCTTAAAGAACATGCGATCGCTCCGAGGCCCCTGACTCAGACCCCTAGAAGAGCGAAATATTGATGTACTTCTTCGGGTTGTCTCGGAAGTCTTGCAGAAAGCTCGTCATCTGTTGGCTCAGGTCGAGATAGGCCATGTACAACGCGGGATCGTTCACGAGCCGACCCACGGTGCCCTGACCAGAATCGACTTTGAAGAGCACGGAGCGCACCGACGTGAGCGTGCCGTCGAGTGTGGCGCTAGTCCGGTTGAGTGTGGCCATGACGGAGTCCGCCCGGGAGATGGCACTTGCGAGCTCTGGTCCAGCCTCGAGTGCTCCATCGATGCCCTCGGCAGAAGCCTGAAGCGTTTCGATGAGTGAGCCCATCGCGCCGCCTTGATCGCGGATGAGGCCCTGTAGCTGGGTCAGGGTCGCCTCCAGTTCCCGAGCTCCCCCCTGCACCGACCCAATGGTCTCGTCGCTGAGGAACGACTCCAGCTGCGTCAACACAGATGAGGTCTGGCCACTCAACTCGTCCATGGATCCGAGGATGCCCCCGGCGCTTCCTCCCACACCGGGAATCGTATCGCCGCCAACGTGGGATGCCGCCGCCAACGTGGGGACCAATTCCACCGTGCGACCCCCGAACATGCCTGCGGCACCGAGGCGAGTACTCGAGCCCAGCGGCACCTCATACCCGGCTTCGATCTCGAGCGTGATCGTGACGAGACCATCGCCGCCCATCTCAAAATTATCGACGCGGCCGACGTTGATGCCTCGCATCTGGATTGGGTCGCCCGCGCGCACGCCCCCGGCGTCGTCCACCACCGAGTACAGAATCGTGCGCCCCCTAAACATTGCCGGACTCGTGAGCGAGTACAGTACAACGAGGAAGGACACCAACCCGAGAATCACGAAGATGCCCACCCGCGCCTCGCGCCCCGTCGTGCCGAGCGGTAGGTGGGTGGCTATCTCTTGATCCGACGGCGTACGCCGTCCCGAGCCTTGAGGTGCTTCAGTCATAGGACACCGATACCATATCTAGCGCGGCCTCCGCGGCCTCGCGGTCAACGAACGCCTGGATCACTGGGTCCTGGCATGCCCGGAATTCGTCCGGCGTTCCACAGAAACGAATGGTGCCATGGTCGAGCATGGCTACCCGGTCACAGATCAACAGTCCGCCTTGCACGTCGTGGGTGACCAGAAGCGAGGTCACCTGGAGCTCGTTGGACAACTGCTTGATCAGGCGCTCGACCGCCGCAGAGTTGATTGGATCGAGCCCGGTAGTGGGCTCGTCCCAGAGCAGCACCTCAGGACGCCCGATGATCGCCCGCGCGATGCCGACGCGCTTCTGCATGCCACCCGAGAGCTCCGATGGGATTTTCGAGAGAATCTCTCGCGGCTCCAGATTTACCAACTCTAGCGCCTCCCAGACCTTGGCTGCGGTCTCGCGGCGGGGCATGCGTGCGAGCACAGTCTCCGGCACACCCATCGACACATTGTCGAAGACGTTCAGCGAATCGAACAGCGCAGAGTGTTGAAAGACGTAGCCGACCTTTTCCCTCACCGTCTCGAGGGCATCCCGCCCTCCACGATACACCGAGATCCCCTCGACCTCGACATCACCGATGTCGGGTTCGATCAGGCCGATGGTGGTCTTGAGCAGGACGCTCTTCCCTGTACCCGAGGGCCCAAAGAGCGCAAACATCTCGCCCGTCTCCACACGCAGGTCGACGCCGGTAAGCACCGGCAGGTCGAACGACTTGTGGATGTTGCGATACTCGATCACGTCACGCCCTTCCTTAGTTCAGCATGAGCGGCGGGAACATCGCGTCGAGAATCAGGATCGTCAGCGTCATGAACATGACCGCCTGGGTGGTCGTCAGCCCAACACCCTCTGCGCCGCCCTTGGTCTTGAGACCCATGTGCACCGAGATCAGCGGGATCGTGAGACCAAACACGACCGCCTTGGTCAGCGAGTAAACCAGGTCCCAACTGTGCCAGAAGAGCCTCGCGCCGTAAAAGAACGACTCGATGCCTAGACCCACCGTGAGATTCGCAGAAACGACGCCCGCGAAGATCCCGATGAGATCGGCGATGCCGACGAGCAGCGGCAGCACCAAAACACCAGCAATGACCCGAGGAGCTGCCAGGATCGCCACGGGGTCCCGCCCCAATGACTTAAACGCGTCGATCTGCTCCGAGACGACCATCGTACCGAGCTCGGCAGTGATACGAGCACCGATCCGCCCCACGAGCACGAGCGCCGTCAGCACAGGTCCCATCTCGAGCACGATTGTTTCCACGACGAGACTACCCAGGACGTAGCTGGGCATGGCGCTGGTCATCTGATAGCCGCCCTGCTGACTCGTTACGATCCCAGCGAGCGAGCCTGTGACGAGCACGATGGGGAGAGACTGGATCCCCATGATGTACATCTGGTTCAGAACGGAGCGCAGAGAAACCTTCAGGCGTACGATCGCGATAACGATCTGACCGAAGAGTAGCCCTAGCCCGCCCGCATGTTCGAGGGCGACGCGCGTGGTGCGCCCCACGCCCGCGAACCACTCGGTGATCGGGTTAGAAAACGGGAGAGTCCCGGAAGATTGGTTGTTCACCGTCGATGCTGCTCCGGCCTGAACGAGCCCGTCGAGAGGGCCATCGGTCGCAGGGAAAGTCGGCCGAACCTTCGGTGAAAACTGTACGCAAATCAAGCCACCGCAGTTCCGTTCTGGCCCGATTCCTGCAGTTTTTCGAGTCGTGGCCGGTGGCAGCGACTTCGACCGACTTTCGGTCGCTACCTTCCCCGCGGCCCGGTTTATGGCCACACTGGCTGCGGACACAACAGCTCATGGAGCGCGCGCCCGATGAAGGCATTCGCACAAAAAACCCTTTTCTTGCTCGCCGGAGCCCTTCTCGGCGCGCCAACCGTGGGCGCCGCTCAGGTAGCGGGCGGCACTCAAGTGACGGGCGACGAGGTCCCCGGCACAGTCTATGAAGGGGAGCTGGCTGCGTTGGCTGCCAGTCCCGCGGTCGCCCGCGCGCTTCAGCTCGTGGAAGAGCGCGATGCGCGCGTGATGGCGGATCTGCTTGAGCTGACCGAGATCCCTGCCCCGCCCTTCATGGAAGAGGCCCGAGCCGCACGCTTCCTCGAGATGCTGCTGGACCTGGGCGTCGACTCAGCCTGGGTCGATGAGGAGGGCAACGTGCTCGGTCTCAGGCGAGGCACGGGATCGGATGAGGTCGTCGCGGTCGCAGGTCACCTGGACACCGTCTTCCCCGAGGGAACGGATGTCACTGTGCGTCAGCGAGGTGATACGCTGTTTGCTCCCGGTATCGCCGACGATACACGTGGCCTGGTCACCGTACTCGCCCTGCTGCGCGCGCTGAACGAGTCCGACATTCAGACGAGCGCGAACCTGCTCTTCATTGGAACGGTTGGCGAGGAAGGCCTGGGGGATCTGCGCGGCATGAAGCATCTGTTCCACAACGGCGGGCCACGTATCGACTCGTTCGTCTCCATCGACGGAGTAGGACACGAAGACATCACGCACATGGGACTCGGCTCCCATCGGTATCGCGTCACCATTCGCGGTGCGGGCGGACACTCTTGGAGCGACTTCGGCGCACCGAATCCAGCCCACGCCCTCG
>Ga0114996_10007011_pt1 | contig 12880 bp, 9 predicted proteins | sample ArcticOcean_MG_C_4_FD_87039 | JGI IMG/M metagenome (GOLD analysis project Ga0114996, IMG submission 87039) | Marine microbial communities from western Arctic Ocean - ArcticOcean_MG_CB4_134 | ecosystem: Environmental > Aquatic > Marine > Oceanic | place: Arctic Ocean: Canada Basin | collected... | reverse complement strand
TTCGTGCGGCTCTGGTACCGCTTCTGGACCGGGACGTCAGCCATACTGAGCGGGTGCGGTTTGCCGATCAGATGACCGGCTCGATGATGACACAGCCCGAAGACGCCATTCACGCCTTATTGGGTGATGAGGATGATGAGGATCATTATCTGAAATCATGCGCGATATACACCATAGGCCTGCTACGACTAAAGACGTTCTGCGAGGAGGTAGAGCGATACTTGACCCATGATAACCCGCTTTTACGTGAAACCGCTCGGCAGACCTTTGAGAAAATATCTAAAGAGATGGACCGATGAGATCGGCCCATATTTGACAACACCTTGATTATTTTAGAAGGTGTTGTAGATTATCGGGGCGTTCAGGAACTCCCCGTACCCCAGTAAATAGGCTTATAATCACACAAATGAATCAGCCCTCTATTACGTTAGGATAAGAGAGCTTCATCACTTTTTTTATAAGTTGAAATTAGAATAGGATAGATAGAAAATTGCAAATTAATAGATATGATAGGTCAACCACTTGAATTATCCTTTGCACATTCTGGTACTTGATGAAGCTTCAGGCACATTAAATGCCCTGGATCAGCTCTTCAAAAAAAAAACGATGTCTGGCTTCTTTTCAGCAAGTGGCTACGTATGAAAATTTTGTACGCCATCTCGAACAGAATCCGCCAGATGTTGTCCTGGTGGCCAGCACCCTGAACCAATGGAATACCAAAAAGATCTTTCCTATTTGTCACGCTACATCCAAAACCATGTCCATTATCGTAATTAATGGCCTTGATGACATGCGAAAGGCCGTCGAATGGATGAAAGCCGGGGCGGATGATTATTTGACGACTGAGGAACATGATCGCTTACCCGATATGGTCTCAGGGAGGGAAGAGGAGCGTATTGAATTACCTTCCCATTTAAACGGTTCCGATAATACCATTAAATTCTATCAGTCGGTTCTTGATTCCATGCCGCTCCAGATAGGCGTATACGATCCGGATGGCAGATATTGCTATGTCAATATGGCTGCCGTAAAATCGTCCGAAATGCGCCAATGGCTAATCGGAAAAACCGATTTCGATTATTGCCGGGAGCGCAATGTATCCATGACGATTGCGGAACAGCGTCAGGGTGCGATAAATCGGTGCATTACCGAACGTACCACTGTTGAATTTGAGGAGTCCTTCCCGACCCATCATGAAGGTAACCGGTATCTCACACGGTTTTTGAGTCCGGTTTTCGACCATGCCGGATCTGTAGTTCATGTAGCCGGATTCTCTATTGATATAACCGAGAGTCGTCGTTTGGAGGCGCAACTGCAATACGCCCAGAAGCTTGAAAGCCTGGGGATTCTGGCAGGCGGTATTGCTCATGATTTTAATAACCTGTTGACGGTGATGCTTGGCCATGCTGAATTGATCAAGGCCCAGATGTCGCCGGATTCCAGTCTTTACGATAATGTACAGCGGATTATCAGATCGTCCCATCGGGCCGCCGGATTGTGCCAGCAGATGCTCGCCTATGCCGGCAAGGGTAAATTGGTGACCAAGCCGTGTCCCCTCAATACCATGCTCACGGACATACGTGAATTTCTTGAGGTTTCGGTCTCCAAATACGTCCATCTGAAATACCGGCCCTCATCCGCATCGCCTGTGATTGATGGCGATGCGGATCAGTTGCATCAGGTGGTGATTAATCTGGTTACCAACGCCTCCGAGGCCATTGGAGATCAGGAAGGCACGGTGGCCATATCTACTGGTGCCATGCAATGTGATGAGGAATATCTGCGAAATACATATGTTGATGATGAACTGCCAGAGGGCCAGTACGCCTATATCGAGATCGCAGATAACGGTAGTGGTATGGATGAGGCCGATCGACAGGTCTTATTCGATCCATTTTATACCACCAAGTTTTTGGGGCGTGGATTGGGTCTTGCAGCCGTTCTTGGTATCGTTCGTAGCCATCGCGGTGCGATTACTATAGACAGTGAACCCAAAAAAGGCAGTACCATCCGTGTATTGTTCCCCGCAATAGAATGGGATGACTTTACTGATGAGGATAAATGGAATCCAGAACCTTCATGGCATGCTTCTGGCACCGTCCTGGTGGTCGACGACGAAGAGAGCATGCTGGTCATGACGCAACTCATGATGAAGAAAATCGGATTCACGGTACTCACCGCGATGGATGGCTTAGAAGCAGTAGAAGTGTTCAGCAAACATTGTAAAGATATTGTGCTTGTTTTGCTGGATATTACCATGCCGCGGCTTAACGGGGATGATGCTTTCTGGGAACTGCGTAAAATTCAGGATGATATCCCGATTCTTCTGCTCAGCGGGTATGGCGAACAGATTCTATCCCGACAGTTGTTTGAAGCAGGTCGTGCCGATTTCATTCATAAACCCTACAGCATGGCTGATTTGATAGGAAAAATGCAGGCTTTATTGGCGTAAGTATATGGAAATTGGAACCTGCATCTTATCCGCTGATCGAACATTCACGCACGGCATGCCCTGGAAATACCCACCTGTTCATGTACCCGCGTCCTGATCTTCCACGCTGTTTTCCCGTCCACCGATGGATGGTGGGGCCATGATCCTGCGTAACTGGTCTGACACGTCGGTATACTCATCTGGATTGTAGTAGTTGCTCGACCAGGCAGAGTGCCCCGGGCTGTATTTGTAGAGCAGCGCTCGCCGCTCATATTCGGCTGTCCAGGTCATAGTCCCATGGACCAGCGCCTCCGTAAAAATAATTACATCTCCCGCTTCGGCTTCCGGCTGGACGACATAGTGGGCCGATCGGTCAAATGTTCTGACCTCATCCGGTAAATGTTTGAGACAGTTTGTCTTATGTGTACCCGGAATACAGCAGAACCCACCATCACCGGATCTTGCAGGACCGAGGCAATAGGTAAATACTATCAGGCCGTTTCGGATGATACCGTCCTGATAGGCGTACCAGTGATCGCCGGGCATACCACTGGACAGTTGCATACGCGGGCCGCCATGGAGCCGGCCTGCTTTTCCACCTTTACGCATGAAGATACAATAGTCATGATCGACCCGAAATTGTTGACCTAACAGGCCGTTCAAATAGGGTGTGATTTTTGGATGGTCGATCAAGGCCTGGAATTTCGGCCCCCATTTGGATACCCAACTTGTACGGCGAAAATTGTGTTCATCATAATCCCCCGGAAAGGCTACATCCGCGAGGCTGTTCAACTCATCTACCTCGGCCTTACAGAGTACATTTTTGACTACCAGATAGCCTTCCAGATCGAATATGAATATTTCTTCAGTTGTAAGGGACATGGTGAGGTCCTTTGAATTTAGTATTTTCTCTCCATCGGGCCTACTGGCACTTCGATCAACGTCGGTGCTTTCACGTCAAGGGCATCCTTCAAGGCCGACTCAAGTTCACTGGCATCTTTGGCTTTAACACCACGGGCACCGTAGGCTTGCGCTAATTTGACAAAATCCGGGTTATGCAATTCTGTACCGATGACATGCCCACCGTACTGTTCCTGCTGGGCACGCCATACATTCCCGTAGGCGTTGTCGTTGAACACGACAAGCACCGCGTGAATCCCATATTGGACTGCGGTGGCCAGTTCTTGCATATTATAAAGGGCCCCACCGTCACCGGAGATCGATACCATCGCTCGATCAGGTTGGGCTATTTGCGCACCAAGGGCAATGGGGAAAACGCTGCCTAACGTGCCGTGATGGGAACACGTCTGAAATCCTTGAGGGACAAAGGTAGGATAGTAGTTTCTGCTGTAGTATCCCATCTGATTCATCCCGGCGACTAACACGCCATCATCTGGGATCGCAGATCGGATGGCGTTCATGAAGTCCGTCTGCGGCTGAAGCTGCTCCTCCGAGCCAAAACGGTGGGTGTTTATGGCTTGGATGTCTTCCGTGACCTCGGGCCGGGGGGGCGTCATGGTAACGAGCTGATGGGACATGATCTCAAGGCACAGCCGGGCATCACCAAGGATACCTACCGTCTGAGCCCCATTTCGATCTATTTCCGCTGGATCGCTGTCAATACGGATTACGGTCTGATGGGCCACGCGGTCACTGAAATCTTCTGTGGTACCGATGGCCAGGATAACATCACTGGCGTCAATACGTGCTTTAAGTGGGGCAAAGGCCGGGTTGGCACAGCCCAGCGACAACGGATGGCGAGACGAGAGTACGCCTTTACCGCTACGACTGCTGACTACAGGCGATTGCAGGCGTTCTGCCATATTTTTCACAAACGCAGCGCTTTTGGACGCCCCGGCTCCGACCCAGATCAGTGGGCGTTTTGCATCGACAAGTAAGTGGGATACCTGCTCTAATTGCGTCGGATCACCCGACCGCGGTGTAAAGGTCTCGGGGGCCAGCAATGTGACCTCGTCCTCAGCGGCAAAGACGGTCGGTGCAATTTCTATCACGACGGGCCTTTTGCGACCTGTATTAAGATGCCGGAAAGCTTCCTGAATGATCGCGGGAATTTGCGCCGGGGTGGTGGCTCGGCCTGCCCATTTGGTAAAGGCTTTGTAGCTCGGGAGACTGTCATATTCCGATTCCCCCGAGACGGATCCCCGGTGGCGGTTCCCCGTAATCAGCAACACAGGAGATGACACGTCAAAAGCAGTCGCCAGGCCCGCCGTCGTGTTATAGAATCCAGGGCCCTGGACCGCCAGCCCGACCCCGACCTGACCGCTTAAGCGGGCATAGCCATCAGCCATATAGCTGATGGCCTGCTCGTTGCGTGTCGTAATATACTGTATGTCACCCTGTTCATATATCGCGTCAATGGCTTCATACTGGCCAGCACCGGGTAGCCCGAAGATGACCCGTACTCCATGCCGATGGAGGGATTGAACCAACGCCTGACCGCCATGCATTTTTGGCATAAAACACTCACTTTTTTATTGTCTCAGTTTGGTCTTTCCGATCTTACTTATCGCTCGTAAGCGTGAATCCGCCCAACCGCCCTCTGGCCTTATCTCCCCGCCTTCTCTCGGAACCAGATCCAATACACCGGTAGACCAATGACGAAGACAGCCAGGCCAGGCCAGGTTTGTCCGAAATTGAAAACCAGAACAGATATGACATAACCAGTTGCTACAAACAGAAAGAAAAGGGGCGTAATGGGATAGCCCCAGACTTTAAAAGGTCTTTCGATATCGGGATGTTTACGGCGTAGGATAAATACGGCGATAATAGATAGAATATAAAAGATATAGAGCACGTACAGAATGGCGAAAATAATCGATTCAAAGTCGCCCAGAATAGTCCAGAACACACTTAGAACCGTTAACAGGACAATGCTTTTTGATGGCGTACGGTATTTGGGATGAACGTAGGTGAACTGCTTGAAGAATAAGCCTTCTCTCGCCATGCCGTAGGTAATACGAGGAATATAAACCATCCCCGCATTAATCGTTCCGAAGGTAGCAACCATAACAGCCAGGGAGACAAGACCACCACCCATCGGACCGATCAATCGTTCCGCCACATCAGCAGCAATCCGCTCAGAAGCGGCAATTTCATCGATACTCATCACATACAGGTATGCCCAGTTTACGGCCAGGTAGACGAAAGTACAGACACTGAGGCCTATAATAATAGCCAGAGGCAGTGTTCGTCTTGGGTCTTTCACCTCACCAGCCACATTGTTGGTGTTGTACCAGCCATTATATGAAAACAGGGTCCCTATCATGGCGACACCGAGCGCACTGAACAGATTAATCTCACCAGTCGACGCCGACGGCATGGAGAAATGATTCCAGTCCCCACCGACGACAAGGGCCAGGATAACAAGGGTAGCGAGGGCGCCTATCTTGGCAAATGTAGATATGTTGGATATCAAACCGCCAAAGCGTACCCCGAAATAGTTGGCCGTCCCCAATGAAATGAGAATGACATAAACCGCCAGATGTTGGGTTGATATCTGTTGGATACCGATATCAATGACCACATTGTCTAATGAGACAGAGGGTAAAAAGTAGCCGAGATAACTGGTGCAGATCATCGCTATAGCGGCGAGTGAACCGGGTTGTACGAAAATGGATTCGGTCCAGCCATAGAGATAGGCCACAATAGGTGGATACGACTCTCTCAGATAGACCACCATCCCTCCACTCCGGGGCATCATGGCCCCCAACTCAGCAAGGCACAGTGCGCCTGAGAATGAAAGGAGGCCCCCAAGAACCCAGACCATTAGAAAAAGCTCAGGGGTGCCTAATGCCCGAGCAATACCGGCGGGTGAACCGAAAATACCGGAGCCGATAATACCGCCGATGATAATGGTGGTCGAAGCGGTTAATTTGAGATCGCGGGCAAGCTCAGTTTCCAATTGAAAACGATTGCCGCTTTCCTGAGAGGTTGAATCGGACATAGGTGCCCTTTGTACAATGCGTTAACGGTGGAATACGTCAAGGACGCCGCCATAATGGACGTGGATCATCATGGTGAGGAATAGAAAGAAAAAAGCCGATAATCGGGCATGCGTCAAGAAGTATCTTCCGGTTTACTCCAATTCTCAGGAGGTTAAATTATCGCTTGCCTATCGCCGGTCTCCGCTGATATATTGCGGTGCTCGTAATCAGGCCAGTTGTGATGTCGTACACCTTATCATATGAATACATTAACCCTATTTGTCCAACAATGCCGTGAAGATCCCGGCCACGCCGTATTTCTTATTTTATGTGTGCTCGCAGCCATTCCGGCTGTGATCGGCCTTGATCATGTGGCCCTGTGGTATGACGAAGCACAAACTGCTTTTATGGCCAAAGGGGTTCTGGCCAATGGGTGGCCTGTAGCCCACGACGGGACTCACTTTATCCCTGACGCCTATCCATATTACAATGAAGACTTTATATGGGTCGAGCATCCCTGGCTGCAATTTTATATTACGGCGCTTTCTTTCTATCTGTTCGGTGCTACGCCTCTGACGGCGCGTTTGCCGTTTCTGCTGATCTCATTGTGTTCCCTGCCTTTATTGTATGGGGTAGCTAAACGGCTCGGTGGAACCCACGTCGCTCGTGTAACCGTTCTCCTCTTACTTTCCATCGTGCCGTATTTATTACACATCCGTCAATGCCGGTATTATGCCGTCCTGTGTTTTTGTGTCATCTGGGCCATATACGCCTGCCTGGAACTTCAGGAGGGGAAGAAGGCCGGTTTTTTTCATTTTATCGGCGCCGTATCAGGTATGTTTTACAGTAATCCGGCACCGTTTGCGGGATTCATGTTTGCTTTTTCTATCTGGTATTTGATTTCTGGCCGATTATATATTCGATGGAAATCGCTGGCCGTGACCTATGGGGCCGTTTTCTTAATCACATTCCCCTGGTTTATTTATGCCGATCTGGCAAATCGAAGGTCCACGTATTCAGATTGGAATATTGTCAGCCCGCTCAAATATTTCGGTCATTATCTGGTGGACCTGAATACGTTTATCCTCCCGTTTGCCTGGATACCAATCGTCTTGTTATTCGCCTTGTGGAGACAGGGCCGCCGATTGGAAGCTTTGTGGTATCTGCTTATTCCCTTCACCATAGTGTGGATTAGAATCCTGGTCTACATGCCGAACCCGCCCATGACAATCTTAGGCCTCTTGGGTGGCCTTTTGGGCATAACTACCATCGTTTGGGTCTGCCGGATGTGGCGAGATGCGTCGATGTCTTCATCCACCGGGCAACTGCTGATGGTTCTGGGTTTCGGCTCTCTGATCGGTATGTCGATTGCTTCTCCGCTTGATAGCTTTCGATATATCATCGGTTTTATCCCGCTGTGGACCATAATCGCGGCGATGTTTTTAACCACATTATGGCGTAGAGCGCGTATCCCGGTCGCTTTGTCGGTCATAATAATGGTGGGGTCCAACCTGTTTCATATCGCCCCTTTCCTCATCGTCCAAGCGGTGCCTGTTTCATTTCAGGATCTGGAACAGGTAATCCGGGTGACCGTCCCATCCGGTATTTTGTCCCGCACGGTGGGGCGTGACCCGGAGCAGATTCAGGGCCAGCTCGGTTCCTATCTGACCAAGGCCGATGAAGTTCTGGCTGAGGCGGCTATGATAAAAAGCCCATATTATGACTACCTCTACGAAGTCACGCAACGCTATGAAGGGCCGACGGAAGCGGCGATCAGGTATCTGAATCAACATATTGGTCCGGAGGAGACCATTTCCACGGACAATACCTCATTGATATTGGATTTTTACTTTGACCAAAAGTTAGAGCCCATATCTATAAAATCTGATACCCTGATCGCAGATTGGATCTACATCAAGCCTCACCAGACGTTTGCTACGATGCCAACCTACTGGATGCGTAGGTTCTATGATGAAAGATTGATGCCATATTACGAAAAGATAGAATTGGATGCACCAGATTTAATGAATATAAATTACAATTTGCCGGACCCGCACCGGCATGTGTTTCGGCCAGCCCTCGAGCAGGGGCCGAGAGCCGTGATTTTCAAAAGACGGCGTGAAGGTGAGTAAATAGAGGATCTTGAGAGAGCAGCTATTTTATTCGTCTCTTTTCCAAACCGCCCATAGCGTATCCGGTCCCCGATGGGTCGTATTGGGCAGATAGTTGTAAGTCTGCCCCTCTACAATCCGCAGAGAAGGTAGCCGTCGGGTCAGTTCTTCCAGCATAATATTCAATTCCAGACGAGCCAGAGGAGCACCCAGGCAATAGTGAATGCCATGGCCGAATGACAGGTGCTGCTGGGCATTCTCCCGCTGAATATCAAAACAATCTCCCTCTTCGAAATGGGCACTGTCCCGATTGGCTGCCGCCAGCATCACCAGAAGCTGGGCTTCTTGCGGTATCTTTACCCCGGCGATCTCGACGGGGTTGTTGGTCACCCGGCGCCAGGAAATAATGCTGGACTCATAGCGGATCATCTCTTCTACTGCATTTGGAATCAGGGTGGGATCTTTACATACGGCCTCCCAATTATCCTGGTGATGCAAAAGGGCTCTGAAACCGTTTGAGGCCTGGTTGCTCGTGGTTTCATGGCCCGCCATCAACAACCCGAACAGGGCGAGCACAATCATACTTTTGGTTACCCCGTCGGGTTTTTTTTCATGGAGTTGTTTGAGCAGCTCACTGGTATAATCGTGTCCCGGATTTTTTTCCAGATCATCCACCCGATCGACACAATATTCCAGATATTCGATGAAATTGGGCATGAGGGCGATAATTTCTTCGTCGGACGGATTGCCCCAGGTCAGCAACCCGCGTCCTTTTGACCAGGTCTTAATCTTGCCGACATCGCCATCTGGAATACCGAGGAAAGCGAAGAGCACACGGGCCGGCGTTTCATAGAACAGTTCCTGCACCAGATCTGCTTTGCCCCATGGAGCTATTCGATCTATCTCGGTGACTACTATCCGCCGGACAATCGGTTCAAGCCGTTTGATTCTTCGAGGCGTGAACGCGTTGCGTAAGAACTGCCGCACATGCGTATGTGAGGGCGGATCGTTGTTGCTCAGAAAAGGTCGGAGGTCGAATTGCCGGGCGTTAAACATCTCCGCCGCTTCTTTGGGCCACGGCCTAATCGGTGATTGGGCCATCTTGGAAGAGAAAGTTGCCGGATCATGCAAGATGGCCCGGACATCTTCGTACCGGGTAATCACCCAATGATCAATCTCCGGACTGTAGAACGCGGGCTCCTCTGCCCGCGCCCGGGCGTAGAATGCATACGGGTCGGTTAGATAGGGATCTTCGAACGGATTGAACTCGGCCCCCAAGCCGGTCACCGGACAGCCGGCGCTGGCCTGCGGTTTGATTTCCGGAGCGGTATAGGTATTTTCAGGCATGGTGATAGGATCCTTTTAAAGTTTTAAATTCCAAGTCCCAAGTAAAAACGAAGGCATAGTAAACGACAAAATTCGATGTTTGACCACCGGTTCCCGACGAAAGCCGGGAACCGGTGGTTTCTCCACCACACGTTACAGACGCTGGCTCTTTTGTACCTACGGGGACCGATTTCGTCCGGTGGACGGAAACAGAGGCCTTTTGATAGATAACTTTCGCCGGGAGACGACATTTTTTGTCGTGTACTATGAGGCGTGACAATGATACAAGTTATTCGGATATTATTGTTTTTTGTTGTTTCCGGAGAAATAACTAACCTTTAGATCTCATCGCCTACCCAATTCTATGCATATTCGGCTCTTCTCCTACGCTCTTTTTATCCAGAAACGTGCCTAATTCATCAATCAGTAAAATAAGGTCTTTTCCGGCCAACGGTCTTTTCATCCACGCCATAGTTTCTTCCTGTGTGACTGCGGCCGGAAGCCAATAATTGACGAGGTTGTTAAATGACAAATTTCTCTTTTTAGCCAGCTCCATCGCTTTTTATTTCAGTTCATCTGGCAATCGGATAGATAGGGCGCTCATCACTTATCCTTTTTTGTTATCTGTCCATCAAGTTGGTGTTCTATATAATATCATAATCGCTGAAAGAATACAAATAAGTCCAACGTTCAATGCGTGCCGCAATATAACGTGTGAGATTTGTAGTATTCATATTGTCCACATGGAGATCCTCATCCCCGATTGACAAGCTGCTGCCTCAGCGATATATTCCATTCTCCGGCTTATAAACGTACACGTCTGGACTATTCCTGTCTTCATATCCAATTGCAATTTGCCATCTGCAATTTGCCCATTTATATCTGGAGTTTATATGCACACGATTATTGCCTTTGTAGGAATGACCGGTTCGGGGAAGTCCACCGCAGCAGAAGGCCTGATCGAGCGAGGTTGGACGTTCATTCGATTCGGTCAGGTGACCATTGACAAGCTCAAGGAAGCCGGGTTGGAGATTAATCCGGATAACGAAAAGACCGTGCGTGAGGGGCTGCGCAAAGATTACGGGATGGGGGCATTTGCGACGTTGTCCCTGCCAGCGGTGAAGGAAGGGACTCTGACGGGCTCTGTGGTCATCGATGGCCTCTATTCCTGGTCGGAGTATAAAATATTGAAAGACGCCTTCGGGGATACCCTTTATGTGATCGCCGTCTACGCCTCGCCGAAAACCCGTTATGCTCGCCTGGAAAAGCGGCTGAACGACGCGGCCAACGATCCTAATTTTCGTAATCGTCCCCTCACAGCGGAACAGGCACATAAACGCGACCATGCCGAAATTGAAAACATCGAAAAAGGCGGGCCGATTGTTATGGCCGATTTTACCGTTGTCAACGAGTCAACTGCAGAGAGCCTGACGACACAGGTCCTGACCTACGTGGATCAGATCAACGGTTAGTCGTAACATGGCATATTGGAGACGCCATCACAAAAGGAGCAATCTTCATGAGTGAAAATGGACATGTTCGACCGAGTTGGGATGAATATTTTATCGGGTTGATGACGGAAGTGGGTAAACGGGCGACTTGCGAACGCGGGCGCAGCGGGAGTTTGATCGTCAAGGACAAACGGATCCTGGCGACCGGCTATGTGGGCACACCACCCGGTCTACCCCACTGTGATGAGATCGGCCATTTAATGAAACAGGTGATTGACGAGGACGGGACCACCCGGCAGCATTGCATGCGGACGATACACGCCGAACAGAATGCCATCTGCCAGGCCGCCCGCTATGGCATCCCGCTTGAAGGAACCGCCCTCTTCTGTAAAATGGAACCCTGTCGTACCTGTGCCATGCTCATTATCAGCGTCGGCATCACCAAAGTCATCGCCCAACGCTGTTATCATGCCGCACAGGAAACACGGGAGATGTTCAAAGCCGCAGGTGTAGAGCTGGTCGTGATCGAGGATGAGACGGAGACGTACGAGAATCAGTGAAAGGCAAGGGAAAGGCAGGATGGGAGGATGTCAGGATGGGTGGGTAAGGTCGGAAACGCTTTTACCCCGCCAGCCTGCCATCCTGAACTTAAAGGAGTTACCATGCGTATAATGGGAATATTTATAGGGATAACACTACTCATAGCCCATCAAGCCAACGGGCAGCCCGCGTTTAACATCACTTTTTCCGAGGCCGCGCATAATGAGCCGATTACAGGGCGGGCGTATGTGATGATCGCGACGGATGATGAGCGGGAACCGCGGTTTCGGATTGGTACACGCGGCGTGCCGTTCTTCGGCAAGGATATTGAGGCGGTGAAGCCCGGCGCGGCAACGGTTATCGACAAAGAAGTGACGGGATATCCGGTGGAAAGGTTACAGGACCTGCCGCCGGGCGAGTATTATGTTCAAGGCTTCGTAAACATCTACACGAAGTTTGAACGATCAGATGGACATACGCTTTGGATGCCTAACGATCAGTGGGAAGGCCAGCATTTCAATCGGTCTCCCGGTAATCTGTATAGTGAGGTGAAGAAGATCAGCATTGGCCAGAATACTTCCGAGGCGATTACACTTGAGTGTGTAAATGTCATCCCCCCGGTCCCGGTTCCCCTCGATACCAAGTGGGTAAAACGCATCAAATTCGAGAGTAAAATCCTCACCGAGTTCTGGGGCCAGCCCATCTATCTGGGGGCAACTATTCTGCTGCCGAAAGGCTATGACGATCATCCCGAAACGCACTACCCGGCGAATTATATCCAGGGCCATTTTTCCCTTCGAAATCCAAGTGGATTTATGCCGGGAAATACATTCGGCCAGTACTGGACGTCTGATGAAGCGCCCCGTATGATCTCGGTAACTTTTCAGCATCCGTGTCCGTATTACGATGATTCCTATGCCGTGAACTCCCCCAATACTGGCCCCTATGGTGATGCGATCATGCAGGAATTGATTCCAGCGGTCGAAGAACAATTCCGAATTATCCAGGCGCCGTATGCCCGCATACTCTCCGGTGGATCGACAGGCGGGTGGGAGTCGCTGGCACTTCAGATTCTTC
>Ga0114996_10007010_pt1 | contig 12880 bp, 18 predicted proteins | sample ArcticOcean_MG_C_4_FD_87039 | JGI IMG/M metagenome (GOLD analysis project Ga0114996, IMG submission 87039) | Marine microbial communities from western Arctic Ocean - ArcticOcean_MG_CB4_134 | ecosystem: Environmental > Aquatic > Marine > Oceanic | place: Arctic Ocean: Canada Basin | collected... | reverse complement strand
TTTTTCTTGACACTGTTTAATCACTTGGATAGCTTGCATATTACCGCGGTTCAGCACCTTCTTTTCATACATAACTCATTGGTATATCACATATTTGAGGGAGTTATAAGACCGTGAACAACCCAAATCGTCCCAACAATTTCAAAACCTGGCTTGCCGACGTGGGTATCCTCTACCTCGTCGTCGTTGTCCTCGTCATCTCGGTCTTTGTGGTCGCTAGCATGGACAGCACCTGGGTATCCATGGATGATGGCGCAGCTGTCGACATAGACATCGCATCCAGAGATCCGTATCTTAGCGCCCAAAGAACCAATCCCTAAAGCGTCGGAGGTAATAAAGCATGCTAGAAATTCTGGAACTGTCCAAACACTACGGCGATGTCAAAGCCGTGCAGGATCTGAACCTGACCATCGAAGGCGGCGAAATCTTCTGCATGCTCGGTGCCAACGGCGCCGGCAAGACTACCACCCTAATGGTCTCCCTCGGTTTTACTGAACCCACCGCTGGTACCGTCAAAATCTGCGGCGTCGACGTGACCCGCGATCCGCTAGAAGCCAAAAAACACGTGGCCTACGTTTCGGAAAATGTCATGCTCTACGGCAACTTCACGGCGCGGCAAAACCTGGATTTCTTCACCAAGCTAGGCGGACGCAAAGGCGTGTCCGACGACGAATACAACCACGTCTTGCAGCGAGTGGGACTACAAACCGATGCTTTTGACCGGCGAGTAAAAGGGTTTTCCAAGGGCATGCGCCAGAAGCTGGGTATTGCCATCGCGATTATGAAAGATGCCGAAGTTATTTTGCTGGACGAGCCGACCAGTGGTTTGGACCCCAAGTCAGCGGCGGAGTTTTTGCAATTGCTCGCCGAATTGCGCCAGGAGGGCAAGGCCATCTGGATGACGACGCACGACATATTTAGGGCCAAGGCCATTGCCGATCGGATCGGCATCATGGTGGGCGGCAATTTGGTGCGCATTTTCAGCCAGGCGGAACTGGAGCAAGAAGATCTAGAGCAGGTCTACGTCGAATACGTCTCGCGACCCGTAGAGGAAACCGCCTGAAATAGGAGTAGAACATGCTCTTTAGTTTGATCCGCAAAGAAATTGTGCACAATGTGCTCAGCCTGCGCTTCATAGTGACCTTTGTGCTGTTCTTCGTCCTGATTCAGATCAGCATCCTCATGCTCAGCAGTAGTTTTCAAAAAGCCCAGCGCACCTACGAAACCAGCCGCTCGTCGCACCGCGAGGATATCAGCCAATACAAGGGCCGCGAAGACCAGGACCAGCTCTTCCACGACAATATTGTCGAAGGCGGCGGCGTCTTTGCCGACCGCCCGCCCGAGCCGCTGGGCATCTTCGTGCACGGCCTCGAAGACGATCTGCCCACCTAGGTCAACGCCGACCTATTCCGCTCGCGCAAGATCAACGAAGAGTTCTACCACAATCCACTTTTCACCCTCTTTGCCACGCCCGACTATTCTTACATCGTCAATATCGTCGTCAGCCTGCTGTCGCTGATGTTTGTTTTTGACGCCATCTGCGGCGAGAAGGAACGCGGCACGCTCAAAGTATTGCTGTCCAATTCAGTGCCGCGCGACCTAGTGCTGCTGGGCAAGTGGATCGGCGGTTATATCTCGCTGGCCATCCCCTTCCTTATCGCGCTGTTGGGTGGCATCGCCTATGTCTATATAACGGGCGCTTTGCAATTCAAGGGGAAGTTTTGCAACGACTGGTGTGGATTGTGGGGGTGTCGCTACTCTACATCTCGCTGTTTTTTGCCCTCGGCATGATGATTTCGACCTTGACGCACCGGCCGTCGACGGCGTTGCTGGTGTCGCTCTTTGTATGGATCTGCTGGATTCTGGTGATCCCCAATCTAGCGCCGGTGATCGCCAAGATCGTAGCGCCGGTGCCGACCTTGCAAAAAATCAATGCCGAAAAAGTCGCCGTCGACCGCGAGACCAATATTCGCGTCCAGCGCGTCAGCCGCAATATGTTGGGCTACGGCAAGAAAGCCGAAGAGATGCGCGAGCGCATTGAGCAGGACGGCGAGAACCGCAAGCGCAAACTGGACCACTTCTACCAAGAAAAACTCAAGAGCCAGATCGAATTGAGCAAGAATATATCGCGCCTTTCGCCCTCGGCCAGTTTCACCTACGCCAGCTCCGATCTGGCCAATACCGGCGTCGTCCTCTTTGCCGACTTCAAACGCAACGTCCAGCGCTACGAAAAGGGCTTCCGCGATTGGGCCGACGACTGGCACGATAAATTTCACGACGACGAGTTGTCGGATAATTGGTTCCAGATGGAACAGATCCCCGCGCTCAACAATGTGTCCTCACACTTAGACGATACGGTGGACGCGGTGTTGATGGACATTCTGCTCATGGTTGTATTTAACGTATTATTCTTCATGCTCTCCTACGCCTTTTTTCTCAGATACGACGTCACCTGACCACCCCGGGAGGGAAGCCGTGCTTTTCCTACTCATTCGCAAAGAGTTGCTCGACCAACTGCTCAGTCTGCGTTTTGCCATGGCCTGCATCATCTGCCTGGTCATCATGCTCTCCAGCACCTATGTGCTCACCAAGGACTACAAAGAAGCGCTGTCCGACTACAACACCAATGTAGTAATGCACAAGAACGAGATCGAAGAGTCGCAGAACTTCGCCGGGGACGGCATCAAGATCGACAAACCGCTCAACCCCATGCAGATTTTCTGGCGGTGGTACTGGGCTTTGACGGCATCTGCGGCGAGCGCGAGAGCGGCACCCTCAAACAAGTGCTGATCAATCCGGTGCCGCGCGCCCACATCGTCTTGGCCAAATTGCTCGGCGGCATATTGTCGCTGTGGATTCCCTTCACCCTGGCTTTTGTCGTTTCCCTGCTCATCGCCTTGTCCTATGCCGACGTACACTTCACTGGTGCCGATTGGGTGCGCCTGGTCCTGTTCTTCGTACTTTCTTGTCTCTTCCTGGGCCAGGTGTTCTCGCTAAGCCTGATGGTCTCCTCGCTGGTGCGCGACACCGACACGGCGCTGATCATCTGTCTCTTTGCTTGGTTAGTCGGCGGCGTTGGTTATATCAACGTGTTACCGTCGCTCAGCCGCTACGGCGTCAAGACCCATATCGCCGACGAATTCAGGGAACAGAACCGGCAATTATGGAATGAGTTCGAAACCGCCATGAACGATTGGGATGCCAAAAATCCGCCGCCGGGGGAAGCCTATCTCAAAGGATTAGAGCGCAACGGCAAATACCGCTACGCCCATCCTGAAGGGTATCGGTGGACGGCGCGCCGCAACGCCTTTGATGTCAATAAACGCCTGGAATTGGCCGATCGCCGCTACAAATACCAATGGGCCAATTGGAAACCGCTGGCCACCATGGCTTATGTAGTGGACGATTGGGCCATCCTCTCGCCCTTTACCGACTACCAAGTACTCTCCTATATGTTGGCGCGCACTACCCTAGACGACCGCTTCTTCATCGCCCAGGCCGGGCGCAACTACCGCAAGACCTTCATCGAATTCTTGCGCAGCAAAAACGCCTTTGCCGACCGCCGCTGGTTTAGCGACGACCCGGCCGATCAGATGCCCATGATCCCCGATCCCGAGTCGGTGACGGCGGACATGCTCACCGCCGACTCACCCTTCATGCAGGAGCGCATGGCCTGGGCCGAAGCGCAGGAGACAAAAGCCGCTGACGACGACCGGCGCAAATTGGATCTCACCGATATGCCGCGCTTTGGCGGCCAGTGGCAGCGCACCCTGTCTGCCTCCTTCGCCATGATGATGCCGGGTTTGATCATCCTGCTCTTGAGCTTTGCCGCCGGCGTCTTGATTACGATTGCGCGCTTCTCGCACTACGACCCCCGCTGAATCTGGAGATTAATATGGGCGCTATCTTTCTGCACCAATTGCACGACAATCTCAGGTCCCTGCGCTTCCAAGTCAGTCTGGGCGTACTCCTGCTTTTCTTTGTCGCCAACGGTGTCATCTACACCATGAAAACGGGCAGTCTGACCGTGGAGGCAGCACGCATCAATACGCTCAACGAAGAGCGTTTCGATCGCGTCAATACGGTGCAGGACGCCGCCACCAACACCTATAAGATCCGCAGCACCGAAGTGGGCACCGAATTCATAGCCGAATCGGGGTCTAATTGGTTTCTCTACGCCATGTACGTCAGTCCCAGCTCCGGCTCTGTGCCCGGCTTTGGCAGTTCGCGCACCACCAACCATTGGATGCGCCGCTTTGAAGTGGTCGACTGGACCGTGATCGTGCGTTATGTGCTCTCCTTTCTGTGCATCGTTTTATCGTACAACGCTATTTCCGGCGAATTGGAACGCGGCACATTGCACCTGGTACTGGCCAATTCACTGCCGCGCGGCAGTTTCCTGCTGGGCAAATTTGCCGCCCACCTAATTACTTTGCTGGTTGCCACCGCACTGGGCAGCCTGATTAGCTTGCTCATTCTCGTTCTTGGCAAAGTGATAGAATTGGATCTGCACATATGGCAGAGATACGTCAGTTTAAAATGGCCAAGAATGTAAATATGCTATCGCCGGGTTTCGCTTTCCAATACGCGGTAGAGGCATTGCTAGGCAACGGCATTATGCGTTATGAGTACTTTGCCCGCCAGGGCTGGGATTACAAAGAAACCTTGCGCCAGTTCTTCCGCGCTCGCGATGCGGCCGACGCCAACTCGCCGCACGTCCTCTTTTTACAGGATTTTATGTCCGCCGAGAAAGTCGACTCCAACAATATCCCGCGCTTTGCCGAAAAATCGCTGCCCTTAAGCGACAGCATAGCCGGCGGCATGGTGCCCATTGTCGTGCTGGTATTGGAAACGGCGCTGGCGTTTTTCTTTGCGCTGTGGGCCTTTAATCGGGCCGATATTGCCGGATGAGGCGAATGCTTGACAGCGCGCAGGCCAGTCAGTATCTTGCACGCCGGTGGGAGGAAGATCGTCCTTGGCGGGCGACTTTTTTATTGGATATTGATAGCGCAATGCCCAAACCAGTAGATAGCTGTTTTCTAGTCCGGCCAACAGAAAAATACAAGGCGAGTTTTCTCGCCGGGGTCAGGGAATTCGCCGCCGAGGAGCGCTTGGATTCTACCTATGCGGTCTGTTTGGGGTACGACCACGACGGGCTGGAAAAGTATTTCGATGCTTTCGTGCGCAATCTATTGGCCATGGGGGCTGAACACAACCGCCCCAACAATTGGTATGCCGACTACATTCTCTGGCTGGTGCAAGAGGACGAGTATCTGGGCCAGCTTTCCATTCGCCCCGATCTATGTACGGCCTACCTGATCACCTACGGTGGCCACATCGGCTACAGCATTCGACCTTCCAAACGACAGCAGGGCCTGGGCAAGAAAATTCTGCAATTGGGTTTGCAGGAATCGCGCCGTTTGGGTCTAAAGAAAATTCTGGTCACCTGCGATTCCGACAACCTCGCCTCCAAGAAGATCATTGAGCACAATGGCGGCCGTTTTGAAAGATCCATGAAAATGGACGCCAAATCGTTTAAGTCAGAGGGACGCAAACCCAGGGACGAAATAGCTAAATTGCGCTATTGGATCGACCTGGCCCAGGTATCGGCCGCTGCCTGATATGGACTGGGTAGAACCGGACTACGACGGCGGCAGCATCGTCAATCTCTCCGCTAGCCTGCTGCAGTCCTTTGGCGTTGAACCACCTTCCCCTGCCTGCAAACACATCGAGCCCCAATGGCTCAGTGGCGGCCGAGGTACTGTGCTGCTGCTCTGCGACGCGCTGGGGCGTTTGCAACTCGACGAGGCCTTGCAAAGCAGACACCTGCCCAATCTGGCGCGTCTGGTCGAAGAAGCGGCCGGCGGGCTGCAGCAACTCACTTCAATCTTTCCTTCCACCACTACGGCAGCACTGACTTCGATCAATACCGCGCGACCGCCGGCAGAGCACGGCCTCATGGGCATGTACCAGTGGATCGACGAGGTCGGCAGCGTCTGCAATATGCTGCAATTTGCCACCCTGGCCGAGAAGCCCGTTTTCTTCTCCGAGGAACTCTTGCGCAGTGGCCCCAATATCCACCAATTGCTCGCCAGCCGCGATATCTCGTCGTACGTGATCAGTTCCGCAGATTTCGAAGGCACGGCGTTCACTGGTTTGCTGCACCAGGGAGCGCACTACTCAGGCTGCATCGCCCAATCCGATATTTCCCACTTGCTAGCTCAGAGTTTTACCCAAGCAGGAGATAAGCGCAGCTTGCACTACGTCTACTGGCCCATGGTCGATACTATCGCGCACCACTACGGGCCGCTGACAGAACCTTATTTACTAGAACTGGAATTTGTCGACTTCATGCTTGGCAAGGTGATGGCGCAATGCGCCGCGGCAGGTTATAACCTGGTGTTCACTGCCGACCACGGACAAACATACATGGAACCGCAACAAGCGGTGCGAGTGGACGAGGATCTGCACGGTTTATTGCGCCATTTTCCAGGCGGCGGCCGCCGCGCCATGTATTTGAGTACTGACGACAAGAACGCCGTTCAGCAAGTCGATGCCTTGCAGGTCGAGGGCGTAAAAATAATCGACACAGAGGATGCCATCGCGCGGGGCTGGTTCGGCGGCGATTGCGGACCGTACCGCTCGCGGGTGGGGGATCTGATCGTGCTGGCGACAGCAGAGCGGCAATTGCTCTACGACTATGGCAAGGGACTGACCCTGTGGCGCGGCGGCCATGCCAGCCTGACGGCGGCAGAGATGCTGGTGCCCTTGCTAGTCAGGCCTTGCGATTAACCGGATTGCTCCACCGGTCAAGCCAAGCGAGGGCTTGGCAAATGTCGAAATATCGTGATAATCCTCATATCTTGAGATTTATTGGTATCGGGACAAATCGACCGCACCAACTCAATTCTTTTACCAAGGAGTTTTTTGTATGATCGCACGCACCTACCTCGCCCGCACCCTCGGCGTCGCTTTTGCCGTCGCCGTCCTATTGGTCGACCCCATCCAGGCGGAGACCTACAAAATTGACGTCGTCCATTCGTCCGTCGATTTCAGCATCCGCCACCTGGTAGGCCGCAGCAAGGGCAAATTTAGCGAGTTCTCCGGCACCGTCACCTACGACGAGAAAAAAACCGAAGCCACCTCAATCAACGCCGTGATCAAGGTGGCCAGCCTCGACACCGGCAATGAGAAACGCGACGGGCATCTCAAATCCGGCGATTTCTTCGACGCCGAACAATTTCCCGAAATCACTTTCAAAAGCACCAAAGTGGTAAAGAAAGACGATAGGCTACTGGTCACCGGCAATCTTACCATGCACGGTGTGACCAAATCCATTGAATTGTCCGTCGAGGTCCTGGGCGTGGGCGTGCATCCCAGGGGCAATGTGCCGATAGCGGGGTTTGCTTCTGACATCACCCTCAAGCGCTCGGATTACGGAGTCAACAATTGGACCGACAAGGCCGGCGTCTTGGGCGATGAGGTCAAAGTGTCTCTCTTAGTGGAGGCCCTGGCCAAAGAATAACCCTTCCACACAAATTCAGTCCTTCACTACCCAGCAGGGCCGCCCCAATTAGGTGCGGCCCTGCTGTTTTTATGCGACCTAGTTCTTCCCTTCAACTGACCAACTGATCGACCTGCACCCACTTCGCTGCCGCATGACCTCTATGAGCGAAGGACCGTCCCCTACCTGACCGTCCCACACTACTAGTAAAACGCACCCCCCCTACTCAACCAACGCCATATAATCCGGCCGCACCGGCCAAAAAATATCTATAACATCCGCCCCCCGCGGACTCAACTTAGCCGCATGCACCATCCCCCCCGGCTGCAAAATAACATCCTTCTTATCCCCACTCATCGGCAACCACTCATCAATAATCCCCTCTTCCATATCTCCCTGCAAAATCATCATCAATTGATCCTCCGGATGAAAGTGCATCGGAAAAGTAGAATTGGCCGCCATACTGACAAAACTCAACATAAAATTCTTACCCCACAGCAAACGCGTATGCGCCGTAGGTTTGTCCGCATCCATACCAGGCAAGACAATCGGAATAAGCGGAATATCGCCAAAACAATACACCTTGCCCGCCTCTAACGAAGCCCGTTCAATCCCCTGATCGGGAAATCCTCCATCCACCCCCTCCGCCAACACCGTACCAGCCAATTTCAAATGATCCACCCGCACCGGCGAAAAAATATCCATCGCCTTTAAACCATCGTCCCCAGCCCGCAACGACCGCCTCATCCCCGCCGTCAAATAAAGCACACTGTCTCCCCCCAACTCAACCTCCTCGCCATCTACCATACAAATAGCCGAGCCCTGCTGCGTTATCGTAATAAGCTCCCCCTCCATCTCCTGCTCGGGATACTCAGCACCAGGCGCCATCTCAAGCAATTCCAGCAACGTTCCCTTGCCCCAAGAAACCGTCGCCGTAACCCCGGGCGCAATATCGATCGATGGCAACTCCTCAGGCGCATACACCACCCCCTCCTCCATGCCCAAAACTACACCCGTATCCGGCACCTCGCGCACCCGGCTCTTAAGATTGAGTTTCTCAATCCACTCGGCATTCCGTTCTTCCCAAGAACTCATCCTATCCTCCATCTTCTTATAACCCCAACCCCTCTGGCAACCCATACGGCAAATCGTTGCGATGTCCCGGCAGCGGCCAACTCTGCCCGCCCAAATTCTGGAATTGATCGTGCTTGCCGCACAACCACAAAAACATTTCCGCCACTTTGACATCCATGCGAAACTGCTCGCCGCTGGCGTTAAAAGACGGACTGTATTCAACCGTGGCAAAGTCGAAATCCTCCTCCACGACCCAATCGCGCACCGGCGGCTCAGTACGCCAGTAAAAATACTTAAGCAAATTGCGCAACCCCTCACCACTAGCCGGACCACGGCGATGCCAAATCTGGTAGGCTGTAATAAAAATGCTGCCCGCCGGCGCCGTCGTGCTCACCATCCCGCGAATGCCATCCAGGTGTGCCATAAAACGCGCCTTATTGCGCACCAGATGTGAACCGGGCATCACCTGTGTCGGCCCCATTTCCAGCGGCGTATCCTGCGGATAATAAAACACCTGCAAATTGTTGAGCGCAGGTCCAAACTTAAAATTGCCATCCACATGCCAACCCTGCGCCGGCCCCGGTGCGGTAAAGCGATGGTTGCTCATCAAAATCGGCAAATGAAAATCGGCCCCCAAAAGCGAACGCACCGCTCCGGCCGCTGCCCGATTACAAATGACGTGCTCCAAAAACCAGTCCTGCTGCAAAATGCTGGTGGGTTCGTAAAAACTGTCCCCGTCGCAGTGCGCTACAGATTTGCGGTTGACCTCGTCGGGCACCACACCTTCGAGCAACAAATACCCGTTCTTGCAAAAGTCGAGCACCTGGGTGTCGGTCAAAGTCGCGTCGCAATCGTAGAGCTTCTCGTCTATCGCAGTCATTGCTCTAACTCCAGCGTTCCAGGATAAATTCAAAACCCAGGCCGTGTGGATCATCCTCAGACACTGACAGCAACGCCATATTGGGAAAGGAAATAATGCGCCAGCCGTCGTTTACCGCTTCCAGCACCGTCTGGTAGGGCCACACATCTGCATCGGCCGGTGTCTCGACCGGCGCGCCGTCTTCAATCAACATCATGCCGACCACGCCTGCAGTAGGCGAAGTATTAGCAGCCTGCAAGTAGAGAATATCCTGCCGCGCGCCTGGCGACCGCGCCACCTCCTCCATACCCTGGCGCAAATCCTCAACTGTCAGAGTCCCCGCTGCTAACGCGGCAGCGAGCCGGTCGGCTATTTCTCTTTGCGCCGCTGTCATCTCTCTTCCCACTTTACTCTTTCTTGGTCTCGATCATTGCGCCGATCATTTCCTTGACGTCCCCCATGCCCTTGGCAGCAACGGCGATGACTGTTATATAAAACAAACCGCTGGCCAACCAGAACAGGTAAAACCAGATTTCCTTCCAGATTTGCGCATCCATAGTTTACTCCATAGCGGAAAAGTCGAGGGTGTGGGGCGGGTGGGTCTTCTGGGTTAATAACGACCCGACGATCATACTCAAACCACCCAGAATCAAACCCAGCAGCGCCGGCCATGTGGAACTTTCAACTAACGGCAAAACTATCTCTGGGATGTACTCAGGGAACATATTCATGACCAAGAAATTGATCGGTGCCGCCGCGCCCAATATCAAAGCACAATAGGCGCCCACCACGTTGGCCCGTCGCCAATACAATCCCAGAATCACGGCGCCGACAGCACCCGAATAATAGATGCTACCGGTGATGTACATAAACTTAAACGCCGTCTCCGGCATTTCGTAGTAGATGCCAAAAACGGCCAGAAACGCGGCCAGCACTACCACAAAGACGCGAGTCCAGTAAATTTCCCTCTCACTACTCAAACCACCCCAGGTCCCGTCCTCGTTGCGCCCCTGCGAACTGCCGCGCAAAATAGCCTTGAGTGGCGACAACACGTCGCGCACAATGACCCCACTCCAGGCCAGCAAATAACTATCGTGGGTCGACATGAAGGCGGCAAACATACCCGCCATAAGCAAACCCGCTATGCCCACCGGCAGCACCTGACTCAACATCTCGGGCATGGCGTAATGCCCGTCGTTCATGTACTGGCCCGTGTAGAGCGGCGAGTGCACGTAGGCAAAAGCCGCCGCCCCCAAAAACATGGGCACCATGGCGCGCCCCATAACTGTAGCGCTGGCGATCCAATAAATGCGGCGCGCCACCCGTGGACTTTCGGCGCTGAGGGGCCGCGACATTTCCGGTTGCCAGATCACGCCCATCAAGTTCAGGCTAAAAAAAACTATAATGAAAAGCCAGCCGAAATCCGGGTTGAGCACCGGGTCAAAACCGGCGTCGCCTTTATGGGTTTCGACGGCGGTAACGATATTGTCCCAGCCCAATTGCGGATGTGTCATCACAAAGTAAGTAGCCAACAGAAAACCGCTGGCCAATAAAAGGAATTGGGCAAAGTCGGTCAGCACCACCGAGACCATGCCGCCCATCAAAGTGTAGAGGACCACAATGACCAACATGCCTACCATCACAATATTGACGTATTGCGGGTCCATGCCAGTAAAACCAACAATAAATTTACTACCCAGAATAGGAAAGAGCCCCATGTTCAAAGTACCGGCCAGCGCCAGGATAGCACCGCCGACTATACGCACCCCGCGGCTGAACTTGACCTCGTAGAACTCGGGCACTGTCATAATCTGCAAATAACGCAAACGAGTCACGACAAAACCGGTACGGCCAATGATCAATGTGGTAATCACTGCCAAAACGCCAATGAGGAAAGGCGCAAAGCCGTTCTTAAAACCCTCCTCGGCAAAATACATGACCGTGACTAAACCCAGGCCCGTAGAGACATAGGTGGCCACCGCCATATGCGTCTTTAAAGCGCGACCGGCCACCAAAAAATCGGAAATGCTCTTGATAGCGCCGCGCGCCAACGTGCCCGCTAAAATAGTGGCACCGACGTAGAGCACGACGATAGCTATGTCAATCCAATGTATATTCACAATTCCTCAAAATACATCATTCCCCGCGGCCAATCAAAACCTGCACACCGCGGCCAGTGGGTCTTTACATTTCTTCGATCAAAATCCACATCGGCGCCGCCCCCAACTCGTGCACCTCTCGCGGCAAAAGCTCGCCACTGTCCTGGTCGATGTCATAGGCCGCCATTTTACCACTTTCCGCGCCGGCCGCAAAAAGAAACTTGCCCTGGGGATCCAAGTTAAACCCTCGGGTATGCGCTTCAGTAGGCACGCAGCCAATCATCGCCAGCTCACCGGAGTTGGAATCGACCGTAAAACAAGCAATACTTTCATGCCCGCGATTGGGCGCATAGAGAAACTTACCCGTAGGATGCAAACGAATCTGGGCACAGTAATTCTCCCCATCGAAATCCTCTGCCAAGGTCGAAACGGTTTGCAAAATCGTCAAGCGCCCCTGCGCATCAAAACCATAACTCGTAACGCTGGACCCCTGCTCATCGGAGGTGTAGAGAATATCCTGACTCAAATGAAAACAAAAGTGGCGCGGCCCCAACATCTGGCTCGGCACCACCCTGGGCGGCTCATTGGGCGTCAGTTTACCCGTATCCTCATCAAACATAAACTGGTGCATCGCATTGGACTCGGTAATATGAGGCACATAAGCAAATCTATTCGATGGATCCGTCTGAATAGAATGCGCCCCCGGCGCCGTCTCCACCCACTCCACCGCCGGCGCTACCACAGTCCCATCATCGCCAATGCGGTACACCGCAACCCGCCCCCCGCCATTGCTAGAAGTCAATACAAAACGATCCTTGCGATCCACCGCCACATAAACCGAATCCGACGCCTCCTCCACCGTACCAAGCAAAGACAGCGCCCCACTGCCTGCATCCACCGCCAGCGTCGACAACTGCCGAGAACTGCGGCGCGACACATAGATAAACCTACCATCCGCCGTCACCGCCATAGGCCCCGGCCCCCCCGCCAACGCAAAATCCCCACGCTTGTCTAGCCCCCCACTCTCCCCATCCATCTCAAAAATCGAAATCTTGTCCTCCTGCGCAACAGTAACATACAAATAATAAGCCATCGCTTCTAGCACTCCTTTCCTATAGGTCAAAACCGCCTCAAAGTAGTCCTCCCACCCCTCACTGTCAACCTCCCCAACCCCCGTGCCCCTCTCTCCACTTTCCCCTATCTTTAACACCCATTCACGCACTCCGCCAAAGGAAATCAAATGTCCAAAAAAATCCGTCTAGGCGCCCTCAACGTAGGAGAATACTCCTTCTGGCCCATATGGGCCGAAGCCCTAATCCCCCAAGGCACCCTAGGCACCTCACT
>Ga0114996_10007007_pt1 | contig 12885 bp, 13 predicted proteins | sample ArcticOcean_MG_C_4_FD_87039 | JGI IMG/M metagenome (GOLD analysis project Ga0114996, IMG submission 87039) | Marine microbial communities from western Arctic Ocean - ArcticOcean_MG_CB4_134 | ecosystem: Environmental > Aquatic > Marine > Oceanic | place: Arctic Ocean: Canada Basin | collected... | reverse complement strand
TTTTGCTGCAATAATTTTTGCAACAAAATCTTTTTCAGAAAGTAATTCTTGTTTACCATCTTTCATTAAACTATTTTGTTTTGGAAAAATTTTATCTTCTATACTTACTGCTGCAATTCCTGCACTTTCATATTTTTTTACCATGTGGCTAACATTACTTGGTCCCCCAAAACCTGTATCACAATCAGCTATTATTGGAATTGAACATGCATCAGCCATACTAGATGCTGCAGAAAGGAATTCAGTCATAGTTAGTATACTTGCATCAGGTAATGCATGAGTTGCAGAAATAGCGAAACTTCCTGCCCATACTGCATCAAAATTATTTAATTCAACCAATTTTGCAGACATTGCATCAAAAGCCCCAGCAACTTTAACAATTTTATTTTCTTTTAATTTTGAGTGTAAAATATTGGCACCGTTATTCATTTTAATCAGATATCTAAACCAAATTATTCAATCTATAATAATAGATCTTTTTACACACATTATATGTGGACAATCAAGCAACCTTCAACAATCATTTTTGGAAAGAATTCTGCTAAAGAGTACTCATTTCCAAAAAAATGTCTAATAATTACATCCAAAGGTGCTTTATCTAGAGGGTGGTTGGACTATGTTGGATTAATTAATCATCTAATTTTTGCTGAAGTTGAATCAAATCCTTCAATTGAAACTGCTCAAAAGATTATTTTGAAATTTAAAAATTCTGATTTTAGTCATATAGTTGGAATAGGAGGTGGGAGTTCTATGGATGTAGCCAAATATTGTGCATTTAAAATGAATAAATTAAAAATAATGATTCCCACAACATTTGGAAGTGGAAGTGAAGTTACACGAATTTCAGTGTTAAAAATTGATGGGAAAAAACAAAGTTTCCATAACGACAAAATATTAGCTGACATCGCAATTGTCGATCCATTTTTTATTAAAAATACTCCTTTTACAATAATAAAAAATTCTGTGATTGATGCATGTGCACAATGTACAGAAGCTTACGACAGTAAAAATAGTAATATATATACAAAATTTTTATGTAATCAAGCATTTGATATTCTAGAAAATGGGATTTTAAAGGAAGAATATGAAAAACTACCTCTGGGTTCTTTAATTTGTGGATTAGGATTTGGTAATAGTTCTACTACTTTAGGACATGCATTATCTTATGTATATTCAAACGAAGGATTTGTTCATGGACATGCGTTAGCACATACTACATCTATTGCACATAAATTTAATAAATCTAAATTTACCACTAGATTTGAAAAAATTATTAAAAAATTATCAATTTCGCCAATTAAAATAAGTGGTTCTTTAGAAAATGCCGCAGATTTAATATTAAAAGATAGAAAACATCTTGACAACAATCCAAATGATGTTTCTAAAAAAGATATTATCAAGATGCTAGAAGAAATTAATTCTATGACAAAATTGTAATAAATTATTGTTGATGGAAAATATAAAGTCCAGTAGCTCCACTGTGTGGAAGATCATTATTTAATGAAACAATATTTATTTTAATCCACTTGATAAAATGGCTTATTTGGTTTTTATTGTTTGGGAGTTTTGTATCACGCAGAACATTAGGTAATCTTTTTTCTAAATCTTTTATCAAGATATCTCCATGACCCCATGATTGATCAAAAGTTTTCCAAATTAATTTCATCTTTATTTTTTTTGCAAAATTTTGGAAATCTATAGGTGTAAAATAATGAAGATCAACTAGTGTGATAGGAGCTTTAAACAGATACAATAAAGTTAGCAAAATATAGCCACGTGGATTAGTCCAATTTGGAGATGTAATAATTATTTTCCCTTTTGTATTCAGATGTTTTTTAAAAAGTCTGAGTGTTTTTAGAGGATCATCCATATGTTCCAAAGTACCATTAGATACAATTACATCAAATTTTTCTTTAATTTTACTCACATCTATTGATTTGAAATCTAGATTTTTATGTGAATATTTAGATTTGGCAATTTCAATAGCTTCCTCAGAAAAATCAATTCCTAAAACTTTAGCACCTTTTTTTGCCACACTATAAGCAAAAAATCCAGTTCCACATCCAACATCTAGTACGGTTTTAGATTTCCAAGAAATTTGTTTTAGAACTTCCTTAACTTCAGATGTGGAGGATGATTCTCTATAAGTTGTAAAATGTTTTTTTTCCCCTTTAACATAGACTTTATCATAAAATTCTCTCAAAGTTTTATTTTTTTTCAAATCTGATATTAAGGAAATTTTTTTGTTATTTAATCTATACAGAATCATATCAATAATTACGTTATTGAATTAAATTTCTTATAATCTATTTTAAATAATTTTATGCCATACTCAATTAAATCATCATTTGAATCGTGTATTTTTATCAAATATGGATAATTATCTTCATTATAATAAACATCTTTAAGGAATTCGGGAAGATTTGTGTTTTTATCAACTACAATATTTGTTAGTGAATTTTTTGAATTATTAATAAAACTTTGAAGATTTTTAGAATCGCCTGTAGATATTATTTTAGTTTCAAAGTTTACTTCACTTTCAATATATGGCCACGATGAAGGTAATTGATTTGCATAAACATATCGAGTTATTGTAGGATGAAAATTAATACCAGATGATTCATCAGAAATTATTTTTGCAATTGCATTATATTGTTTTTCAGTTTCAAAATCAAATTTTTGGTATTCATAAAATAGTATAGAACTAGAAAAAATGCCAATTATTATAATTATCAAAAATAAATTCTTATGAGAAAATTTACACAGATAACTTTTTACTGCAAATAATGAAACTAAACAAAAAATTGGAAAAAGAAAATAAAAATAACGTGTGTCTTGTGCTTGAACAACATATGCATATAGGAGTGGAAGTGAATAGATTATTAGAAAAATAAAAATAAAATTATTTTCTTTATTTCTATGTTTTAAAAATTGAATAAATCCAAATGGTAAAAATATTAAGAAATTAGGGATAAGGATCCAACCAAAATATGTAATAAATAATTTTAGTCCATCTAAAATTTCTGAACCTCCACCATCATTATTTGCAATTGAAATAATTTGATTACTTGCAAATGATGCTCTTTGGAAAATTCCATCATATCCAGCTACATCTGTCCTATAATCCATTATTGGTAATAAAATTAAAAGAAAAATTATTAAACATGGAAAATATGTCTTGAGTAATTCTTTTGAAAATTTGTATTTAATAAAAAATAATACAGATAAAATAGCAAAAAGAAAAATACCTTCAGAACGAACAATTGTACAAAATGATGCAAGTATAAATGACAATATTATTGCTTTTTGTTGATATTTTAGAAATATTACAAGTGATGTAACTCCTAATAAAATAAACAATGGTTCGGTAATTCCTAATAAAGAATTTAATAATAATCGTGGATCAAATGCAAATAAAGCTGCACCTACAAGAGCAATTTTTGCATCAAAGAATTTTTTGCATAAAAAATACACAGGAATTGTAGTTAATCCAGATAAGAATATCGAAACTATTCTATCTAATTGCATATACTGAAAAGAATTTTCTAAATTAATGATTGAAAACCAAAAAGATAGAAATATGGACCAACCATTATTTATTGGAGTCCAATCAGTAGGTAAATGACCAAGTGATACAATTTCAGTAGAATAAACAAAGTAATCCATTCCATCTGCAATTAACGGTAATTCATGAGGAAAATAAAAAAATCTTAAAGTTATGCCTGCAAAAAAGATGATTAAAAATGCAATTTTAGTTTTCAAGTAATTAGTTGCATGTAAAACTGTGTTAAACATATCTATACAATTGTTTTACAATACAATCTTTATTTATAAGAACTAGTGAGAAGTGAGCGAATGCAAAACGGATGGGGAAGAAGAAGATGGTGGGAATTTAGACAGGGTCATAGTATCTACTTAGTTTTTGCTCTAACATTCATAAATTTTATTCTAATTTCATATAGATTATTAATTGAAAAAATTACAATGTTTAAAGAATTCGTCCCAGACTTGTGGGTTTTTGCTGTAGTATTTCTAATTGTTTATGTACCAGCAGCAATTTTAATTGGTTTTTGGCATAGACGAACTCAATTAAGAGTTGAAACAACAATGATTCAACAACAAAATCCAGTATTAGCAAGAATGATTAGAACATTACTAGATGTTCAAACCGGTGTTGCAACAAAAGAAGAGATTGCTGAATTTAGAAAAATGCTGATACAAATTGAGAGAAAAAAGGAATGATTAAATGATTTTTGAGAAAATAAATACAAGAATACTTTGGTTAGATGGAAGAATTGGTCATACAACATATTTGATGTTTTTTTTAACATTTGTTAATTTCATTATAATTTCATTTAATTTTTTGATTGAAGATAATACGATGTTACAAGATATTATACCAAGTATGTGGATATTTACTATAGTTTTCATTATAACATATATTCCAATATCTGTCTTAATTGGAAGATGGCATAGATATACTCAATTAAGTACCGAATATAGAATTCTACATGAAGGAAATCCAGTAATAGCAACCATGATGAGAACATTACTAGATGTTCAAACCGGTGTTGCAACAAAAGAAGAGATTGCTGAATTTAGAAAAATGATGATGGATATTGAAAATAACACTGCAAAATAATTTGATAGATTAATTAAATTAATAAAGAAATTTTATACTGAAGACAGTTTTTATTTTTTTTAAATTTTTTTACATATTAGAATTAGAAATAGTGGATTATGACTATTTTGATATTTTTTAGGAACAAAATCATCATCTGGAATTTTATGGAAATATTCTTTATATGGATCATGTTTAGAAATTGTTTGTTTTATATTTTTTTGATAAAATTGTTTGGCTTTATCCGCTTTGGCTAATACTGATGCCAATTTTTTTTTGGCAGTTTTAAATATTACTGCTTTATAGTTGATAACAGGTTTTTCTTTAAATCTCTGTGAGAAAACATCTATTATTTCAAATTTAGGACTAATTATCTTTTTTAATTCCTTCAATTCAAATTTTTTATCATTTTCTTTATGATCTAGGGGATTTTTCTTCTTATTTGATACAGATAAAACTAAAATTCCCTTGTCTTTTAAAATATTATGATAAAATTCTATATGCTCTAAAATATTTTCTTGATCTAAATTTTGAAAAGAAATAACACCATCAAAATTTGTATTATCTTTCTTTGTATATTGAAAAGTTATTGAACCGTTTTCATTTATTTTTCTTGTATCTAATTCTTTGTCTGATAAATTCATTAGTGAATTTACTTCTACAGCATTTTTTTCTAAAAGAATTTTTGCACTATGATACAATGTAAAAGTATTTGATTTATGATCAAGAATTTTTCCTTTTATGAATCGTTCAATAAAATTATATCTAAAAATATCATTTTGTATTATTTCAGAATTAGAAACCATATTCAAAAATTATCAGTTAAGTCTATATTTAATATCTTGTTAAATCATATGTTGGAATCAAATCAAACTTTGGGGATTTTAATTCAAGGTAGAGTATCCAGTTGGACTGGAGATATAATTAATGAATATAATGAAATTTTTCCTACGGCTGAAATTATTCTTCAAACATGGGAAAATGAAAATTCAGAAAATATTAATTGTAAAGTTATTAAGACTAAACTTCCGTTTGTTCCAGATTCACATCCGAATACTGTAAATTATCAAATTGCAGGTTGTAAAGAAGGATTAAAGAATATTCATTCAGATATAGTTATGAAATGTAGATCTGATCAAATTATTCATAACAAAAAAATTTTTGAAATTTTCATTCAATCTTGTCCACCTGAAAAAATTATGGTTCCTGAACTTGGTACTGCATCAAAAATCATTAAACATAGGGTTTCAGATTTTTGTCAGGTTGGATTTAGAGATATTTTGTTGAATTATTGGAATAATATTCCATTATACACTGGTATCCCTTGGGAAGAATCTGGTAAATATATGTCAAAATACTATGTGCAAAATACAAAAAATGATCATGATTCTTGGGAAATATCACGAAAGCGATATTTCTATGTTAAAAGATTCCATGAGGATTTTCAAATGGAGTGGGAAAAATTGAATTTGTTTGATAATTATAAAGAAACCTATGATTTGTCTTACCCAAATAGTGCACCTATTGACGATTAATTAAAAATTATATTTAAAAATTCATAATTAATTTCAGCAAATCAGGTTATATATGAAATTTATAATTCAATAAATAATGTCTTCACAAAACAATCAACTAGAATTTGAACAAATAAAAAAAGATGTTGAAATTAAAATTAAATCTTTTTTAAAAAATGAATTTACAGAATTTATTAATAATGATGCTTTAAAAAAAATTGACAGAATTAGTGATAACACAATAATTAATTTACAATCATGGATGTCTGAAAATATTCCTGAAAGATACAAAAAATATGTTTTAGAAAATATTTATGATGATAATTGGTCTGAAATAATTGAATCATTTAAACAAGAATTAACTTTTGGTACCAGTGGAATTCGTGGAAAACTTACTCCTTCACTTGATGTAAAAAAATCAAATTTAGAACTCAAAAACTTGAAAGACTATGGATTCGAATCAAATATTCTTAGAGGACCAAATACCATAAACGAAATCACATTATTGAAAAATATCCATGGCTTGATAAATTATATGCAAAAAAATAATATGTCAAAAATTGTTATTGGATTTGATACTAGAGTATTAAGTAAATCATTCTCATCTTTAATCAGTAATCTTTTTCTAACTAATAATTTTAGTGTGTTTTTATTTGATTTTCCAAATCCTATGCCTGAATTATCTTTTGCAGTGGTAGACTCAAAATCAGATATGGGAATTGAGATTACTGCAAGTCATAATGATAAACGTTACAATGGAATTAAATTAATAACAAAACATGGTGGCCCACCATCATATGAGATTCGAGATGAAATTGTAAAATATATTTTTGAAAATAAAATGAATTTATCATATGAATTGATTTCTAAAACAGCTAATGGATCTATTTTTAATTCAGATAAATTAACACTATTACAAAAATCTCAACCTCACTCAACCTCTCAAAACTCTAGTGAAAATTATATTAATCATATAGAAAATTTAATTTTTGATAAAAAAATCCTGAAAAAATTTTCTTCAGAAATAAAAATTGGTTATTCTGCATTACATGGAACTGGTTATGCGTCTGTATCAAAACTGCTCCAACGTTTTGAAATAAATAACGTGAAATACGTGGATCAAATGATTCATCCAGATCCATTATTTCTTACATTTGATTCAAAACAAATTCTTGATCCAAGTGATGACAAAACTGCATCAATAGTGGCAAATGAATTTATTAATCAATATGGTGAAAATGAATTTTCGAAATTAGATGTATTGGCATATACTGATCCCGATGCAGATCGTCTTGGTATAATAATAAAAACTCTGCCTCAAGAAGAATCTATTTATGGAAAATGGAGACGGTTACATGCTAATGATATTTGGTTATTGTTATTGTGGTATATTTTAGAAATAATTTCAAAGACTGATCGAAAATTTTCTGATCACGATAAACTATTTATTGTAAAAAGTTTTGTAACTTCTGATTCTTTATTGTATATTTCAAAAAAATACCATTTAGAGTGTATAGATGGAAAAGTTGGGTTTAGTGATTTAGCAAAAATTGTTGAACAAAAATGGAATGAGAAAAAAATCAACATTGGCATATTCGAAGAGAGTTGTGGTTTTGGATTAGCAGGAAACCCTGAGATTTTAAAATTACATGTTCTTGAGAAAGATGGAATATTGTCTTTGGCATTGATACTTGAAATTATATCTTATGCAAAATCTAAAAATTCATCGCTTCAGGAACTTTTGGATGTGATATATCTTGATGATGACATTGGTTTTTTTTCAACTTTTAGACGAGAATTACCTGAAAATGGAATTTTTGAAGGTGTTCATGATGAATATGTTATGGAAAATATTTTAAAAAATGTTGAAAAGTTTTATATGAAATTGCATGAAAGAATCAAAAATAAAAACCCCTTGGAAATTTGTGGTTTACCTATTACTGATTTAAAACGATTTTCGACTGGAAAATATGATTCAAAATTCTGGAAAAATTTTCCTGATGAAGGAATTAGATTTTTTTTGAATTCTGATGTTAATCATATAACAATTCGTCCTTCTGGTACCGAACCAAAAATTAGAATATTTGTTCAGTATCGAATAACTGATATTGATAAAAATAATTTGATAGATAAAAAATCTTTTTGTGAAAACCTTACCCGTAAATTATCTTACGAAATAGAGAAATTAATCCCTCTGTCTTAAGTTTATTTTCTTTAATTTATGAAAAATTCTTTAAAAATAAATTTACTTCATCAGAGCTGCCTAATGGCAGCATTTTTTTTATAGGATATGTAGATATCTTTTTTTTATCTTTAGCAAATAAATTATAGATTGGAGTTATAAAAAACTCATTGTTGTGACTCATTTTTTTAGATATCATCTCATTTGCATATTTCACAAAGTCTGATCCTTTTTTAAAATAATGCACTCCAACAGTGGCAGTATCACTAATAACTTGTTTTTCAGCAGATTCAATAACAAATCCTTTATTATCAAGTTTGACAAAACTAGATTTTTTTAAATCATATTTCCCTGGAAATACCATTGTACATCCATCAATATCTTGTTTTCTAATTTTATTATTGAAATTTTCATGATCCCATTCTAGGTAATGGTCTGTATCCGAAATTATTAACTCTTCATCATTGTCTATCAAATTTTTTGCTTCAAGAATTGATTCTACAGGACCTCTTGTTTGAAAATCTATTGAAATAATTTTACAATTTGGAATAATTTTTTTTAATATTTTATCTATACCGTATTTTTCAATATGTTCTTTTTTACAACAAAAAATATAATTCCCTTCTAAGCCTAAAGTCTCTATTGCCCAATGGACAATAGGTTTTCCTAACACATTAACCAATGGTTTTGGTTTAGAGTCATATTCTTGTAATCTAGAACCTTTTCCTGCCATAGGCATAATAATATTCAACTGTGATTTTCACCACTTAATTTTGATATTTTATTGATATTTATTGAATTCATATTACTGGATGTATTCATAACTTGGCTGTATATTATTTAAAGTAAAGTTTGTATTCTTCTTATATTCAAAAACTGTGATTTGAATTTTTTTAAACTCTATATTTCTATTTTTAAAAAAATTAAAGGACATGGTCTTAGTAAATTTCCTTTGATATTAAAAATAAATTCATTTCTTTTTAATATGATTAAAACAAAGCAAGTTGAATTTTTTGGATGTAAGTTATTTTTAGATAAACATGATAAATACCATTTATCTTTTCAGGATTATGAAATTCCTGAACTAGTCAAGAATTCAATTCAACCTGGACAAACTGTTATAGATGTTGGAGCAAGTATTGGAATTTATACAATATTTTTTGCAAAAATGGTAGGTGAAAAAGGAATAGTATATGCTTTCGAACCTGAACCAAGAAACTTTGAATTATTAAAGAAAAATGTTGAAATTAATGGATTCAAAAATGTAATATTAGAAAATAAAGCAGTGAATGATATTTCTGGTATTGTGAAAATGGAGATTGCAGATAACATCGCAAATCATCGAATCACTAAAAATTCTTCAAAACATACTTTTAATATTCCATCAGTCAGTATAGATGATTATTTTAAAAAGAAATCTGATAAAATTGATTTTATTAAAATTGATACTGAAGGACATGATGGATATGTGATTTTAGGAGCCAATGAAACATTAACTAAAAATCAACACGTCAAAATATTGACAGAATTTCATACTCAATTTATGAGAGAATCGGGAATGAAACCTTTGAATTTTTTAAAAATTTTACAAGATATGAAATTAGACATTATTGATTTAAAAAATAAACAGTACGTTGATGAATCATATATAAAAAAATTTGATAAAACAAATTATTATTCAACAAATTTTTTCTGTGAAAAATAACTTCATCTATATTTTTAATTTCTATTATAAATTATTATTACTTGGAAAGACATATAGTTTAGTTGATTTTTTTAACTCCAAATTGAAAAAATTGAAATTTGATAAAATGAAAGGTGGTTGGTTTATAGGAGATTTTGAACCTTCAGCATACAGAACAAAAGATTTTGAAGTAGCATATACTCAACATAAAAAAAACTCTCCTTGGCCAAAACACTATCATAAAAAAGCAACCGAAATTACTTTGATAATTAAAGGTAAACTAAAAATAAATGATGAAATTTTTTCCAAAGGTGATATCTTGATTGTAAATCCAAATGAAATTGTTGATCCAACTTTTTTAGAAGACGTTGAATTTGTTGTTGTAAAAACAATTTCTGATGTAAATGATAAATATATCTTAAAAAAATGATCGATATATTTTCCCATCGTGCAATATTTCACGGAGTTGAGAATAGTAAAAAAGGAATTATTTATTGTATTCAATCGGATTTTGGAATTGAACTTGATTTACGATGTGATTATAGGGGAGTCTATCTTTCTCATGATTTGTCTGAAACTGGAGAATTATTTTCTGATGTGTGTTCTTTTTTACAAGATTCTAAATCGTTAGTTGCTCTTCATATCAAAGAATTAGAATGTATTGAAAAAACAGTTGAACTTTTACATCAACATGATGTAAAAAATTGTTTTCTTTTTGACTCCAATTATGAATATATTTTAAAAAAATCTTCCGAATTTGAAGTTGCTTTTTATGCAAATTCAGAACCAGAAAAAAATAACGCAAAATTTTTTTGGTGTGATGAAGTCAAAGAAAAATGGTATTCAAAAAATCTTATTAAAAAATTACATGATGAAGGAAAAATCCTTTATGCTGTTTCTAGAGAATTAGTTGGTCCTACTAGTATGCCTAAAATTATTGATGATTGGAAAAGATTGATAGATTTGGGGTTTGATGGGATTTGTACAGATTTCCCTGAAAAATTAAATGAGTTTATCAAAAATTAAAATTTTAATTATCTGAAGCTTAAACAAAACTAATTCCAAAAATAAATTCATTCTAACAACACAATATTCTTTTCACAATTCTTGGTTTTTTTGTTTTGTGATACAATTGTAATCCACTGCAAATTGATACATCAATACACAAATCAGCACTTATTTTGCTTTCTCAAATCCTCTTTGTCAAAAAATTATTCTTATTTTTTAACTGGTATTTATTTTATTTTTAATATATTCAATTGATTTTACTGGTGATGGATCTATTTTTTCCAAATCTGAAAATTTCAATAATTTTAACTTGATATCTGCAATAAAATATCTATTTAAATTATAATTAAAAATTCATTCTCAAATTTCAATTATTGATTTACACAGGTTTAAACTAATTTTGCTTTAAACATATATTATCAAGTATTTTTTTTAAATTTATTGACTAATTCAAATGAAAAAAAATTGGATCCTATAGAAAAATCTATGATGAATATTCAGTACGAGGATTTTGATGTTTGGATTAAAAATTTTTCTCATAATTTAAATGATATTTGGCATGAAAGTTCATGCAAAGATTTATCAAAATTTTTGTCAAAACAAAATGATACTGCTATAGTTATTGGAAAAGGACCTTCAATTGATGAACATAAACATCTAGAGCTTTTATCTAAAAGTAATTTTACTGGTTCTATAGTTTGCTGTGATGGAAAATTAATTGATACTTTAAAATTAGGAGTAACTCCTGATAAATTTCCAAATTTTTATGTTGTAAATATTGACCCTGGTTCACATACAACAAAATTATTTGATCATCCTCTAATTTCTAAATTTGGTCCCAAAATTAAGGGCATTTTTACAACTATATCAAATCCTAATACGGTAGAGCAAGCAAGAAAATCTGGAATTAAAATTCATTGGATGCATTCATTATTTGATTTTGATGAGGGAAAAAAATCATTTAATTATATTTCATCAAAAATTGTTCGTTCTAAAAATCATGTAAATGGTTTACCTGCAATACAGACAGGTGGGAATGTTGGAACTTCTTGTTGGTTTGTATCCTGGAAAATATTGAAATGTATCAAAGTAGTTTTACTGGGGATGAATCATGGTTGGAACGAAGATACGCCGATGGACATTATTACAAAACATGGAGTTGATTTTGCTCATTCATATGATAAAAATAATTCTTCATTTGAAAGATTATTTCCAAAAATCTATAATCCTGAAATAAAAAAATATTATATCCTAGATCCTATTTTTCAATATTATAGAAAGGCATTTTTAGAATTCATTTCAAGATCTCCTCCAGAAATTGAAACAATTAATGCAACTGAAGGTGGTTCAATATTTGGTAAAAGAATAAAATCTATGACATTTAAAAATTTTCTTCAAGAGTATACCTGATTTTTAATACATTAACCAAACTGGTTTAAATATGTCTTTTTTGCATTATAAAATTGAATGAAAGTATTATTTGTTGTTCCTGAAATTAGAATGGATAGTGGTCCTCAATATTTCCCTTTTTGGGCTGGAATTCTGGCATCAATTGTTCAGCAAAAAAATGGAGATGTAGCTATTCTTGATCTTAATGCACTACGAATGAAATTTGGTGGAAAAAAAGTTCCGATTGAAGTAATTGAAGAAGAAATTGGTGCTGAAAATTGGGATTTTATAGGTATTGGAGGATTAACTACTACATATTCAAGAATAAAAGAACTTGCACCTATTATTAGAAAAGCTGCTCCTAATGCATTATTTGTTGGAGGAGGAGGATGGAGTTCGTATAATCCTGATGAAATTCTAAAATTAGTTCCACAACTTGATCTTATTGTTATTGGTGAAGGTGAGGTTACATTTTCAGAATTATATG
>Ga0114996_10007004_pt1 | contig 12888 bp, 7 predicted proteins | sample ArcticOcean_MG_C_4_FD_87039 | JGI IMG/M metagenome (GOLD analysis project Ga0114996, IMG submission 87039) | Marine microbial communities from western Arctic Ocean - ArcticOcean_MG_CB4_134 | ecosystem: Environmental > Aquatic > Marine > Oceanic | place: Arctic Ocean: Canada Basin | collected... | reverse complement strand
GCTCCAAAAGCAATCGCACTCCCAACAACTATTATTGGTTCAGTCGCTGGACATTCCATCGAGGAGTACGTTGCTGTTGCGAGTGCTCTGAATAGCGTTGATGCTATAGAACTCATTGAAATCAATGTGTCTTGTCCAAATACGAGTGATGGTCTTGAGTTCGGAGGGAGTCAAGAAAGACTCACTGCATTACTCAATGAAATCAAACCCGTTCTTTCCAGCAGTGGAATGGTTGTAAAACTTTCGATGGTAGTAGGCGATGTTCGTCCACTCGCTGAATGCGCAATCAATTGTGGGGCAGATGGGCTAACCCTCATCAATACAATTCCAGGGCTTGCGATTGACGTCAATACCAGAGAACCTCTCATTTCAACAGGCACTGGCGGATACAGTGGTCGAGAAATTCATCCGATTGCCGTTCGAGTTGTGCGAGAAGTCTATGAAGATGTTGCTAAAGATGCTGGCATTCCGATCATTGGCACTGGGGGTGTCATGCACTGGGAGGATGCTGCTGAATTCATCCTTGCAGGTGCAAGCGCAGTTGGAATTGGTACTGCTATGTTTGTAAATCCCTCAATAGCAATTCAAGTAGTGAAAAAACTTTCAAATTGGGTTCAACGTCAGGGGTGCTCAAGCGTGTCTGAACTTGTTGGTGCTATGAAGTGCATCCAATAAGTTCGCAGAATCTTTCACCACGTTGTTCATAATTTTCAAACTGATCCCAACTTGCGCAACCTGGACTAAGAAGAAGAATATCGCCGTGTTTCATAGATTGTTGTGCAGTTGCGACTGCGCAATCAAGAGTAGTACATAATTGCACTTTTGAATTCGCAAGAGATGCTATTTCTTGAGCAGTAGCACCAATTGCGTACATCCCACCTACCCTCCCCGATTGCTTCGCTAACAGAGATAAATCGAGTTGTTTGTCGTACCCTCCAACTATGACGTGTACCTTTGAAGCATCAGGGAAGGCATCGCTTGCAAGTACAGTTGCTTCTGGAGTAGTCCATTTTGAATCGTTGTAATATCCCTCTCCTATTTCTTGTAGTCGATGAGGCAACCCTCGAAAGTTCTGAATCCCATGCCGCACTTGTTCGGCATCTGCATCCATTGCAACTGCAGCTAAAAAAGCGATTGCTGCATTTCGTTCGTTATGTTTCCCCACGACTTGCAAACCAGAAAACGTTGCATCAGAATCTTGAGTGAGGGCAATGTCATGTTCAGTTTGATACATAAAGATGAGTTCTTTGCAACGAGAATACTCTTCAAATGAACCATGCCAATCGATGTGATTCTCTTGGACGTTCGTTAATACGGCAATATGTGGTGACCATCCACCTGCTTTCTCGAGCCACCATAACATTGCACTACTTAATTCCAAGACTACAATATCGTTGTCATTCATGGTATCAACGGATTGCAACAAACTCCCACCTATATTGCCTCCGAGATGAGTACGAATCCCACTTGCTTCAAGGCCTGCGTGAATCATGGATACAGTTGTAGATTTTCCTGATGTTCCCGTAACACCAATAACTTGAGTAGGTGACAACTGCTGAGTCACAAGTTCTATTTCAGTTGAGACTTTCACATTCGCCTCCCACGCTGCCTGCAAAAATCGGTTATTCCACGGTTGTGGCACTGCGGGGTTCGCAATGACAAGGTCAGCATGAGTAAAATCTTCAATGCGGTGTGTACCGAGGACGAATGTTATGTTTGGGTGATGCTTGAGTTGATCAATCTGGTCAGATAATTCCTCTTCTGTTGCAAGATCTGTCAGTAACACTTTTGCACCACGTTCGAGTAACCACTGCACCGCACCGAGCCCGCCACCAAAGCGACCTAGACCCATGACCGTAACTCGTTCATTCTCAGTGATCACGTTTTACTCTTTCTTGAAAAGGACTCCTGCGCCCAAGATGACATCAAAGGTGTCGAAACTTTTTTCTGATACACCCACCATTCAGCGAGTAAAACTGCCAAAACAGCTCCAAGTGCCCAAGGCCAAAGTTGCATAAACGAATTCCCACTCGAACGTGATGCTGAAACTTTAGTTGCACCAATTGAAATCTGCTCACGACTTGCTATGTTTGATTCTGATGTCGGTGAATTGATTGCAATACGCGAATGCGTTACTTTATTGGACTGTATCGCGTGCACTCCCATTAATCGAATCGGTCCCCAACTCACCTCTCCATTGCCATCTACAAGAACACTATGTATTGAACCGTCAGGTTCAATAAGTTCGATCGTTTCACTTTCAAGCACGTGCTCTGTGATCGTTTGACCAACCTGTCTTGAACTTGCCGTAAGTTGATCTCCGCGATGCCCTAAAAAGTGCACTCCATTAAACACAAAAAAAGGAAAACTGCGGAGATAGGGCCAATTGCTGTTCATCGGATCGAATGAGACGTAAATAAGTTGAATACCATCCCCTCGATAAGCCATCACTGCTGACCACTGACTCCCTTCCAGGAGCGTATCTACGGATTGATCGACGACAACATCGTAACCCTTCGTTACTACAATTTCCTCGTATCGAACAAATCGCATGACCGGGTGCTCGTCCCTTGCAACAAGCATTACTTGCGCTTCGCCATCAACGTGTGTATCAAATGCTGGAATGGGTGGCGGTTGCCCAAATAGTAAATATGCACCACGTGGTACTGAAGTAAGTTGTACATCACGGGCAACAACGACATCAAATGATGTCGTGCTACCGTCCGTTAACATTTGATTCAGAGTTGACCCACTCACAACTGATAATTCTGCGAGATGCATACCCTCTAGAACAGTCTGAATAATTGGAGCACCCTCCTCTGCAAGAAGTACTTTGAGTTCTTTTGCAGGTGGAATGATTAGCGATGCTTGATTATCAATTTCGAGTGCATCCTCAGTTAGAATTCTTGCGCTTACTACACCGGATTTAGAAATTGAAAATGGTACAAATACCATACTTGTCGTTCCGGGCAGATCACCTTGTTGGGCTGGAATCGTAACCTGTTGCACGCCAATTGGAACACCATCAATTTGTAACTCTATATCAGCAGTTGCGCTTTCTGGATTTGTATTGAGCAAAGACAAGAAAACTTGCACTTCTTCGCTAGACTCGGACTTGCGTTGTGCATCTATCGTTGCAATACCAATATTTCTCGCATCAGTTGAACCAACCATGTGGTATTGTAAAGATTCTCCTCGTTGCAGTGCTTGCTCGGAGATATCCGCGATTCGTCCATCACTAAACAATTCAAGTTGTGCAGATTCACTCGCTGAAAGTCCATCTTTTTCAGGATCAACAGTCGTTGTGTACGCTCTTGCAAGTGTTAGAGATTCTCTTAAAAGAGATTGACCATGTGTTGGCTCGATGGACAGTATGGCGTTGGAGAGTTGTTGTATTGAATCTGTAAAGGGTGACACTACTTCAGCATGGTCAGAAAAAGCGATGACCATCGTTTCTCCCCCACTACTTGAAAAAATGCCTCCTCCATGTATTTGATCCACTAAGTCAATCGCCTTTTCTTTCGCTTCTTCAAGACGAGAAACGCCATCTTCACCGATTGCCGTCATCGATCCAGAGCGGTCAATAAGAATGACATGTGTGCCCTCGTTCGGTGTACCACCTTCAATTTGTGGTTGCATGATTGCGAACACAACAAGAGCCAGTGCGAGTAGTTGCAACACTAAAAGGGTACTCGGTCGCAAGCGTTGAAATGGTGAATTGGCGTGTAAATCTTCTACGGCACGCTCCCACAGCATCGTTGACGAAATCTGCATAGTTTGTCTTCGTAACCGAAGAAAATAGAGTAATAACAACAGTGGAATAACGATTGCACCAAGGAGCAAGCCAGTAAAAGGTGTGACAACTGTCATCGGAGTAATCCCCTACCTCGTAAATACTCTACGAGCAATTGCTCCATGTCGACATCCGTTGAAACACGTACACTTCCAGCGCCAATTCGTGTGCACTGTTCACGCAATGCTTCACAATAGTGGTCAAGTCGTTGTGTATATTTTGAAATGAGTGGTGCAGTAGCGGTAATTTCACACTCCGCTCCACTCTCAACATCGACTAATCGTAAATCGCCTTCGAGCCCTGCATCAAATGGGGAAATTTCTTCGGGCGAGAGCGATTGAATGACAAAGACATCCCACCCTCCTCCAACGAGGTAAGAGAGACCTTGTTTCATCCCATCTTCTTCAAAACAGTCGCTCAAAACAACAAGCACACCGCGACCTTGCCTCGAAGTTGAGATAACCTTACACGCATCGATGAAGGATGTACCACCACTTGGCTGTAGATCGAGGAGCCACTGTCCCATGTCTCTAGTTCTGCGTTTGCCTCTTAACCCTGTTAAACGTTGAACACCATCACTATTAAATCCAAACAACGAAACCTTGTTATGGCTACTCAGTGCGATGTATCCTAGAGCCATAGCGAGACGTCTTGCGAAATCGAACTTATTCGGATTTCCATATTCCATCGAGGCACTTGCATCAATCGCTATTCCAAGTGTTAACTCTTCTTCCTCTAAAAATATTTTCATGAATAGACGATCAAGTCTGGCGTAGACGTTCCAGTCTATAAAACGTAGGTCATCACCAGAGGTGTACTGCCTGTAATCTGCGAACTCTACACTTGACCCACGCCTTCGACTTTTGCGCTCGCCTTGTATTTTTCCCGAAAATATTTTACGGGCAACGACATCCAATTTATCGAGGGACGCCATCAAATGAGAACCTAAAAGTTCGTCAACTTTCGTAGGACGTTCATGTGTTGTTACACCAAAATTAGCCATTGAAATCGCTCGCCATGTATGGGCACACTTCTTCTATCAATCGTTCCACCATTGAACTCGCCGTTCGTCCATCCGTTTCAGCTTCAAACGACCGTACAAGTCTGTGTTGCAATGCTGGAACAGCAATTGCTCGAACATCTCTTTGGGACACCGCGAATCGTCCATCAATGATGGCAACGATTTTTGCACACGACACAATCGCTTGGGCAGCGCGTGGACTCGCTCCAACGAGAATATCATCCTCGACCCAGTTTGGAGCATACGCAGAACTCTTGTGGGTTGAGAGAACTAGCCGTGTCACATAATCTTGTACATGGGGGGCAATCAACACGTGTTGAGCAAATGCTTGTACAGCAAGAATAAAGTCACTCTCAATACTCCGACTTGCTGCATTGTGCTTTTGGCTTGTAGTGCGGTCTACAATTTCATTCAGTTCCTCTCTTGATGAATATCCAACATCTATTTTTACTAAAAAGCGATCAAGTTGTGCCTCAGGTAGCGGATACGTTCCTTCCTGCTCAATTGGATTCTGAGTTGCTAAAACAAAAAATGGCAATGGTAACTCGTGCGTAATTCCATCGATTGAGACCGACCGCTCTTGCATAGATTCAAGCAGTGCTGATTGACACTTGGGGGTTGCTCGGTTGATTTCATCAGCAAGGAGCAAATTATGAAAGACGGGACCTTTACGAAACGTAAATTGTCGCTCATTTGTATTCTCGACCTGATCGACGATGGTTGTTCCAACAATATCAGCGGGCATCAAATCTGCAGTGCATTGGATTCGACCCGTAGTGAGATGAAGGACATCCCCAAGTGTTCTTACCAATAATGTTTTTCCTAATCCTGGCGGTCCTTCAAGGAGCACGTGACCATTTGCAAATATCGCAACAAGAACAATATCAACAACTCGTTGCTGTCCAACGATAACTTTGCCAATTTCATTCCGCATGAGTGAGAAACTATCACGTATCACTTCACATCCAACCCGTACATCATCTGCCGAATGAATTTCTGATGGGAGATCTGAAGCAGAGAAGGTCATTGGTTATCCTCTGGATTTTCCCGATCTCGTTTTTTCTTCAGAAGTTGTCCAAGGTGATCATCCCTTCCTTCAACACTTGGTTTCGGTTCCTTTTTAGGAGGAACGGGCTCAGAAGGAGTTTTTGGAGTCGCGTGTTTCATTTCTGTTGCAATTTGTTGTCTCTCTTCAGGTACGGATCGATGCACTTTTCGAAGAGCGTCTACAGAACTTGTTGTCACTTTACTAACGGGCGAGAGCATTGATTGCATACTTTGCTTGTCAATCCAAAGACGTCGAATGGCAACATCAATGATGAGCATACTTGCAGCAATAATGGCGAGTAAATCCCACATCGATTGCGGGCTGACGGGTTGTGAGATGCCCGAGTCATCGAATAAATCGACAAACTCCATATCTTCAAACGATAAAACTCGACCGCCCGTTTGTCGTGCGAGTTGATGCAGAAGAGAAGAGTTGTGCGATGTAGCAGCGTACTCCTTGGGATATGGAACAGTTACCGCTGTTGGAATTCTTCCGGTGAGATCGCCATTTGCATCTTGAAATGCAATGTTGACAAGCCAAGCCCCAGTCTCAATTGCATCAAACTCAGCGTGGTAACGACCGGGACCTATCTGTTGGAGCGTAATAGGCTGGGCATCACCACTGGGGCTAATGACAACCGCTTTTGATTGCATAAAGTTCATCATTTGATTGCCAACATCAACCGCTTCAAGATCCACAATTCCTCGGTCACCCTCTACTCTTGAACTCACAGTCATATTGGGTGGTGTCGCACCACGCATACACCACCGAACACATGATTCCCAAAACTCTGGGAATTCTGACCAACTCGGCCACGCTGTCGCCCAACGATTTCCTAAATCTGTTGTCAGTGCAATGGATTTACCTAACCCATAGTGCCACCAAGCAAATAGTGGATCATCGCCATCACTGACAGGGATTACCCATGGTGTCTGGGTAAATCCTCCCTTTGATCCAGTCACGACATATCCACCAACTGGTGGGACGCCACTCAATTTTTGCACAGGACCCGTGACGCTAGTACGAGTTGATACATCCCACTCCCCGCCCTCTTGAAGAAGTGATCGTGAGTTGAGTTGGGCTTCCTTGATAAAAATACTCGGCAATTTAGTGGGGTCATTCACCATATAAAAACGACCACCCGTCACCGTGGCGATGCCCTGCATTTTTCTCTGGTCGGTTGCTGAACCATGACCACCAACCATGACTGTTGAAACGGTCACTTCAGCTTCGCGGTACCTGCCTAATAATTCTTGTGATGGACCAATGGGGTCGCCATCAGTAATAATGATGACATGTCTTTGAGCAGCATCTACCTCAATGAGCCCATCAAGTGCGAGTGACATCGGTGAACTGAAATCCTGCATATCTCCGTAGACTAAACTTTTAATTGCGTCAAAAGCTTCTGATTTATCCCCAGCAAGTTGAAGTGGCAATGTCCACCCTGAATTGTTCAACGTGTTGGGACCACCATTCCAGTCGTATTCAATGATGCCCACATAATCCAATTCACTTAATGAATCAACGGCAGCCTCCGCCATACGTTGCCCCCAGTAGTTCCCTTCTGGCATTTCACAAGAGTGCATAATGAGGGCAAGCGCTCCGCGAGGAAGTTGCCTTGTTTGAGGTGGTTCACATTTAATTGGCATTGCGCGTTCCAATTGTGAACCAATCCAACCACCGGCACCAAATGCATCTGGTCCTCCAGTACAGATAAGACCTCCACCTAAATCATGAACGAATGAATGTAAATGTTTTTCTTGTAAATCGTCAAGCATCCATCTTGGAATATCAACAAGTATTGCTGCGTCAAATTCTGAGAATCCAATACTGTCACGAGGTATTTCTTGAGGAGAACGCACATCTATTGTGAGGCCTGCAGAAGTGAGAATATCTTCCAAGTGTTTTGAATTCGATTCATTCTGTGTTACTAATAAAACAGCACCGCCCTTGGAAACGAATGTCACCGCGACGCCGATATTATTCGCAGAAAAGGTATCTTTACCAGTTTCGGAAACCCACATTGCTTCAAACTTTTGAGGACCACCAGATTGAATTGGTACATCAAACATCACTGCATTCACTCCTGAATCCAACGAGAGTTGGATTCCCTTCCCATCAATGTCTGGTGAGATATCAAGTTCAACTCCATTTTGAACTAGATGAAGTGTTCCATTTGATGGTGTTACGCTTCGCAGTATGATTCGTATCGGTACGGATTGACCATGCCGTGCTTGGGATGGTGCGATGACCTTATCAATCATGACTTCATTCTGGTGGTCATACGTGAGTGGTAAAACATCTATTGGAATACCACTTGCTTTTGCTTGGTTTGCGACCGATAGAACTTGTCCATCCGTTTCATTGCCATCCGAAACAACAAGGATGCGAGATGCCGTGTCGCGAGGGAGGAGTGCGATTGCCATTTGCACACCTTTCGAAAGATTCGTCGCGGTTCCATCGGGGTCATTCCCAGCGGGTTCAAAGATTGTCAATGCATCTGGCATCGAACCGATTGCCACTTCCCTTCCTATACTGATGACCGCTAGACGGTTGTCAGCCCCTCTTCGCTCGGGCGAAGTCCACTCTTGCAAATTTGCTACAGCATTATTTTGAATCAGTTTTGGAATCGATTGACTCCGGTCAAGCACAGTGATGAGTGACACGCCTTTTCCAGTTTCTTCCCAAACTGGGCGAGCAATTGCTACTGCAAGCAAAATGACAATCAAACACCTCGTCATTGTTGATGCAACTGCCCTACCTCTTGCCCCTTTTCGAGTCATTCCCTGCCAAGCAAGCAGAATGACTGGAACGATGAGGAAAAGTAAAAGAAGCCAGCCAGGCCGATCAAACTGGATTGGTAACATCATTGATTGGTCAGCATCATATAGGGCAATAGCTGAAGGCGGTTATTACCAGTATCCGCAATGACAATCCCCCCTGATGTAGCGGCTACACCCCAAGGTGTCCTTAATAAACCCATTTCACTCCCAGCACTTCCCCAAATACCAAGACTCTTTCCATCTGTTGAGAAACGTTGTAATCGATTGTTTCCAAATTCACAGACAAGCAAGGTGTCAGGTGTGTCAAACAACAGACCATATGGATATAACAATTTCGAAGGTTCACGACCCACTTCAGAAATGATACGGATCACTTCGCCGTTTCGATCAAGGACAACAATTCGGTGGTTGCCTGAATCTGCAACATAAAGATCGCCCGTGCTTTGGTCGACAACAATGGATTGCGGACGACGAAATTCGTTTCGACCATCTCCATGCCCCCCAATCGAACGAATAAATGTCCCGCTTCGATCAAACACATTGATTCGATCGTTCCCTCCGTATTCTGAAACGTAGACCTCTCCTTGTAATCCGAAGGCAATATCAGTTGGATACAAAAATTGTCCATCTTCAGTTCCATATGAACCAAAGGTCAGTACTGTAGTGCCTTCTGAATCTAAAACAAGCACGCGGTGTTGGTGGGTGTCTGCAATCCAAATGTTTCCATCATTGTCTATGGATACACCAGTTGGGTATCCTGTACCTGATAATTCCAAATCCCATGAAGATTGAAATTGTCCTGTGCCTGAAAATGTTTGCAACCGACCAGTTTTATCAATGACCACAATACAATCTTCGTTCGCGTCAATCGCTCTTGGGGTCATAAAATGATTATCAGAACGACCTGCACTGCCCATTGCTACGGTATGTAAGATTGGATCCTTTTCATCTGCATGACATGCAACGAGCGTGCATAAAAGTACAACTGTAATCGCAATTTTTCGATTGATAAGCACAACACAGATGCAACCCACAATTGCAACTGCAACGATAAGAAATAATGCAGAGGTCACAATTTGTGGACGTTGATAATGCATTGCATTGAGTAATGCAATTGAGATAGGCTGGTTCGAAGATGGTGGAGCTAGTTGTGATGTCAACGCAATCTCACCAAACGACATCGCAATCGAAATTGCAAACGTAATACAAATACCTTGGAGTAATCTTGGAGACATCGCCCTGCAAAGTAATACAACTGAATGGGTCGAATCAAGTGAATAAAGTGTAGTTGATCGAGGACAAGAAGCAATCCAACGACCTGCAAGTGAACCAACAAACCCAACTTTTGCAACTAGCGCGAGTACAAGAACAACCGGCGAGTGATCAATAAAATCAAGATTAACAACATGCCAACCAGAGCCAACAACTGAAGCAATTACACTCGCTGGAAGGCAGGCGACAAAAATCCAAATGAAATCCATTCCGTTAGCCACTGATGTAAGAGATTTTGTCGAGGATAGGTGAAGTGTCATTGAAGAAACAACAATTAAACTTGCTATGCACCCGACTGAGATTGCAATCACAATGCTTAGAACTAGATCACCTTTATACTGCGTCCATAGTTGAAAACCATCCGTACCCAGTGACGACAACGCACTTAAAAGAAGTGGACCTCCTGTGAGTAGTATCCAGAGAATTACGATTGGCCACACCGTTGCTTCTCTGCGAATTGTACGACGTTGTTGAGTTGTACCAAGGCGCAATAATGCAACAGATGCGACAGCAGCAACGAAAATACCCGAGATGGTCAACCATGGGGCACCGAGCACCGATCCATTTGAGGCAAGTACTGCGCGAAGTTCATTTCCAATTGTCGCAACTTGAGCAAGGTCAAAGCAAGTCGTGTTTGTTGCTGTGATCGCAGAAACGAGAATCACAGATGCAATAAGCAATTTTTTTTCTGCATGTAATCGATTCGTAATTCTTGTACACATAGATGCTCCATCTTTCATATGGAGTAACGTCAGTCCGTTGTTGAATCGATTCGACATTGCAATTAGGAGAGCAGGTATGGGCCATGACCAACCAACAAGTGCGAAAAATAGGCAGGTTTTCATTGTGAAACCAAGCAATCCATGCTGAACAACATATTCGTGGAACCATGTTCCAGCAGGCCACGCTTGCCACCATGCATAATAAATTGCATACGCAGGGATAGCGAGTGACATGAGCAGTACGACGACAATTCCCGAATAGGTAGAAGTGTGAAGCGTTGCAATACGCAGACCGACAAACCAGCCAATGAGCGTTGCAAGAATACCCACGCTCAGTGACCAAGTAAGAGTCCGCACCAAAATCGAACCAATGTCATGAGTCGCTATGGAACTACCTTGTGATTCTGTTGATGTAAAAAGAAAGAGCAATGCTGGCAACAGGATGGTGACTATTGCAATGGCAAACGCCAGAATTTGAAAGAATGCTATGCTCTTTATCTTCACTGCGAGAACGCATCCATAACCTGTGTGATTTGAGCATCATCTTGTTCCGCAACGGAATAAAAATCGACCTTCAGTGGATCTTCAACAACAAGATTTGGAAATTGAGATGCAACCGAAAGTTGGATTGGGATATTGTGCGAAGGAGAGTTCGCTAACATCGATGCAACCTCATCTGATAGAAGAAAATCAACAAACGTTGCTGCGAATTCAGGATGGTCACATCCCTTCACAATACTCACAGTGTTGGGAATAAGGAGAGTACCACCACCTTTTCCGTCATGATGCCGAGGCATATACATCTCTATCGAATGCCCTCGAGCAATTGCCCCGTGAACATCATCGCTGTCTGTCATTGCAAAAAGAGCTCGACCGTCAACGACTGCTTGCACAGTTGCAGCATTGCCACCGAGCATGGGGCGTTGTTCCATCGAAGCAAATAACCTTTCGCACTCTTCTGGAAATTCTGCCATAACTGCAACATGGGTACGAGTAGTTCCAAACCTTGGGTCAGCGATGACTGCTTGAGTATATTCCCACCAGTATTGAGGTAAACTCTCTTGAGAGATTCTGTGAGGGTCGTACGCAATCACACGAGCACGAGGGGAAAAACCAAACCAACGCATTTTTTTGTCACGATATTGTTCTGGCCATTGTGCGGTGAGCTGTGTCTCGCAAGGTGTTAACACACCATCGTTAGCAAGTTGAATTGTTCCGAGGATTTCAGATGACCAGAAGACATCTGCGATGGGTCGATTACGTTCGCGTATCAACCGTTGCACGAGCATTGTATTCTTTGATGATTCAGTATCACCAACCCAATCAACGTAGATTCCAGTCTGCTTTGTGAATGCAGTAAAAATTTCTCGTGCTATGTGTTCATCAGCAGAAACGTACACCGTAACTCGCTTCTCGCTCCCATCGGAATGAGCACACCCGATGAGTAAAGTTGTAGCAAGAAGACTACCCGCTAGTATCGGTGTCATCTGCATCAGATGGTTCCGTTAACTGTTCAAGTTGTCCAAAATAATGTCGCAACAAGTCGTGATACCTTCGTGGCACTTCCTCGTCAACAATAGCTTGCTCTGCATCGCGTTGTTGAGCAAGTACTCGCTCGCGTACCTCAGCAGTTGATTCACCAGTCGTCAGTAACCCTCCTTCAAACAGTTGACGAGCAATAATTGTTCCTTCAAGTGTTTGAACAGGAGATCGTTCTGCAACTGAAGCTGTTTCAGTTTCTAGAGTAGCATTTGAACCACCGTTTCCGTTTCCTTCTCCACCAGTTGTCCCACTCCCCTTCCCTGCCCCACTACACATTCCTGCAGCAGCGTTTTGGCACGCAATTTTTGCAATCTGCGCTTTTGTTTTAAACATTTGCATGGCTTTCAGTTTTTCTAACTCGCTTTCCATTCCTGCTCCACCCTTACCGCCTGCACACTGTTTGCAACCTTCGCCCATCTTCTTACACATTTGCGAGGCTTTCTTTTGTGCCTCAAGCAACTCAAGCAACTTTTTCTTTTGCTCTTCTGTTAAATCTTTCGCGTTTTGAATTGCTTTCATCGCCGCTTCAGGATTGTTTGCAAGATTAGCATTCATCCCTGCAGCAGAAAGTGCTGATGCAAGTGCTCCGTTTGACTGAGAAAGTTTTTGTAATTGCTCTGCAAGTTTTTCGAGTGATTTTGCGAGTTGCTGTCGTTCTTCATCACTTAGATTTTGTGATTCTAATTGATCTTGTAACCGTTCAAATT
>Ga0114996_10007003_pt1 | contig 12888 bp, 11 predicted proteins | sample ArcticOcean_MG_C_4_FD_87039 | JGI IMG/M metagenome (GOLD analysis project Ga0114996, IMG submission 87039) | Marine microbial communities from western Arctic Ocean - ArcticOcean_MG_CB4_134 | ecosystem: Environmental > Aquatic > Marine > Oceanic | place: Arctic Ocean: Canada Basin | collected... | reverse complement strand
TAATAACAGACTCCCCTCGCTTTGCAACTTCTTCAGAAGCTCGCGTTAAGTCATGAACCTCGCGACGCATGGTTAACAAAACATCATTAAGTCGCGATTGAGTCTGTTCAGATGGAAAAACTAAGCGTCTCAAATGCCATTGAAGCATCTCAGATACACGCTTCAATTGTTTGCCTCTTTCAAAAAAAGAAACGGCTACCCATAAAAAAGCTAGCGGCGTAAAAACGCCTGCAAAAATTCCCGCAATTTCATGAGAGAGCAGTCCACCTACATTTTCCCACCCAATTCCAGATTGGAAAAAATTGTAGGATCCCAAAAGCCAAAATAAGCTAATAACAAAAGCTGAGACTGATAAGGCACTATAGCGCGCAAGGACTGAAGATTCCCAATAGTTACTTCCGGTGGAAGGATCTATTTGCTCTATCACCTTATCCTCACTTTTTTTCATAAGTTGAGGAATTACGGATTTGATTCCGTTATTCAAAAAATAACTATAAAGCTTTTTTGGTTTTTGAACCATTTCAAAACCTTTATTTTCAGTTATAACAAACAAGTATTCTTGATGAAAGTCAGACTTTAGATATCTTACTTATCAATATCTAGAGAGTAAATCAATTTAACACACCAAATACTGTTTTGAAGAGAAACTAGCCCAAAAAATCTAAACAAATAAAATTAAATATTTCAAAACATATGTTGACCACCAGTAACCCAGATTTCTGTACCAGTTATATACTTAGCCTCCTCAGAACATAAATAAAAAGCAGCATGGGCCACATCATCGGGACTACCCAAATGGTCTAATGGTATTCTAGGAATAAGAACCTCATATTCTGGCTGGATCATACCTGTTTTGATTTCGCCAGGAGCAATAGCGTTGACACGAACGTTTAAGGAAGCAAATTCGTTAGCCATTTCCCTTGTTAAGCTTGATAAAGCGGCCTTCGATATAGAATATGCAGATCCAGCAAATGGATGAATCCTATGTCCTGCAATTGACGTAATATTTACTACAGATCCTCTTCCTTGATGTAAACAAGATGCAAATCCTCGAGAAAGTTTAAGAGGAGCGAAAAAATTTAACTCAAAAACCTCACGCCAAGCCTCAATATCTCCATTCAAGCAACCTAACCTTTCTTTGTAATTTGTTTTTGGGGACATCCCTGCATTATTAATTAGTGCATTCAAAGTGCCCCCTTCTATTGCATGGTTAACTTGTTCTATAAATTTTTTTAAACTGTCTGGGTTTGATAAATCAGTAGGAAAATGATGACACCAATTTTCATCACGCCCGCATTCCTCAGGTATTTCACCCCTTGAACACGTTATAATACGCCACCCTTTTGACAAAAATAATCGCGAAATTGCGTGCCCAATGCCACGACTCGCACCTGTAACGATAGCCGTTTTTTTTTCATTCATAATAATATTGTTAATTAATGCACTAAAAATATTGGAATTTTAGTATTTTGCAAAACATACTCCGTCACCCCGCCGAGAATCAGCTTTTGAAAGCGATTTTGAGTATAAGCCCCCATCACAATTAAGCTAGCGTCAATGCCTTTTGCGTGCTTTAAGAGTTCCGAACCGACAGACTTACGAGACTGAACCCATTGCTCAGTAACACATTTTATCTCATGCTGTTTTAAATATTTCAGTAATTCTATAGTTGACACTTTTGTTTTTGTCGAATTTCCTGCAACAAACACGTGAACATTTCTTGCATTTTTAATTAGAGGAATTGACATAGAGATAGCTCTAGCTGATTCCACACTTCCATTCCAAGATAAAACAACGTTTTCCAGTATAGCACTTATTGGTAATGCTCTTTCTATAACCAACACTGGTTTCCCGGTCCCAAATAAAGCTGTATTTAATGCAACGGTTTGGGAAAACTCAGAATGCACATCCGGTTTAGGGAAAATTAATAAATCTGACAGCCGACCAATTCGGCTAATAATTTCTTCCTCATGACCAACTTCCTCTGTCCAAACAACTTGCGGATTGTCGTCACTTCCATGTTCTCTCTCATCCAATATTTTTTTAATTATTTTAAACTCGTGATATGCTACATTCCTCCGTTTTGTTAATTCGACATTAGTGACTTCAATCATGCTCTCAATCATAGAAACTGACATCCCCTCCCCTAATAACGGAATTGAATTCCTTGCATCAATACTCATATGGCAAAATATTAATTTCGATGAAAACAAGGAAATTAAATCAACTGTTGTCTCTATGACAGAAGATGAATTAACACCATTAACATGAACAAAAACATTTTTGTAAGTCATTGGTAAATCCTAATAAGCAACATATTTGAAAAAACAAATCAAATTCTTAAAAGTTTTTAGAAAGACTAATGTTTAATATTGTTATTTATACCACAAATTTTAAAATTAATAAATCAAAAAGCAAATTCAATTTTAACAACACTTTTCTTCACTTTCTTTTTCGATAAATTTTATGTACTATTACATATTTATATAGTTCAACTTATGGATATAGCCTTACCATTTTCCATTTTCTGTTTTCTATAATAAAGACCTCACGATTGTGAAGTCTAAATGCATACTCATCCCAAAACTCAATTTTTTTCGGTGATATTCTAAATCCAGACCAAAACCTAGGACGCGGAACAACATTGTCTTGGAATTTCTTTTTAAAGTAAGAAATCCTTAATTCAAATATTTTTCGTTGTTCCATTACCTGTGATTGCTTGGAGGCCCAGGCTCCAAGTTGACTGTCCCGAGGGCGACTTGCAAAATATGTATCAGCTGAAGCGCTATCGAGTGGGTTAACTATCCCTTCTATTCTAATTTGCTTATCCATGGATTTCCAATGAAAACACAAAGAAACTTTTTGATTACTTTCAATTTCTATTCCTTTTTGACTTTTAAGATTTGTAAAAAAGACGATCCCTTTTTTATCAAAAAATTTCATTAATACTATTCTTACAGATGGGGCACCATCAACTGAAGCAGTTGCTAGGGCCATTGCATTCGGATTGTTTGACTCTTTTTTTATAGCCTCTTGATACCAATCATTAAATTTGTTTAAAATCTTATTATTTATGTTAAGTGTCATACTCAAAACTCCAATTTTTAAACAATTACTTAATAACTAGATAGTAGACTTTTTTTTTAAATAAAGTTTTTATGAATTACAAGCGTCTAGCATAACACCTTTACAGTAAATAACTTTTCTATATATACACAAAACAAACATCTTGAATTATTAAAATATACATTATTTAGAAAAAGGAACTTAAAATTATGTATGAATTTAAAAAGGTTTGTAAGGTAACAATTCTTAGCTTATCGGTCATATACCTTTCAAGTTGTCAAAACACTATAGAGAAAAATCCAAAACAAATATTAGGGAATATTTTTGGAGCTGGGATTGGGGGGTTATTAGGTTCCCAAATTGGTGGAGGCAAAGGCCAACTAGCTGCTGTTGCAGCCGGGGCCTTAGCCGGAGCATATTTCGGTGGGGGAATTGGGGAATCTCTTGATCGGGCCGATAAACTTTTTATGGATCAAAATGCTGAACAAGGTTTAGAATATGCAAAAACAGGAGTGACTACACAATGGTCAAACCCAGATTCTGGCAACTCAGGAACTTTTAAGCCTACTAAAACCTATCATGCTAAATCTGGTAAAAATTGTCGTGAATTTGAAAGCACTGTTTTTATTGAAGGCAAAAGGGAGGTAGCAACAGGTCAAGCCTGCCGTGAAGCGGATGGGACATGGAAAATTATGAATTGAGCTTATAATTTAAATACTTTGGTATAAAGTTTTTAAATTATATTATTAATCAATAAGGACATCTTTAATAATAATTTTTTTGTCAATCTTACTATTAACACTCAATTTATCTAATTTAGAAACTAGACGGCTTCGCCATAATTCCAATGAGTTAGACGTACCATGCCCAAATAATTGAAAGGTTTCGATATTTATACCAATAGATTGGCATAAATCGTTTAAAGTGGCCGATGAAAGGTCCCTAGAGAGAACCCAACTTTCTGCATCAGATTCTTTTATAAAATTACCATTACTAAGCGCCCTTAACGCCACTGTAACTAATCTTGTATCATTCTTTAAAGCTTTATTAATCACACGTAAAGAAATTGCACTTCCAGACTGACTAGCTGAAAATAATAAACCAAGTAATTGTAAAGATATAATTAACACAGGTGTAGAATCTAAATCAATACTATCGAACTTGCCTGTTCCTATTGACCAATCTTCTAAACACCCAGAAATTAACGCGCCAAATAACACTGCTATCCACAGCAAATAGCCAAATAACAAAACAACCGGAAGGCATAAAAGAATTCCAGAAATACTTTGAGAAATACATAGAAACTCAATAATAAAGAAAAAAAAGTAAACAAATATGTAGATAATGATGGCTGCCCCCCCCCCGCCAGTTATGGCATAGCAAAATTTTATTCTACGATTTGGAATAATTAAGTACATAAGTGAAATAATAAGAATAATGGAAAATACTGAGCCTAACTGATTTAAAATACTTAAAGATTTATTAGTAAATTCAAAAATAGGAACATTTATTAAATCGATAAATAAATTTGACATACTGATACTTATAAATATAAAAACTGGGCCTAAAGTAAAAATTGCCCAAAATATTAATAACCGTGAGATAAAACGACGAGGATACTCACTTCTAAAAATTAAGTTAAAATCACTTTCAATACTTCTAAATAAAAACATCAAGAATATAGTTAACAAAATAGCTGCAGAAAAAGAACTTAAAATAATATTATCTATAAATTGATTATAGTAACCAGTTAAAATTATAATTGAAGATTTGCTCAAGTGCCGTAAAAGCATTTCAGAAAAATAAAATTCTTTGTTCCCAAAAACAGTGAATGATTGAATACAAGTAAATAGAAAAACACAAAATGGAATAATTAATAGTAACGAAAGAAAGCTATAGTTTGCAGCCATTCGCCATGGACTAACTTCGACCAATCGATTCCATAAAATTATTAAAAATACTTTAGCTTTGCTAAATAGATTACTTAAAACGATAAACGGAGTAGTAACATCAAACTTTGGTTTTGACACGCGACAAACTCCTTAAAAAAAAGACCTAACTAGTTCTCTTAATATAGATTTTGGGCAGTCTCAACAAAATAGTTACTCTCGATGAAAAAGGTAAGGCTCTCGAACAACTGTTTGTTACAATTGGCAACATATCGTGATAATTCGTTTTTTGCCATTTCTGTTCATTTGTGTACCATCTTGACCAGATACATAAGTCAATAGCATAACTTGCGCGGGGTAAAAATGACGGCAAAGGGATCCTTAATGAAAGGTAAGAAGGGACTCATCATGGGGGTCGCTAATGAACGGTCAATTGCATGGGGAATAGCAAAGGGAATTCATAATCAAGGAGGCGAACTTGCGTTTACCTACCAAGGAGAGGCACTCAAAAAAAGAATCCTTCCACTAGCAGATACTGTTGATTCAAACCTTGTAATGCCATGTGATGTCAGTGACTATGATAGTATAAACGATGCATTTAATCAGATTGAAAATAAATGGGGAAGATTAGATTTCTTAGTTCATGCAATAGCATATTCAGATAAAGAAGAGTTAAAAGGTGGGTATATTGACACTTCACCAGAAAACTTTACAAAAACAATGAATATTTCTTGTTATTCCTTTACTTCAGTTTGTCAAAGGGCTCGAAAATTGATGTTAGAAGGAGGAAGCCTGCTAACCTTAACATATTTTGGGGCAGAACGTGTAATGCCGCACTACAATGTAATGGGCGTTGCTAAAGCAGCCTTAGAAACTAGTGTTAAATATTTGGCCGAGGATTTAGGCAAAGAAAACATCAGAGTGAACTCACTCTCGGCAGGACCTATGAAAACACTTGCTGCTTCCGGTATAGGGGACTTTAGGTATATTCTTAAATGGAACGAATATAATTCACCTCTCAGACGAAATGTTAATATGGATGACATTAGTGGAGCTGCTGTTTATTTGTTATCTAACCTCTCTAGTGGCGTCACAGGTGAAACACACCATGTAGACTGCGGATATAATATTGTGGGGATGAAAGCAGTTGATGCACCTGATATTTCGGTTATTTAAAAACTCTTGCGATGTCTCAAAATAGTTTTGGTCATATTTTCCGCTATACAACATTTGGGGAAAGTCATGGTCCTTCAATTGGTTGTGTTGTTGATGGAACCCCGCCTGGAATAAATTTAAATGAAACAGATTTACAGTTTTATTTAGACAAACGCCGTCCTGGGTCCTCTAAGTATACGACCCAACGCCAAGAACCTGATAAAGTAAAAATTTTATCAGGAGTTTTTGAAGGAAAGACAACTGGCACTTCAATAGGATTAATAATTGAAAATATGGATCAACGATCAAAAGACTATTCAGATATAAAAGATAAATTTCGACCAGGACATTCTGATTATACATATTACAAGAAGTATGGAATAAGAGATTATCGAGGAGGGGGAAGGTCATCTGCCAGAGAAACTGCGATGCGAGTTGCTGCTGGAGGAATTGCAAGGAAAATTTTAGGAAAACAGATAATCATTAAAGCAGCTTTGATCCAAATGGGCACTATGATTATTGATAGACGAAATTGGAATTGGGGTGAAATTGAAAATAATCCATTTTTTTGCCCTGATTTAAAAATGGTTAATAAATTAGAGAAGTACCTTGATAATATTCGTAAGGATGGATCATCCGTAGGAGCATTAATAGAAGTTTCTGTATCAGGGGTGCCTCCTGGACTGGGAGCTCCTATCTACTCAAAACTAGATCAAGATATAGCTTCTGCTATTATGAGCATTAATGCTGTTAAAGGTGTCGAGATTGGAGCTGGAATGGGAGTTGCTGCTCTTAAAGGAGAGGAAAATACTGATGAAATGAGAGTTAAAAATAACAAGACATTATTTTCATCGAATAATGCTGGGGGTATATTAGGAGGAATATCTTCTGGCCAAGATATTGTATGTCGATTTGCTGTAAAACCAACTAGTTCTATTTTAAAGGAGCAGAGCACAATAGATATAAAAGGAAATAATATAAAAATTTCAACAAAAGGGCGCCATGACCCTTGCGTTGGTATTCGAGCTGTTCCTATCGGGGAAGCAATGATAGCGTGTGTTTTAGCAGATCATTTACTGCTCCAAAGAGCTCAATGCTCTTAATTTTATAAAATCAAAAGATAAAATTAAATTAATTTTTGAAAATTAGGTAAAAATTCATTATACTCTAAAGAGCTAATTCGCACATACTCTATATTTTAGAAAACAATACTTTTTACTTGAAAAAATTATAAGTAACAATTCGACAAAATCCAATAGAACGTTTTTATAAATCATAGTAATTTTATTTTTTTCTTAGTTAGTAAATCATTAGGGAACATTTTCAACCTCGATGATAAAAGTTCTTCAGCTTCAATAAAACTTCCACTTTTAATAGCGGTATCAATCAAAATTTGAGAAAAGAGATCTCTTTGTGCATTTGACCCTCCAATACAAAAAATCTTATCTTTTAATTCAATCATCTTTGAAAATGCTGCTGAATGATTGCCCTTTTGATAGTCCACAATCGAGCGACATAAATGAGTTCCAATATCCATCCGAATTTCACCACCCTTAATTGCAAAAGTATCAATCAACTCTTCAGCAGAAACCCAATCGCTAACGGCGGTCAGAGCTATGACAAAATGAGCATCAGAAAACGTTCGAATATGTTCTTTCAATCGAGGCCGTATTTTATCTGCTAGCGGAATCCAGCGCTCCCCCACATCAATACCACAAATTTCCAGTCTTTTAAGAATTGAAGCATCATTACAAAAATCTAGATACTCATCGGATTCTGAGTCCCAGATTTCTTCATCATATAACCTTAATACTTCCTCAAATTCAGATCTATCAAGATGTAATAATGCTCGATGCCACCACAAATGATAACGGAAATTATTTGCATTAGTCCAATAAGGTTCAACTTTTTTAATCCAATCAAGTCCCTCCTCATAAAGATCTTGCATTTCCATTACGTGTAAAACTGAATGAATGGCCCAAGGGTCAAATGGATTTATATCTACGGCTCTCCTGCCCTGTTCTTCCGCAAATGCAAAATTTAAGTTTTCTTCGTGAGCAAAAGCTCGCATTCCAAGAACAAAGCCAAACCCAGGAAATGAATCGTCCCAAAATGGCATAACGGCTTCAATTGATTTACACATTGCATCTGAATCTCCAACATAAAAGTGTGCATGATGAGATAAACGTAGCGCCAATATGTCATTAGGAGCCTCTAATAGAATTTCCTCCCAAACTTTTAAGGCACCCAGATCATCATCATTGCTCCATTTCCACAAAGCTTGAAGATGCTGCTTTTCACGATCATTTCCCGATTTGCCGATTTCCATTGCTGTCTTACATAATAATTGTGCCTTTGGTATCAGCTCCTGATTCCCCATTAAAATATAAAAATAGCCTTTTAAACATTGTGCCATAATCATATTTGGATCTAATGACAGTAAATACTTAAGTTTAGGACCAGTCTCCTGAGACAAAGCTAAATAAGCATTAATCGTGTCATTATATGCAGAAATAGAATCCTGATTTTCCCCAGTAATCATTAAATTGTGTTGATCAGACAGCATCAATACTTCCCTCCAAAAGCCCTATTTTCCAAAATTTATATTATTCGATCACTATTAAGCTATAAACATCAATTGAACATTGTTTTTCTTGTATAAGGATTACCAAAAATAAAGGCAAACAATATAATCTATTAAAAAACTAACATAAAACTTTAATAAGAAAGTAGAGAGGATTTTGACCTCTCTATTGAGGCTTTTGAGGTAAAGTACATAATTTGAGTTTAGATAGAATCAATTTTCTTATTTGATTTTTGGTGTTTCCCCAAAGCTGATAATACTGTCAGGACAATATCTTTTGCTGTTAAACCTGCTGCTTCTACCTGTAAATGAGGTTTATCTTGTTCAAAAAATGTATCTGGCATAGTCATTATCCGAAACTTAAGATCAGAATCTAACAAACCGTCGTTTACCAAGAACTGGCCTACTTGTGCTGCAAAGCCACCAGAAGACCCCTCTTCAATACTGACAATAACATCGTGGTTATTTGCCAGATCTCGAATTAAAGTATGGTCTAAAGGTTTAGCAAATCTTGCATCTGCTACAGTTGCTGACAAACCATAGGAAGCAAGTTCTTCCCTTGCTTTAATGCATTCCTCTAATCGAGTGCCAATGCTTAAAATCGCTACTGTAGATCCCTTAAACACTACTCGCCCCTTTCCAATCTTTAATACTACTCCATTCTCAGGAAGATCAATCCCAACTCCTTCTCCACGAGGATATCTTACCGCACAGGGACCATCATTATAAGCGGCAGCGGTTGCAACCATATCAATCAATTCTTTTTCATCACTTGGAGCCATTACAACTATATCTGGGAGCGTACACAAATAGGCCAAATCAAAGGCTCCACAATGTGTCGACCCATCAGCACCAACATAGCCAGCTCTATCTAACATAAATCTAACAGGCAATTTCTGGATTACTACATCATGCACTACTTGATCATAAGCTCGCTGCAAAAATGTAGAATAAATAGCAACAAATGGCTTATACCCTTCTGTCGCCATACCCGCTGCAAAAGTAACCGCATGCTGTTCAGCTATGCCAACATCAAAACTTCTTTCTGGAAACACCTCAGAAAATTTATCAACTCCAGTTCCTCCAGGCATAGCAGCCGTAATGGAGACAATTTTATCGTCACTCATGGCTTCTTTAATAAGGCTTTGTGCAAAGACATTTGTATAGCTTGGTGCGTTAGGGATTGATTTTTCTTGTTTACCTGTAATTACATCAAATTTACTTACACCATGATATTTATCTGTTGAATTTTCAGCATGAATATATCCATGGCCTTTCTCAGTAACTAAATGAATAAGCACAGGCCCAGGTTCCCTATCTTCCCTTAAGTTTTTTAAAACAGGAAGTAAATGTTGTAAATTATGACCATCCATTGGTCCAACATAGTAAAACCCTAGCTCTTCAAACAAAGTTCCACCAGTTACCATTCCTCTCGCATATTCATCAAATTTACCCGCAACGGCCTCGATTCTTCGTGGAAGTTTCTTCATCACATTTTTTGCAAAATGTCTCATTGACCGAAACGGTTTTGAAGCAATAAGTCTGGAAAGATAATTATTTAGTGCTCCTACTGGGGGTGCAATTGACATATCATTATCATTTAAAATAACGATTAGTCGAGCATCCATAGAACCAGCATTGTTCATAGCTTCATAGGCCATTCCAGCCGTCATTGCTCCATCTCCAATGACAGAAATTATATTTCGAGGAACCTTAGAGAGCTTAGCAGCAACTGCCATTCCCAAACCAGCTGAAATTGAAGTTGATGAGTGTGCAGCACCAAATGGATCATATTCACTCTCTGTGCGTTTAGTGAATCCAGAAATACCACCACCTTGCCTTAGGGTGTTCATTAACTTTCGCCGCCCAGTTAATATCTTATGAGGATAACACTGATGTCCGACATCCCATATTAAACGATCGTTTGGGGTATCAAAAATATGGTGTATCGCTACTGTTAGTTCAACCACTCCCAAACTTGCACCCAAATGTCCTCCCGTTAGTGAAACCGTCCGTATAGTTTCATGCCTTAACTCATCAGACAATTGAACTAATTGATCAAAAGAAAAGTGGCGAATATCCGATGGTAGGTTTATAGAATCAAGAAGGGGTGTAGGCTCGTCAAATGTCACAAGAATTTCCTTATTTAAAGACTATATTCGGTAGGTTCAGATAAACGATAATGTTATAAATTTTACTAAAACTCACGATTAACAATAAAACATGCAAACTTTTTTAAATAATCTCCTTTTTTTCCAAATAACTCAAGGCTTTCAATAGCTTCATCACAAAGAATTTTAACCTTTTTACGTGCCTTCTTAACTCCTAACAAAGAAACATAGGTAACTTTACCAGAAATGTTATCTTTTCCAATCTTTTTTCCAACCTTTTCTTGCAAACCCTCAACATCTAAAAGATCGTCAGTGATTTGAAAAGCTAATCCAATATTTTTGGAATAAAGCTGCAGAGATTCTTGAGATTTTGGAGCCCATTCACCTAGAATTCCTCCAATTGCGCACGATGCCGAGATTAGGGCACCAGTTTTCATTTGTTGGAGCCTCTTAGTATCACTCAAATTTAAAGCATAATCAGCAGCCATGAGGTCAAACATCTGTCCGCCAACCATTCCCCTCTCTCCCGCAGCCTTAGCAAGCTCAAAACATAAGGCTGACCTAATCTTAGCATCATTATGAGTTTTAGGATCTGATAAAATTTCAAATGCTTTTGTTAGAAGAGCATCCCCAGCTAGAATTGCAGTTGCATAATCAAACTGAATATGACAAGTAGGTTTTCCACGGCGAATATCATCGTTATCCATTGCCGGGAGATCATCGTGAACTAACGAATAACAGTGAACCATTTCAACAGCTGCTGCTGCTCGTAAACTTGCCACTTTATCAACATTAAAGAGATCTGCGGTTGAAGTAACAAGAAATGGTCGAACTCGTTTTCCACCGCCTAAAACAGAGTATCGCATGGCCTCAATTAAACGTCCTTCAACACTATCCACCTCCTTTAAAAAGCTTTTTAAAACTCCTTCAACCGCATGAGCATTATCTATTAAGATTTGATTTAGGTTTAACATTTAAATTACTTATCAACAGCAATCAGGTTAATCTTTGCAAAATTAACTATTTCTCGAAATGTTTGATTAATACCTAAGGTTAGGCCTTTTAATTTAGCTTTAATCTTAACCACTTTATGAGAATCAATTAGAATGCCTATAAAAAATCCACAAAAAAACACCTTCAAAGCACTAGGTTTATCTATAATAAACTTTGGGTTTTTCCAAAATAATATAGCGTTTATAAAGTATTTTTTATTCATTTGCACTTTCACCTCAACCTATTATATTTTTACTTTACTTGTAAGAACTAATTAAGACCAAGTAGACTAGTTTACTGGCTATGCATCAAAGCTCGAATGTGAGACTGAGTGCTTTTTCTCAAAGCATCAAGATTGTAACCACCTTCGAGCAAAGAAACGACCCTGCATTCAGCAGACCCTATAGTTTCCTCAATTATACTTTTTGTCACCCAGGCGTAATCATCCTCTTTTAGCTCTAACTGCGCAAGTGGGTCATCTATATGCGCATCAAATCCGGCTGAAATTATTACAAACTCAGGTTTGAAGGCCTTCAAACCTGGTAACATTATATTTATATATGATTCTCTAAAAGCTTTTGATCCGCTCCCTGGAGGTAAAGGCACATTAATAACATTATTAGCACACCCAACTTCACGTGCAGAACCTGTGCCAGGATAAGCTGGAAACTGATGACTCGATCCATAAAACATATCTGGATCAATTTCTAAAATGTGCTGAGTCCCATTACCGTGATGTACGTCAAAGTCAATCACAGCAATCTTCTTAATATTATGAGAGGTCCTAGCATGCATCGCGGCTAGAGCCGCTGCATTAAAAAAACAAAAGCCCATAGCGTGCGACGCTTCAGCATGATGCCCGGGAGGTCTAATCGCACAAAAAGCATTTTTTGCCTTTCTCAACACTACAGCATCCACAGCATCGACGGCTGCCCCAGCAGCACGTCGCATTGCTTCACCAGAACCGGCAGACAAACAGGAATCTGGATCTAGATTAATTAACCCATGCACTGGAACATTATCAAAAATACTCTCAATATAAGCACTATTATGAATTAACTGTAATTTTTTTTCATCAATAGGGTTGGCT
>Ga0114996_10006997_pt1 | contig 12891 bp, 10 predicted proteins | sample ArcticOcean_MG_C_4_FD_87039 | JGI IMG/M metagenome (GOLD analysis project Ga0114996, IMG submission 87039) | Marine microbial communities from western Arctic Ocean - ArcticOcean_MG_CB4_134 | ecosystem: Environmental > Aquatic > Marine > Oceanic | place: Arctic Ocean: Canada Basin | collected... | reverse complement strand
GGTATCGCGGGCTCGCCGCCGATGGCAACCGGATTCGAATCCTGGAAAATAGCCAAGGGCCTTTATATCGTTCCGCTGATTTTCGCCTACACACCGATGATCGGCGGCAGCCTGTACGAGGTCGTACAGATCGGTTTCTTCAGCCTGTTCGGAATCTACGCGGTCAATATGCTCATCCAGCGCTATGCAGAGGGGCCGATCCCCCTCTGGCTGTATCCGATTCTGGTCGCCGGCGGTGCGGCATCGTTCTGGCCCCTCGATCTGATCGTCAATATTCCCGGTGCGGTCGTGGTCACGCTCGTCGTATTACTGACGTCGCGTATTGGAAAGCGACAGTCCTGAGTTTCAGTTCGCGATAAAGCTGCTGATGAGCTCTGCTGTCCGCTCCGGCGATTCGACGATCAGGCTGTTGCCGCAATTCGGCAGGACTTCCAGCCGGGAATTCGGAAAGCGATCGGAATAGGTGTCTGCGTGGGCGCGCGGCACCAGGCTGTCATGTTCCCCCCACAATATTGCCGCCGGCCCGGTATAGCGGTCGAGTCGTATGTGAAGCTTCGGATTATAAAGATACGGCGGCCTGAATCCGATCAGGCTGGCAAAGCGAAATGCTTTGTACTTGAGCATTTCCCGGTCGATCTCGTCTTTCGCGTCGGGGATCATCGACAGGCCAATTTCGGTTCTGGGGCCGGCGAACAGGAGATTCCGCAAGCCGTCATAGCGAACGCCGTCATCGGGTTGAGCATACCAGAAAATATCCGCGATCGGGTGTCCGGACACGAACAGGCCGGTTGGGCCGATCAGGGCGAGTTTTTCGATACGTTCGGGGTGACGGACCGCAATCTCTGCGGCGATCCAGCCGCCGATATTACTGCCCGCCAGGACGCATGTGTCGAGGTCGAGCGCATCCATCACGCGCAGGTAATGGAAGACGACGTCGTCTATTGTCGTGATGGTTTCATCTTCACCGGTTTCCGCACAGCCCGGGTGCGCCGGGGCAATTACTCGGCACGATTCCGCAAGGTGACGATGAAACGCCATTGGTTCAGCCTCGATACCGTGAAGGTCGAGGATGCCATGAAGGTAGAGCACCGGCGGTCCGTCGCCGAGTTCTTCGACCCAGACACTGTTTCCGGCAACCGAAATAGATTTCGTTGTCATTTGGCAGGCTCCATCTCGATCGTGTCAGCCATCGCAGGGAAGTCGCGGGCAAATATGTCGGCTGATTCTGCTCTTAGCGCGGGGGCTACCTGTTCGGCGAACAGCCGCATGCTCTTGCGTGCCAGTTCGTCCTTCATGTTGCCAAAATGGAATTGGATAAGAAGATTGCCGGTCTGCGCGCGCTCAACAACGGCTAGCAGCTTATCGCGGACGGTTTCCGGACTGCCGACGATGATGGAAGCGCGCTGGTCGAGTTCCTCCCAGTCTTGCGTGTCTCCAAGCTGGCTGGCGCCGAATTGCCATTGTTCCAAGAATCCGCGCCAGCTATCAGGGCTGGCAGACGGGACTCCCGGTCCATAAGTCAGCGTACGTCCCTTGGTCCGGAGATGGCCCTTTAGACAGTTTCGCAGGAAATACCAGATACCTTCCTGGCTTTCGATCTTTGCCTGTTCGTCGGTTTCGGATACGTAGACCGACAGAAGGATGCCGAAATCGAACGGTGAATAGGTACGGTCGTATTTTGCCATGGTTGCTGCAAACGCCTGTGCGGCTTTCCGCGTCTGATCGCCATGGCTACGCGACGACAGAAAATAGGAGTAGCCGCGTTTGGCGGCATTTTCCATTGTCTCTCGGGACCGCGCGCCTGGCACCCAAACCGGGGGGTGCGGAGTTTGTTCCGGCCGTGGCCACGCATTGACGTAGCGCAGCGGATATTCGGGGCCTTCATGCTCGAATGGACCATCCTCGGTCCAGGTTCGGACGATCAGGTCTATGGCTTCCCAGAACTGGCGGCGCGCCTGAGGTGACGGTACATCGTAATTGAAGGCCTCTGGGCCACCGCCAACGGCAAACCCGGCGATGAGGCGCCCGCCGGACATACAATCGATCATGGCGTATTCTTCCGCCACGCGCAGCGGATTCATTTGCAGCGGCAGGATATTTCCGAGCACGACGATTTTGCCATTTTTCGTGCGCTGGCTGAGAGCCGCTGCTATCATATTAGGCGACGGCATCAGGCCGTATATGTTCTGGTGGTGCTCGTTGAGTACCATTCCGTCGAAGCCTAGCTCATCGGCATAGACGAGCTGGTCTATATACTCCTGATACAAGCCCTTCGCCTGCTCACGGTCCCACAACGAGTTGGGCACTGTGACCCAACCGGACTCATACTTTTCGTCGAAATCCTCTGGCAGGTAGGGGTATGACATGAAGTGCCAACAGAACAGTTTCACCGGATGCATTGGTTCGCCCCTATTTTCGTTTGGTTACTATCTATTATAGAATGAAAAACCTGCAGGGAGGAAACCCATGATCGAAACAAAAGGCGTCGTTCATTTTACGATCTCCGTCAGCGACCCGGAGAAAAGCGAAATATTCTACCGCGATGTGCTGGGGCTGGAGACGGTCCAGAGAGTACCGCCGATCGGCATGATATTCATGCGGTCGGGTGACGATTTCGTCATCCTGACCAAAAGTAAGACGCCGGTCGATCCGAATCCGGGTACGGAGTTTCTCGTCCACCATGCGTTCCGCGTCGACGTCGAGAAATACGATTCCGCCAAGCAGCATTTGGCCGATCAAGGTGTGGAGATCATTTTTGAAGAAGAGCGCCATGAAGGCATATTTCACGGCAAACAGTGCTATTTCCATGATCCTGACAGGAATGTGCTGGAAATCATCGGGTTGGAGAAAATAGGTGAGGGTTTCGGATCCGCCGCGTTGAAGGACGGGTTTTCGCCGTTTTCCAACGATCCAGGACAGTAGTGGCGGGCGCAGAGGCGCCTACAGAAAGGCCTCTTTCAGCAGATGGCCGATCCCCCAGGCGATTCCGGCCGCGACGAGGCCAATGACGAGGGTTTCGGTGCCGGAACGCCGCCACGACTGGGTAGACCACTGGCTTTTGATCGACCCGATCCCGAAAAACACGGCGGCGGTCAAAACAATGGCGGTTTCGAATGCATCGGCCATCCCGAAGAAAAATGGCAGCAGCGGCGCTAGCCCGCACAGAATGAACGCTGCGAAGGTGCGGATTGCCGACTGAAGCGGGTCGCGGTAGGTGGTCGGCATGCCGTATTCTTCGACCATCATCGTATCGACCCAACGGACCTTGTCGGCGGTGATCACATCGACGACGCGTTCAAGGTCGTCGCCTTCAAACCCCTTGGCGCGAAAGATTTCGCGGACTTCCATCCGTTCGCCTTCCGGGATTTTGTCGACCTGTTCTTCTTCGTAGGCCCGGTGACGGCGATAATCGTCGAGTTCCGCCTTGGTGCCGCTGTAATTGCTCGCGGCCATGGAAAACCCGTCGGCGATGATATTGGCGGCGCCGAGGATCAGGATCACGCGGGTCGATAATTCCGCGCCGACAACGCCGGCGACAATCGCGAACGTTGTGATCGCGCCATCAATGCCGCCATAGACCCAGTCGCTGAGATAGGACGATTTGGGTCCTTCCTCGATGCGTTCGCGGATGTGAACAGGATGATGGGAATGTTCCATGGAAATTATGTATTACCGCAGCGCCTTTTTGTCGATCTTTCCGACAGTTGTTTTGGGAATCGTTTCGGCAATAACAATCGATTTCGGCACTTTGTATTTCGCGAGATTGACAGCGCAGAAATCGAGCAATTCGTCTTCCGTGCTGGCCTTGCCCGGTTTGAGCGTCACCCAGGCCTTTATCGTCTCGCCGTAATAATCATCCGGCACGCCGATGGCCGCGGCTTCCGAGACTGCGGGGTGGGTGTAGAGCACCTCGTCGATTTCACGGGGAAACACGTTATAGCCGCCAACAATCGCCATATCCTTCTTGCGATCGCGAATGAACAGATAGCCGTCGGCATCGAATTCCCCGATATCGCCGGTATACAGCCAGCCGTCGCGCAGCGTTTTTGCGGTCTCTTCCGGCAGGTTCCGGTAGCCCGCCATGATTTGCGGTCCGCGCGCGCGAATTTCTCCGACCTTGCCGGCAGGGAGAACGGATTCGCCTGTCTCCAGATCCACGGTCTGGACGTCGGTCTGCATCAGTGGCACGCCAACCGATCCGGGTTTCTTGACGCCAATGGCGGGATTGTAGGTAAGAACCGGCCCCGCTTCGGTCTGGCCGTAGCCTTCGAGGATGAAGCAGCCAGTTGCGTCTTCCCAGCGCCGCAGTGTTTCTTCTGGCAGCGGCGCCGACCCGGAATAACACCAGGTCAGTGATCTCAAGTCAGCTACCTTGAAATCGTCGAAATTGAGCAACCCAGAATAGACGGTCGGTCCGGCCGGCAGGACCGTGACTTTCTCGGCAGCCATCACGTCACAGAGCTCAGCGGGATGATAGCGCGGCAGAATGACAAGGCGTCCCCGGCAATAGGCGGCGAGATGCAGACACATGGAAACCGCGAACACGTGGAATAACGGCATAACGCAGACGATGATCTCCCGGTCCGGTGCCGTTGGCAGGATCGCTTCGCGCTGGGAGATGTTTACAGACATCTGGCGGTGGGTAACGTTGACCCCCTTGGGATAGCCGGTGGTGCCGCCGGTATATTGTAACGTCGCCAGGTCGTCCGGCGCAGGGACGGGCGTTGGCAGGGGCGCATCCCTACCATCGTCCGCGTCGATGAAGTCGGTGCCGCCGCCTTCAATCAGGATGCCGGCGTCATCGAGCCCTGAAACCAGCTTGGTGGCGGCTGAATCGTGGATCGTCGCGACCGGAGCGGAGTCATTGAGGATGTAGCCGGCTTCCCGCGCGGTATAGAGCGGATTTATGGGCACCGCCTGCGCGCCGGCGGCATGGACGGCGAACATCGCGATCGACATGTCGATGGAATTCCCCATGACCAGCGCAACCCGTTCGCCCCGCGCGCCAAGGTCCTGAAGGCGCCGGGCAAGCCTGCCGACGCTTCGGACATAATTGCCATAGGTTAGTTCGGTCTTGCCAAAATTTAATGCGATTGCATCCGGACGACGAGACGCTGCGTCCGCCAGCATATGGACGACGGAATCGTACACCGTGGGCAGATCGTCCGCGCCGGTCACCCGACTAGAATCCGCCAATCATGATCGCGGCACGGCCGGTAACCAGACCTTTTTCGACTCGTTCATGCAGGGCTTCCGCCCCTGCGAAATCGGTGGTTTCAGCTACCAACGGCCAGACATCACCGCGACCGCAAAGCTCCAGCGATTCGATCACTTCCTGACGGGTGGCATAGCGGCTGCCCATCAGCACTAACTCCTTTTCCAGCATGGCATGAGCGTGCGCCCCGAAAACACCTCCCGAGCCGCCAAGGGTCACCATCCGGCCGCCGCGGCCAAGCGCCTGGACACCGGTTTCCAGCGTTTCCTTCGACGACACGAAGTCGATTGCGACATCGATTCCACCGCCCGATATATCCTTGAGCGCCTCCACGGCATCGCCGTCGCGGGGATTAAGGCAAATATCAGCACCCGCCTTGCGACACGCATCGAACTTGTCGGCGGCGATGTCGACGGCAATGACCTTCGCATGCGCCCATTTTGCCAGCATCAGCATGTGAATGCCGAGTCCGCCGCCGGCGCCGAACACGGCGACCGTCTCGCCGGCCTTGATCCCTGCATGGCGGATCACCTTCACCGGGGTCGCGATGGCGTCGGTGATGACGCCGATCTCCGCCGGATGGGCCTGCCAGTCCAGAGTCTCCGGCAGCTTGACGAAATTTTTCGCCGGCAGCTTCATCAGTTCGGCATAGCCGCCGTCACAGGCCCTGCCGATATACCCGCTGAAATTCTCGCACAGGGGTTCGCGGTCGATCTGGCACCATTTGCAGTGGCCGCAGGTCAGATAGAAGTATGCGGTGACTGGGTCGCCGACGGCGATCTCGGTGACGCCCGTGCCGACCGCCTCGACAATGCCAGTGATTTCATGGCCGATAATACGCGGGTAATCGACCTTGGCCCGGCCGGCTTTCACATGCTGGATCGTCAGCCCGGCGCCGCAGGCGATGACCTTGGCGACGGCTTCGCCGGGCCCCGGCGTCGGGTCCGGGACGTTTTCGAGCGAAAAAGGTTCGCCCGGCCCGTTGAGAACGAGTGCTTTCATGACGTATACGCCATGCCGCCGTCGACCAGCAGGGACTGGCCGGTCATAAATCCGCTGGCGGGAGAGGCGAGGAACAGCGCCATCCCGACGAGATCGCCGGGCTGTTCAATGCGTTTGATCTTCTGCATAGCCATCACCGCGGTCAGGCTGTGCTCGGTGCGCCCGACGTATTCGATTTCGGAATCGGTCATGCCCGGCAGGATCGCGTTGCAGGTAATGCCGCGCTCGCCCAGCTCCGAGGCCATGCAGCGGGTCATGCCGACCACGGCTGCCTTGGAGGTCACGTAATGCATAAGCAGCGGCAGGCCGACCGGGACGGTCGAGGATGAGATATTGATGATGCGGCCGTAACCACCAGCCTCCATGTGCGGCACGACAAGCTTGGAGCAAATCCAGGTCCCGATAACGTTGACGTCGAGTACCTTGGTCCAGTCGTCGCGGCTGATTTCCTCGAACCGTGACCGTTTGATGGTGGAAAAGATGGCGGCGTTGTTGAGCAGCACGTCAATTTGGCCGTATTCCTCCATCGCGCGAGCGATCATCTCGGCGACCGACTCTTCGTCAGTGACATCGGTCTGGACAGAAAGGGCCTGACCGCCTTCCGCTTTGATCTCCTCGGCGACCTTTGTGGCATTCTGGCCGTTGATCTCGGCAATTACCGGGATCGCACCGTGCGCCGCGAAATGCTTCGCGTATGCCCGCCCGATGCCATGTCCCGCGCCGGTCACGATGACGACGCGTCCTTCGACGCTGTTGGAGGTATCGACCGTATCGGTCATGCTGCGTCCCTTACTTCGATTATCGCTGCCATTGAGCTGTCGCCCGCGGCGCAGCCGTTAAACAGCCCGTACCCGCCGCCTCGGATGACCAGTTCCTCTATCAGTTCGCATATGGCGCGGAGGCCGGTCGGTCCCTGGGGATGCCCCCAGATCAGCGAACAGCCGTAATTGTTCATCTTCGTGATGTCGAAGCCGGTTTCGCGGCAGAACACGATATCGTTAACCGCAAACGGGTTGTGGGTTTTGACGGCAGTGATATCGTCGAGCGAAATGCCGGCATTGTCGAGCGCCCGCTGCGATGCGGGGACCGGCGCGTGCGGCATGAAGGCCTTGTCGGTCCGCGCCTGACCGAACCCGGCGATCCGGATTTCGATCTTCGGATCGCTGGACATCGCGGCTGCTTTTTCCTTTGTGGTGACGATCATCGACGTATTGCCGTCCGCGGGGTGCGTCTGGCTGCCGAACGTCACCGTACCGTCCGCGACAACGGGTTTGAGCTTGTTCAACCCTTCGCGGGTTGTCTCGAAAACGCCCTCGTCGCCAGTCATCGTGGCCACGGTTTTCCGGAATTTCTGGTCGGGCACCTCAAAGGGCAGCCGCATATAGCGTTTCTGAAACGCGTGATCGTCGGCCGTGGCATCGCAATACTGTTCGTAGCGCTGGGCAACGACATCGTGCTGCTCATCCATTGTGATCTGCCATTTTCGGGCGACGTTTTCCGCGGTGCCGACCATGGCAACCTGAGCGTAGGGATCGTGTCCGAAATTTTCCAGAACCCAGTTTTCGCTGGTGCCGGTGCCGCCGGGCGCGGACGGATTTGGATAATAGATATTGGGGCCGTTCGACGTCCGGTCGGTGGTGACGACGAGCACCGAATCTGCCGTGTCGCCGATTTCCTGGCTCGCACTCTGCAGGCAGCGTGTTGATGTTGCACAGGCCTGGGCCACCGTCGGTCCGGTCACCTTGTCGGCGCCCATCATCGCGGTCAGCCAGGGAGTGCCATAGAACGATTTGTGCTGCGGCACGGTCAGTCCGAGCACTGCCATATCGAAATCGGCGGGGGCGATCTCCCGCCGGTCGAGCTCGTTCTTTGCGACATGAGCGGCGAGTTCGATGCTGTTGAAGTGGCTGAGTGTGCCCTGCCATTTTGCAAAAGGCGTGGACCAGTATCCCCCATACGGGATGTAGGCGTCGGTCATCGGTAGAACCTCTCCGGGAAGATTACGATGGGCAGCTTCGCCGGACAGGGCGGGCGGGTCAATATGCGTCAAAACACTTGGCGGTTAACGGCAGTCCCCGTACAAACGGAGGATGGCAGAGAATATATACCGTATCGGAATCGACGTCGGCGGGACCTTTACGGATGTCGTCCGTTTGAACACCGTCACCGGCGTTCTGGACTCGGCGAAAGTGCCTACGGATTACGGCGATCCTGTTGCGCCGATGCTGACCGGCATTGGCATGTTCGAAGGTGGTGTGTCGGGCATCGCGTCGCTGCGCCATGCGACGACACTGGCCACCAATGCGGTCATCGAGAGCAAGCTGCCGCGCGGTGTATTGTTGACCACCATGGGGTTTCGCGACGTGCTCGATATCGGGCGTATCCAGCGCCCTGAGGCGGGCATCTACGATTTCAATATCGATAACCCGCCGCCGCTGATTGACCGCGCCTATCGTCACGAGGTTACCGAACGAATAGGGTCACACGGCGAAATAGTCGTCCCGCTCGATGAAGATGCATTGCGGAATACCCTACGCCGTATCAAGGCTGAAAATATTTCGGGTATCGCAGTTAGTTGTTTGTTTTCATTCGTAAATACAGTTCATGAGAAACGTATCTCGGAGATCGTAATAGAGGAACTTCCCGACGCTTTTGTGTCGATCTCATCCGATGTTTCACCCGAAATACGGGAATTCGAGCGGACCAGCACCGTGGTGCTGGATGCGCTGCTAAAACCGGTCCTGGCGCCCTATCTCGCAACGTTGCAAGACCATATGACCGATGCCGGCGTGCCGTCGGTGCGGATCATGATGGCGTCGGGCGGCCTCACCAGCTGCGCGCTCGCCGCGTCTCGTCCGGTTAACATGGTGAATTCAGGCCCGGCGGCAGGGGTGCTGGCGTCCGCAAACATGGGGCGCTCGCTCGGTCTCGATTCCCTGATCACCATCGATATGGGCGGCACCAGCCTGGATATCGGCATTGTCGAGAATGGCCGGCCGGTGCAGAAATTCGAGGGCGAGATTGCCGGCTATCCGCTGCGTGTGCCGATGATCGACGTATCGGCGGTGGCGGCGGGCGGTGGCTCTCTCGCGCTGGTCGATGAAATCGGATTTATCCAGGTCGACCGCGAATCCGCCGGGTCCGTGCCCGGCCCGGCCTGTTATAGCCGCGGCGGGCTGCGCCCGACAATTACCGACGCCGATCTGCTGCTGAACCGGTTGGGAGAAAACCTTGCCGGGCGCGGCGGTTTCACGCTGGACAGACCGCCCGCCGAGAAGGCCTTCGAGCGCGAAATCTGTAGCCATCTGACGATCGACGTACTGACCGCGGCAGCCGGCGTGCTGGAGATTATCCAGGCGCGTATGGTCAAGGCGATCGCCGGACACACGCTGGAGCAGGGTCTCGACATCCGCGATCTGCCGCTGCTGGTGTATGGCGGCGCCGGACCCACCCACGGGGTCGAGCTTGCCGAGGCGATGGGAATCAACCGGGCGATAATTCCGTATCTCGCCGGCAATTTTTCCGCCGTCGGCCTGATGCTGTGTCCGCTGCGCTGGGACAGTGCCGCCATGGTGATGCGCCCGGCCGACGAAGTTTCTGCTGACGATATCGATGAGATCATCCGGACGCTCGATGGGGACGCGCGCGAGACGATTGATTCAACCGGTGAAGACGCCAACGGTCTGGTCACCCATTGGCACGCCCATATGCGCTATGCCGGACAATCTTACGATCTCGCCATCGATCTCGGGCATCCCTGGGACGGTGAGGTGGAAGACGATCTGATTGCCGATCTGGTCCGCGAGTTCCATATTCAGCACGAGCGGCGGTATGCCTATTGGTCGGAGGGTGAGACGGTCGAAATTGTGCAGCTGCGCGCATCTGTGCGGGGTCCGGAGCTTGATTATCCGGTACCGGAAGGCCGCGCCGATTCCGATTCGGACCCGCAGACCGGCACCCGCGAGGTTTATTTCACGGGTGTTCGCGAAAGCCGGGAAGCGGCTGTCTGGCAACGCCCGGCGCTGCTCCCTGAAGCCAAAATTTCCGGACCCGCCGTTGTCGAAGGCGAGGGATCGTCCGCCCTGATACCGCCGGGATGGATTGCGACGGTCGACCGATATCTGAACCTCGACGTTTGGCGCGGTTGAAGGAACGCTTCTGAAGCGCGCCGCTTCATGCTTAAATAACCGCCGGAATAAGCTGGATACGCAATGCGCGATAACCATTTTTCGAACACGTCCAACGCCGATATGCGCGACCGCGTGCAGGTGCAGGTCATCCGTTATGCATTGGAACTGGTTGCCGAGGATATGGCGACGACATTGATGCGGACGGCGCGGTCGACGGTGATCAAGGAAGTGCAGGACCTGTCCTGCGCGCTGTTCGACCGGACCGGTCGGGTGATCGTGCAATCCAAACATGCGCCGATGCTCCTGGCGGGGTCCACCCTGACCATGTCCGAAGCCATGAAACATATGGAGCGCCAGCCGCTGCATCCGGGCGATGTGCTGATTGCGAACGATCCGTTTCGCGGCGGCCAGCACATCATGGATGTGATGATGATCTCACCGGTGTTCCGGGAGGCCGAATTGATCGGCTATGTCGGCTCGGTCGCGCATCATTCGGATCTCGGTGGCGCGTCGCCCGGCGGCGTTGCCGGCGGACTGACCGAAATTTATGCCGAAGGCCTCTGTTTTCCCTTCGTCCGGCTTTATATCGCAGGCGAGGAAAACCCCGATCTGTTCGCTATGATCGAGAACAATATCCGGGTGCCGCACAAAACACTCGGGGATATCCGGGCACAGGCGTCGAGCTGTCTGACGGGCATTCGGCGCTATCTCGAAGCCGTCGAACGGTTCGGCTTGGAGACCATTGAGCGTACGGCGGATATGCTGATCGCGGAGACCGAAGACCGCCTGAAGGCCGGCCTCGACCGACTGCCGGACGGCGAATTCACCGGCGAGGATGTGGTCGACGATGACGGCATCACTGATGAGGCGATCCCGATCCGCGTGAAGATCATCAAGAAAGGTCGCGATGTCATCGTCGATCTGACCGGGTGCGCCGATCAGGTCAGGGGCAATATCAACTGCCCGCTGGCGACAACGCTGGCAGCCGTCCAGTATGGTTTCATGATCGCGCTGGACAAGCATGTGACCCCCAATCAGGGCGTTTTCAGCGTGGTCGACATCAAGACCCGCAAGGGATCGATCGTCGATCCGGTCAAACCGGCAGCGACGGCGGCACGCACGAATGTATCGCTCAAGGTGCAGGAAGCCGTACTGATCGCGTTGGGGAAAATGATGCCCGGCGAGATGATGGCGCCGAGCCACGCGCAGATCAGCCATGTCGCCTTTGTCGGGCGCGATCCAGAAACCGGCCGGGCGTTCAGCTACAACGATATTTTCGGCGGCGGCTCCGGTGGACGCCCGACGAAAGACGGCCGCGATGCACAGGACACCCATATGGCGCGGTTCAAAAATACGCCGACCGAGATGATCGAGCATGAATATCCGGTTCGAATATGGTCTTACGAATTACTGCCGGACACAGGCGGAGCCGGAAAATACCGGGGCGCGCTGGGCATCGCCCGCGATGTCGAGGTGTTGACCGACGGCGTTGTGTTTTCACGCTATGGCGACCGCCAGAAAAACCCGGTGCCGGGCGCCCAGGGCGGCGGCGTCGGCAAGCCGGGCCGGTTCGTTCTCAATCCCGGCAAGGACGATACGCCGCTGAAATCAAAGGGTGTGGATTCGCTGAACAAGGGCGATATTATCCGTATCGAGACCCCCGGTGGCGGTGGGTTCGGATTGGCGGGCGAACGCGATGTGGTCGCCCTGGTGGCAGATTTACGCGATGGTAAAATTACGCAATCATTTGTCAGCGAGCAGTTTGGTGAGGCTAAATTGCGGGCGGTGCTCGGGCTGCTTCATATCCCCGGACAAGCGGCCGAATAGGAGAGAACCATGAAGAAGATGCGTCTTGAAACCACGTCCCCGTTCCAGGGACTGGCGGAACTGGTTGCCGATGACGAAGGCCTGTTCGCCGAGGAAGGCATCGAGATCGAATGGGTGAAGCGGGCGAATTCGCCGCGCAAGGTCGATCCGAAAGTTATCACGCCCGACGGGCTGTCGGCCTTCGCCAGCCACGGCGAAGCGTTCGAGAAGGGCGGTGCCGATATGTACAATGCCTGCGAATGGGGCAATTACCGGCGTGTGCAGGATTCGGCTGCGCGTGGCCGCCAGCTTGGCCGCCGGTCGATCATGGTGTGGGCGGGAATCGTGGTCGCGCCCCAGTCCGACGTGTACTCGCCGCAGCAGCTGGCGGGCAAAATGGTCGCAGTGCCGTATTACTTCGGCACTCATTACCAGACCTATCAGATGCTTGAAGGTTTCCTGCCGCGCGACCTGATCAAGACCTGCCGGGCGCCCAACGGCTCCGTCGCCCGTTTCGAGGCGCTGATGAACGGCGACGTCGAGGCGACGACCCTGACCGAGCCTTATCTGACGCTAGCCGAGAAGCAAGGCTGCCGGATTGTTATCGAGAGCATGTATCACGGCACGGAGGTCGCGTCGGACGATGTCGATGCGGAAACCTACGCGGCGTTCAACCGGGCGGTAAAAAAGGCGGTGCGGCTGATCAATTCGGACAAGCGACGCTTCATGCAGTATTTC
>Ga0114996_10006996_pt1 | contig 12892 bp, 12 predicted proteins | sample ArcticOcean_MG_C_4_FD_87039 | JGI IMG/M metagenome (GOLD analysis project Ga0114996, IMG submission 87039) | Marine microbial communities from western Arctic Ocean - ArcticOcean_MG_CB4_134 | ecosystem: Environmental > Aquatic > Marine > Oceanic | place: Arctic Ocean: Canada Basin | collected... | reverse complement strand
TTTAGATCAACAGCTGAAGGCGAAACAGGACATGCGCATGGGCACCTTGAATTTTTAGAAGAAGTTGGTGATCCTGCAACCGGAAAACCAATTGGGGAGACTAAAGATAATTTAGCTTCAGCAGTGGCAGGAGAAACTCACGAATATACAGATATGTATCCCGGTATGGCTAAGACAGCTAGAGAAGAAGGTTTTGAAGAAATTGCAGACTGGTTTGAGACTTTAGCTAAAGCTGAAAAATCTCATGCAGGAAAGTTTCAAAAAACTTTAGAGTCAATCTAATAAATATAATTATGGTGGTCCCCAACCAGAAAATTTAAAAATGAGTAATAAAGAAGGTGGCACGCAAGCGCCAACACGTCATCCAATATACTTTAATCATCCTGATTTTCTTGACCAAAAAAAATTAGATAATGAAATGAGAAGAGTTTTTGATATTTGTCATGGGTGCAGAAGATGTTTTAATCTTTGTGACAGTTTTCCAAAACTTTTTGATATGATAGATGAATCAAAAAATGAAGATGTAGAGAGTCTATCAAGCGAACAATTTTCCCCAGTTGTAGATGCTTGTACACTTTGTGATATGTGTTTTATGACGAAATGTCCTTATGTACCGCCACATGAATTTGATTTAGACTTTCCACATTTAATGCTTAGATATAGAACGCTTCAAAAAAAACAAAATAAATTACCCAAAATTCCAGCCCAATTAGCTCAAATAGATAGAAATGCAAAAATTGGAGTTATGTTTTCAGGTTTTATAAACTGGCTGTCAAATATAAATAATAAATTTCTAAGGAAAATATTAGAATTAATAACTGGAATAGATAAAAGAGCTAGTCTCCCAGTGTATAATTCAGAAACTTTTACGAGTTATTTTAAAAAAAATAGTAATTTTAAAAATATAAAAATTTCACAAAAAGAAAGAAAAGTGGTTATTTATTCAACATGCTTTGTAAATTTTAACAAAAAAAATACTGGGGTGGCCGCACTTAAAGTTTTAAAAAAAAATGGAGTAGAGGTTCAAGAAGCTTATCCTGGTTGCTGTGGAATGCCATTTTTAGAACAAGCAGATTTACCAAAAGTAGTTGAGCAAGCAAAAAAAGTATCAAAAAATCTTCTAGAATGGGTAGATAAGGGGTATCAAGTGATTACACTTACTGCCAGCTGTGGATTGATGCTGAAGTTTGAATGGCCATTATTATTGCCTGACAACCAAGAGGTAAAAAGATTGTCAAAAAACACAAAAGATATTGATGAATATATAGTTGATATATCAACCAAGGAAGGCCTGGTAGAAGGCTTACAAGAGATAGATGGAGGCGTCACAGTTCATCACGCTTGTCACGCTCGAGCACAAAATATGGGAATTAAAGCTAGGGATATGCTGAAATTAATTCCAAATATAAAAATTGATGTTGTTGAAAAATGTGCTGGTCATGGAGGAACTTTTGGAGTTATGAAAGAAACTCACAACCTTGCATTAAAAGTAGGTAAATCGGCCTCAAGGCAAATTACAAATAAAAATAATAAATACATGGCATCAGACTGCCCGTTAGCAGGTAAACATTTAAAACAACTGGAATTAGACACAAAAATTTCACATGATGAGGCATTACATCCTATCGAATTAATGGCAAAGGCTTATAGAATATGAATATGTCAAGAGCAAGCAAAGTAGTAGAAAAAAATGATCTGCTTAAACCAGATATATATGCAAAAAATAGAAAACAAATCAGAAAAGAATTAGTTGAGTTTAAAAAAGCTCGCAGAGTAGCCCTTGGGCCATATGCTACATTTTATTTTGAAAATTTTCAAACAATGCTAGGTCAAATCCAAGAAATGTTGCACATTGAAAAAGGTGGAGACAGTCAGTTGAAAGACGAGCTAGAAGCTTACAATCCTTTAATTCCAAAAGGAAAAGAACTTGTAACAACTCTAATGTTTGAAATTGATAATCCAATAACAAGGGCTGATTTTTTGGGAAAAGTTGGCGGTATTGAGCAGTACGTTTTCATAAAAATTGACAACGAAAAAATTAAAGCAATAGCAGAAAAAGATTTAGATCGTACTTCATCTGAAGGTAAAGCATCTTCAGTTCAGTTTTTACATTTTGTTTTTTCCGATGAACAAATAAAAAAATTTAAAGAAATTGATAAAGAGATAGTTTTAGGCATCGACCACAATTTGTATAATCACTCAACTGCAATTAAAAAAGAAATTAAAGCATCATTAATAAAAGATTTTATTTAATATTTCCCCATAAATGAGTTTTAAAAATCCATCCTGAAAAGTCAGCAGATGTAATTTTACACCAACTCACATTACACTTTTTAATTAGAACCAATCTTCCAATTTCTAGCCTAGCAATAGGTTTTGAAAAAATTGTAGATTTTTTATAAAGAATAGAATTTTTTTTTATATTAATGGCAGTTTTTTTTTTAGAAAGCTGGGAAATATGTATCCACCCTGAGTTATTTTCAAAATCTTTAATTTTTCTCCAGGTGTCCGATTTGTCAATAACTGAAACAGTTAAGTATTTTTTTTTATAAGTCAATTTGACGGGATGATCAAAAGATGGACCCAATCTTAGATAAACCTTATTATTTTTTAAGGACAAAAATTCTTTATTTTCATTTGCCATTGATTTAAATGGGACAAATGAGATAAAAAAAATAATAGCGATTTTAGTTAGATAAAATTTACTAATTTTTTGCATTGCAGTAACACATAGATCTCTTGTTGAGTTTTACTTTTCTAAAATTGAGTTTTAGACTATCTATAATCAATATATATCCACAAAGAGTGCTTCCAATTTTTAAAATTTCTTTTATAGTCTCATTAGCTTGAATGCTACCTACTATGCCGCCTAAAGCTCCTAAGATTCCTTCACGTTCACAATTATCAATATCTAAATTTTTTGGTTCTTGAGGCATAAAACATCTGAGGCAAGGGGAATTTTTTTTTGTGAAATTAAAAGTATAGACATGCCCTTCAAACTTGCTTATTGCGCCTGAAATTAAAATTTTTTTATTTTTTAAGCAATAATCATTAATTAAAAAACGCGTTCTGAAATTATCGCTGCCATCTATTAAAATATCAAATTCTTTAGCTATTTTATTTATATTTTTTTTTGTTATTTTTGTACTAAAAGATTTAAGTTTGATATGAGGATTAATTTTTTTTAGTTTATAGACTGCAGCAGAAGATTTTTGCTTCTTCAAATCATTGGTTGTAAAAATAATCTGACGACTTAAATTTGAAATTTCGACTTTATCTTTATCAACAATTCCAATTTTTCCCACACCCATCGCGGCTAAATATATTGAAATTGGAGAGCCCAATCCCCCGGCCCCAATAATTAAAACATTAGAAGAAGAAATTTTTTTTTGCCCAGAAACTCCAATTTTTTTTAGAACTATTTGTCTTGAATATCTTTCAATTAGATTTTTTGTAAATTTCATTAATGTTTTTATTTACCTGTTGAGCCAAACCCACCTTTTCCTCTTAAAGTATTTGGTAAATTTTCTACTTCTTCAAATTCTATCTTATATACTGGCATCAAAATCATTTGTGCAATTCTATCTTTATTGTTAATAATAAATTCATCATCACCATGATTAAAAAGTATTATTTTAATTTCACCTCTATAATCGCTGTCAATTGTTCCAGGTGTATTTAAAACTGATATATTGTTTTTTGCTGCTAGCCCAGACCTAGGTCTTATTTGTATTTCATATTCTTGTGAAAACGCGACTGTAATGCCTGTAGGCACTAAACAGGACATTCTAGGAGCTAATTTGATAGGTTGATCTATAAAGGCCATTAAATCCATGCCAGAGGCACCTGCAGTTTTATAGACTGGAGTTTGAACTAATGCATCTAATTTTTTAATTAATACTTTTACCATTAAGTTTTAATTTAACTGACTAATAACCCTGTCAATTATTTCGTCAGAAATTGTAGATTTTTTTTTCATAGAAAGTTTTTCATCATTAATCTCTTTATTTTTGTTAAAAATTCTAACTTCATTAAAATCCGAGTCAAAGCCAATAGATTTATTAGATACATCGTTAGCAATAATCCAATCACAATTTTTTTCGATTAATTTTTTTTTAGCATTATTTACTATATTATTTGTCTCTGCAGCAAAACCAATTACCAATCTCGGTCTAAGTGAGTTATGGTTTGAAACATAATTAAGAATATCAATATTTTTTTCTAAATTTAAATTGGGATAATTTTCTTTTTTAATTTTTTGTTCTTTTTTTTCTTTAGGTTTAAAATCTGCTACAGCAGCTGAAAAGATAGCAACATCTACCGGCAAGCTATCTTGTATTGCTTTAAACATTTGATTGGTAGTTTCTACTTTAATTAAATTTATATCTTTATCTATTTTTAAGTAAGTGGGTCCGGATATAAGTGTAGTTTCAAATCCTTTTTTGCACAATGATCTAGCTAATTCAAAACCTTGTTTACCGCTTGATTTATTGCTTATAAATCTTACAGGATCAATATACTCTCGTGTTGGTCCAGCTGTTACTAGGGCTTTAAATTTTTTGTTTTGATTTAAGGTATTAAAATAATTTCCAATTTCTTTTATAATTTCATTCGGTTCGGTCATTTTTCCTTCACCAAACTCTCCACATGCCATATCTCCTATTTCTGGCCCAATAATTTTATAACCAATGTGTTTCAGTTTATTCAAATTTTCTTTTGTTATAGGATGTTCCCACATTCTAACATTCATTGCTGGCGTTAAAAATATATCTTTATCTGATGCAAGCATTACTGCTGATGCCAAATCATCTGATGATCCTACACTCAATTTTGAAATAGTATTAGCTGTAGCAGGCGCAACAAGAATTACATCAGACCATCTAGAAAGCGATATATGGTCCATGTCTGATTCATCTTCAACAATGAATAAATCATCATAAACCTTCTCTTGAGAAAGAGCTGCAATAGATAAAGGTGTAACAAATTCTTTAGCACTTTTAGTTAAAATTGTTTTAACTTCAGCGCCTCTTTTTTTTAGTGATCTAATTAATTCTAAACTTTTATAAGCAGAAATTCCTCCACAAATAATTAAAAGTATTTTTTTTCCTAGAAAATTTTTCATAACTTTATTATTAAAATACTATGACAACAAAAATTACAAGTATTAAAAATCCACCAAAAATTTTATTACGCATAATTTCTAGCCTCAGCTCTTGGTTTTTTAGATTATGGTAAGCCATAGTATTAGGATTAAATTTACCTTCAGTCATTAAGTTCATAACATCATTGGCTTTATCCATAATAAGTGGAAGTTCAGGCAATCTTTTTAAGACTTCATTAGCTTTATTTATAGCTTCTCGCGTCAAGTTAATCGGGTCTTTTATATCCTTTATCCATTCCTCCAGAATTGGTTTTGAGACTTCCCATATATTTGTGTCGGGATCAAGTTTTCGTGCCACCCCCTCAACAACAACCATTGTTTTTTGTAAAAGTAATAATTGTATTTGTGTTTGCATATTAAATCTTTCAGTAACATCAAAAAGCTGACTTAATAATTTACTACCAGATATATTTTTGACAGATTGTCCAAAAATAGGCTCACCTATTGAACGCAAAGCTTGAGCAAATTCATCTCTTGAAACATTGTGAGGCACTAAGCCTGCTAAAAGATGTATGTCGGCAACTTTTTTATAATCTCTTTTAATAAATCCATAAAGAATTTCAGCTAAGTATTTTTTATTGCTTTGGTCTAATCTACCCATAATTCCAAAATCAACAGGAATAATATCCCCATTTTTATTTACAAAAATATTTCCTTGGTGCATGTCTGCATGGAAAAAACCATCTCGGATTGCATGTTTAAGAAAATTTTGGATAATATTTTTTGCTAATTTATTAGTATCAACACCTAATGACTTTAGTTTTTCAACTTCACGTATCGAAATTTCGTCAACTTTATCTAAACAAAGAACTTTTTTACTAGTATAATTCCAATAAATTTTAGGAACATTAAAGCCAAAGTCATTTTTGGTGTTTTCATAAAACTCGTTAGCAGCAGCGCCCTCAAATCTTAAATCCATCTCAACGTTTGTAATTTCACGTAAGAGCTGGACAACCTCAACTAACTTAAGTCTTTTTGTTTTTTTAATAAGATTTTGAATAATGTAGGCCAATAGCATCAATGCATCCAACTCTTCATTAAATATTTTTTCTATATCAGGCCTTAATATTTTAATTGCAACATTTTTATTTTGACCTTCAATATTAATATTCGCAAAATGCACTTGAGCTATAGAAGCTGCAGCCACTGGTTCAGACATATTTGTAATTTTTAAAAAATTTTCATTTCCAAGTTCTTCTTTTAATTTAGTTTGCGCAATATTTAAGTTAAAAGCCGGTAATTTATCTTGAAGTTTTTCTAATTCTTTGGCTATATTTTTTCCAATAATATCAGGTCTGGTGGACAAGAATTGGCCCAATTTTATAAAAGTTGTACCCATCTCCTGGAGAGCATTGCACAATTTTTTTTCTGCAGATAAATTATTATTATTTTGCTTTTCGTGGAAACTAAAACCAATAATAAAAAAAATAATTTTTACTAACGTTGGTGGTTGATGAATTTCATAAATAGATGATATTGCTCCTGAAGTTGTGAGTTTCCTACCTATTTTAAAAAGCATAAATATTTTTTTAAACATTCAAATCTTCCATGCAGAGTGAATAGCAACAATTCCCCCTGTTAAGTTTTTATAACTTACATTTTCAAATTTTTGTTCTTCAATTTTTTTAGCAAATTCATCCTGAGAGTGGAATTTTTCTATACTATTAATTAAATATTCATATGGTTCTGATTTGCCGGCTATAATTTTGCCTATTTGAGGTATCGCCTTAGAATAGGATTTATAAAATTTGCTTAAAATTTCATTTTTAACTTTGGAAAACTCTAAACATAAAAATCTACCACCGGGCTTTAATACTCTATACGCTTCTTTAAGAGCAATATTAATATTATTTACATTCCTAATGCCAAAACTAATCGTGTAATAGTCAAAAAAATTTTTTTTAAAGGGAAGTTTTTCAGCATTGTTACAAAACCATTGAATATTCTTATTGGAATTAATTTTTCGTTTATTTAAATTTAACATTCCTTTATTTTCATCAACACAATAAACATTTCCTTTAAAATTAATTTTATTTAAGTACAACCTTGCTATATCACCAGTTCCGGAAGCAACATCAATCAAGTTTGTATTCTTTTGTGGATTTAAGCGATTAATAAATTCTTTTTTCCAGATTCTATGAATGCCTAAAGACATTAAGTCATTCATAAGATCATATTTATCGAAAATATCTTTAAATACTCTAGTGACTAGCCTCTCATTGTTTTTATGGTTGGTTTTCATTTAAATTAATAGATCATATGTTAAGTTTTTTCACAATATGTATAATTAAAAAATGCCAGAACTTCCAGAAGTAGAAATAGTTAAAAGATCTTTACTTAAAACGGTAAATAAAGCAAAAATAATTGATATTAAAATTAACAATAAAAATTTAAGGTACAAATTATCATATAAATTATTAACCCAAATAATTAATAAAAAAATACTAAAAATATCCAGAAGGTCTAAATACTTAATTTTCCATTTTCAACATTTTTTACTTCTTATACATCTTGGCATGACTGGTAAATTTTTGATAACCAGAAAAAGGGATAAACTTATTATTAAAACTAGCTTTTATTATGATTTAAATATTTTACCCAAACACAATCATATTCATTTTACATTAAATAATGGTTTAATATTAATTTATAACGATGTTAGAAGATTTGGTTTTTTTAAACTATATAAAATAAAAGAAATAGAAGAAATTAGTTTTTTAAAAAAACTTGGCCCAGAGCCACTTAGTCATAACTTCAATGAAAATTATTTTCATAAATTTATAAAAAATAAGAAAAAAAATATAAAGAATTTGCTGATGGACCAAAGTTTTGTTAGCGGTCTTGGAAATATTTATGTGAATGAAGTTTTATTTATATCGAAAATACACCCTTTAAGATCTTGTAAAAAAATAAATATTAACGAAATTAAAAAATTAGTATTCAATATAAAAAAAATCTTAAAAACTTCAATTTCAAAGGGAGGCTCTTCCATAAAAGATTTTGGAAATATTGAGGGCCAAAAAGGACAATTCCAGCAACATTTTCATGTATATGGAAAAGAAAATACAATTTGTTCTCGTATTTCGTGTGCAGGGAAAATAAAGAAAATTTCAATATCTAGTAGGTCATCCTTTTACTGCACCATTTGCCAGGCGTAAAAGACTATTGACCAGTATTGATCAAAAAGATATACCTGTCATCTTTATGCCAAATATTGAATCAGCCTCAAGACGTGTTAAGAGATCAGAAGCTCAAGCTGCTGTAAATAAAATTAGAAAAAGTAAGTACAAGGCAGCTGTTAAACAGATAACCAGTTTCATTACAGCGGGAAAAACAAAAGAAGCCAAAGATTTTTTGCCTAAATTCTACTCACAATTGATGAAGGTTGCTAAAACTGGAGTAATTAGTAAAAAAAGAGCATCACGAAAAATTTCCAGAATTACAAAAAAAATTCAAAGTCTAAAAAAATAAAATAAACAATTTCAAGTTGATTATTTCCAACATATAAATTTAAAAAAACTAATACATTTGAATTAAATTTAAAATTTTTTGTAATGCAACTTAAAATATTAATTTACTACATCTAGAAAAAACTTTAATTAAATTCTTTTAAATAATACAACCATTTTTTTTTCCAATACAACCTATAAAGCGTTGCATAGTTTAAAAAAAAAAATTAAGAATACTCCTTCATATAAAAATATTTAAAAAATTAACTGCAACTAAAAAGAAAAATTATGTCTGAAATATTAAAAAAGAATTCAAATGTTAATCAATTTTTGAAAGAAGAAAATTCCTTAGACTGGGTTGAGGTTTTAAAAAAAATTCAATTTACATTAGGTAACGATGTTTATGACAGTTGGATTAAAAATATAGCTCTTGAAAAAGAGTACAATCATTATGTAGTTTTATCAGCTCCTACAAGATTTGTGAGAGATTGGATCGTATCTAGATATGCAGATAAAATGGTAGATATAATAAAAATATTTAAAAAAACTATTCAAAGAGTAGAATTTACTATTGAAGAAAATAAAGAAAAGTTAAATAAAATTGATCCAGCTCAAAATAACAATGTAGTTACCTCTATAGAAAGTTCAGTACTTAATTATAATAGATTTAATCAAGATAATAGTTTTGAAAATTTTATGGTAGGTGAGAGCAACGAACTTGCTTATAGTGCTGCAAAAAAAGTATGTGTAGCAACGTCACATTATAATCCTTTATATATTTATAGTCCTGTTGGAATGGGTAAAACACATTTATTAAATGCCATAGGTTTGGAGATTGGCAGAGAGAAAAAAGTAATGTTTATTTCCGCAGAAAGATTTATGTATCACTTTATAAGATCTATAAAAAGCAATGAAATGGTAAAATTTAAAGACTTTTTTAGAAGATGTAATGTTTTTATTATTGACGACATACAGTTTGTAAGGGGCAAGGAAGCTATGCAAGAGGAATTTTTCCATACATTCAATGCTTTGATCGAAAAAGGATCGCAAATTGTAGTATCATCCGATAGATCGCCATCAAATCTTGATAGGGTTCAAGATAGAATAAAATCAAGATTGGCAGGAGGTTTAGTAATAGATATTCAGCCACCAGATTTAAAATTAAGAGTCAAAATATTAAAAAAGAAATTAGAAGAAATTAGAAAAAATTTTAATGAAGGATATAACTTAAACGACGAAATTTTACAATTCTTGGCTTCGGAAATTTCATCAAGCGTTAGAGAGATGGTGGGCTCTCTAAATAGAATCATAGCATTTAGTAAAATTAATAATAAACCTCCAAGCATCTATGATTGTAAAAAAATACTTAAAGATTTCATCGATTATAATAAGAAAACAATTAATATTGAATTTATACAAAAAGTAGTAGCTTCTTATTTTAATCTCAATATTGATGAAATGTTATCACAAAGAAGATCAAGATCATTAGCTAGACCTAGGCAAATTGCGATGTACTTATCAAAAAATTTAACAACTAATTCCTTGCCAGATATTGGTAGAAAATTTTCAAATCGTGATCATACAACCGTTATACATGCGGTAAAAAAAATTGGAGAATTAATGAAAAAAGATCATGATATTGACAAGTCTATAACGGAGATTAAAAAGAAACTTATTTAAATAATTATGGAATTTACCATAAATAGAGATGCTATTTTAAAACCATTAAGCCATGCTTGTGGTATAATAGAAAAGAAAACAACAATTCCAATTTTGTCTAATATTCTTATAGAAGCAAAAGATTCTAAAATTAAAATAACTGCAACTGATTTAGATATTATTTATTCAGAAGAGATTCCTTTAGAAAATTTAAAAAAAGAAGGAATCACAACTACCTCAGCCACTACATTGCATGACATACTTAGAAAATTAGATGCAAATGCAAAAGTAGATTTTTTATTACAAGATTCTAACAAATTAAAATTAACATCTGCTAACTCAAAGTTTAATTTATTATGCATGCCCTCAGATACCTTTCCTTTTCCTGAAGAAGATAAAAATCTTTCATCTTTTGAAATTTCGGCTGTTGAACTTTCTAAACTTTTAAATAAAACAAAAATTGCAATTTCTAATGACGAAACCCGACATTATTTAAACGGAATATATTTCCATAAAATAAACTTAAATAATAAATTTTATTTATCAGCAGTAGCAACAGATAGTCACAGACTTTCTTCATGTAGAATTCCTATTGATTCTAGTATAAATTTTGAATCAATCATTTTACCTAAAAAAACTATATTTCAGCTAATATCATTGCTAGAACAAAATAGTGGTAAAATACAAATATCTAATAGTAAATCAAAAATTCAATTTATGATAGGAAGCAGCCTGCTCATTTCTAAAGTCATTGATGGAAGATTTCCAGATTATAATAAAGTAATTCCAACAGATAATTCTAAAGCATTGCAAATAAAACTAAATGACTTTAAAAATTCCATAGAACGAGTAACGACAGTTTCTTCGGATCATAAGGAGGGATTAAAAATGTTGGTATCAAAAAATTCTTTAAATTTATCTGTTAACAATCCAAATAGTGGAGATGGATCAGAAAATATTAAAGCTCAGTTTAATTCAGATGATATAGAGATAAGTTTTAATAGCAGATATTTGATTGACATCGCGTCACAGATAGAAAGTGATTCTATTTTAATTAACTTAAAAGATGCTGGTTCACCTGTTCTAATTAACGATATTACTGACACAAATAGTTTCCATGTAGTTATGCCAATGAAAATATAAGATAATTTTATTTCTTTTCATTTTAAGTTAATTTTTAGTTTTTTCGTCAATCGATCATTTAATATCAACGTTAATTTATGATATTTATTATATATATATTTAAATAACTTAAAAAAAATGGTAAAATAAAAAATAATTTCAACTTATGATCAAAACAAATACCGAAGAAAAGCCAAAGTATGGTGCAGATTCTATAAAAGTCTTAAAGGGCCTAGAAGCCGTAAGAAAAAGACCCGGCATGTATATTGGGGATACGGATGATGGAACTGGACTTCATCACATGGTGTATGAAGTCGTAGATAATTCTATCGATGAAGCACTAGCGGGTCATTGCAAAAATATTAAAGTTATAATAAACGCAGATAATTCAGTTTCTGTTGAAGATGATGGAAGAGGAATTCCAGTAGATTTTCATAAAGGTGAAAAAAAATCAGCAGCTGAAGTTATCATGACACAACTACACGCTGGCGGTAAGTTTGACCATGATTCTTATAAAGTCTCTGGTGGACTCCATGGTGTGGGAGTATCTGTAGTTAATGCTTTATCAGAAAAATTAATATTAAGAATTTTTAGAGATAAAAAGGAATATTTAGTTAAATTTAATAATGGTAAAACAATTGCACCAATTAAAGCGGTAGGAAAAACAAATAAAACAGGAACCTTCATAAATTTTACACCTTCTAAAGAAGTTTTTACCAAAACACAGTTTAATCTACCAACGCTTCAAAAAAGAATGCGAGAACTTGCTTTCTTAAACAAAGGTTTGAATATAATTTTATTAGACAAAACTGGGAAAAAAGAAAAACAATACACTAATAAATATGAAGGAGGTATACAAGAATTTGTTGATTTTATTGATAGAAGTAAAAAACCATTAGTGAATAAAAATAACCTTAATTTATTTAAAAAACCTATTTATATATTTGGAGAAAAAGATAAAGTTACTGTTGAATGTTCATTAAAATGGAACACTAGTTATTCTGAAGAAATGTTACCATTTACAAATAATATTCATCAAAATGATGGGGGTACACATCTTCTGGGTTTCAGAAGTGCATTGACTAGAGTAATAAACAAATACGCTTTAAGCAGCAATCTTCTCAAAAAAAATAAAATTTCACTGTCTGGAGATGATGTAAGAGAAGGTTTGACAGGTGTATTGTCAGTTAAAATTCCTGATCCTAAATTTTCTTCACAAACAAAAGATAAACTAGTTTCTTCAGAAGTTAGATTTATTGTAGAATCAATAGTAAATGAAAAATTATCCACCTGGTTTGATCAAAACTCTGCAATTGCAAAAATAATTTTATTAAAAGTAGTTCAAGCAGCCGTTGCAAGGGACGTGGCAAGAAAGGCTAGAGAAGGTGTAAGAAGAAAAGGATCTTTAGAACTCTCAGGTCTTCCAGGGAAATTAGCTGATTGTCAAATTGGAAAAGCAGAAGGAACAGAATTATTTATTGTTGAAGGAGATTCTGCTGGA
>Ga0114996_10006995_pt1 | contig 12893 bp, 8 predicted proteins | sample ArcticOcean_MG_C_4_FD_87039 | JGI IMG/M metagenome (GOLD analysis project Ga0114996, IMG submission 87039) | Marine microbial communities from western Arctic Ocean - ArcticOcean_MG_CB4_134 | ecosystem: Environmental > Aquatic > Marine > Oceanic | place: Arctic Ocean: Canada Basin | collected... | reverse complement strand
GATCGAACCGTGTATTGTCTTTCTCGATCTGTTGCATCGTTCGATTCAGGCTCTGCTGCAGGAACTTCTGAGTCGAGGTGACGGCAGCTTGCGCTGATTCACGCGAGACGGGCAAGGACCGGATCAAGCCCTCAGCGCTTTCATTGAGACGGCGGGCAGCGACTTCGTATAGAGCGAAATGGATCTGCTCATGTTCAAGCACGTAGGCAGGTGATACACCGTGCTGTTTGTTCCACCATGAGCAGGATTTCGACAGGACCGCCTGGAAGGACAGATCGCTGACGAGTGGAATGTAGGTTGTGACACCGTCGACGATTCGTGGCTCCGCGTAGATGCGGGCACCTGGATTGACGACAACATAGATGCATGAGACCGCGACGGGCAGTACCTGTGAGTGGAGGAATTGAGCCGGTGCATGGGCGCCGGAAAAGTCATTGCGGCGCAGGCTGCGATACCCCGTCAGGTCGAGAGAATCGACACGACTCAAGTCGAGGAATGGTCCTGCCCAGACTGATCTGGGCAGCAGCAGGCACACACAGGACAACAGCAAGATTCGTCGCATGCCACAAATGAAGGCGTGCGACACTGAGAAGGCCAACGGCGATGAAAAAGCGATCGACCACATGTATACACTAAGCAACTCGCAGCTGACGCTGCATATCCTGGACCCCGTGGACGACGAAGACCGCCTCGGCACACGGTACGTGTCGGGTTGCTACGTCTACCAAGTCACGGACGCGGTGCACGGTGATCTACTCGCGGGCCCCGACTTCGCCCAGGAGCATCCACCGGTCTATCACGGGCAGGGGATGCCTGAAGCCTTCCGCAATGCCCTCGGCGAGGAAGAGGGAGTACGGTTGATCCTCGGCAATAGTCTCGTTAGCGCCGAGCCAGATCCCGAGCAAATGAACACGTTCCGTGTTCACGAGCGCTGCCAGTGGTCCGTAGAGCAGACCCGGTCACAAGTACAAATGGTAACACAGCAGTCACTGGGTGACTGGTCGGCCACGGTGGAACGCCGCGTCGTGTTGAACGAGCGCGGGGTCCTGTCCGAAACGCGGGTTACCAATAAAGGCACAGTGCCACTGCCCCTGGTCTGGTATGCCCATCCTTTCTTTCCATGGCCGCAGGACGACATTTGCTGTTCTTTTTCCTTCGACACGTCCATCGTTTCGAATCCTGGCTTTCATGTCTCCCCAAGTGGACAGATTCTCAGAAAGCCCGCACACGATTGGGAAAAAGGTCAGTTCGTACAAATCGAAGGATGTGAGGAGCAGGAACTGCGGGCTCAGTATTTTCATCCCGTGACGGGGCAAGTGGTTGTGCAGAGTGATTTCGAGCTGTCGCATATGCCGATCTGGGGCAATGCCTGCACCGTTTCCTTCGAGCCCTATATGGAGCGCGAGTTGGCTACAGGTGTCACGTTCAGCTGGTCTCTCATCTACACATTCTGAGGAGCTTCCCATGCAATCGGCGCGGCTGATCAAACCACGGCAGTGGGAGTTGCTGGATCTCGATATACCCACAGCGATGGATGGCCAGATGTTGGTACGGCTGGAGCGTACCGCCATCTGTGGTACCGACAAATCCGCTTGGATTGGTTTGGCCGGGGACTATCCATTGGCACCGGGCCAGAGTGGACACGAAGGGATGGGGATCGTCGAGTCATGTCCCTCGGGTCGCCATGCAGTCGGCGAACGGGTGTTGCTCTATGGTTTCGATCGGCCGCTGTTCCAACAATATGTGCTGGCCGACGATGACGGCGGTTGCATTCGACTGCCTGCCGATGGTGATGCCGATGTCATCCTCATGAGTCAGCTCTTTGGCACCGTTCTGCATGCCTTCTACAAGCTCGACCCTGTGATCGGTCAGGATGTTGTGGTGCTGGGACAGGGCCCTGTGGGGCAGCTGTTCAATGCGGCCCTACGGAATCTCGGGGCGCGACGCATCATCGCCGTGGATCCACTTGTGCACCGACTTGAGATCGCCTCGCGCATGGGGGCGACACATACGCTGCTCTCGGGTGCAGGTCTTGTGGAACAGGTGCGCAGTCTAGGTGGTGGTGAATTGCCACCGCTGGTTGTCGAAGCCGTGGGCAAGCAGGAGTCGTTTCAACTGGCCGCTTCCCTGCTGCGTCGAAATGGCACACTGCTGTATTTCGGTGTGCCGAACAAAGAAGAAGGACGCGGTGTCATGTCCCTGGATTTTCTGCGCATGTTCGTCAACGAAACTCGAATCATCACAACTGTCGGGCCCAATCCACACTTCGATTACAGCCCGGCTCTGCAGTGGATCACCGAGGGGCGTATCGATGTGCGTCCCATGCTGACACACGTGATGCCCTTTGCCGAAATCCAACAAGCCTTCACGATGGCCTTCGACGAACCTGAGAAGCATGGTGCCGTGAAGGTTGTGATGTCCTTCGACTAGTCTGGTTGGGTGGGCTTGAGGTCGCCGGAATAGGTATTGGTCGGATCTGCGGCGCCTGGAAACCAGCCGCCCGGCGTTTCTTCCCAAGCGGTCCCACACATGGACGACAGGACGCGCCATTCGCTGGCGGCCAGTCGCGGATCCGGATGGAAGAGGAAGCGTGTTGCCCCGGCGGCTTCTGACGCCGCGAGGATGCCGCGCAGATCACGCGCCGTCATGGCATCACCTGCGTGGGGCGCTCTGCCGGTCGAGACCCAGAAAATCAAGCGGTCAGCATTCCCACCGACAGCGGCGAGAGCCCGTTGTGTCTCTGATGCGACGACGCTGTCAAAGAATTCCTGTGGAAAGCCGAGTTCCAGATCGAGAAGACTGTGAACACCAGGCAATTGCAAGCCAAAGAGATTCTCGACGACGAGCAGCGCATCCGCCTCGGTGAGTCGCTCATTCCAATGGCATAGACGCTGTACCCAGCGGGCGACGGTACCATACAGTCCATCAAAGCCGCGATGCCAGTAGTAGTGCTTCGGGAAGAGCAGATCAAAGGGACCTGACATCTGCTCATAGTCCTGGCCCGTGAGTGGCGAGAAGGTGGTCGTGCGTGGAATGCCACCAAGTAGCAGCGGACGATCCACGGCATCGACGGCAGCGCGCGCCTCGGCCCAGCGCTTTTGCGACAACAGGCGGCGCTGACGCAGCCAGTAGAGAGTGTCTTCCTCAATATCGAAGAGCGCCAAGCCGCCAAAGGTGCCACCCGGTGCCAGATAGCGAACGCGCTCGGGTGTCAACTGATGCAGACCCTTTCGCAGGGCGCCAAAGCCGCGTTTGAGTCGATCGACATCTGCACCGGCCTCGGCATAGGCGGCATCCTCACCGGGTCGCAGTTCGAGTAGTTCACCGTGGTGATGGAAGGCGAGTTCGTAGTGGTTTTCCCCCGGGCCGTCGACGATGAAGCCACTCGCCTGAGGAAAGCTGTTGGCTTGATCCTGCAGCGCCGCCGGCTCCATGGGACCGCCGAAAATCATGATCTGCCACCCACGCTCAGCGGCGTTGTTGAGCATGGCCTGCAAGCGAGCCTCGCGCTCTGGATCGGTGGGACCCTCGGGTACCGGTTCGCCATGGGCCGCATAGATCTCAGGATCAGGTGTCCAGGCGCGGATGACAGAACCATCGGGCAGATGGAATCTCATGTAACCGATGACGATGCCACGGACACCGGCTTCATGCCACGCGTCGAAGCGACGTTTGTAGTCATCCATCCAGTGATCGAAGGGGCCTGTGTCGTGGGCGAAGATCCAGAAATTCATGCTGTCTCCTGTTGCGTCTCGGATAGTGATGGTTCGGGTGGGCGACTGCGAAACAGATCTGCCATACCACCCAGGGCGACCTCGACATCTAGATCGCACACCTGACCAATTGTGCGCACGATGGGGCGGATCTGCTTCTCGATGTAGTGTTCGTAATCGATGGGGGCACGCCGATCACTGGCTGGCTGCGGGCCATCGCGGGTGACGACGTAGAAGATGGTACCACGCGGAGAAGCCTGCTGACGAGCGGCGGCCACGTGTGGTGGGATATTGCTCGTGTAGCTGTCCACTGATTTGCGCAGAGCCTTGCGATAGATGAGCTGATCGTCGCACTCGCCCTTGCGCACGGCATCTACGCAGTGCAATACGCGTGCTTCGAGAGCCTGACCCGGCGCATCGTGAAAGACGAGATCAAGCAGGTCACGTTGCAGTTGATGGGCAAGATCGGTCCAGTCACGCCGCACGGCCTCCATGCCGATGATCTCCACCTCTTCCTCTCCATCGGAACTGACCTTCAGGCCGGCGTATCCCTTGGCGCGAGCCCGCTCGCTATCACCCCGCATGGGAGGCAGAAGAAAGGTCTGGTAGTATTTCTCGAATTCGATCTCGAGATGGCTCGGCGTATCAAAGTGGTCGCGTACGTGGTTGGCAACCTGTTCGTTGATCCATCGACACAACTCGTGGGCTGCTGCGTGCGCTTCGGCGGCTGTTGCCTCTGCGGGCAAGTCAGGATCGACGAAGAGCGAATCCGTATCGCCGTAGAGAACCGTGCCGCGACCAGTCGACTGCAGTTGTTCTTTAGCCCAACGCAGCAGGTAGTGACCGAAGCTGGTGATGGCGCCGGCCAGTTCCTCTTCGGCGAAGCGACACGATCCGGTGGCGAGCACACCGTAGAAAGAATTCATCACAATCTTGTACGTATAAGCGGCCAGTTCGTCGCCGCGGCTGCGGGCCTCGGCTCGCTCAGCAAAAAAGCCTTCGAGGATCTGCGGCAGGATTCCTGGCTCACGAATGAAACGTGTGCCGCCGGGGGCGCGCAGATAGGTCATGTCCGACGGTGGCAGTTCGAGGCGATCAGAGGTGCCGGCGTCCTCTCGGCCACCGGGCTGAGTCACATACGTCTGGGGCCCCTCCGCAAGGTTGCCATCTCTGGTCTGAGCGAGATAGAGATTGCGCGCCTGGAGATAGGTCAGGGGATCAATATTGAAGGTGCGGATGATGGACGGATACAGGCTCTTGAAATCGAAGACAAAGACATTGCGATAAAGACCGGCCGTCGTGGGCATCACCAAGCCACCGGGTGATCCGCCAAGCTTGACGCGATCAATGCCCGTGGTGGGGGCGACCATGCCCCGTTGTCGAAGGCCACAGATGTAGAGGAAGTCGAAGGCGGCGACAGATCCCCAGGCGCGTTCTAAGGGCAGGCCCGTGAGCGCCCCGCGACGCAGACTCAATTGCACCAGATCCTCCGTCTCCAAAATGTCGCGCACGAGTCGCGTATCTTCGAGACAGTAATCGCAGAATGTCGTGCGATCCTGCTTCCAGGCATCGAGGATCTTCTGCGGCATGCTGCCGCCCGTTGCATCTGCTTCTAACGTTTTGCCGCGGCCCACGACGGCGCGCGCGACGGTATCGAGTTTGTAGTCATCGTAGCGTTGCAATGTGGCGCGGACCAGGTGCATGGCATCAAGCACTTGGCGGCCATAGACAATGACGCGGCTGCCACCCCATGTGTCGCCCTCCTGATACCAGGAGTCGTCGGTGGATCTACCGAGATTGAAAGGGACACCGAGCGCGCGGCAGCGCTGCTGCAGCACGGTCAGATCGAAATCGATGACATTCCAACCAGTCAACACATCGGGGTCGACGTGGCGGATCTGTTCGACGATGGCGGCGACGAGCTGTCGTTCGTTGGCATGACACAACACGTGGGGCGGATCGTCAGGGCGTGGTTCACCAAGGATGTGCACCTGCTCGATGGGATCGCCCCACCCCCAACTGACGAAGCCACAGGACAGGATCTGTGATGCATCGGGAAGGGTCTCAAGATCGAGAGACAGCACGTGCAGGGCCGGCTCCCAATCATCGGGCGCCAATTCTGGTTCGACATAGACACGATCAACACCCTGGCCCTTACGCCAGGAACCGGAGATCGAAATCGAGCCACGCAGTCCGCGGTGAATCAGGTACTGCCGGGGGTAGCTGAGATCGGCCTCATAAGTACGCAGGCCGGCTTTATGCACGGCCTCCGCCAAGGATCGAACCTGTGGTACACGACGGCAGGCGACATGCTGCACCGGTTCGCCATCCATCGTCGTCCATGTGGGCGATGTGGGCGGGGCGATCTCGGCACCGTCATGACGACACAACTCTACCGCGTGTTCGACCTCGCTCTCACGCAGGTAGAAGCCTGGTCGTTGGCGGGCATCGACAAAGGCGAAGGTCTCACCCGACTCGAGGCGCCCAATGCCGAAAATCGCAGCGCCAGGACCATGCTGACGATGGTAGCAGTGGAGGAGGAAGCCGCGATCGGCGGGTGGGTTCAAGGCAGATCCGTGGGTTGCCGGGAAGGTTGATGTCAAGTTGCTACCGTTGAGTTCAATTTACTATACAAAAGTGCAGTAGATCAACCGTATACTTCTTGAATCAATCTTCGGATATACCCGATCGCGTAGGCTTTGCCATAGCGCTGCGACTCACCGGAAGGAAATCTGGGTGTATGGTCCATCATGAAAGGGCCGTTGAAACCATTGTCACGATAGGTCTGCATCGCGCGACGCATGTCGATATCACCTTCGTCCAGGAAGACCTCCTCGAAATAGGGCAACTGGCCTTTGACATTGCGAAAGTGCACCCAGCTGATCGCCTGGCGCGCCGACATCTCGGCAATGAAGTCATAGACACCTGCGCCGAGCAGTTCCGTCATACAGCCCTGACAAAAGAGCATCTTGTGCTGCGGACTAGGATGGTGATCGAAAATCCGCCGAAACTGCTCTCGCGTCGAACAGACCTGCGCCACGCCCCCCAATGGTTCCGGCACGGGTGGATCGTCTGGATGAAGAGCCATGGTCACGCCTGCCTTCTCGGCGGCTGGTAGTACGGCATCGATGAAGGCTTGCATGCGCTGCCACATTTCTATCTCGGAGATTTCCGGCGCGTACAACTCTGGCCGATCCCGCATGAAGGCATCGTAATCGAAGGCGCTGTAGGCTACGCCGCCGCGGCCAATGGCAGACTCTGTGCGGAAATTTCCCACGGGTTTGAAGTTCCAGCCCAAAGCGGGGATGCCTGCCTGTCCCAGAGAATCCAACAACTGGATCCAGTTGGCTGTCTGCTCTTGTGCGTCTTCCAGACCGAGTGTAATCTGCTTCGGACAGGAGAAGAACATATTATTCAGCTTCATGCCCTTCGCTTCGATTTTCTCACGGGCCTGCTCGAACAATTCGGTCCTGTTCTTGCCATCCGAGATGTTCATCTGATGATCCTGTACCGACACGGCCTGCCGCGTTTCCAGGTGAATGGAATCCACGCCCAAGGCGGCGAAAAAACTAAGCCAGTCGCTGTCGAGATCGTTCCAGTTGATCTGATCCTGAATGAACATGCGAACTCCTTCTTTACTACGACTACTGCAAAGTGTCATGACAGATACTGTAATGTGAGAAGACACGATCATGAACACCTTGCGTTGGTGCAACTCGAAACAGCACCGGCGTGTTCACGAGCTCACGACTATTGCTTGCTTTCTTGTATGCTCCCAAGTGTCCTGTTTACAACTAACGGAGGTGTAAACATATGCGGACTGTCACGATTTCGATGCGCCTTCCACAGGCGGGGGTCGTCGCCCTGGAGAAGCTTGCCCAGGAGCTTGGCACGGAGCTTGGCACGGAGCGACCGGCCCTGCTCAAGCGCGCCCTTCGCAAGGGGGCTCAAGGTCTGAGATTCGAGCGCGCCTGCCAGGCCTATCGTGCTGAGGAGGCGACCTTGTCGCGGGCGGCTGAACTTGCCGGCCTGCCCCTTCGGGATATGATCCTGAGACTCAAGGCTGACGACCTCAAACTGAGCTATGGTGTAGAGGAGTTGGCGGAGGACCTGCAGGAGTGATCGTTGTGGCGGATGCAGGTCCGCTCATCTTCCTGGCGAAGCTCAGGCAGCTGGACCTGGTGCCGCGATTGTAGTCTTCGGCAACAAAATTGTAGTCTTCGGCAACAAAGACGAAGGCCCTGTTGCGACACCAGGCGCCCTCGACGGTGCCTTCCTCGAAGACCCCGTCGCTGACACCGGCGGATGATCCGCCGGGCGGTCGTCTCGACGATGCGCTGCACGTCGCGTGGTCATGGCTCCGGTCTCCTTGTTGCGTGCGAGTGCCTGCAGGGTCGATCCGGCCAGGCGGTATCCGCTGGTCCCTTGGCGTCCCTCATGCGCCGCCCCGTTGCACTTTTGCGTGATTTTTCTGTTCTTGAATCCATGACCCCCGCCGCCTCTCACCCACCGGTCTTCGCGTACGGCCCGTTCCGCTCCATGATCCGCCTCTGTTGCGTCTTGCTGTTGGTGGTCATCGTCACCCCGGTGCACGCCATCGAGTTCGTCGCCGTCGGTGTCGGCGACGGGGCGCTGCCGTGGGACCAGGCCGGGTCATCGTCGCGGTTCGTCAGTGTCGAGGCTGACAGCATCTGGATGTGGGACATCGCCACCGAGGCCGATCTGACCCGTGGTCTGGCCGAGCGTGGCGGCTTCGCCCTCTACGCCGGCGAGACCGGGCTTGACACACTGCGCACGACGGCGCTCTTCGACGGCGACCCGACGACCTACTTCGACCCGGACGAGAATGCCGCCATCGCGCGCTCGTCCTCCATCCTCGTCGATCTCGGCGGCACCTTCAACATCAACCGGGTGCGCTTTTTTCCGCGCCTCGACGTCAGCCACCGCAACCGCTTCCTGCAGGAGTTTTCCCTGCGCGCGGCGCTGATCCTGCCCATCGGCGACGTCGACCTCGTCCTCGAGCGCGGCCTGGCGCAGTTCCAGGCGCCGAATGAGAACACCGAGCCCGTCGTCGACCTGCGCTTCGGCTCCGTGAGCGCCCGCTTCCTGCAGTTGCAGCCGCTGACCGGTCGTGCCTGGGAGATTGCCGAGCTCGAGGTCTACAGTGACGGCACCGTGCCCCAGGGCGAGTACGTGTCCGTGCCGCTGCCGGCGCGGCAAGCGACGCCGGTGTGGGGCGAGGTGAGCTATGAGGGCGGCAATCTGGCGCAAGCGCCGTTCGTCGTGCAGACCCGCACCGGACCGGATCCCCACCCTCTCCTCCACTTCATCAAGAACGGCGACGAGCTCGTGCAAATCGACGCGGCCTCGTGGGCGACGACACTGCCCGGTCTGCAGGGCCCCGTGGAGCCGAACCCGGAATGGGGCGGCTGGTCGACGGTGACCGACGGCGCCGTGCGTTCGCCGGCACTGAACCGCTACCTGCAGTTCCGCGTGTCTCTGCCGGTGCCCGGCACAGGCCTGCGCGAGTTGCGCTTCGAGTACAGCTTTCCCCCCATCGCCCGCGACCTGGCCGCCGAGGTTTGGCCGCGTACTGTCGCCGCCGGTGTCGAGACCGACTTCACTTTGTCCCTGGCGGCGGAGATGAAGACCTCTGGCGCCGTGCAGCGGCGGGATACGGGTTTTCGTCAGATCGAGGTGCGCACGAGCGCCGAGATCTCTCGTGTCGGCCGCGTCCTCGTCGACGACGAGGAGGTGTTCGCCACCGCCCAGATTCAACCCGGTGTGGGCTTCAGTCTCAATCTGTGGGAGCGGGTCCTGAGGGACGGCAGCTTCGTGCAGATCGAGCTTACCGCCGCCGCCCTGCGTGATCGCACACTGTTCGAGGTGCGCGCCGTCGACCGCCGCTCCGACGTCGACGACGGACAGTCTGTCGCCTACCAGCTGGCGCGCGCTGCCGACGTCGATGTATCGACGCCGGGGGGTGGCCTCATCGTCGATCTCGACGACGGCGGTGACGGGGGGACCGAACTGCTCGCCAACGTGCGCCTCCACAGCCCGGTGATCACCCCCAATGGGGACGGCGCCAACGACGCGCTGCAGGTGTCGCTGTCGCTGCTCAAGCTCATCGAGCCGGCGCGCCTGCGCCTCGAGATCTTCGGCCTCGACGGCGAGCTCGTGCGCCGCGCGGTGGATACGCCACGCAGCAGCAGCAATCTGATCCTGAGCTGGGATGGCCGTGATGACGCCGGCCAGGTGGTGCCGCCGGGCAGCTACCTCTACCAGATCCGGGTTGACGCCGATGCGTCCAATGGCCGCCATCACGGCATCGTGAGCGTTGCGTATTGAGCCCCCTGCGCGCCGCTGTTGCACTCTCGCTTCTCGCCGCCGCCACCGGTGCCCAGGAGCCTGAGGAGCCCGCCGATCCGGGCTACCGGGTCACGGGCAGCCGGGTCGTCGTCGAGGGCGCCGAGCAGTGGGCAGCATGGCAGGTGCCGGAGGGTGCGGCCGTGCTCGGTGAGGATGGCTCCGTGTCGCCGCGGCTGCTGCGGCAGCGCATGAATGTGACACTGGACGCCGGGGATTACCGCTTCCTCGCCGCCGACCAGGACACGATATACGGCGGCGTACACATCGCCCGCTCGGGTGCCGAGACTGCAGAGCTCGCCATCGATGGCGACACCACGACCTACTGGGAGCCGGATCCCACGACCCCGGTCGACGACTGGGATCTGGAGGTCAACCTGGGCCGTTCCGTCATCGTCGAGCAGGTCATCGTACGGTTTGCTGCGCAAGGAGAGGGTGATCCATTCCTCAAATTCCGTGTGCGTCTATCCGACGGGAACGGCTTCCGCGAGCGCTCCAGCGTGCTCGAGTACTTTCGCGTCGGCCAGATCAGCTTCCCCAACAAAGACCAGCGCGAGTTCGTGTTCGACGTGCGCCCGCAGCGTCCGGTGCCGGATGGCGTCGTCGGCGAGGTCGCGCAGTTCGTCCGCATCGAGGCCCTGGACTCCGACGGTCCGCGGGGACAGGAAGTCGATGCCGAGGCGTATGCCGTCCTGCCTGCCGAGCAGAAAGGGGCCATCGACTACTTTCGGCGCACCGTGACCGGTCGCGAGCTGCCGGTGGACGAGCTCACCTGGATCGAGCTGTCCGATGAGGAGCGCGGCCCAGCCCGCTATTACCGCTGGGAGCGGCCACGACTGGCCGAGATCGAGGTCATCAGCCCCGGCGAGAACGTCGTCTTGCTCACCCAGCAGCGGATCAATCGGGAGACGTCGATCTTCACCGATCCCCTGCGTGCCATCACCACCGATGGTCGTGTCGGCTCGTTCACCTCGATCAAGGCCTACGACCCGCTACGCAACCGCAACCAGCTCAGCGTCGACCTGGGGGTCAAATACTGGCTCGACCGCATCCGCCTGGTGGCGACGAAGACGCCGATGCGGGCCTACCAGGTGCTTGTGTCGGACGGCTCCTTCGACCCCAGCGGCGAGCGTCTGTGGAACGGGCTGGAGGAGCGCGCCAACCGCGAGCGCTACCTGCAGATCCAGGAAAAATTTCCGCTGCAGGAGGTCCGCTTCATCGAGGTGCGGGCCCTGCAGCTGCTGGGCACCGAGACGGAGGCCGGAAGTCTCGCCGAGTTGCAGGCCTACGGCGAGGGCTACGTATCCGAGATCGAGCTGACATCGCCCGTCATTAAGCTCGGGGCGTCGCGCATGTTCACGAGCCTGTCGTGGGACGGCGAGGTGCCCAACGACACCCGCATCGAGATTCGCACGCGCACCGGCGACGATCTGACCATCCTGCGCCGCTACTTCGACCGGTGGGGCCGCGAGTGGAGCCAGGAGGCCTGGGAGGCGGCGCGCGAGGAGTTCCGTGGCCCCGTAGAGGAGCTGGAGCTACCCGGTCCCCAATGGAGCAGCTACAGCGAACTCTATCGCGAGTCGGGGGAGCTGTTCCGGTCGCCGAGCCCGCGGCGCTACGCCCTCGTCAACGTCCGGCTGAGGACGACGAACCCGCAGCGCCGGGCCCTCATCCGCCGCCTGCAGATCGGCTTGGCGCCGCCGCTGGTGGATCAGATCTTCGCCGAGATCACCCCGTCGCGGGACGTCCAGCCCGGGGTCGACACCGAGTTCACGATGTACCTGCGGTCGCAGTTCGCCGTGGCCGATCCCGGCTTCGACGGCATCGCCCTGCGCTCGTCATCGACGGCGCCGGTGGAGCTGCTCGGTCTGCGTGCCGGCTCCGAGACGCAGATGCGCTTCGGCACCGGGCGAGATCTGCTGGAGGTGTCCAGCATCGAGCCCGCTGACGGTGGCCTCGACATCACCCTGCCGGAGGTGGAGCGGCGCTCTGGCAGGATCTACGAGATACGTTTCCGCACCCAGGTCTTTCTTTCGGGAACGACGTTCCAGGCGCTGCTGTCGCTGGCCTCGCGGCCCGGCGTCGTGCAGCAGGCCAGTGACGGGGACGCCGTCGACTTCGTGCAGAGCCAGACCCTCGTCGCTCTGTCCCAGCTGCGTCCCGGTCGTCTGCTCGATGTCCTGCAGATCGAGCCGCCGGTGCTAACGCCGAATGGGGATGGCATCAACGACAACACCATCGTCGGCATCGACGTGTTCCAGGTGCGCGGCAGCAACGCCCACATCAGTGTCCAGGTCTTCGATCTGGCCGGCGTCCGGGTCCGCGACCTGTCGCAGACGGCGCCGTCGCCCAGCGGTCGGCACCAGATCCCCTGGGACGGCCGCGATGACGGCGGCGGTCTTGTCGCGCCTGGCATCTACATCGTGCGCGCCGGCGTCGATGTCGACGCGTCGACCTCCGCTTATCGCACCGGGCTCGTCCATGTCGCCTATTGACCGGCTCCTGCGGCGTGCGGCACCGGGGCTGGCGGCGCTGGCCTTCGCCGGTCAGGTCTGGGGCCAGTCGTACGGCGCCCAGGCGACGTCGCTTCTGGCCCTGCGCTCCTCCGAGGAGCTGCATCCGCAGTTCGAGGTGGCCTACACGACCCCGGCCCTCTACAAGTGGTACGGCCCACGGCATCTGCCCATCGGCTACCTGCGGCCGTGGTACCAGGATCAGCTGACCAACTACGCTCAGCAGCAATTCCAGCGATACCTCGATGCCGACCTGGAGGGGGACGAGTGGCACGACGCCTTCGGTCGGCGCCTGGGACGG
>Ga0114996_10006993_pt1 | contig 12896 bp, 9 predicted proteins | sample ArcticOcean_MG_C_4_FD_87039 | JGI IMG/M metagenome (GOLD analysis project Ga0114996, IMG submission 87039) | Marine microbial communities from western Arctic Ocean - ArcticOcean_MG_CB4_134 | ecosystem: Environmental > Aquatic > Marine > Oceanic | place: Arctic Ocean: Canada Basin | collected... | reverse complement strand
CCACTCGCCCGTCTGCGGTCTCGAGGAACTTGGCCTCCCGCGCTTCGTTGAGATCCTCGCCCGATCCGGAACCCACGAGGCCGGCGGCCCGTGCGTGCTGCCGCGTGAGGCGGGCACCCAATGGACCGTAGTCTCCGGTATGGTTGTTAGCGAACGAAACCATATCGAAGCCGGCCCACACGAGTTCATCGGCCATGGCGGGGTCGGCGCGCATCCACGTGCCCCCACTCTGATACGCGGGATGCGGCTCGTAGTCATGAAGCAGCACCTCGAGGTTGGTGAAGGCCATATCGGCGCTCCTGATCCCTTCGATCATTTCCAGATACCCCGGCTCCACATAAGGGGAGAGGGCCCGGGTAATGATCGCGTCGCCTGTGAGCGTCATGGTCATGATACCGTCGCCGGAAACGGGCGGATTCGGTACGTCAGTCTGTGCCTTCGCTCCACTTGCGTTGGCGAGACTGACTGTGAGGGTGAGCAGCAGAGATCGAGTATTCATGTGCACCTCAAAGTTTGTGAATTCAGCCGCCTGATTTGATCCGAAAACCGTCATCCGTCTCCTCGCGGTATTCGCTATGGCAGGCCTTGCACGCGGCTCGGAGTTCGCCGACGGCCTCGGTGGCCTGGGCCTTGTCCGATGCCATACTGGCTCTAGAAAGTGCGCTGTTTGCGGTCAGCGCTTGCTCAACGAAACCCACAGCATCGGACGCGTCTCGTGCCTCCCAGAACGCTTTCACGCGGTTGAAGTTCGCTCTCAACGCATCGGTGTCCGACCCGAGATCGGCCCAGTACCTGGCGTCGATATGGAACTCCGCCTCATCGAGCACATAGTCGATCTCCTTCATCGCCTTCTCGTGCGCTTCAATCGTTGGAGGAGCGTCCTGCCCAGCAGCTGGAGACGCGATCAGGGCGGTGAGAAGAGCGAATGGAAGTGTGCCGGTAGTGATACCTCTGCGGCGGTAGGTCATGCCAGTATCTCTCTAGGGGTTCAGGATCCGCCGAGGCGGCAGTGGGACACTCGTGAAGCCCGGCAGCAGGGCTAGTACAAGCCGGCGTCGGCTGATCACAGCGCGGGGAACCCGGCCGGGGGACGTCTATGGCGAGTGCCCTGTTCGTAAGCGAACGCCAACTCGAAGAGGAGCAGCTCATCGTAAGGTCGACCGAGAATTTGGAGTCCCGCGGGAAGTGTTCCGTAGGTGAAACCCATGGGCACCGTGATCGCGGGCATCCCCGTCGCAGGCGCCACCAGCTGACTGTTGTCACCAAGGTACTCGGCGCGTGCGCGATCCAGATGTGCCGGCGGATTCCGCCAACTCGGGTAGATGACGGCGTCGATCTCGGACTCGTCCATCGCGGCAACCAGCTCGGCGAGATAGGCCTGTCTGCCCGCGTGCTCCGCGAAGTCGGGGCAGGGACTGTCCCAATCGCGCGGGTGCACATCCATCGCGACCTCCTCATGGCGACGTAGCGACTGCTCGGAGTAGCTCGCGAACTGACCGGTCTCAAGCACCTCGAGCACGTCGCGAATCGGTGCGTCTTCACCCAGGGAAGCGAGGTACTGGTACATGTCGTAGCGGAAGCGTCCGCAGAACATGCCTTGGCGATCTAGTTGGGCTTGCAGGTAGAACTGGAACGGATCGACGATGGTGGCTCCTAGTCGGCTCAAGTCCGCCACGGCAGACTCGAAGACACGGACAACCGCGGTGTCGGCGTCCTCGGCATTCACCAGTTCGCGCATCACGGCGATGCGCTTGCCCTGCAGGCCATCGGAGTTCAGAGCCGCCGTATAGTCAGGCTCCTTACGATCCCGTCCGGCTTCGGTGTAGGGGTCGGCCGGGTCGTAGCCCGCCACGACGTTGAAGATCCGTGCGGCGTCTTCCACAGAACGGGCCATGGGCCCCGCAATGTCCCGGTCGAACGAAAGTGGAATGACGCCGTCCCGGCTTGTGAGACCGATCGTGGAACGGATGCCGACCAGGGCCAAGTGTGACGAGGGGCCGCGGATCGAGTTCCCTGTGTCACTGCCCAGTCCGGCGACCCCGAAGCTCGCCGCGACACCGGAAGCCGTCCCACCGCTGGATCCGGCGGGCACGCGATCGAACGCGTAGGCGTTGGCGGTCGTATCGTACGACGAACTTACGGTCTGCCGGGCACTGAAGGCCCACTCGGCCATGTTGGTCTTGGCGACGATGACGGCCCCCGCTTCGCGAATGCGGCGTACCATGAAGGCGTCGTCGGGCGGAAGGCTGCCCATGAGAGCGGCCGAGCCCCCCGTCGTGGGTAGGTCGTGAGTGTCGAAGTTGTCCTTTACGAGCATTGGCGCACAAAAGAGCGGGGTCATTTGCACGCCGCCGGCGAGCAGAGCGTCTAGATCGTCAGCCCGGTCGAGCGCACCAGGGTTTACCACCGTGATGGCATTTACGGTCGAATCGTCATACGCATCGATGCGGTCGAGGTAGGCCTGAACCACGGAGCGGCAGGTGGTCTGCTCGGTCAGGATAGCCTCTCGGATCTCGGCGATAGAAGCCTCCACCACGTCGAACTGCCCGGGTCCGGACTCGCAAGCCATGAGTGTCGTCGCGAGGGCAGCTAGGAGCAGAGGATGTCGGTTTACCTGCATGGTGGCTTCCCGCGTAGAGTGATCTTGGAGCCCGATACTCGACCAAGATCGGTTGTGGAGGCTGGGTTGTCTAACAAAGCGGAGCCCCTGGACGTTTTCTAGGGGCCCCGGCTATGAGGAGAGGGTGGTCAGGGCCACCGGCGCTCCTGGCGCTTCCGGCCCTTAAGACCTCAGCGCAGCATCAACTCGTACCCGGTGGCGTCGGGGAATAGATCATTGCGCATGTCAGCTACCTCGATCACTTCGACATGATAAGTACCGGCGAGAGCTCGGTCCGGCACATCGATCGTGACGACGACCGGATAGTCGACATCGATCGAGCTATCACTCAGTCCCGATACCGAGAAGTTCATTCCGGTTCGCCCGCTTGTGCTCCCACCTATGCTGCCACCGAATTTCTGACTTCCAAAGATGGTAGAAACGCTGGCGATGTCGCTGTCCGAGGCCGACTCGTCCCAGACATCGTTGAAAAGCCAATAGACCGCGAGCGCGTCGGGGTTGATACCGGACGGAGCCTAGATGTTTTGGCCAGTCGTGGCGAAGGGAACGTCGTCCGACTACGGGATCGTGTTGCCTGCGGTCTGGGCCAAGAGCGGGTCGGTGAGGGCCAGGCTGAGGGTGAGGACCAATCCAATCCGGGACCCCGAAAGCTCCATTGATCGATGCTGACTGCTGTGCAAAACTGTCTCCGGTTTGAAGGAGTGGGACAGAATGTCTGGGGGGCGATGTTCACTCGCCAATGGCACCGACGGCTCGTTCGTCCAGCGTCCGGGCACCGCCCTCTAGGCGAGCTGTTTGGCGGTGATTCAACTGCGACCTTTAAGCTAATCTGAACCTAAGAATCCAGATTGGCTCGTGGAAATCAGGATGGTGGGAGGACTATGCTGAGCGTCAGGACCATACTCGTCGCCCTGTTTGTGACCACTGCTCCTGCCCGCTCGAATCCCATGTTGTTCGAGGTAGGCGGCCGACAACGTGTCGCCATGTCCGCGGGAGGTGCCCTCTTCGTGTTCGGTCTTTGAGGGTCAGGCGGGGTAGTACGGCGCCATCATGAGGTAGACCAACACCCCCGTCACGGCGACGTACATCCAGACCGGTAGTGTCCATTTCGCGAGCCGGCGGTGCTTGACTAGGTCACCCCGTAACGCTCGTGACAACGTGAGTAGGACCAACGGAACCACGATGGGCGCCATCGAAATGTGCGTAATGAGGATGAAGAGGTAGATCGGACGAATCCATCCCGTGCCGCCGAAATGGCTCTGGGGCGCCTGCGAGTGATACGTCACGTACGACACCAAGAAGAGGCACGACAGCACGAAGCACGTAATCATGATCGATCGGTGGAGGGTGCGTCGCCCACTCCGGATCGCGCCGTAGCCAGCCATGAGCAACAGTGCGGTGCTGCCGTTCAGCACGGCGTGAAGGCGAGGTAGTCCAGACACATCCAGACCGTCAAGCCGCACTGCCTGCGGGAAAGCCGCTAGGGCAGCCACGGTGCCCGCAACCAAGACGGTTAGCCCCAGGATGACAAACCACAGTGACTGCTCGCTGGAGAACGCTTGTCTAGTCAGGGCGGCCCATCAGATCGCTGATCGTTCGCGTTCCCGTCTCGGGCGCCAAGAGGTGTACGTCCAGCCAGGCGGCCCAGCGACCCCAGAGATCCAAGAGGGTCTCCTTGGTGGCAGGCCCATGATCCTCGAACGGATAGAGGTACATCGCCGCCTCTTTTCCTAGGCCGTTCAATGCGTGAAACAACCGCGGCGAATGATCCGGATCGGTTCCCACATTCTGATCCTGTAGGCCGTGGTACATGAGCAGGGCACCGGTGAGGTTGTTGGCGTAGAGGAACGGTGACATCCCCAGGTACACGTCTTTGGCATCCCACAAGAAGCGGCGCTCGGACTGAAAACTGAGCGGAGTGAATGTGCGGTTGTAGTTTCCGTCCCCGGCGATCCCCGCCTTGAAGAAGGGGGTATGCACCATGGCGTTGACGGTGGAGAACGCCCCGTAAGAATGTCCTCCGAGACCGAGGCGGCTGCGGTCGATAATCTGACGTCGGTCGAGCTCGTCGATCACGGCGGCCAGGTTGTTCCTCAGATCGTGCTGGTAGTTGTTGTTCATCTGACCCGGCTTCCCGACGATCGGCGCGTCAGGCTCGACCACCGCATAGCCGAGTCGAGTCAGGTACTCGATCGAACGCGTTCCGAAGTTGGGGAAGGCGTTCTTGTTGTAGTCGCGCCCTCGCTCGTCGTAGCTCTCTTGGTCCTCATACTCCCGGGGATAGAACCAGAACATTGCTGGAAGTCTGGTGCCCGCTTGGTATCCGGTCGGCAGCGTGACATTCACCAAGAAGCTGAACCCATCGGGGCGTATAACCGTGAAGCGCTCCCTCGGAGCTGCAGTCAGATCCGGCGTATAGTCGATGTTATTGGTGATCTGAACCCGGTTCGGGCCCTGGACGAGATACGATTGAGCCACTTCGTTGGGTGATTCGCGCGATACGATGAAGCGATTGGAATCGACGTCCAGAATCGACGTGAGGCGCTCGAACGCACCTTCGTTTTCCCCTTCGAAGATGCGCTCCGTCGCCCCCGTCCGGATGGCGACCCGGTCCAGGAAAGTCTTGGGTGCCACGTCGAGTGGGTCCGCGTTGTAGCGCGTGCCGTAGAAAAATACGTGCGCACCATCAGCGGAGAGCTGGACCGAGACGTCCCGGGTGTCTGCCACCCCCCGGCGTGGTCGGCCTTCGGCGGGGAGGCGCCCGCCCCGCATGACTAGGCTGCCGGGATTGGCATAAAATTCCTCCGAGTCGAATTCGACCAGAGTGTGCGCCTGGGGCACTGGATCGTCTAGGAAGACCACCGACTCCAGAACCCGGTCGCCCCGTCGTTCAGTGAGGAACAGAATCGACATGTTGGGTGAGAAGCGGTGTGCTGCGATGCGCTTGTCACTCTCGAATACCTCGGACAGGCTGGTGTCGTCGAAGGGTGGAAGCCACTGCATGACTCGGTCGCTGCGGTCCTCCTTCCCCTCGTCGGCTTCCCCGTCGGCCGATGTAGGCACCCGTTCCAGATACGTGAGCCCTCGACCATCGACTCGCCAGCTTACCTGCCTACGCCCAGCGGGGTCGTCCAGGTCGAAGCGTGATGCCCCTGGTGCGGGCGGCGGGCGATCGGGATCCGGGAGACCGGTGTTGATCGGGGTCCGGCTCAGCTCTGCCAGTGCATCGCCCTCAGCATTCCAGATCTCCTCCACGACTGCGAAGTTGTTGACCGGGACGATATAGCTGAAGGGATGTTCCATTAGGGACACCCGTGCGTACAGACCGTCAGACGAAAAGTCGAAGGCTTTCACCATGGCCGGCTCACCCACGTAGTCGACGTCGCGATTGTCGACATCAACCAGGGCCAGCTGACCAGTCGAGTGCCAGGCGAGTAAGGCCTCGTCGTGCGGAGTCTCCATCAGGCTGGCGTACGTTCGAAGGTGGTTTTCCCCTGGCTCGGTCATCTTGACCTGCGGGCCCCTTGGAACGGTGGGCTCGGAAGGCATCGACGGGCGGTCTTCCGGAATGAGGACCGTCGCGATCTTATCACCTTCGGCGGTCCATTCGAACGTCGTGACCAACGTGGCGAGGACCGGTCTGCGCGTGATCCTCTGGGACCGACCTGTCGCCGGGTCGGCTACGTAGATATGTGTGTTTTCATCGAAGTGGGCAAAGAACGCCAGCCTCGAGCCGTCAGGCGACCACGAGGCGTTTGAGACACGAGCACCTCGCGGGACTTCGATCTCTACTCGCGATCCCCCGGACGCCGAGACGACCGCAATACCGACATTGTTTCTGGTCGTGAGCTGGCGGCTTCGGTTGGCCTCGAAATCGATGAACTTTCCGCCCAATTCGTGAAACGGCTTGGAGAAGACGTCCATGGAGACCGGCCCGTCACCGATCTCGTGAAGGAACCACATCTTATCGGGACTGACGTCAGACAGACTCACGTTTAGGTAGCGCGGTGCCAAGACTGCTTCCACAACGGACGCAGGTGGCGAAACGAATTGCTTTTGTTCGAGGATCTGGCGCGCGTCCCAGGCTCCATTCTGGTCTTGTGCGCTGACTGCAGAAGGCGACAGCAAGGCGAGGAGCAAGGCGCTAGTGACGACCGAAGTATGCCAGCTACCTGCTGGTACCAGACGGGGCTCAGTCATCTTTTGTGTCTCCAGGAAGCGGAGTCCCTCTCAAGCGGGTACATCGTTGTGACTTGCCGGTGCCAAGGACAACAAATGGGGGTGTCCGGGCGTGATCCACAAGGGGAAGAACTACGAAGCCACTCATCCATTTCGAAATCCCGTCAGCTCCAGCAGGGTTTCACGAGAGGCCATGCTTGAAGCCTCGCTCCACACGGTAACTGTACCGGATCGCCTGCGTATTCTTACTATACGAGGCTGGCTCGTTAGACCTCCGACACATATTCCTAGCCAACGCTGACCTCTTGGATCATCTTGCGGCAATCCAGAGCGACCGCTCGGTTCTGGCCGTTTGAAGATGAAAGGAACGAAATACATGAAGTTGGCGACCCCCATGCGCGCTTTGCTGAGCTCGGCGCTGCTTCTGCCGGTGACCGTTGAGATGGTCACCGGGCAAGAGGCGTTTCCCATTGAGATCGGAGACCGGGTCCGCGTTGCCGTCCCCATGCAGATCGATGGCGATCTGGTCGGATTCGGAGACGGCGAACTCATAATTCACATACCCAATCACATCGACCTGACGAGCGTGCCGCTCGAGGCTCTTCAAGGGCTTCAAGTAGAGCGCGTAAAGACCAAGGCGCTCATGTTCGCGGCGATCGGAGGCGTGGTTGCAGGGGCCGGAGCTTGGCTTCTGGTTGATCATTCGAACGCGGTGACGGTCGAATCGCTGTCGCCGCAGGAGACGGATCGGAGATTGTACACTGGCGCGTTCGCCGCGGTTGGCGGGGTGCTGGTTGGAGGTCTCCTTGGCAAACGGTATAAGACCTTCAGATGGGAGGTCATCCCGCTGGCTTCTGTTGACCGCCGGTCTGTGGAGCCGGACGGGCTGGGGGTCAGGGCGAGTTGGACGCTCCCGTGAGTGTTATCGCAGAGTGCGTTCGGGAGTATCGAGACGTCCCTCAGATTACTCGCATCGACAGATTCGTTCGCTCCAACATGTTCCATTTGACAGGCTCCAACATGATTCTTATTACTACGACTCTCTTGGATACGGAGGACTCCCCATGCGCTATTTAGGCCTCTTCCTCGGCCTCGTGCTCTGTCTCGAAGGCTGTGCATCTTCCGCGCCGGGTGGGGCGGGATCGTCCCGCGACCTCATCACCCGCGAGCAGATCGCTGAGACCCAGGCGATCACGGCGGCCGACGCCATTCGTACCCTACACCCACAATGGTTGAGGGCCCGCGGCCAGACCACGTCGGCGACAAGCGGTGCGCCGCTCACGGCGACGGTCATGCTGGACGGCACCCGCATGGGTGGATTGGAAGTGCTCTCGGTGTACCAGGTGCGTGACATCTTCGAAATCCGCTACTTGGATCAGGGCAAGGCTGGAATCCGTTATGGAATGGGATTCCCCCGCGGTGTCATCGAGATTACATCGATACGAAGATGACCCCCTACCGACAGGGCTCGGCGTTGATGCGCCTGAGTCCGTCGACTTTTGTGATCTAAAGGGCTCCCGACTGGGAGCCCTTCGTCGTTTCTGGGACGGCCCCCTGCGTCTACGGGAACCTGCCTCCCTCTCAGAGAGTTACGATGTTGATTCCGGACTCTCGATCTGAGGCGTAGACTAGCAGGGCAAGGCCATCGCCGGTCCTCTGGATGGCGAGGCGCTCGTTTTGGTGGATGACGCCTTCGTTTCATTCTGGTTTGCCTGGTCCACGTTCCAGCCCAACACCGGTCTCTTGGAGGGATACACTCCATAGGCGAGGCGGGTCGACTTTAGGTCACAGGACAAAAAGAACCGGCCAGCCCGAGTGGGGCTGGCCGGTTCTTTTACGCCTCGGGCCTTAGAGGCCCTGAGGGTGCAGGTTAGTTGATGTCCCAGAAGAGCCGAACGTTGAACGGATCGCTGCCAAGACCCTGTGCCGAGTTTGCGGCGCTCAGGTTGGCACCGTTCACCGACTGCTCACTCTGCGGATACGGCAACCGCACCGGGATGAGGTTGTTGTTCAGGTTGTCCGGACCCGCGATGAGGTTCGGAACGCCCGTACGCCTGTAGGATGCCCAAGCCTCGGGCCCCTGGTCGTACAGTGCGAACCACAGCTGCATGCCGATCTGCTCGAGTTGACCGGCCTGGTCGGCGGCAAAGGCCACCTTGGTGCCGGCTAGATACGCAGTGATGTTTGCCGACGAGACGCCGACCGTCTCCATCGAGGCCCGAATACCGGCCTCGTATAGCGACTTGGCGTCACCACCAGCGAAGCCCCTCACCGCGGCCTCAGCCTGCAGCAACGAGGTTTCGGCGTAAGACATGATCGATGTCGGCGTGGTGGACTGTAGGAACCAGTCCCCAACCCGTGACACCTGCTCGAACTCAATGCCATGACTGTCGTTCATTCCGTTCGGCATCCCTGCGAATAAGCCGGTCTCAAGAGCCGCATCGGCGTAGATTCCCAGGCGCGGATCATCATAGGCGATCAGATTATCGACCATGGTCTTGCTGATCCGGAAGTCACCCGGCCTCGAAATGAACGCGGGAGCCATCGGGTTTTCGTTCGGCGGCGCACCGAGCCACCTCATCGTGGCTTCGTCCCCAGTGCTTTGGAACACTCCTGCAGCGATCGCAGCCGAGACGTCGGAGGCGTTTTGGATCCGCATGGCCATCCGTAGACGCAGAGAGTTGGCAAATAGACGCCATTTCTCCATGTCACCGTTATAGATGAGGTCAGGATTTCCGATGGTGCCCCGGAAGACGTCGGGGAACAAGCTTCCTGTCGGAACGATCTGGGTGCTGGCCGAAGTCAACTCAGCCAAAAGGCCGGTGTAGACCGTGCTCGCATCGTCATAGGTCGGCGTAATGTTGCCCGCCGCCAACCCATCCAGAGCCTGGGAATACGGAATGTCTCCCCACATGTCCACCATGTTGTGGAACATCCATGCCCGCATGACCCGGCCTACAGCCGCCTGGTTGGCGTTGCCCGTCGCGGTTGCCTTGACGACCATGCCGTCGAAGTCCACCAGGGCTCCGGTATAGAGACCCGACCACAGGCCGTCAGAAAAGCTACCGTCGATTTCATAGCGGTCGATGCCGCCATACTGGAGCCGGGCGTAGTGCTGGACCCAGACCGAAGCGGTGCCTCGGTCGAATCCTGTGCCAAGCAAAGCGTTGACGCTATTTACGATGCCAGCCGGCAATAGGTACTGAACGCCAACGTCGGTCGGCGCGTTCGGGTTCGTGTTGATCGCTGTGAAGTCTTCGGTGCATGCCGAGACTCCGAGGCCGAGGGCAATGAGCACACCGGCCGCGAGACTTCTGTATGTCGTTCTAGTCGTTTTCATTTTGTTCCCCCCACTGGTGTCTGATGTCTTGAGCATCGTTCGTTGGTTTTGTCTAGACATGGTCATCGCCTAGTGCGTGACCGCGACGTTGAACCCGAAGGTCCGTGCGGTGGGGAACTGCTCATACTCGATCCCCGCTAGGTTCGCTTCCGAGGGGCTGCCCTCGATGGCGGCCGACTCCGGATCGATATGAGGAACGCTGGTCCACAGCCAGAGATTACGGCCAACGATCGTAAAGCGTGCGGTCGAAACCGGCAGCTTGTTGAGGTACTGCTGAGGCAGGTCGAAGCCGATTGCCACCTCACGAAGCTTGGTGTAGTTGTTGTCGAACAGCCACTCCGTATCGACGTCGTCGAGGCGAGTGGCGAGCTTCCGCGGAGCGACTGCAACCTGGTTCGTGGCGCCACTGGCGGTGACACCAGGGAAGACGGTCATGCCGCGACCCGTCGTTCCGTCCGGATCCCAGGCGGTGGCGGTGGAGTTAGCCGACTCGTAGAGCACTCCGGTGCGGTACCCAAGGCGACACGAACCACAGAAGATCTGGCCTCCCTTGCGAGTGTCTACCTGGGCGCTGAACGTGAAGGCACCATACGTGACAGAACTCCGCAAGCCACCAATCCAGTCGGGCTGGTAGTCACCGAGGACCTTCGAATCACCACGAAGGGGTAGTCCGTTATCGCCAACGAGGATGTTCCCTGAGCCGTTGCGCTGCCAATCGGGCCCGTAGAAGATGCCGTAGGGCTGTCCCGGCCTAGCCTCAACGCCTCCGCGGATACCACCCGCACGGCCGATGACGATCGACTCGAGACCCTCGGCTAGCGCCAACACTTCAGAATCGTTCTTTCCGAAGTTGAGCGTGATGTCCCATGCGATCCCGTTCTGCTGCTCCCTGAGGATATCCAGGGTCAGCAACGCCTCGATGCCCTTGTTCCGGACCTCGCCCGCGTTCAGAACCTGACGGGTGTACCCGCTCGACCCCGAGACGTCCACAGCGAGGATCTGGTCCTTGGTCGTCGCGTTGTAATACGTCAGGTCCAACGACGCCCGATCGAACCAGAAGCGCAGATCGGTACCGATCTCCCAGGACCTTGTCTCCTCGGGTCGCAATCCGGCATTCGGAATCGTGTTGCTGGTCGTGAATCCCGGAATGTTGCCGAACTTGTCGGTTTCTGAGTACACCGACGTCAGCTGATACGGATTCGCGTCGTTTCCGACCTTGGCCCAGCTACCCCTGATCTTACCGAACGACAGGAAGTCCGAGGCCATGTCGAACGCGTCGGTAAAGACGAGGCTACCCGAGAAGGATGGGTAGAAATACGAGCGGTTTTCTTCCGGGAGTGTCGAAGACCAGTCGTTACGTGCGGTCACGTCCAGGAAGGCAAACTCGCGGAATCCGAGCGTGACTAATCCGTAAAGGCTGTTGACCTCTTTGTACTGCACGATGTTGTTGAGAAGCGGAGGTGAAGCCGAATTGGACACGTTGTAAATGTCCGGCACGTTGAGCTTGCGACTGCCGGCCTCTTTAAGGTCGAACTCGTTGCGCCGCATGTTCGCTCCACCGTTGACGTTCAGCGAGAAGTCGCTGGACAACTGACGGTTCGCGGTAATGAGCGCTTCGATGTTGGTCTCCTGACGAAACGCCGAACTCTCGACGAACCCGCCCTCAGGCGTGTCCTGCGAGTAGAACGGGTACACCTCTTTCGTGAGCTGCTCGAACCAGTCCGTTCCCATCCGGACGCGGGCCGTCACCCAATCATTCAACTGATAGTTACCCGTGACCTGGCCCGTGATACGATTCCGCGAATCGTCATTACTCCGGAAGTTCTGCAGCCAGTACACGTTGTCGTGATAGTTGTGGTTCCAGTTCGGTGTCAGCGAACCGCCGTTCGGGTCCCACAGGTCGCTCGCGCTCTGCATGCGCTTACCGTCGACCTGGCGCTGGAACCAGTTGAAGATGTGAATCGCGCTGTACGAGCCGTTCCCGACACCAGGCCGGTTATGACCTGCGGACTCGGTGTACTGAACGGAGCCGTCGATCGTGAGCTTCGGGGTCACCTCGACGCCGGCGTTGATCGCGAGCTGCGTCCGGTTCGCTCCCTGCTGCGGGGGCATACCGGTGGCGTCCATTCTCAGCGCCGAGAAGCGTACGTTGGCACGCTCGCTCGAATGTGCAATCGCGACGTTAGTGGTGACGTTGTGGCCGGTCTGGAAGTACTCCCGCACGTTCATGGGGGAGGCCAGCCACGGCTGAGAAATCCCATCCGACCACCACTGAGGGAACGACAGGCCCGCGTTCAGAGCGGGGCCCCAGCTCTCGTCCACGCCGTCGTTTACGCCTGCGCCCCTTCCGTCGACCCAGTTGTAGTTACCATCAGTGGCGCCGCCGCCGAAGGCATTCTGGTAGCGCACTAGGCGGAGTGGCGTCTCGAAGACCACGTTCGTGCTGGCCGAGACGACCGTACCGGCCGTACCGCGACCCGACTTGGTTGTGATCTCGACGACCCCATTTGAGGCGCGTGAACCGTAAAGTGCAGCGGCGTTGGCACCTCTGAGTACGGTCACCGACTCGATGTTCGAGGGATCGATGTCCTGGGCCATGTTGCCGTAGTCGATGCCACTACGATTGCGAACCGTCGCACCGCGTGTCCCACCTGACGTTGCCGTTTCCCGCCGGCTGTTGTCCATGGGGATCCCGTCGACCACGATGAGCGGTTCGTTGTTTCCGGAGATGGAGCTGACCCCGCGAAGGACCATCTT
>Ga0114996_10006988_pt1 | contig 12902 bp, 7 predicted proteins | sample ArcticOcean_MG_C_4_FD_87039 | JGI IMG/M metagenome (GOLD analysis project Ga0114996, IMG submission 87039) | Marine microbial communities from western Arctic Ocean - ArcticOcean_MG_CB4_134 | ecosystem: Environmental > Aquatic > Marine > Oceanic | place: Arctic Ocean: Canada Basin | collected... | reverse complement strand
TACTAACACCGCCAGCTATTTTCTTCTGGAAATTCTTAGCAGTTCGCCGCCGCCAGGACCCAGGTCGAACGCGGTCGTTTTGCCGCTGAGTTTCATCTCAACATACTCGCCGGCCTTTCTATCGAATAGTTCGACCTTCAGCGGCTTGCCGCCGCCGTTGCCTTGAAACTCCAACACCATTTTCTGTCCGACAAACGCATTGTGGTTGGCCACGTAGAGGGCGTCATGCTGGTCATCGTACTTGAAATGTCCCACAAGGGCCTCGCCGTTTTTCACCTGCATCCAGAAGTCTTCTGGTATGCCAAGGATGCCGGCCGGGTTCCCCTTTGCCTTGTCTTCGTTTTTCTCCGTCTTCACGGTCGGCGTGGTATAGACCTCGATCGGACGGCCGATCTTACCCAACTCCGGCCACAAGGTTTGCATTTCGCGGCCGACCTGGCAGAGAAAATGTTTGTCGTTCCACTGTGGGTTCGCCGGATGCCACGGACCACAGATGAACCAAATGCAGGTCTTCAACCCGAAGGCGACCGAGGTATTCAGCGAATACATGCACCGGTTGTAGTCCATTCTCAGAATCCATCTGCCCAAATAAGCGTCTTCCTTTTCGACGTGCCGCTGCCAGCCTTTGAGATACATGAAGTGCTTTTTCATGCCGCGCTGCCACGGATAGTCATAGTAGCCATAGCAGCCGGGGTTGGTCGTCAAACTGCCTTTTAAGAAAGTCATATAGGTGCCGACCCATACCGGGTGCGTGGGATCCCATTTCCTCAGCAGGTAGAGCAGGCGGTTGCACGCATTGACGCCACCCGGACTGAACTTGTCGAGGCGTTCATTCCAAAGGTTGTACCCCCACACCGCGTCGTCACCTTGCACCTTCTTGCAGATATCTCGGACCCTTGCCTGTTGGGCCGGTCTGCGGATGTCGCTCTCGGCGCCTTCATGCCAGGCCAACACGTCGATCATCATCTTCATGCCGTGCTTGCGGCATAGTTCCAAATGAGAGTCGCTGTAGACGCAGTGGATCGTGTTGTATCCGGCGCCCTTGAGATTCACGAGGAGTTTCTCGAACTCGGCCTCGTCTTTGGGAAAGTGGTCGACGGTACCGTAACCAACCGAGAATACGTTGGCAAACTCTTTCGGCGCGGGAGCCGGTTTCAGCGGAGTGATTGCAGTGCCGACCCGTGCGGCGATAAGCGAGCTGTCCTTGCCGTCCAGCAGCAGCTTGCCGCCCGCAACTCGGGCGGCTCCGGTCAGTTTGGTTTCGAACTGGCCCATGCGATCTTTCGGGGCCGCGTTGTCGAAAGTCCACCAGGCCCAAGGCTTGGGATCGGACGGCTTGTTGGGCTTCAGTGCCGCGATCTGCGCGACCGACAACGCCACGTCGTAGATTCGCGAGTCGTCGATCTCTCCTGCAAAATACTTGCTTCGCGGATCGGCCGTGTGGCGCCCCATGACCACCACACCGCTAACGCCGAACGCGAGAGGTGCGCCCTCGGTCACGTACCGGGCATACTGTTTGCCGTTTCGGTAAATGGTGATCTGTTTCCCTTTGTAAGTGATCGCCATCTGAACAAAGGTCTTCGCGTCGGCCGTCTCGACCGGCCAGTCTTTCTGGTTGCGCTCGGTCCGCCTGTACCAATCGCTGCCGGCCATCCATTTCCCCTCGGCGAGTTCGGCAAACATGATGGCGTCGAAATGTCCGGCCATGTTGTCCTGTGTCAACACGCCGGCGCTCCGCTGGGTCAAGTTGGCGGGCGCAACCCAGGCAACGAGCGTTTTGTCTCCCTGTATCAGTTTCGTAGCATCAGGCACCTCGGCCTGAACAACCGTGCAAGCAAACAGAATCACAAGAGTCATCATCGCGGATCGCATTCTTTGTCTCCTACAAACATGGGGGGATACGGCAAACTACTTTTCAATTTCCAGTGAAATTCTCACGGTGATGAAAGTCAACCGAACGGCGTCATGGGCCGGTGGCTGCGGCGTTCTATTGCGAAGCAACGCCGGTGATCTTCAGCAACTCTCCGCATCCGGCGCCGAGGTGAAAAGAGACGGAGGTCTCATTAAGTTCCAGTGGCTTCCAACCGCCTTTGGCACGATCGAACATCTGAACGCTCAGGCGTTTCCCTGCAGTCGGTTTGAGCGAGAGCGTCATTTTCTGCGAAGCGAAGGCGTTGTGGTTGGCCACGAACACCGCATCAGTGCCGTCTTTGTAGCGGAAGAAGCCAACTACCGCTTCACCCGAGGTGACCTGCGCCCAGTGATCGGTCGGGACAGGCTTGAACCACCGCGGAATGCCCTGCTTGCACGGTTTGTTTGCATGGTCTTTGGTGATCGGCGTCGAGTAGTAAGCCAGCGGGTGACCGATCTTCGCCAGTTCCTTGTAGATGTGCCGCAGTTCCGCGGCGATCTTGACCAAATCCTGATCGTCACCCCACTCGTGGGTATCGCGCGACAACGGCCCGCCGATGAAGAAGAGGGCCATTTTCAGGCCGGCCGCAATCGACTGGTTCAGTGTGTACAGGTCTTGTTGCAGGCCGGAGTACGCGACGTAGCGGCCCACGACGGCGTTACGCCTCTTGCATATGTCGTGAAGAACCATCATATCCAAATGGTGCCACAGCGTGCCGCGGCTCCAATGGAAGTCGTACCAGCCGTAACAGCCGGGGTTCAGCGTGACGCTCTCCAGACCGCGATGCCGATACGAACCGACAAAAGTAACGTGTGTTGGATCCCACGTCCGCAGCTTTTCCACCGCATGGTTCAGGAACGATCCATTAGTACCATTGTCGTACCAGAGCCCATATCCCCAAACGCCGTTACTCCCCTTGACTTTTTCGCAGATCGCTTTGATGTTGGCCCCGATTTGCAAAGACTTTTCCTTTTCCAGCGTCTGCTTCCGCCCCTGCAACTCGGCCAGCTTGTCGGCCAGCGCCTTCTTGTCTTGCGCCCCAGCCGCCTGAGCGTTGACTTGCCCGATCTCGGCATTGATCTTGTCCAGCTTCGCCTTGAGTTCGACGAACCGTTGCTCGGCCTTCGAGAGGTCTGCGGTGGCCTGCACTTCGTCCGGCCGACACAAAGGGGCCTGTTTCAGATCGTGCTCCGGCACGGCCAGATCGATCATCATCTTGACGCCGTGCTTCTCGCACAGCTTTTGCCGCCACTCGTAATACTTGCAATGGATTGTATTGATTCCCGTCCGCTTCATGTTTTGGAGAACGGTTTCGAATGTCTTCTCATCCTTCGGCATGAAGTCCGTGACGTAGCCGAAGGAAAAGACCAGGGCGAACTGGTCGGGCAGCTTCATCTGCGGTAGTGTGGCGTCCTTTTTGTCCAGTGGCGTCCCAGCGCCAAAAACCTGCTTGGCTGTGACAAGGATCAATACAATAGAGAAGACCGCACGCAACCTATTTCTGTTTTTATTCAGCATGAATTCGCTCCGCTTCGCGTTTTGCTCCGTAACTAACTTGCCGCATTGTCGGTCCGACAAGATGTTGTACCAGATACAACTCGAATGGGTAAAAAAAGTACGCGACGGCCAAATGCTAAAATAGCAGCGTTTTCGGCGTCCCGCCCTGCTAGATCTCGGCCGGGAGACGCAATTGTCTCTGTACTGCAATATGCTTCGCCGATCAGAATGTCCGCCGAAGGGCGAAGGGTCAATAAATGTACGCGACATGCAAACGCTAGTATAATAGCGTTTCCCGCGTGTCGTCCTGCTATTTCTCGGCCGAGAGGCGCAATAGTTTTCTCCTAAACAGGGCAATTCTATGGCGAATCAGGTCCTTCAGTCGCGGCATCTCATCGTCGCGATAGGAATTGGTGGGCTCGTGTAGCGTTCTGGGCCGAGATTTCGCCTGTGATTTGATCTAAACTCATTTGAGCAAGTGTTTTTGTGGCGGGCTGAGTTTATTCACCTTTCGCGGTATCCACCACGGACTGGCCATCCTCAACAGAGGTGATTTGATTCATTCAGAATATTATTCCGGATGGTTTTCGGTGCGAATGTACAATGAAAGACCGAGACAGGGCGATGTCTTACAACATTTCCGAGAAAAGTCCGCCACGGAATCAAGTCATCAGAATGCACAACCGCAAGGCACCTCCTCCGACTGCCGGCGACGCACCACAGCTATTAAAGAAAGCCGTCGATTGGCTTATCCGATCTCGGATCATATTACTCACGTTGTGCGCTGCGGCAGCCGTACTTGCTTACCGCCCATCATCACGGCTGGATTTTAACCGAAGTATTGAGGGGCTATTTCATCAGGGTGATTCGCGCTTGGCGAATTACCTAGAAGATAAGGAGATATTCGGCGGCACGGAAACTGTTTTGGTTGCTTATACGGACCCTGATTTGTTCACGGTATCCGGTCTTGAACGATTGCAGAATCTGGATTCTGCAATCGTCGATCTGTCAGGCGTAAGGGGCGTGCTCAGTCTGGCCAAGGCAAAACTCCCTGGGTCGCCGTTGAGTGCACGTTCGCTGCACGAACATTTGACTTCAGGAATCGTTACTCCTGTTCAGCTTCGCGAAGAAATCACCGCATGCGATCTTTATGCGGACCGTCTTATCTCCGCGGATGGAAACACGACCGCTCTGCTAGTCAGCCTAGTGCCTGCGGGGCACGAGTCGTCTTCTCGTGATGAGACGATAGCACGGATTCGCAAAATCTGTGATGAGTACAATCCCCGACCAGTATTGGCCGGTGCCCCGGTAATTGTTGATGATGTTTATCGCCATCTTGAAAACGATGGTCGGCTGCTGGGCATCGGTGTCTACATGTACTGCCATCATGGCGTATTCTCCAATAGAGTGTTGCCTATTCAAGGATCGAGGGCATCAGTCGGTTGAATCCGGGGACCCCGATTACTTGATATAAACTCGACTGAGCAAAGGACTTCACTGTCGGCTGAGTTTTTCACTATAGGCGAGAAGGTCAAAGCCGTGATCTTTGGCTTCGGGAGGGGCGAATGCTTTGATGTTTAACTTCATGGCACACGCCTTTCAGTTGGATATAGATTCTTCGGCTCGGCTTGCTTCCGACTCCACCGACCCAACATCGGACGTAGGATTAGCGGCGAGAAGATGCAGGTTGCCGCCGACACCATCACCATCGCTGCAAACGCCTTCTGTGGGACGACTGCCTCGCCAAGTTCTCGACCGTGCTGCATTACGACCATAGCAATCTCGGCTCTGGGAATCATGCTGACACCAAGCAAAAGCGAGCCGGTCCAACCGATGCTTCGGTAGGCAGGTGCAACAGTCCCGATGAACTTTCCCAACATCGCTGCCACAATCAGAACGGCTCCGGGAACAACCGCCGCAGTCACCAATTGTGGATCGACGTGCAGCCCGATGGCGATGAAGAAGAACGGAGTGAACAAGTTGTAAAGCACGGCAAACGGCCTGTTCATCGTGACGGCTTCGGGATCACGGCTATAAATCAAACCGGCGAAGAAAGCCCCCAATGCAATCGAAAATCCAAGCAAACCTGCGAGAGCAGCAATGATGGATCCGGTGGCAACCAGCATCAGCATTGGGTCTGGCATCGGTTTGATTCGCTTGAAAACCTGAGTCAACCGGTGTTCTACAAATCGGGAGAAGGCGTAGCAGCACCCGCCGAAGAGAAGCAGTTTCAGAAGCAGAAGACCGCCCGTCGTGAGGATCGTTGGCAACAACGCACCGTTCTCTCCAGCCAGCAAAACGGGGACCGCTGCGAACAGGAGCGACATCAGAAATATGGCGGAAATGTCGTCCAGTTCGGCAATATCGAGCATCAATTCGCCGTTGGAAGAATCAAGCGCCTCGGCTTCCCGCCAAACATCCACGGGAACGGCGACACTCGTGGCCGTCAACGCCACGGCGATGTACAGACTGGGGATCAAGGGAAGTCCCAACAAGTATGCGGAAACGACATAGCCGAGAACGCCGCTCAGCAACACGTTGCCAAGCCAGATGCCGGGTACGCTTCGAAGTTGGCCGAGCAGTCCTTTCAGGTCGCTTTCTAAGCCCACCCGGAACAGCAGAGCGATCACACCGATGTCAGCCAGAAAGCCGAAGTGTGTGACCATGCCCTCGGTCAAAAAACCTGCCGCTGTGCCTGTCACTCGCAACAGGAAACCGAGAAGCAAATAGCCGATCAATGCCGGAACCGCGGTCTTTCCTAGCCCCCATTTAATGAGGATGGCGGAGGCGACCAGCGTTCCGGTGAGTAGCAGAACAACGGCATGTTCCCATTCAATATCCATTTTCCGACTCGATAATCTCCCTTGGGCCGTGTTCCGCCGCCGGCCAAAACTGCAGTTGGATGATTGTCCCTTCTCATCGCACCTCGAAGGGTCGACAAAAGTACACGAGCCGAAAACCCGAGTAGAATAGATATTTTCGAGAACACAACGCACTGAATCTCGGCCGAGACCCCGCTATATCTCGTCCCAAAGGCAACTCATCTGCGGGACTCAGGCATCGACCGAGCTTATTCTCCTTCTTGCGCTCAGCGAATCTGAGCGGGTAGAGTTTTCATCAGTTCCTCGACTGCCCGCAAGTCATCACTCGCCGGCAGCCCATAGCCCTCATCGTAGTCGAATAGCTTAGCAATTGTGGTTGATCCGAAGCGGCTGTCGAGAATCTCAACGTGATCGTTGGTTATCATCGCGGGATGAGCGACGCCGCATGTTCGACTTAACATAATCAATTCCTTGCGGAACGTCGTTAAGTAGTTGGCCAACCTTGCGGCCTTACTTGTTGGTTCTAGTCCGCGCATAAGCCAGCGGTTTTGGGTGGCTACACCCGTCGGACAATGGCCGGTGTGGCAACGCTGTGCCTGAATACAGCCGATGGCCAACATGGCCTCGCGTGCGACGCTGATCATATCACATCCGAGCGCAAAGCCAAAAACCGCGGCCTCTGGAAACCCCAATTTGGCCGATCCGATGAAAACTACGTTTTTGTCTTGCCCCTGCTCAGCGAATGCTCGATATACACGTGAGAACCCAAGTTTGAATGGCAACGCGACATGATCCGCAAAGACCAAGGGGGCTGCACCACTACCGCCTTCGCCTCCATCAATTGTGACAAAATCAACAGCTCTGTCATTAGAAGCGATGAGCTGAGCCAATTCCAACCAGAAAGTCATTTGGCCCACGGCTGACTTGATTCCAACTGGCAATCCAGTTGCTTCAGCAATCTCTTCCACAAAGTCCAATAGCGAGTCCGGACCATCGAAAGCAGTGTGCCCGGGCGGACTAATGCAGGCCTGGCCGATGGGCACACCCCTGATTTCGCTAATCTCTTTGGAGACCTTCTCCGCAGGCACGATACCCCCGACCCCCGCTTTCGCACCCTGGCTGAGCTTGATCTCGATGGCCCGTACGGTCGGATGCCGATCCACCATTTCCTTTAGCCGTGAGAGACTAAAACCTCCGTCATTGTCCCGGCAACCAAAGTAACCCGTCCCGATCTGCCAGATTAGGTCGCCACCATGTAGATGGTGAGGTGATATCGATCCTTCCCCAGTATTCTGAAGGCACCCTGCCAATGCGCAACCGCGATTGATGGCCTCAACCGCGACCGAACTCAGCGACCCATAGCTCATCGCCGACGTGTTTACGACCGAAATGGGGCGGAAGGCTTTGGTGCGTTGCCTGTGCCCTCCGAGTATTTTTGCGCAGGGTATCCGATAATTTGGGTCGTAGTCTGAATCAGCGGGTGTCGGGCTCCGTAACGGGAAGGGGCTATGGTCGATTATCAAGTAGTTCTCGGTCTGCTCCATCTCGTTATCGGACCCGAAGCCAAAGTAGTTATTCTCTTTCTTGGCCGAGGCGTATACCCAACGGCGTTGATCGCGGCTGAATGGCCGCTCTTCATCATTGCCGGTGACGATGTACTGTCTTAGTTCTGGTCCGATCATCTCAAGCAGATAGCGAAAATGTCCGACAACAGGAAAGTTGCGGAGAATAGCGTGCTTTCGCTGGACGAGGTCGTAAACGATCACCGCCAACAGCAGCAAGCTTACGGTGATGCCAGTCCACCAAAGCCACATGTCGATCTGCTCCTCAGGAATAGGGTAACCAACGGCGGGCCAATGCGCCGTCGGTCAAGAACGTAGCGGACCTCGGACCCACAATTGAAAACAGACTTTGGTCCGCTTGAACTCGCCTTGTTTACGCCGCCTTCCTCTCAAACGACTTGACCAGCCCGCCGACGTGCGACCTGACGACGACTTCAGTCAGCTTGAGCACCTCGACCTCCTCCGGCTCTGAACTCCGCACAGGCGGCTTGCCTAGAGTGAACTGATAGGCATTTTGAAGATCTCGGCCCGGGTGTCGGCATGTTAACGCCAGCCGGTGAGCGAATAGCGGCTGCTTTTGTGTCCGTCGAGCCCCGGTTTCGAGGGACTCCATTTTTGACCGCCCAGATTGCTGCCTTTTCCGTCTCCGTTGTCGTCCAGCAGCGGCCGCTCCTTGTCGTATACCTTGGCCGCCCGCACGTAGGCCTCCAGGAAATTCACCACGCCGTCTCCGTCCGTGTCGGCTTTAATGGGGAAGGGGCGGTCCTGGTGATGCCCGTTCATATAATTCGAAGAATTCGACAAAGCGTATTGTACGTTTTCCGCCCAGGGAAAATTGTTGAGCTGTTTGGCATCCGTGGAGGTGAGGGTGATCACATTCGGCCCGGATATTTCGTCGACCACTGAACCGCTGTGACAGGGTTGGTACACTCCGATGATGACCTTGGCTTTGATCTTTTTCATCCAGGCAGCCAGCGTTTTATGAGGGAGTTTCTTGTCCAGGATGAATTCACCGGGAAGCCCGTGGCTGATCCAGTAGACATGGAGCAGGTCTTTATCCGTACACTTGGAAGCCGCCCAGTCGTAGGCGGCTTTTACGGATTTGAGGGAGGTGGTGTCGTGGATCCATTCTTTATGCTTCTGGGCCGACTTCCCGTAGGACAGAAATCGAATGTTCTCCTTCGAAAACTTGGCCGGACCCATCAGTTCCTTGTACTGGCTGGCGCAGGTATTCCAATAAAGCTGATAGAGCCGGTCGCCCCCTGCCGGTCCCATGACAATCAGGGCATAGCGATTGCCGTAGTCTTTCCATTCGGTTTTTGGCAGTGACTTCGGGTTTTCCGCCCAGCCCACGCTCACTCCAAACAGGGTGATCAATAGCAGGAATTTTTTCATTGGAGACCTCGGTGTTGGTCATTTTCTTGAAGCCCGCAGGACCGCGGGGGAAAGCCTGGCTTCTTCCATCCGCAGGGTGGCGTGACCGTTGGGCGGTGATGGTGCGCTTTCCGCTCCGATCGAATGTTCAGCGACCGACGATAAGAGAAGCAACAGGAGCAAAGAACAGTTCAGTTCGGATTTCATCGTGTGACGCGACATTAACATACGTCGTCTCTTTGGTTGTCTCCGAAAGGACATTCTACTCGGTGGGAACCACAAAGTCAGACGGAGCGGGTAAAAAATGTACGCGAGGCGGAAACACTAGTATAACAGTGTGTCCCGCGTCTCGTCCTGCTAGATCTCGGCCTAGAGACGCAATTGTTTGGATCACAAACAGGGCGAATCTATGGCAAGTCAAAGCCTTCAGCTTTGGCATCCCATGGCTGCGATAAGAATCTCCGGGCTCGCGTAGCGTTCTGGGCCAAGATCTAGCTGATGAATTGATCTAAACTCGGTTGAGCAAAGGATTATGTGGTCGGCTGAGTTTTTTCACCTTTCGGGGACGCGATGTTAAGATGGGGAGCGATCTAGGCCTGGATTGGTTTCAGGCTTAACCCAAATGGGAAATCCCGTTTAGAGTCTGGAATCAGTCATGGCTAAGACTTCACCCCAGATCGTCAGGCGAACCCGCTGGTTTGTACATATTCTGATCGTGCTTGCTTGCTCAGTCGTTAGCAGCATGGATGCCTGTGCCGAAGACTGGCCGATGTGGCGTCGCGACCCAACTCGGACGGCAGTAACCAGTGAGAAACTGGAGCTGCCACTGAAGAGAGCTTGGCACTTCCGGTCCCGGCTCTCGCATGTTGCGCCGAAGAATCTACCAGTGCGCGTGGAGCGACTACGTCGCTTTGGTGGAAGTTGGCGCGAGCGGCTACCGGAGCACTCGCGGCACTCGCTGGCAATCATTGCGGTGGGTGACTCGCTCTACTTTACCGGCCACGACGGTCGCGCGGTGTGTCTTGACGCGGAGACGGGGCAGATCCGCTGGGAGTTTCTCACTGGCGGAGCGATCACCTGCGCGCCATGTTTTTACGACGACAAAATCTACTTTGGCAGCGACGACGGATATGTTTACTGTCTGATCGCGGCGTCAGGAAAACTTGCTTGGAAACACAAACCGGTCACCAAGGATCGTTGGTTTATTTCTTTCGGCCGCATGTCCTCGATCTGGCCGATACGCACCGACGTTCTTGTCGATGAAGGTGTCGCTTATTTCGGCGCCGGCGTGTTTCCACACGACGGGATGTTCGTCAACGCGATCGATGCCGCCAGCGGCAAACGGTGGTGGCGGAGCGCATGCTACGGCTATGGATTCGCCGGTCACATTTTTTCGACCAAGAAGACACTCATCCTACCCACCGAGTTTAAGGGGTTTCATGGCTATCAGCTCAAATATCGCCGCTCGGATGGGTCGATTGGTAGCGGAGAGCTTGACCTCGATGTTGCACCGCATCGGGAACTTTTGCAGGGTCGTGGCGGCGTGGTCAGCGAGGGGATTCGCTACACCTGCCAGAACGATCACCTCATGGCCTGGAAGGTCAAGGGCGAACACGCCAAAGGGGGACGCAAACCAATCTGGGGACGCCGCCTAACGGGCATGGTGCTCGACCCCAGGGATACGATCTTCGCTGGCGGCGTTGTCTATTATGCCGCAAACGAGTATGTGCAGACGGGCCCTAATCAGCCGGCGACGGGAACCGGCGGAGCGATCATCGCGCTCGACCCCAAGGACGGCAAGAAGCTGTGGGCCACCAAGCTACCAGAGCGACCCCATCACATGGCGATCGCGGACGGTCGTCTTTTCGTCTCGACACGTCAGGGCTCGATCTACTGTTATGGCTCGCCGAATGCAAAGGAGTACGGCGCGATCGACGAGCCTGTCAGGTCCGAAATATTTCCGGCTGGCAAGTTACCAGAGATTCGGCTGCACGCTCATCTAGTACGAACTCTACAGGCATGGAAACACCCGGCAGGCGCTGAGGTGAAAGTGGCACGTGACGGTTTCGCGATCGTCTTAGACTGTAAAAGCGGTATGCTGGCCTACCAACTTGCGCACCTTGGCAAGATGTCGGTCTGTGCGGTATTCGACGCTGCCGCCGATGCCGTCGAGGCACGTAAGAAATTCAGCAGTGCAAATCTGCATGGATCTCGGATCTCTGTTTGGCATCGCATACCCGGTAGCAAGCTACCTTTTCCGCCCAACTTCGCCGATCTGATCGTGTCCGAGGCCGCCTCACTTGGCAGAACGATGCCGCGATATACCGCCGAGATGGAACGATTACTCAAACCGATCCGCGGCGTGGGGGCCATTGGCGGCAAAGTGGACGCGAAGACGGTCAAGAATTGGGCCGTTGCCGCCGGCGTTGATTGGAGCGTTTACTCGAAAGAGAACCTGCACTGGGCCATGAAGGTTCGCCCGGCGATGAAGGATTCCGGTGGCTGGACACACGCCAACGGCGATGCCGGCAATACGATGTGCAGTCACGACAGCGCACTCAAACCACCGCTTGGCATCGTCTGGTACGGACCACCCTATGCATCGGTCATGTTTCCACGCCCGCCGCTTGTGAAGAATGGCGTGGTCGTTTGCCGCGTGGATCGGGACACTCTGGAAGGATACGATCAGTACAACGGTCGGTTTCTTTGGCGGTATACCGATCCTGGCAAGGGGAAGCGCGACCCCGTCATGGATTTGGCGAACGCGGCAACCGGTGGGGATCGTCTCTTTATTCCCCCGGGAAATACGCGACGCAAGGCCGTCAGCCCCGGGGTCATTCGGCTTGACCTCTGGACCGGTCGCATCACCAAGAAGTACCCGGCACCGGTGGCGAACATGCGCGCGGGACAGTTCGCTGTGAGTTCCGACGGCAAAACGTTTTGGTGCACCGGCCACGGTGATCATTCGACGAAAGAGGACGACTGGACTCTCATGGCCGCGGTGGATGCCGACACTGGCAGGCAACTCTGGAGGATCCGCGGAACCGGATCCGACAAGCCAAGTTGGAACGCGATCGCTGACGGTCGCATGTATGCACTCCTTGGCGAAGCTCCGCCGGCGCTGCGTGAAACACTTGTTGTGAAAGTCAGGGCCTACCTCAAGGCCAACGATCCAACGCGACTCGAAACATACGACACCAGCCCCCGCCGGTACCGCCGGTTGACCGCACGAGATACCGCGACTGGCAAAGTGCTGTATCAGGTCGCTGTCGACGTGGCCGGATGCGACCAGTATGTCGCCGCGAGCAAAGGCCATGTGATTTTCGCCACGCACGAGGGAAAAAAGTGGTGGCAGGGCTGGCCGCGTAAGAACAGCCTCGCGGTGCACGACGGCGCAACGGGGCGATTTCTCTGGAAAAAGCCGGCAAACTACCGGTTCATGCCAATCATCACTGACAAGACGGTGTATGCAGAGCCCTGGGCCTATGATCTGGCAACCGGAAAACAGCGCCAGCGCGCCCACCCAGTTACCGGCGAGAAGGGCGACTGGTCGTGGGTCCGTTCCAATAAGCAATGCGGTGGTTCGAGCGGTTCAACCCACTTTCTCTTCGGACGCAACAAGGGGTTCGGCTATCACGACGCACTGAGGGATTGTGGCATGTATACGTCGTGGCATCATCGGCAAGCGTGCACACCGGATACCGCAAGCGGCGGCGGCATGATGATCAAACCGCC
>Ga0114996_10006986_pt1 | contig 12903 bp, 8 predicted proteins | sample ArcticOcean_MG_C_4_FD_87039 | JGI IMG/M metagenome (GOLD analysis project Ga0114996, IMG submission 87039) | Marine microbial communities from western Arctic Ocean - ArcticOcean_MG_CB4_134 | ecosystem: Environmental > Aquatic > Marine > Oceanic | place: Arctic Ocean: Canada Basin | collected... | reverse complement strand
TTGCTGTTGCACCTTGATAGGTAGCCTTTTCACCACCGGGATGTAAAAGCTGGTGCCCTGAGGTCGGAGCAATAAGAATTGGATGTTCCAGAAGTGTCCCAAAAACCTGGCTTGAGGTGTTGACCGAAAGGATGTCCCCCTTCCCTCTCGAGATCATCTGTACCCAATCAAATGCCTCTCGGTTCCTCCGTAGAGTAAACTCCGAATCGACCCCCATCGCAGTGTAATTAGAAACTGCACGTGACACATTTCCACGAAAAACGGTCTCGAAATCAAAGGAGGATACCAGCTCATTGACCCCGGGAACTCGCTTAGTATCCTGAAAACGGAGCGAGTCCTGTTGAGCATGGAGCAGAAGGGGCGAGCCTGCCACAAAACTGGAGAAAAACCGCAAAATATTGCGCCGCGTTATACTTTCCAGCCATTTAGTCCGTACCTCACCCATAGAATGTGCTCTTGAGAAACTTCCTGAATAATCTACAGGAGTGGTTGAATACTGGCAAGATTCCAACCTTCGGATCCCCTTTCTAGAAAGAAATTTAAGTGCTAGCGAATAATGTTGATAGCTAGATCTGCCCTCTACTCTTTATGAGATTTTTCTTTAGAAAAATTCTCCGTTTGCCGGCTGGGCAGACGAACGCGTAGCATTGTGGGGTGCTACGAACTGGCTACGTTATCGATAAGCGCTTTGAAGGCCATTATTCTACCGCCAATCACCCAGAACGGCCTGAACGGATCTCCACCCTACTTCAGGTAATGCGAGAATTCGAGCGGGACCAGTTGGTAAAAATTGATGCTAAACCAGCCAGCCCAAAATCCATCTTACTAAATCACAAGAAGTCTTTATTTGAAGCCGTTCGAGAGACAGCCGATGTGGACTCCTTCTCCTTCGACAAAGATACACGGGCCTGTCCTGCGACATTTGAAACAGCTTTACTAGCCGTGGGTTCTCTCCTAGCAATCGTGGACACCATTATGGATGCGAAAATTGATAACGGGATTGCCCTCATCCGCCCGCCCGGACACCATGCGGAATTGGATCGCGCCATGGGATTCTGTTTTTTCAACAATGTTGCGATCGCTGCTCGTCATCTAATGAAATCCTACGGGTTAAGCCGCATTCTGATTGTAGACTGGGATGTGCATCATGGAAATGGTACACAGAATAGCTTCTTCGCAGATAAAAATGTTTTGTATATTTCCATTCACCAGTCCTCGCTATACCCAGGTACCGGAACGGTATCCGAGTGGGGGGTCGGTGCCGGTATCGGTTACACCTTAAATATCCCCTGTCCCCAGGGCTTTGGGGACGCCGAATACACGTCTATATTTGACTCTTTGATTATCCCTGCCGCTCTCCGGTTCAACCCAGAGTTCGTACTCGTCTCTGCCGGATTTGACTGTCATTCTCTAGATCCCCTAGGTGGCATGCGGGTTACACCCCTTGGCTTCAAAAAAATGACACAGCAACTGTTATCAATCACTCAAGAATGCTGCAATGGCCGCCTCGGAATCGTTCTAGAGGGCGGCTATAGTCTACAGGCTCTTTCAGAGTCAGTACCTGCAGTAATGACGGAGCTTGCAACTTACGGAAATTCAGCCCCCATCCTCGTTCCTCGTTCGGCGGAATTAATCATCAAGCGAATCCTCAAAAACCACGCCTATTTTTAGCTCCGAATATGTATTGGCTTGAGACATTCGACCTGGCCTATCCTGGCTGCTCGGGCAACCAAGGCATAGGTGCTATACCCTCAATGTGGGTTTTGACATCTATAACCGCTGGCCTACCACAGGACAACGCCTGTTCCAACGCAATTTGAAACTCATTAGGATGGTTTACTTGGACACCGAAACAGCCCATCGATTCGGCAACCTTTCCAAAGTCAATATCAGAGAGCATCCAGAGCTCATCCGAACCCGCCACTCTACCTCCATAAGTTGCCTCGACACCCTCCTGCTCCTGATTCAGGGAAGCATTGTTATTAACCACCGTCACGGTATTGATTCCAAACCGCAATGCTGTGTCTAACTCAGTAAGATGATAATAAACACCTCCATCTCCGGTGAAACAAACGACAGGACGACTACCTACAGCACACTTAGCGCCAATGGCTGCCGGGATACCCCAGCCGAGGGATCCAGCACACCTAAGATAGGATTGCCCTGGGTGCTTAAGGTCTATCATCGTTCCGGTCCAGATCCCAGCATGCCCGGTATCCGAAACAAGAACGGCGTCGGAGGGGAGATGTTCAGATATCTCCTTACAAAGGCGCTCGGGACGCATTGGCAACACTTCGGATTCTCTGAATTGAGCTACTTCCTCCTTCCATATTTTGACCAGACTCTTTATACGCTCTAACCACTCCACACGGGCCGGGGCGAGCTGGGTATTCTTGATTAATTTTCTTAAAGAGGCACGAGCATCTCCCATGATTCCCAGTTTAACCGGATAGGAACGCCCGATCTCAGAAGGATTGATATCAAGTTGAATAACCGGCGTGCCAACCGGGGGAATACGCCAATCATTCGTCACTTGGCCACCAGTATGGCTCCCTATAAAAAATACGAGATCTGCCTCACAAACTGCCCTGTTGGCACAATCTCTAGAATAGAGCCCGGGTACGCCCACAGCTAAAGGGTGATCCCAGGGAATTGCTGTCTTTGCGTTGAGGGAAGTCGCCACGGGAATCGAAAGCTTCTCAGCCAATATGACCAGCTCCCGTTCAGCTTGAGATGTGATGACCCCACCGCCGGCCACAATAATCGGACGCTCTGAAGTAGCAAGGAGTTCCAACGCCTTCTTGATCAGGGTCAATTCAGGTTCGACCCTGAACGGCGGCAGGCGTGTCAACTCCTCTTCAATGACGACCTCAATTTCCGCTCTATCGTCTGCCACAATCGTTCCATCAAGCCCGTCTAAATCCAGATGCGTGGGACCTGGAGTTCCAGTTACGGCTTCTCGAAAAGCCTGGCGAAGAAGAACGGGAAGTTCTTCGGCGCAGGTAACCCTGCTATCAAATTTCGTAACTGCAGAGAAGGGGCCTGCATGATCAATCTCCTGATAGGCGTTGCGCTTCTGCTTTTCTTGTTGGAGCCGCCCTGTAAGTGCAATAACAGGTGAACAAGCCAAGTAAGCATCTTGCAACCCTGCAGCCAGGTTTACTGCCCCAACCGATTGAGCCATGCACACAGCAGGACGGTGGCTAATCCGAGCATAGGCATCCGCCATATAGGCTGCCCCCTTTTCGCTATGGCACATGATGCGCCGGATTCCTAGTTTCTCGGAATCACGCAGCACAGGATTCAAAACATACGGCATCACGAAAAGATGGGTGACACCATATCCCTGAAAAGTTTCACTTATAAATTGACTACCCGTTATCTGTCTCATATTTCTATACCCTTTTCGTGTCTTTCAACATTTCCACAGTGCCCCCCCCTGCCCACAGAGTGCCACTCCATCCTTTTTCGCTAGCTACTCTAATGGATCATTGCACTAGGATTTATCTAAGCACCTTCCTTCAAGGAAGTCATATGCTAGCATCGGCTGGGCAGAAAATAAGCCTCCATCGACAGGCAAGGTTACCCCCGAAATCCAGCGCGCCTCGTCACTAGCCAGAAAAACCACAGCCCAGGCTATGTCCCAAGGGGTTCCCTCGATCCCCAAAGGGACCACACGACGGCGACGGTCTCGATGTTCTGGGGCGAGATCAACCGTGAAAGCCGAATGTAAATGCCCGGGTGCAATACAATTAGCATGAATACCATCCCGGCCATGCCAAGCTGCTGTGGCCCTGGTCAACATATGCAGTGCTCCTTTTGAGATCGAGTAGGGTGCTTCGTAGTGATCGGCCCCGGCAAGACCATCAATTGAAGAGAGGTTGATGATAGACCCTCCCCCCGAATCAATCATGGCAGGGATCGCATTTCTGCTGGCCAGCATCGCGCTTTTGAGATTGAGATCAAAGCCTCTTTCCCATTCTTTTTCGTCAATCCCAATAATTCCCTTTCCAAGACCCCTTTCCCCAAGATTGCTGTTACCTCCAAATCCTAGATTATTAAACAATATGTGCACCCCGCCGTAACGCTTGACAGCTGTCTCTACCATAGCTTGAGATCCATCATTTCGGGTCAGATCACCCTGGAAAACAGAAGCCTCAGCCTCAGTTTCCTGGCCGATCAACTCGATGGTTCGATGGGCATTCTCCAGTGAAATGTCTGCAACTAGAACCTTTGCTCCCTCCTTGGCCATACAAACTGCCGCGGCTTGTCCTGTACCTACCTGCCCCTCGTGACTCCCTCCTCCTGTGACAATAGCCACTTTCCCTTGGAGTCTGAGGGCCCGGCCGCCTGCCACTTCGCTATTCATTTTTTCCCTTCCTCTGGAAGCTATTTTTAACTTGAGATTTTCTTACCAAAGATCGGTCCTAGAATCGGACCGAACCGAGGGAAGAGTCATTTTTCTCTGATAGTTCAACATTTCTTCCGGCTGCGCCGTTATGAAAATCCCTGCCCTTCAGGTCCCTTGACAACTATCTTAAATCACCTTATCTTTGGGACCAAGACGGATAGGTAATTCGACTTTCGGCAAGTTCACCAGTGACATCCAGAGATTCTTAGATTCAGCCCTACTTCCAAAATCGATTTTTCTCGTTGCCTTTCTGGTGACAGCTGGGTGTGTGCCCTTCGTAAACATCGATATTGTTGTCGAGACCACCGAAATCTCGGAAGAGTCAAACACCTCTCATAAGTACTGGGAACCTCTGCGCCAGGAAGCCCAAAAGATTGGCAAACCTCAATGGAGGCCAATGTTATCTTACCTAGCAGATCTTCACCAAAGGGCTACTCATCCGGCTCAGGATCCCTTTCCTTATTCCTGGGAGGAATTGGGGCCTGTGGGGGTATCACGCCCTGACCTTCGGCCACTGGGATATCGTGCACACGATACTCGATGTACTCCCCACAATGCCGGACCATGCCCGACACCAAATCCTGAATAATCTCGCCAATCAGTCTGAGCAAGGCTTTCTGCCGGGGTCTATTTATCTCGACTCTCCCCGCCGGCATGTCGAAAAGAAATTCGCCTGGAACGAGCATTCAGGACATCCCCCCTTATGGCCAGTTGCCGTCCAAGACTTCGTCTCAAAATTCGATGGAGATCTCATTTCAAATTGTTATAAACCTCTAGTCAAACAAATAGACTGGTACGAAAAAAAGAGAAAAGCACGACCAGAGGGCTTTTATTATGAGAGCGACAGCTGGGAAAGTGGTCTGGATGATGATTTCCGTCAAGCCTACGGGTTAACTGACCAAGGGATCTGGGCATTCCTGGATGCTACTAGTCATGTCTTCCAACTTTATACCCTCGCTGCCAAATGGGCTGAAACACTCGGTCGCTTTGAAGATGTAGCGAAGTATAAAAACCGGGCCGACGAATTAAGGGAATTCATTCAAAATGATCTCTGGGACCCTAAGGATGGCTTCTTTTACGATTTTTGGTCTATTGAGAATCCATCGAAAAGAGTTGGCTCGTTCGTGGGGATGTGGCCTCTCGTGGTTGGCGCCGCCACCCCCAAACAAGCCCAGCGTGTAATTGACGAGCATTTGCTTAGCCGAAAGCGCTTTTTCACCAAACATCCAATCAGTACAATCTCGGTTGATGGTCGTTTCCAACTCCTTACCTGGCGTGGCCCAGCGTGGAACAGCATGAGTTATTGGGCCGCTAGAGGTTGTCTGCGTTACGACCGAGGCGATGCAGCTTTGAAAATAGTGGAGAGTGCATTGGACGCTTCAGCTGCTCAATTTGAACGCACCGGCACCATTTGGGAGTTTTACCATCCATTGGGTGGCCAACCTGAGGATTTAAAAAGGGAGGCAAAGCCTCCACACTTGATGCCCTACAAGGACTATATAGGGCACAACCCACTTTTCGCCATGGCACGTATGTACGACACTCTCCGGTAGAGGCCCGCGCCTCCCGCCCGAAAAAAGTGCCTAGAAAAGTTCCTCTCGAAAATGCATAGTGCTGTTGGTTTGCTATTCCCGCCGATTACGATATGATTGACGCTGGGGCTGGTTAGCCTGGGCACTTGTCTTCGGAATCCGATTCTTCAATCTCGGGACTCCAGCCGCCGCTCAGAAAAACATTTTCCTAGACGGGAGTTGGAGCATGAAAAAAGTAAGACGGCGTCATTTTCTGATGGGTTCTCTAGCCACCTCTGCCGCTGTTGCCACGATCAAGCGACCATTAGGCCAGGACGGGAGATCTTCTGCGGGGTTTCGACCTAGTAGTGTTTCGGCTAACAGTAAGATGGTACTGGGTATGATGGGCATGGGTGGTCGTATGAGGCAACTAGTGAATGAGCTGTCACGTCGTCCAGACGTCGAGATTGCTTGCCTCTGCGATGTCGATGGCTCCAAATTCGAACGACATCTGGATACCCTCGATGATGCAGGCAGGAAAGAGCCTGATATGACGAACGATTTCCGCCGGATGTTGGATCGGAAAGACATCGATGGCATTGTGATCGCCACACCAAACCAATGGCAGGCTCTGGCGACAATAATGAGCTGTCAGGCAGGAAAAGATGTCTACGTTGAGAAACCCGCTTCACACAATGCCTACGAAACTGAACTGATGACTAAAGCAGCCCGCAAATATAATCGGGTGGTTCAGGCTGGGTTTCAGAATAGAAGCGCTCCCTACGTACAAAACGCCATAGACTATGTTCGTTCCGGTAAACTGGGGAAAACACATTTGGTACAGGTCAACGAATTAATCCGAGGCGGCACAAATACCGCTAAGGGGCCTACTGAAAAAAGTCCTGACTATCTAGATTGGGACTCCTGGTGCGGTCCAGCTCCAAAGCCCGATTATAGTCCCGGACGATGGTGGTTTGACAATTTCGATTATACGGGCGGACGGATACTCGATGACGGTGTCCACCAGTTAGACGTGGCTAGAGGTCTTTTTGGAAAAGACTACCCCACTAGCGTCACTTGCAGTGGTGGTCGTTATTCCTTTAAAGATGGGCACGACACGCCAGACACCATGGCAGCGACCTTTGAGTACGACGATATGACACTAGTGATCCAGGGAACTCTGTGGGCCAACTATATGTACAAAACACCCACTCCGATCCGAAACGGAGACAGCTTTCCAGACTGGCGTTTTAACGCCACCAAGGTAGAACTTCTCGGGACTGAGGCCATGATGTCCTTCGGCCGTCAGGGTGGAGGGTGGCAGGTACACGATCTGAAACGGAACATGATCGCTTCTGAATATGGCCGCCAGACAACGGCTCAGCACATCGAGAATTTCATCCACTGTATGCAAACTCGAGAACGTCCCAACGCAGACATCGAAGAAGCCGGTCGTTCAACACTGTTGTGGCATCTCGCGAACGCATCATTCCGAGCGGGCGGTAAAAAGCTGATCTATGATCATAAAAAGGTTGAGTTCGTGGGTGATCCAGAGGCCAGCAAGTTTTTACGTCGACAGGAGTATAGGAAACCCTGGACGCTGCCGACGAAAATCTGAACTAAGTTAGTTTTCTTCGGAACTGGGCAATACACCACGAAAGCCGACCGTGCTGCGCCCTGCTAAAGGCAGGGATGTGCTGCCGGAAACCACTCCTACTCCAGTGGGGATGGCTCTCCAGGATCCACCCCGAACCAGTCGGTACCCATCAAGGTCTGCATGGTGGGTTGTCGCGTACCAGTCCAGTGTCCACTCACTGACATTACCAGCTTGATCAGCGGCTCCATAGGGTCCATTGTAGGCTGGGAAAGATCCCACAGGGGCTGTACCTGAAAACCCATCGTCCCGGCCTTTATGGTTGCAGCGATGAACAGAGCCAGAAACTGGATCTTCAGATCCCCAAGGATAAGATCGTTCAGGAAACGGATTGGGGCCAGTCTTAGTTGAGTCCCCGTCCAGGTAATGCCCTCCACGATAAGCCTTTTCCCATTCGGCTTCTGAGGGCAATCTCAGACCAGCCCACTGCAAAAAATCTTGAGCATTGTACCAGGAGACATATACCATCGGGAGATTAGCTATTTCGTCTCTACCCGAATAAGTGAAATCGGGGGCCTCTCCAACTTGGGAAATCCCACAACGCCTTGGATGAGCCATTCGCCTGTTCCATCCATTTCCCTGTCCGCCATTTTCGTTTAAAAACTCCAAATACATGCCGATAGTCGTCTCAAACTTAGCGAGATAGAACAAGGGAAGACTCGTAGTCTTTCTAGCCGATCCGGAAGTGTCATACCCAGCACCAGGGATGCTTTTCATCGAAAATGTCCCGGATGGAACTCTCACCATTGGGATAGCCCTGACCCTAATCTCATAGGCTTCAAACTCATCTTGCGTGATCGGCCCGATTCCCCACCATAAAATACGGCGACGCCCGGGAAAGCTCACAATACCGTGGCCATCCCCTCGTGTATCGGAAAGAGCTAGAAGCTTCCAACTATCGACAGAGGACCGTCTGTACCGGACGAATACGTAAGCAGGTTTTCGTTCGCTGAGGCCAGGCTCATTCAGTTCGAAGGAAACAACAATTCTATGTCCCGCTTTCTCAAGTTCCTGGAGTTCGACTTCCACATCTGAGATTTTCAACCAATTCGCCCAGAGCGGGGACATACTCAACCAAAGTAGCGATGACACGATCAATACCTTGCTCATCCAACTCTCCCTCCCGTTTTAAAACTGTACTCGCCGATTTTGTCAGTCCAGGAAACCTTTCCCTTAAAACAGGCCTCCTCAGATTACTCCCAAAAAAAATTATTTTCAGGAAAATATCAAAGCAGGGCCTTCGACGTGATTTAGCTTCATGACTGAACTATAATCTAGAAATGAACCGCCTGCCAGATCTTCGTCCCCGGAATTCTTTCTTGGTAGGGACCGCGCTGGGTTCAGTTGGGAATTTAAGTCCAACAGCCTAGCTGGGACTATGATTTTCTCGCCTACCCATATCCTAAGAGGAGTTACTAGAATGAAAGCATTTTTTGCCACAGCTATTCTAATTTTCTTGGTTCAGAGCTCCTTACTCGCTTCAGGCATTTTTTCGGCGACTGCCTTTAAAGTAGATATAACACCTAGTTCCGGACTAGACATGTGGGGCTATTCGGCCCGCCAAGGACAGTCCACTGGAACACTAGACCCCTTATATGCCAAAGGAATTTTGCTAAGTGACGGTCAGACTCAAATCGCTCTAATAACCTTGGATCTAGGGCGAACATTTTCCTTCGTCTCTATGGAACTGGTACGAGAGATAGCTCAACGGGAAGGGGGCATCGACGAGGTTCTTTTCTTTGCCTCTCACACCCATTCTGGCCCTTCAATACTCGACCGTAGTAGCAGGGAAGAAATCCCGAAATGGGAGAGAGTCATGCTCAAAAAAATATCCTGGGCCATTCTTCAGGCTACTCAGAATCTACTCCCAGCGACTCTTGGAAGTGGGAGCGGAGAGACACTAATCGGCCACAATCGAATCAGGTCTCAGTCTGACGGCTCCGTCGAAATGTTCTGGAGAAACGCAACAAAGATCCCTACCAGCCCAGTGGACGATCATGTCGGTGTTCTGAGAATCGATGACAAGACAGGTAGCCCAATAGCCATACTAGTAAATTACTCCTGTCATCCAGTGGTCCTGGGCCCCGACAACCTCCAATATTCTGCAGATTATCCGGGCGCGATGTCGCAAATAGTAGAATCTGAAATAGAGGGTGCTGTTTGTCTCTTTTTGCAGGGAGCTCCCGGAGATATAAACCCCTACTTCGATAAGACTCCTCTCCGTAAAAATGGAGTGCAGCTTATGCAGGAAACTGGTCATCAATTAGGAAAAGAAGTAGTCCGCATAGCACGGGCTATCCGCACGACCTCTCCGGCCGTCCCTTCCTTGCAATATTCTCTGGAAACGCTTCCTTTCAATTTTCGCTGGGATAAAGAACTGGTGCTCTCTAATTTGAGTGGGCGAAAGACGGCCAGCCGTTATAAAGACGGTCAGCATTATGAGCGGCTCTTTTCGAGAAATCTAAATCTGCCCGTCACGACTCTACTCATAAACCGAGAAATCGTTTTGACTGGAATGCCCGGGGAGCCCTTCGTAGACTTTGCCATCCAAGCTCGGCAAAGATTCCCAGCCAAGACAACCTTTTTTGCAGGATACGCCAACGGCCACTTCGGCTACTTTCCAACCTTGGAGGGAGCAGTAAGAGGGGGGTATGGGGGTAATACGTTAGGGACTTGGATTGAAGTCGGTGCTGGAGAAAGAATGTTGGATCGCTCTCTGATAGAAGTATATGAAATGCTGGGAAACTTAAAAAAAGAGCCTGGAGAATGATTCCTCTCGAAAAAAGACCCATTCCAACCCTGCATGGAGACAGGTATCTAAGATCAATTTTTCAAAGGGTTGGCCCGGCGAGGAGTCCAACTACTCTCAAGGGAGGTAAAGGTGAATACGATTTTAAATAGATTTATCTTGGCAACCACTTTTTCTCTCTTGGTTATCTCAACCAGTTTTTTGGGGCTAGCCCAGAGTGACCTTCCAATCCTAAAGGCCGGTACCGCAAAAACTATCATAACTAATAAAAAACCGCGGATCATGACAAATGGTCGTCTCTCTACCGGTGTACTCAAAGATATTTATGCCCGTGTCCTTGTCCTCAACGATGGACTCCGCAGACTGGTTATTATCACTTACGATCTGAATTGCTTGGATGTGGCAACTCCCATTCTCCGTGCGAGACTGGCCCAGGAAATGGGTATCGAGCCCGAATATTTAATTCTATTGGCAACACACAACCATAATGGGCCTATCCAGATTATTCCCGAAAATTTCGACTACGGACGGTGGCTAGCCGACACCCTGGTAGAGCTTGTTCAGGAAGCAATTCAAAAAGAAGAGGGACCTATAAGGCTACATTTCGGATCGGGTCCTGGGTATTTCATTACAGCCTCTGGGAATGCACCTGTAGACTACGAAATCCAGGTGCTCCGTGTAACCATGGCCGGCAATCCGGTTGCCCTACTTTTCAACCAAGGGACCCATCCACTCCAGGCCTCACTTGACAAAATCGGCCCTGGGCATCCTGGCTATGCCATGGACATGCTCGAAAACAGCCTGCCCGGCATACAAGCTATGTACGCCAACGCAAGTGGTGGAAACCAATACCCTCGGATACGAGCCTTATTACAACGGGAACTAGACCAGGAAAAAAATAAAGGTATTGAGTACGCGAATAGGATGCTTTCCAAACATACCAAAGCGTTAGCAAGGAAGTTAGCTGATGCTGTTCTCGAAATCTTGAACGGTTCTATGCAAGACGTTACCGGTCCTCTCAAAAGCAGATTGGAAGTGCTGTCTCTGCCTCTCGGTCCGCCCGTCTCAGAATCCAAAGCCCAAGCACTTGCCGAAGGATATCCGGATGGATTGGGACTGGTTCCTTACCCGAACAAACATCGAGAGACTAATTGGGTCCGAGAACTCCTCTATTGGTATGAAAAAGGGCTGCCCTTCCCTACCACCACGACAGAAATGGTAGCCACCGACGACACCTATATATGGCTCAAGTCCGATCAAGAGATGTTAGATCTATACCAGGGCAGTATCCACAAAACCTCCCCTTGTGTATTTGAAGAAGTTCTCGTCGCTCAGATTGGCCCAATGCCACTGATAGCAATGCAGGGAGAAATCTGTGCCCCAATCGGTATGCGTATAAAGGACGCTTTCCGGCATGAGATGCCAATCATGGTCTTCGGTTACATGGGCGAACACAATCTTTACATTCCTACCCGTGAACTAGTTCGTCTTAAGGCATATCAGGCACAGGTTATACAGATACAGTACGGTTCACCAGTCGGATGGTCACCCGAGGTTGAGGATGAAATGGTCTCCGGTGTGATCCAGTTAGTTAATTCAAGTTTAGATCGACCCAGAATCAGTTTGAATGTTCGGACAGGTCAAAAAAAATAGGAATGGGGACAAAATAAAACTAACGAGAACTCATGGCCAGAATCTAGATCTTTAGCCATAAGTTCATACACTGAGGGAAACTCTAAATCCCCACTTTTTTGTTCCGGCCTACGTGGCGCTTTACATTTCAACGACACGGCCATAGTCTATTTACGGCTAGTTTTTTCTGGATTCGGGAGTGGTTGCCAGATTCTTCAGTTTGGATAGAGATCGAGGAGTCCGGACATTTAAGAATTCCATCCCAAGTTGGGTTTTCCGGCTATCCAATCATCTCTTTTGGGGAGTTTCAGGATGAAAGATATTGAACGGCGTGATTTTCTAAGAGTGGCCGGAGGAGCGGCAGTGACTACCTCTAATCTGGGCGCTACGGCCACTCCGGTGCGTTCCCCAATCGACCGACCCATTCGAATCGGTATTTATGGAACACAGCACGGACACCTGCACGGCAAATTGAGAGCCATGCGGCATTCTACCTATTATGAAGTCGCCGGGATCTATGAGCCGGTCCCAGAAGCTCAGGAGCGCTTGAAAAATGATGGACGCTACGCGAGTCTTTTAAAAGGAGTCTCCTGGGTCACAGAGACCGATCTTCTGGAGGACGACTCAATAGATGCTATTGTGGTTGAATGTGGCACCGGGGAGGCCATCCCCTGGGGCCGTAAGGTTATCGATGCCGGGAAGCATCTTCACCTGGAAAAACCTCCCGGAAATACCATGGAACCGTTCAAGAAATTAGTGGAAGATGCTCGCAGCAAAGACCTCTTACTGCAAATGGGTTATGTTTACCGGTTCCACGAGGGTATTGGGAAGGCGATCGAGGCCGCCCATCAGGGTTGGCTTGGAGACGTCTACATGATGCGGGGAACTATAAACACCAATCTGGGCGAGAATTCCCGGCGGAGACTGTCCCGTTATAAGGGCGGCA
>Ga0114996_10006985_pt1 | contig 12904 bp, 10 predicted proteins | sample ArcticOcean_MG_C_4_FD_87039 | JGI IMG/M metagenome (GOLD analysis project Ga0114996, IMG submission 87039) | Marine microbial communities from western Arctic Ocean - ArcticOcean_MG_CB4_134 | ecosystem: Environmental > Aquatic > Marine > Oceanic | place: Arctic Ocean: Canada Basin | collected... | reverse complement strand
TGATGCGTCACGCCGCGGCGAAGCTACGGCGGGGAAAGGCCCCTGCGGCCGCCGCGATCTATCAGCAGTTCACTCCGCGGACGGAGGTGCGCGCCGTCCGGCTGATCGCCTACGTCGGCTTCGCCCGCGCCGTCGGAGCTGGCGCTCTCCCATTGCTTCTCATCGCGATGGTCGATCCGGACGACAAGATCGCCGACCTCGCGGCGCAAGAGATCGCGCGGCTGAAGAACCTCGTCCTCGACCAGAGGACGACGAATCAGATTGTTGGTGCGGCGAGACGCGGACAGTCGCGGATCATCCTCATCCACGGTTTCATCCGCCGCGGCAAGGCGGACGCGCTCGGGTTCATCCGAACCGTGCTGCGAGCGCGCGGTGGCCGCGGGGCTGGCGATCGTGCTGGCGAGCGCGAGGCCGCGTTGCAGGGCATCGTCGCGTTGCAGGGTGCCCGGGCGATCCCGGAGCTCATACGTCAGCTGGTGGGTGGCGACCGCCATGACGTCCGCGCCGTCCAGAGTCTGCTCGTAGATATGCCGGGCGTGAGGGCCGACTACGAGATCGCGAGGCACCTTCACTCGGGCAGTCTCCGTCCGACTGTGCGGCTCGCGTTGGTCGGGGCGTTCGGCCAGCGCCGTTCGCACACTGCCGCGTCGTCCCTCGTCGTCGTGGTGGAACGGGACGCGGTGTTCGGAGTTCGCCTGGCCGCGCTCCGCGCCCTCGCGGACTATTCTGGACAGCTCGAACTCGATGGCGCCGTCGAACTCCTGGTCTCGCGAACGACGAGGCAGGAACGGCTCGTCGCCGCGACACTCGTCGCGCGCCTCGCACGGTCCGCGTCGGGCAAAGCGCTGCCGGTTCTGCGAGAGAAGCTCCAGGCGGATGCAACCCGCGACAGTGCCGCGGTCGGGATCATCGCCATCATCGAGGCGCGGAAGGACCGCGCTGGCACCGCGGAGTATCTGCAGTCCGTTCTCGACGTAGTTCGTGATCCGGACGTGCGGCGGCGGGTCCAGGCGCTCGCGAAGAAATAGCGCGGCGCCGCTACGTGGTCTTGGACCTCGATTGCGTGCCGCGACGTGGATCGTCGAGCGGCTCGCGGTCGCCGTTGACCCGACGCGGTTGGATCACCCCCGCCTGCTCGCTCGATGCGGGCAGGTAGCTCGTCGGTCGGTGCACCGGGCGCAGACCGCCCAGCTGGATTACCCGGTCCACCAACCGCACGCGCTCCTGCATCGAGAGTGACTCGACGGGTATGTATGGCACGTCGAACATCTCGAGAAGGCACTTCACGATGCCGTCGATTCGCACGACTTCCTCCCACTCCAGACCCGCGCGCACTCCGTCGGCGCGGACGAGTTCGCGATGGGGTCGCAGAAAAAACACCATGCCCTCGCGGACCGTCGTCATGTACTCGGCCAGGCGTTGGTCACGGAAGACCTCGGCGAGGATCGTCGAATGATGCGCGGCGTACGCGAGGTTGCAGAAGGCGCGGTCCGATACGAATGGCCCTTGGATCTTCCGCTCGGATTCGACCTGCCGGATGAATACCTGAGCCTGGTAGCGATTGACCAGATCGATGTCGGCTCGGAGCGATTCGAGTTGCGCTTCCATCTCGGCGAGCACGCCCCGCGCCACCTCGGCGATCATCGGGATCCCGTAGCGTTCGTGCACCCAGCGGGCGAGCGTGGTCTTGCCCGTGGCATGGGAGCCGACCATGTAGATGCGGGAAATCGGTGCCGTGGGGTGATTCTTCTGCATGCGAGGGCAGATGAGCCTAGAGTGACCCCGACGCGATTCCAGCGGTGTTGCTACTCCCGCCCCTTGAGACCGGAGATTGTGGATACTGTGAGTCACTGTTGAAAATCGTCAACCACTGGCGTGAAGGGGTGTAGATTTCAGATGTCCCTCGTTCTCGGCCATCGGTAGGCAGCTTGGGGCGGGATTCGAGCTAGAGACTTGTTTGGATGAGCACCACACCCAAATGGACCGGCGATGAGCTGGTCGTACTTTCCCCAGACCACCCCGGCTTCCATGACGCGGAGTACCGGGCCCGGCGCAACGCCATCGCGAAGCTGAGCCTCGAGTACGACGGCACGGGGCCCGTGCCCGTCGTCGAGTACACGGAGGGCGAGCACGCGGCGTGGCGCGAGGTCTGGAACGTCCTCGTCCCCGCTCACGAGAAGTTTGCGTGCAAGGAATACAAGGACTGCTCGACGCTCCTTCTGCTCGATCGTGAACGGATTCCGCAGTTGTGCGACGTCAACGAGAGGCTGCAACCGTGCCAGGGATTTGTGATGCATCCGGTCGGGGGTCTGATCAAGGCCAAGTACTTCCTGCGCTACCTCGGTGACTCCGTGTTTCTGTCCACTCAGTACGTGCGGCACCACACGCGACCGTTCTACACGCCGGAACCCGACATCGTGCACGAGCTCATCGGTCACGCCGCGACGCTCGCGGACCCGTTCTTCGCGCAGCTGAGCCGGTTGTTCGGCAAGGCCGCCCAGGCGACGAATGACCCCGGCGTGCTGCTTCGCCTCGAGAGGCTGTACTGGTTCACGCTCGAATTTGGCGTGGTCGATCAGGGTGGTCCGAAGGCCTACGGCGCGGGACTCCTTTCGTCGTATGGTGAACTCGAGCGGTTCGCGAAGGAAGAAGAGCTGCGTCCGTTCGACATCGAGGAGATCATCGAGCACGACTACGACCCCACGGACTACCAGTCCGTGCTGTACGTCGTGGACAACATCGCCGCGGCAAGTGAGATGATTGCGCGATGGCTCGGTCGGCGTGCTGCGTAGATTTCCTGCGTGGTCGACACTGTTCTTCTGACCGGGGCGAGCTCGGGACTGGGTCTGGCTCTGTCGAAGCTGCTCTGCAGCAAGGCTTCCCACCGGCTCGTCCTCACCGGCAGGGAACCGTTCCTGCCACGCTTCGCCGCGGCGGGGATCGTGGAATCCGAGAACGTCTGGCTGCGACCGCTCGACGTCGCAGATCGGGATCAGCGCCGGGCAGTCGTCGCGGAGATCGATGATCGTGTCGGCGTCGTCTTGATCAACAATGCCGGTATTTCGTACCGAAGCGTCGTCGAGCACGTCGACGAGGAAGAGCGGCTGAAGCAGATGAACGTAAACTTCCTGTCGCCGATGCACTTGATGCGACTCGTGCTCCCTGAGATGCGTCGCAAGCGTCGCGGGAAGATCATCAACGTTTCATCCATCGGCGGGATGATGGCGATGCCGACCATGACCATCTACAGCGCCTCGAAGTTCGCACTGGAAGGCGTTTCAGAGTCGCTGTGGTACGAGGTTTGACCGTGGAACATCAAGGTGGTGTTGATGGAACCGGGGTTCATCGACTCGCCGTCGTTTCACAACACACGCTACACCCTGGACAGCCAGAACTCGACGGACCGGGAGCGCGATCCGTATCACGCCCACTACGAGAAGATGGCGCCCTTCATCGAGCGGGCGATGCGCCGCGCCCGCGCCACGCCGGAGAAGACCGCCAAGCGCATCTATGACGTGATTCGCCGAAAGAACCCCCCATTGCGCGTGCCGGCGACGACCGATGCGCACATGTTCTCGCTGTTGCGCAGGCTGCTGCCCCGCTCGCTCTACCACTGGGAGGGGATGTTGCCCGACGTCAGGTCTTGGGGGCCGACGTTGGACGTCTTCGACACCCCGTGAGTCTCTCGTCTGCGATAAGTCAGGATCTCCTCGAGCATCGCCCGCAAGTTTCTTGTGGGCCGGTAGCCGATGAAGTCCTCGATCTTGGTCAGGTCGGGTAGCCGGCGCTGTATGTCCTCGAATCCGCTGCCCAGAGCTTTCTCGTACGGGACCAGTTCGATCTTGGAACTCGACCCGGTCAGGTCACGGATCAAGCGAGCCAGGTCACGGATCGAAATCTCTTCGTGGTGGCCAATGTTGAAGACCTCACCCATCGCGCTCGGCTTGTCCATCAATTCGAGGATCGCGTCGACCACGTCTCCCACCCACGTAAACGATCTCTGCTGTGTGCCGTCGCCGTAGACCGTGATCGGCGCACCGCGAAGCGCCCGATCGATGAATCGGGGGACGACCATGCCGTACCGCCCTGTCTGACGGGGACCAATCGTGTTGAAGAACCGTGCGACGACCGCTGGCAAGCCCTGTTCGTTGTAGTAGGCCTTCGCGAGAAACTCGTCGATGATCTTCGAGCTGGCGTAGCACCAACGTGAGCGCGACGTCGGCCCGAGCACGAGGTCGTCGTCTTCGCGGAACTTCTCGCGTTGGAGCTTGCCGTAGACCTCCGAAGTCGACGCGAGCAGAACCGGGGTCCGACGCTGCGCGCAAAGCTCGAGGATGATCTCGGTGCACGCGATGTTCGTCTCGATGGTGCGCACCGGTTGTTCGATGATCAGGTGGACGCCGACGGCGGCTGCGAGGTGGAACACCATGTCGGCCCGGGCGACCAATTCGGTGGTGACCTCGCGGTGTGTCACCGTGTCGCGCACGAAAGAGAAAGCCGGGTTCTGGCGGAGATGGGCGATGTTCTGTTCGCATCCCGTGGAGAGGTCGTCGATGACCTGCACCGCGCAGCCACGCTGCAGGAGCGTCTCCGCCAGGTGGGATCCGATGAACCCGGCGCCGCCGGTGATGAGCACGTTTCGCATAGCGTCCGGTCCACGGGGGTATCGTGGGCGTTCCCCGTTGGATGGGCGGAGTTTGAAGATCCTTCCGTGGAAAGCAAATTTGTCCACAAGCGAATCTCGATCGACCGGATTCTTCCGATGGTGGAAAGCTCCAATTTCTCTGCGCGGGTCGGGGGGACTACGATCCTCGGTCTCACCCCACGGTTTCCACAGGGAGATACATGGATTGGATCTGGATTCTCATCGGCACGGTCGGTGGAGCGGCCGCGATGTTCGTCTGGCTGGGGCTCGCCTGGATGGCGCTCCCGCACCATAACGGGGACTTTCGCGGGATCCCCGAACCCGAGGGGCTGGACGCTGTGCTCGACAAGCTCGACTCCGGCGGCGCGTTCTACTGCTACCCGTTCATGAAGGACTATCCCGGCGGGCAGAACGACCCGGACTTGAAGGCCCGCCTGGAGAAGGGGCCGAACGCGATGATCACGATGCTCCCCCGCGGCGATTTCATGGGTGGTGGCGTGTTCCTCCGGGGGTTCCTGCTCAATCTGTTCGACGCGTTCGGACTGGCGATGCTGTGCACGCTGGTGGCGGCGGACGTCCCCGGTCTGACGGACAAGGTGGCCCTCTGTGCCGTGGTCGGGGCCTTCCTCGGGGTCTCCTCGTACGGTGGTATGAGCAACTGGATGTTCATCCCGTGGCGTTTCACGTGGATGAGCGTGTTCGACCGGGTCATCGGATTCGCCCTGATCGGGCTCGTGCTCCACTTCTGTCTCCCTGGCGTCAGCGAGGTCGTCCCCGGCGGATAGGGGGTCATCGACGGCCTCTCCAGAGGGCAAGTCCGCTCGCCGAAGGGGCTTGCGTCAGATCGCGAGAAAGATTGAAGCCAGTTTTGACTTAAGTCGAAGTCATCGTAAGATACTTTCAACTTAATTCGGAGGTGGTGATGCGTGCGAATCCAGGTGGCGAGATCGATCCGGCTGATGTCCTCGGTCGCGATCAGTTGATCGCGAGTATCTGGCGGGTCCTCTCCCGGCAGAGTCTCGAACTGACAGCCGAGCGCAGGATCGGCAAGAGCAGCGTGATCAAGAAGATGACGGCGGAGCCCGTCCCCGGGTTTGGTGCGGTCTACCAGGACCTCGAGGGGATCCGAACCCGGCTGCAGTTCGTGCAGTCGGTCTACCGCCAAACCGAAGCGCTCCTCAGTCGACGCAAGAAGACGGCGGATCGACTCAGCCGTCTCGTCCGCACGATCAGCGGGACCGAGATCCGCGGACTCAAGCTCCCGAAGGTCGCCGCCCCGGACTGGAAGCGGTTGCTCGTGGCGATCTGCGAGGACTTGCAGGAGCACCTCGATGTCGTGTTGGTGTTCTTCTGGGACGAGATGCCGTTCATGCTTCAGAACATCCGCGCGAGCGAGGGGAGCACCGCGGCGCGCGAAGTGCTCGACGTGCTGCGCTCCATCCGCCAGTCGATCACGGGAATCCGAATGGTCTACACCGGATCGATCGGACTGCACCACGTCCTCGCCGAGCTTCGCGGCGGTGGAGAGGTGTCGCACGCACCGATGAACGACATGGACCGGTTGGACGTTCCGCCGCTCGAACGCGCGGATGCGATCGACCTCGCCCAGCGCATCATCGCCGGAGAGAGCTTGCCCGCCGATGCGCCAGTCGAAACCGCGGATGCGCTGGCGAAGGAAGTCAACGGGATCGCGTACTACGTCCATCTCGTGCTCGATGGCCTCGTCAAGGAGGGGTGGGACGCGACACCAGACACCGTGCGCAGCCTGGTGCGGCGCAAGATCCATGATCCGACTGACCCATGGAATCTCGCGCACTTCTTCTCGCGCACCTCGTCGTACTACGGCAAGGAACGAGGGCTCGCGCTCGCGCTTCTCGACGCGTTGGCGGGAACGGATGCGATGTCTCGCTCCCACTTGATCCGCGTCGCCCAGGCGATGGCCGATGTCCGCGACCCTCACGAAGTGATCGCGATGTTGGCGCGGTTGACGAATGATCACTACGTCGCGCCCGATGCCGAGGGAGACTACCGATTCTGCTATACCGTTGTGCAGAGATGGTGGCGACACCACCGGGTCGATGCCGTCGAGGGCGACTCCCGAGAAGGTGAGGCGTGAAAGCGAGCGACCACATCTGGCAGAGCAGCCCGCGTCGCACGGCGCCGGAAATCCTCGTGAAGACATTCGTCGGGGACGTCACGCTCGTGGACCGGCTCGTCGACCAGATCGTGCAGAGCGTGCAGACGCCGAACAAACACTACAATGTGATCGCGGGAGGCTCGGGGATCGGCAAGAGCCACACTCTCGCGATGGTCGTGGGCCGCGTTCGCAAGGCCGTCGCGGACACCGATCTCGCGGTCGCGTGGTTGCCGGACGACCCCTCCGGCCTCGGGTCGGAACTGCACCTGTTCGAGGCGATTCTCGACGCGCTCGGTGACGGAGAGCGAGTCTCCCCGGGTGGGGCACGGGAAGGGGATCGCGAAGTGGCGGCGACCGCGGCGCGCTCGCGCGTGTTGGAGGTCCTCGGTGGGCGCACGCTTCTCTTGTGTGTCGAGGAACTCGACCAGGTGCTGGAAGCGTTCGGAGAGGCGGGTCAGCGGGGCTTGCGCGCGTTTCTGCAGGAGGAGCGCTGCTGCGCGGTTCTCGGCACCGTCGCGGAGCTGACGCCGGACTTCACGGACCAGTCCCGTCCGTTCTTCGGGTTCTTCGGCGTGCACCGGCTCGAGGAAGTGGACGCCAAGGCGACGATCCGTCTGCTCGCGGCGCACGCCCGCGCCCGTGGGGACTCGGAACTCGCGGCAGCGGTCAAGAGCGCGGACCATCGGTCCGTCCTCTCGGCACTGCACCACGTGCTGGGAGGGTTGCCTGGACGATGGGTCGATCTCGTGCGCGGCGTGGACGACCTCTCGGAACCCGACCGGATCCTCCTGCGGGCGCTCGACGTGCATGAGCGATGGACGCGTGCCGCCTTCGAGCGTTGCTCCACGCAGCAGCGTCTAATCCTCCACTGGTTGTCGGGACAGCGAGGCGCGATGCAGGTCAAGCACGTGGCCCGCGCCTGTTCGATCTCCGAGCAGACCGTGTCGCCACAGCTGCGCTACCTGCGCGACGCCGGATGGGTGTCCGCCACGCGTGTCGGTCGGGAGACTTGGTACGAGATGCGCGATCCGCTGCACGCGCTCGACTGCGACTACGCCCTCGAGTTGTTCCGCTACTCGCGCCTGTGGTTCATCGACCGCGATGCGGCTTTGACCGAAGCGTCGCCGATCGCCGCGCGCATCGCCGCAGCGGCGGAGCACCACGCCGAAGATCCGCGCCATGCACTCGCGCTACCCTTGTTGGAGCGCCGGCTCATGGCGGCCTGGACGCGGCAAGCACTCGAGCGCTAGCGCGGGGTAGCCACAGAAACGCTCAGTTCGGAGGCCCGAACAAGTAGGTCGACGGGTCGACGTCGTCACCGGGGGCTCTCGCCGCCGGAGCTATTTGTCGCCCTTCGCGAGCGCCTTGATGCGTCGGCGAATCGCCCGAGCATCAAGCGCGAACATGCCCCGCCCGTGCGTGGAGATCACGATGATGTCGTCCCGAGGGTGGATGATCAGGTCGCTTACGAACGTGCTCGGCAGTTTTCGTCCCAGCACGTGCCACTTCTTTCCGCCGTCGATGCTGACGTAGACGCTGATGTCGGTGCCGACGTAGAGCACCTTCGGGTTCTTCGGGTCCTCACGGACGACGTTGATCGGCCCGATCGGAATGTTGCCGACGATGCTCTGCCACGTCTTGCCGTAGTCGCTCGACTTCCAGAGGTACGGAGTGAAGTCGTCGTGACGCTTGCCGTTCTGCGCCATGTAGACGGTTCCCTTCGTGAATCGAGAAGCCTCGATTCGCGAGACCCAGCGGTGCGGCGCGAGGCCGTCCATGATCTCGCGCCACTTACCGCCGTCGTTCAGCGTCAGGTGCGCCCTGCCGTCGTCCGTGCCGACGAAGAGGACTCCCTTCTCCAGTGGTGACTCGGAGATCGCCGTGATCGTGTGGAACGGGATGTCGCCGATGGTCTCCTCGTCGTTGTAGGTCAGGTCCGGGCTGATGATCTCGATGTCCTTCCCCTGGTTCTTCGACCGGAACAGGTAGTTCATGCCGTGGTAGAGGACATCCGGGTTGTGCGGCGAGAGGATGAAGTGCGCGAGCCATTGCCCCCGCAACTTCCCGGCGCCTTCGGGCGCCTCGAGATTGATCTTGGATCTCCCTGTGCGGCCCTTCGAGAGGTCCGTCCGACTGATGCCGCCGTAGAACCCGCACGAGTACACGATGTCCGCGTTGCGCGGGTCGATGAAGTGGTGTGAACCTTCACCACCCGGCGCTCGCTCCCAATCCTGTGCCTTGATGCGTCGCCGGCTCTGCGCGAAGTCGACGACTCCGCGGCGGCTGCCGTGATCCTGGATCGAACCGTAGACCCGGAACGGCTCGGCCATGTCGTAGTTGACGTTGAAGAACTGCACCAGCGGCAGTTCCGTCGTGAACCTCCGCCAGGACTTGCCCCCGTCGTAGGAGGTGTAGACGCCGCCGTCGTTGCCGTTGACCAGGTAGTTCGGGTTGTCGGGGTCGATCCACAGGGCATGGTGGTCGCCGTGGACACCGCGACCGATGCTCTGGAGGGTCTTGCCGGAGTCGCGAGAGACGTTCAGCCCGAGCCCCATTGTGTAGACAACATCGGGATTGACCGGATCGGCGCGTACCTGTCCGAATACCCAACCGTACGTGCCCGAGTGTCGCGCCATGGTCCGGTCGGACTTGCTCGTCTTGCGCCACTGCTTGCCGCCGTCGTCGCTGCGGTAGATTTCGGCGCCTTTGATCGTGCCGGAACTCGGGCGACCGTACGCGTCGTTTCCGGATGCCCGCTCCTGCTCCTTCATCTTCTCGTAGTTGTCGACGAACGCGTACATCACGTCGGGCTTGCTGCGGCAGATGTCGATCCCGATGCGACCGCGCCAATCTGCCTTCGGCAGACCCTTGTTCATGGGCTTCCAATTCGCGCCGCCGTCCGTGGTCTTGAAGATGCCGCTGCCGCCGGCGCCGTTTTCGTTGCGCGGGTCGTTCCAGCGCTTCCGGATGCGCTGCCACGTAGCCGCGTACAGCGTGTTCGGGTCGTCAGGGTGCATGACCAGGTCGATCGCGCCGGTCTGTTCGTTGATGTAGAGGATCTTGTCCCAGTTCTTGCCGCCGTCGGTCGACTTGTAGACGCCGCGTTCCGGGTTGTCCGTCCACTCGTGGCCGGACGCGGCGACGTACACGATGTTGGGGTTCTTCGGGTGGATGACGATGCGCGGGATCGTGTGGGTGCCCGCAAGCCCCATGTGCTTCCAGGTCTTCCCGGCGTCCACGGACTTGAACACGCCGCACCCCGCCATCGAACTGCGGAAGATGTTGGCCTCACCCGTGCCGATCCAGACGATGTCCTGATTGGACGGGGCGAGCGTGACGTCGCCGATCGACGTCGAGGGCCCTTCTTGGAAGACCGGCTTCCATGACAAGCCGTCGTTGTCGGTCTTCCAGACGCCACCGGACGCCGCGGCCACGTAGGTCACGTACGTCTTGCCGCGTGGAGTGGCGATCGCGACGTCGGTGACTCGTCCGCTCGTGTTCTTCGGGCCCAGGAACTGCCAGCGGATGCCCCCGAACTCCGTCGTCTTGGTCATGGCCACGTGTTTGTGGTACCAGGCCATGCGCGTGGCGGGGTCGGTGTACTCGCGTTGCGTCTGTGCGACGGTGGACGTCACGCAAGCGAGAGAAACGGACAGTCCGATGATGAGACGAAGGGTCGATTGGGAGCGCAAGGTGGCCTCCTACAGGCAAGTGGGTCAGCCGTGTCATCATGTGCCCGGCGCGACTGATTGACAACGATCAAGGCACTTGTCGAGGACACTCAGGACCGCTCCAATCGTCGGCGTCATGATCTCATTCGCCCTCGGCACCATCGTTCTCACTGCAGTTGGCCTCTCTGCGGCTGGCGGTTGCCCGCAAGCCCAGTCGGACGAAGTACATACCTGGCGCAAACACCTCGGGGACCCGAAGACCGTGCTCGAGGCGTACTTCGCCAAGGAGTGCGCCGCGGTCAACAAGCCCAGCCGCGTTCGAAACGATTCCGCGAAGGAATGGAAGGGCAAGCGCGAGGAGCGAAGGAGACAGTTTCGCGAGATGCTCGGGCTGGACCCACTGCCGGCGCGCACGCCTCTCCAAGCGAAGGTGACTGGAACGCTGCGCGACGAGAAGCTCGGCATCACGGTCGACAACTTGCACTTCCAATCGATGCCTGGCCTCTACGTCACGGCCAACCTCTATCGCCCGTCGGTGATCCCGAAAGGCGCAAAGCTCCCCGCGATCCTGTACCTGTGTGGTCATGGGAAGGTCAAGGTCGACGGTTATTCGTACGGCAACAAGACGTACTACATGCACCACCCGACGTGGTTCGCGCGCAATGGGTACGTGTGCCTCGTCATCGACACATTGCAGCTCGGCGAGATCGAAGGCGCCCACCACGGTACCTTTCGACTCGGGCAGTGGTGGTGGGTGCGCCGAGGCTACACGCCGGCCGGCGTCGAAGCGTGGAACGCGTCGCGCTCCGTCGACTACCTCTGTTCGCTGCCCGAAGTAGACGCGAAGCGCATCGGCGTCACGGGTCGAAGTGGCGGTGGCGTCGGGACGTGGTATCTCGCGGCGATCGACGAACGACCCGCGGCGCTCGTGCCGGTCGCCGGACTCACTGACGTGGCGAACCATGTCCAGAACGGCTGCATCGAGAATCACTGCGACTGCAACTACTTCATCAATTACTACCGCTGGGATTTCGGGAGGCTCGCCGCGTTGTCGGCCCCGCGTCCGTTGCTGCTCGCGAACAGCGACAACGACGGGATCTTTCCACTCGATGGCGTGATGCGCTTGCACGCGGAGCTGAAGGACGCGTACGGCTTCTACGGAGCGAAGGGCAAGCTCGGCCTTTTGATCACACCCGGACGGCACGGAGACACGCCGGAACTTCGCGTGCCTGCGTTTTGTTGGATGGGGCGGTTCCTGAAGGGAGAGAAGGACACGGTCGTCGAGCCTGCGGCGAAGCACTTTGAGGTGAAGCAGCTCCGAGTCTTCGACAAGTTCCCGAAGGGCGAGCGGAACAGGGCGATCCAGTACAGCTTCGTGCCTTACGGAGATGCGTGCCCGACGGCGGCGAACGGCGCCGCGGTCTCGCAGTGGCGTAGAGGAGTGATGGCGCGGCTGATGGCGACGACCTTCCGCGCCGCGAGGGTGCCCGAAGACGCGCGATTGCGTCTTGTGCGTTCGGACAAGATCGACGGCGTTCTGTGTCGGCAGTTCGTCTTGGACACCGGGGACGTCTTCAAGTTGCCACTCGTCCTCTACACGGTGGATGACACCACCGCGCCGGTCGAGCTGGTCATCCAGGTGGCGACGGAGCTACCCGGCAAGGCGATCCAATCGGTTCGCGACGGGCGCACGGCGGTCGCCGTCGTCGTGCCTCGTGGACTGGGCTTGACGCGATGGCCCGGCAATGCGCGCAAGCGGAACCATCTCCGCCGCCGCTTCCTCGTTCTTGGTCGAACCCTCAGCCAGACGAGGATTCACGACGCGAGGGCGGCGATGCACGCGTTGCGACGTCTTCCGCAAACCCGTGCGAGCTCGGTCGTTCTCCGCGGGGCGGATTCCACGGCGGAGATCGCGCTGTTCGCGACGATCCTCGAACCTGGCGTCACCGCCGTCCACGTGAGCGGTCTGCCGAAGGAACGCAGGAAGCGTCTCGCCTTGCTCGGGTTGAACCGCGTCATTCGCGACGAGGACATCCCAGCCCTCGTCCATCCGCGCCGCGTCCGGATCGAATAGCCCTGATCCAAAAATTCCCATCTCCCGATGTCTCAGTTCGGTTGGCTTCGCCGTAAACTCCCACAATGAAACCCCAACTCGTTGCCGCCCTGCTGGCCACCACCGCACTTCTCCCCGCTCAGACGGAGGAGAAGAAGACGACCCAGGACACCGTCAAGAAAGTTGCCGCCAAGAAGACTGTCAAGAAGGTCAAGAACCCGAAGGTCCTGATCAAGACGTCGATGGGTGAGATCACCCTCGAGCTCTTCGCGAACGAAGCGCCGAAGACTGTCGCGAACTTCCTCGGCCTCGCCGAGGGCACGAAGGAGTTCACGGACTCGAAGACCAGGAAGAAGACAAAGAGGAACTACTTCGATGGTTTGATCTTCCACCGCGTG
>Ga0114996_10006982_pt1 | contig 12907 bp, 11 predicted proteins | sample ArcticOcean_MG_C_4_FD_87039 | JGI IMG/M metagenome (GOLD analysis project Ga0114996, IMG submission 87039) | Marine microbial communities from western Arctic Ocean - ArcticOcean_MG_CB4_134 | ecosystem: Environmental > Aquatic > Marine > Oceanic | place: Arctic Ocean: Canada Basin | collected... | reverse complement strand
GCGCCACGAGAGAATCCGCGAAATACGCACCTGCGCCCTTGTCGGCGGTGTTCCCTTCGAAGACGTTGCCCTCCAACAGGAGCTGCGGACTCCCCGTCGCCCACACGCCTCCGCCCGCGAGCGTCCCCTCGGACGAACCATTGTTGGCGAACACGTTGCCGCGCAGCGTGACGGTCGCATCCGTGATGCGGATGGCCCCTTCCCCCGCGTTGGCGAACTTCAAGCCCTCAATCAGCGTCCCCGCGGCGGGGGTGTTGGTGATGATGAGGAGCTGCGCGGGCCCTTCGACCCGAACCTTGTTGGGCTCATCCATCGCCTGGATCTTCACGATCTTGTTGTTCAACTCGATGGTCTCGACATAGACCCCCGGATACACCTCGATGGTGTCCCCGTTGTTGGCGCTCGACACGGCGGAGGTGATGAACTCGAAGTCGCCACCACCCGCCTGATTGACGACCCATGTCTTGGCAAAGGCCGGAGGGGCGACGAGACACAGCATCCAACCAAGGAGAAGGGCGATTCGCATGGGAACTCCTGGGCCTCTCCGCGGTCGCTCCATTGCGCTGCGGTGGCGATGAAATGCTACCGACCGGCCCCCTGACACGCAAGAAGCCCCCTTGACACGGCTGGTTTCATGCCCATCTTGTCTCTGCCACCGAGGGTTCGCATGGCGAGCGGAGTGGATTCGGCGTAGAATGGGGTCGGAGGCTGTAGGGATGGCTGACAAGGAGCCAAAACCAATCTGGGAAGAAGGCGTCGGCGTCCAGGAACGACCGAAGACGAAGAAGCCCCAGATGTATCAGGTCCTGCTGCACAACGACGACTACACCAGCATGGAGTTTGTGGTGCACATCCTGACGGAGATCTTTCGACACACCCAGACGATGGCGACGCAGATCATGCTGCAGGTCCACACCCGGGGAGTGGGCGTGTGTGGGGTATACCCCTACGACATGGCGGCGACCAAGGTCGCTCAAGTCCAATCCAGGGCAGTGTCCTCGGAGATGCCTCTCCGATGCACGATGGAGATCGAATGAAGCTTAGCGACGAACTCCGCATCTCGATCAACGTGGCGATCAACGACGCCGTCATGCGCAACCACGAGTTTGCCCTCACCGAGCACATCTTCTTCGCGCTCCTCCACGATGAGGGAAGCATCGAGGTGATCCGCCATTGTGGCGGAGACATCGATCAACTGCGCACAGAGGTGGACGCGTTTCTCAACAGCCAGATCGAACCCATTGAACTCGCAGAAGGTGAAGTCCTCCATCCCACTCCGAGCCTCGGATTCCAGCGCGTCATTCAGAGAGCTTCGGCGCATGTCGCGGGAGCGGGCAAGGAGCTGGTCTATGGCTTCAACGTCCTGGTCGCGTTCTACGCGGAGCCCGATTGCTGGGCCGCCCATTTTCTCGAGGAGCAGGGGATCACCCGCCTCGACATCGTGTCCTACCTCTCCCACGGAACGAGCAAATTGGACGACGGGACCGTCCCCGAGATGGCGGGAGATGGCGGGAGCCAGGGGGATCTCAACGACCGCGTGGACGCTCTGGATGCCTACTGCGTCGACCTGAACGCCCGCGCCGCGGAAGGGGCGATCGACCCCCTCATCGGACGCACGGCGGAGATCCAACGAGCGATGCAAGTGCTCGCCCGACGCCGGAAGAACAACCCCCTCTTCGTCGGAGACTCCGGAGTCGGAAAGACGGCCCTCGCAGAGGGTCTCGCCCAGCGCATTCACGATGGCGACGTCCCGGAGCTGATGAAGGATGCCGTGATCTACGCCCTCGACATGGGCGCTCTGCTCGCCGGAACCCGCTACAGAGGAGACTTCGAGGAGCGGATCAAGGCGGTGCTCAATCGCTTGGATGGGCTCGACAAGCCGATCCTGTTCATCGATGAAATCCACACGCTGGTCGGCGCTGGCGCCACGAGCGGGAGCGCCATGGACGCCTCCAACCTCTTCAAGCCCTCGCTCTCGCGGGGAGGGCTGCGATTCGTCGGTTCGACCACCTTCGAGGAGTACCGCCACTTCGAAAAGGATCGCGCCCTCGCACGTCGCTTCCAGAAGATCAACGTCGTGGAGCCAAGCACAGACGAAACGGTGCAGATCCTCGAGGGACTCAAAGAGCGCTACGAGGAACACCACAAGGTCCAATACACCAAGGCGAGCCTGCGGGCCGCGGCGGACCTCTCCAATCGCCACCTCCCCGATCGTCGACTGCCGGACAAGGCCATCGACCTCATAGACGAAGCCGGCGCCGCTGCCGCGTTGAAAGGACGAGAAGGCGCCCGCATCGCCGTGCGCGACATCGAGAACATCGTGGCCTCCATGGCGCAGATCCCACCCAAGCGGGTCTCCCGCGACGATCGAAAGGCGCTCGCAGACCTCGATGGCGACATGAAGAAGGTCGTCTTTGGACAGGACGCAGCGATCGACACGCTGGTCAGCGCAGTGCGCCTTGGCCGCGCAGGGCTGCGTTCTCCCGAGAAGCCCATCGGCTCGTTCCTCATGACAGGCCCGACCGGCGTGGGAAAGACAGAAGCTGCCAAGCAGCTGGCCGCCTCTCTCGGCATCTCTTTCATTCGCTTCGACATGAGCGAGTACATGGAGCGTCACTCCGTGTCGCGCTTGATCGGAGCGCCCCCCGGATATGTCGGATACGACCGGGGAGGCCTCCTGACCGACGCCGTGACTCGAACCCCCCACGCGGTCGTCCTGCTCGACGAGATCGAGAAAGCGCACCCCGACGTCTTCAACATCCTGCTCCAGATCATGGACCACGGAACCTTGACCGACAACAACGGTAAAGAGGCCGACTTCCGCCACGTGATCCTCCTGATGACGAGCAATGTCGGCGCCCGGGACCTCGAGAAGGGAGCCTTGGGATTTGGCGACCGGGAAGACCTCCAGATCGATGACCGCTCCTACGACAATCAGTTCAGCCCGGAGTTCCGCAATCGGCTGGACGCTCGCATTCGCTTCGGATCGTTGAAGCCTGAGGTCATGGTAAAGATCGTCGACAAGTTCATCTGGCAGTTGGAGGGCCAGCTCGCAGATCGACGCGTCGTACTCCAACTCACGGATGAAGCGCGCTCGCTCCTCGCCACCCTGGGATACAAACCGAAGTTCGGCGCCCGACCGCTGGAACGCGTCATTCAGGAGTCCGTGAAGATCCCGATGAGCGATGCCATCCTCTTCGGAGAGCTCACCAATGGCGGCGCGGCCACCATCGATGCCAAGGACGGCGCGATCGTCTTGAAGTTCACGCCCGGAGCAGGGAAAAAGAGCCGAAAGAAGAACCAAAAGCCCGCCAAAGTCCGCTAGGATCGGTCGACGCGCTTGAAGGGCGTGTACTCAGCCTGTCTCGCCATCTCCCCTTTCGTCGCCCGAGTCTCGTGCAGGAGGTGCTCCGCGACGGCGTCCCGCAAACCCGGATGCCGAAGCCAATGGACGCTATGCGTCTGAGCGGGCAACAACCCTCTCCGAATCTTGTGGTCACCCTGCGCGCCAGCCTCGAATCGAGCATGTCCCCGCTCGATGGCGCGCTCGATGAGCGCGTGATAGCAGAGCTCGAAATGCAGCCCATCATGGTGCTCGACAGCACCCCAGTATCGTCCATAGAGATGCGCGCCCTTCTCAAAGCTGATGGATCCCGCGACGGGGCGATCCCCAGCGTGCGCGAGCGCCAGGACGACATGGGATCCGAAGGTCTCGCGGATCCGATGAAAGAACCCCTCCGTCAGGTAGTCGATAGCCCCTTTCCGAGCGATCGTGGATCGATAGAATCGATAGATCGCGTCCCACTCTTTACGACCTGCCGCATCCCCCGTGGTGACCGACAACCGAAGACCTGCGCCCTCCGCCTGACGGCGCTCCCGCCGCATCTGCTTGCGGGCAGGGGAGCGCAGACGTGCGAGAAAATCGGCGTAGCTCGCATCCCCTGCGCTTTCCCAATGAAACTGGCTGGTGAGACGCGGAAGAAAATCGGGGATCCGGGAGAGCGCCTTGCGCTCCGCCTCCGTTAGGAAGAGGAAATGGATCGATTGAGCCTCGGTATGCTCCGCGACCGCACGCACGCCGCCCACGAGGGCTTCGAACACGGGCCCCTCCACCGCGCCATCAGCGACCAGCAGTCGCCGGCCAGTGGCCGGAGTGAAGGGAACGGCAGAGACCAGCTTCGGAAAATACGGAATTCCCCAGCGATGAGCGGCGCCCGCCCATCCCCAGTCGAAGATGTATTCCCCGTGGCTGTCCGTCTTGAGATAGAGCGGCACCGCCCCCACCAACACATCTCGCTGGCGGGCGATGACATGGCAGGGAATCCACCCGGACCCAGGACCCACGCTCCCGCTCGACTCCAGCGCCTCCAGAAACGCATGGTCGGTGAACGGATCATTCGGCGAGACGAGACGATTCCAAGCCGCAGCATCGACGGATGCAACCCCCTCCACGACTTCGATGGCGATCTCATGAGACATCTGCCCAGAGGATCGTGTTTTCAATCGGCGCTGGCAAGCGCAAGTCGACGCTCGAAGAACCTGAGCGCATCCCAATCCAATCTTTCAAACCCCCCGAAGATCGGGTAATGTCCGCCGACAACAACACGGTCACTGGGATCCAGCGGAACGCTGGAACAGGAGAAAGGCATGACATCCATCCAGGATCTGGGCGCACGCGGAACCTTCTCTCGCGCCGACGGCACCCCCGGGACGATTCACCGGCTGCAGGTGCTGGAGGACGCGGGACTGACGAACCTTTCCCGGCTTCCTTTCTCGATTCGCGTCCTTCTGGAGGGAGCCCTCCGCAAGCACGACGGGTTCCTCATCACGGACGAGGACGTGAAAAACATCGCATCATGGGAGCCCAACGGAGAGCGGCAAGAGATCCCCTTCATGCCATCGCGGGTGATCCTGCAGGATTTCACGGGAGTCCCTGCGGTAGTCGACATCGCAGCGCTCCGCAACGCCATCGTCGATCTTGGAGGCGATCCCCAGAAGGTGAACCCCGCCATCCCCGTGGATCTCGTCATCGATCACTCGGTCCAGGTGGACTTCTCCGGGCGCGTCAAGGACGCCCGCGAGCGCAACCTCGAGATCGAATACCAGCGCAATCAGGAGCGCTATGAGTTCCTGAAATGGGGCCAGGAGAACCTCGATCGCTTCCGCGCCGTGCCCCCGGGGCGCGGCATCGTCCACCAGGTCAACCTGGAGTGGATCGCCTCCGTCGCCGGAAAAGAGTCCGAGGGCGACACGGACGTCTACTTCCCCGACACCCTCGTCGGAACCGACAGCCACACCACGATGATCAACGGACTCGGCGTCCTGGGATGGGGCGTCGGCGGCATCGAGGCCGAGGCCGTCATGCTCGGCCAGCCCATCTACATGCTCGCCCCCGATGTCGTCGGATTTGAGCTGAAGGGAACCCTCCAGCCGGGGGTCACCGCCACGGACATGACGCTACTCATCGTGCAGATGCTCCGCGAAAAGGGCGTGGTTGGGAAATTCGTCGAGTTCTACGGCAAAGGCATGAAGAACCTCTCCCTCGCGGACCGGGCGACCATCGCCAACATGGCCCCGGAATACGGCGCCACATGCGGTTTCTTTCCCGTGGATGAGATCACCCTGGAGTATCTCCGGTTGACCGGACGTGATTCCGAACACATCACCAACGTGGAGAACTACTATCGGGCGCAGGGACTCTTCCACGAAACGGACACCCCGACGCCCCAGTTCACGAGCTCTCTGACGCTTGAGCTGTCCGAGGTGGAGCCTGCGCTCGCAGGACCCAAACGGCCCCAGGACCGCGTGAACCTCTCGGACATGCAACCCCATTTTCAAGAATCCCTGACCGCTCCCCTGGGAATTCATGGACACGGGGTGACGACCGATGCCAGAGACGCCTCGATCCCTGTCGAAGGGAAGGACTACAACCTCCGACACGGTGACATCGTCATCGCAGCGATCACGAGCTGCACCAACACGTCCAACCCCTCCGTGATGCTGGCCGCAGGACTTCTCGCACGCAACGCTCGAAAGCGCGGCCTGAACACCAAGCCCTGGGTGAAGACCTCTCTGGCGCCGGGCTCCCGCGTCGTCACGGAATACTACAAGGAGGCCAACCTTCTAGACGATCTCGCCGCCCTCGGCTTCTACAATGTCGGCTATGGCTGCACGACATGCATCGGCAACTCCGGCCCCCTGGAAGCGCCGATCGAGGCCGCGATTCGGGAAGGCAATCTGGTCGCCGGCAGCGTCATCAGCGGAAACCGGAACTTCGAGGGGCGCGTCCACAACTGGGTCAAGGCGAGCTACCTCGGCAGTCCGCCCCTGGTCGTGGCCTACGCCATCGCCGGAACGCTCGACATCGACATCCTCCACGACCCCCTTGGAACAGACGAGAGCGGCGCAGACGTCTTTCTGAAGGACATCTGGCCCACGACGAGCGAAATCGAGGAGACGATTCAGCGCTGCATCTCTCCGGAGATGTTCCGTGAACGCTACGCCGATGCGACGAAGGAGCCCCGTTGGGACGGAATCGAGGTGGGTGACAACGACCTCTACGAATGGAGCGATTCCTCGACCTACATTCAGCTCCCCACGTTCTTTCAGGGGATCCGGCCCGAGATCAATCCCATCGAACCGTTCGAGAACGCACGCGTGCTCTTGAAGCTCGGCGACTCCGTCACCACCGATCACATCAGCCCCGCGGGCGCGATCCCTGCAGACGGCCCCGCCGGAAGCTATCTCCTGTCCAACGACGTGGCACAAAAGGACTTCAACAGCTTCGGATCCCGACGGGGGAATCACGAGGTGATGATGCGCGGAACCTTTGCCAACGTGCGCATCCGAAATCAGACCGCGCCGGGGACAGAAGGGGGCTACACGACGCACTTTCCAAGCGGAGAGGTCCTGTCGGTATTCGATGCCTCCATGCGCTATCAGGAGGCGGGAATCCCGCTCATCGTGCTCGCCGGCTCCCAATACGGAACCGGATCGTCCCGCGACTGGGCGGCGAAAGGAACGCTTCTGCTCGGCGTGAAGGCGGTGATCTCCACCAGCTTCGAGCGCATTCATCGCTCCAACCTCGTCGGCATGGGGGTGCTCCCGCTCTGCTTCCAGAAAGGCGACGACGCGAGCTCCCTGGGTCTCGATGGAACGGAAAGCTTCTCGATACCGGGACTGAACAACGACGTACAGCCTCTGCAGGACATCGAAGTCGTGGCCCGGGGGACCGATGGAACCGTGACACGCTTTCAAGCCACAGTGAGACTCGACACCCCTGTCGAGGTGGAATACTACCGAAACGGAGGCATCCTCCAGACCGTGGTGCGCAAGATGGCGGTAGCCGCCTGAGGGGCATGAACGAGATCTTGCGCCCGAATGAGCTCAGGAAGAGAGCGGGGAATGGGCGAGGCTGTATCCATCCAGAACACAGCGTTCGAACACGGCAATCGGAAATTTGTCGCACGTGCGTGGAAGAATAGGGTTGCGATCTCCCGAGAATGCAGATAAAACGCCTCTCTGCTCATAATGATGAGTACAAAACGATAGGACAGACGCCATGGCAAAGCTCGGCAAGATCAATCACAACAACAAGCGCATCAAGCTGGTTGAAAAGTACGCGGAGAGGCGCACAGCCCTTCGAAAAGAGGCCAAGAACATGCGCCTCTCTTTCGAAGTGCGAGCAGAAGCCCGGCGTCAACTGGGGAGACTTCCCCGCAACTCGGCGGCAGTTCGGGTGCGCAATCGATGCCTGCTCACGGGGCGTCCCCGTGGCGTTTTGAGCTACTTCAAGGTCTCCCGGATCAAGTTCCGCGAGTTGGCGCATCGCGGCGAGCTGCCCGGCGTCGTGAAGTCCAGCTGGTAGCCAGGATAGGAAGAGGCCATGAAGAAAGACATCCATCCCGAGTACAACCACATCGTCTTTCGTGACGAGGGGGCGGACTTCCAGTTCCTCACCCGCTCGACTTTGAAGTCCGACAAGACGATAAAATGGGAAGACGGCAACGAGTATCCCCTCTACACGATGGACATCTCGAGCGCCTCGCACCCCTTCTACACCGGCAAGCGCAAGCTGGTCGATGCGGCCGGCCGAATCGACAAGTTCAACCGTCGCTACAACAATTAGGCGTCCGGGCCTTCGGGTCCCCTTCGCGATTCCCTGAAATGCCCGCCTGCGGCTCCCGCGGCGGGCATTCGTGCATCTGCCCTATCTTCCCCCGAACACCACGCACAGACGAGCGCCTCCAAAAAACCGGAAGGATCTGGTCCAGGGGTGTGTGTGAAAGAAGACGCGGAGGAGGCGGCCCGTCGTGACGGGAGGCGTGGATTCGCCCGGTCTTAGACGACGACCGTGAGCATCTGCACGCGAGTGAGGTAGTCCTCCAACTGAACCGCGTATTCCTCCAGGAGGAGATCCAGCTCGACGATGATGGAGTCTTCCCGAACATCGGAGACGTTGCCGCTCACCGGGATTTCCATCCCAGACGCCAACAACACGCCCGTCCAGTGATCCCCCGTTTCCACCTCCATCAAGGGCGAACGAGTCACCACCAACCAGACCGCGGAGAGCTCACGCACGGGCATCTCCACGCCGCTGCCGAGCCGAACAAGGGCGGGGAGCGTTCGGGGAGGCTCCACCACATAATTGCTTCGTCGATTGCGGCCGATCAGATCTTCCAGCGTATCGTGCATGGGCGCGCTGATCTCCGTCTCCGTGCTCTCGAGGATCAGATCCCGCATCCGCTTCATCGCTTTTTGCGTTCGGATGAGATTCGTTCGCATCTCATCGATGCGACGGCTCTCCTGACGAATCTTGTCGGACACGACCTGCATGAGGTTGTGATAAAATGGAAACGCCACATCCCCGTGGTCCTCGAAGAACCCCATCAAATCCGCGCGCGATATCCGCCAGACCTCGACCTTCGATGTCGCGATGGCCGTGGTGTTTCGACTCAGCCCTGACACCGCGCCCAGCTCCCCAATGGGGGCCGGGGCGGAGAGCGAAAATCGCACCTCGTCGCCTTCCTTCAGAACGATTTCGCCGTCCATCAACACGAAGAGGTGCTGCGGTTCAGCGCCGGCTGTGAAGAGCACATCACCAGAATCGAAGTGGCATTTTTCAAAGGCCACTTCCAACTCTTCCATGTGCGACGTCGTGATGTTCCGAAAGAGGGGAATGTCCTTCAAGGCATCGGTCGAAGCACTCATCGTTCCTCCAGGCTGAGTTCGTCGTCTATCACGCAGCCGCGGGAATGCCAATCGGTTTCCAGGCATTTTTTGGGGAACAGGGGTTCGTCAGATCAGGAAACCCCAGAGGATTTGTACGCCGACAAGCAGGACGATTGGCGAAAAATCCAGTTCACCTTTCGTTGGGAGAGCCTTTCGAATCGGCTTGAGGAGGGGTTCTGTGAGGGCCTTGAGGAGCTGGACCACGGGATTGGCGGGCGGCAGATGAAGCCACGACACAATCACCGTCGCGAGCACAACCATCGTGTAGAACTCCAGAAATGCGGCGATCATGATTTGCCTCCCCGACGTCACCGATCCCGGATTTCCCGGGCGCGCTGGCGCAGCTTCTCAAAGAGCCTGGGGATGCTCTGGTTCTGCGCCGCCTTCACGATGAAATCCGGGACGGACATCTTGGGCTCCGCATGCACCTCGTACACGACAAGAGCGCGGTCAGGCCTCCCTTGAAAAGACGTGATCGTCCAGCTGCCGGCATTCACCCGGTAATCGCCTTCGACCAACCACCATTTGCGCTGAAACGTCCCGCCGCGCACCCGGTGCTTCGCGTCTGTCACTGCGGTCAGGTCATCGACGGGAAAGGGCATGTCCACCGTGACCTTGCACCGAACGTCCTCGCCCCGCCGCCAGACCGTCTCGGCCTTCTCAATGCGCGTGAGGTTGGTTTTCCAGTGATTGCAGTCCTCAACGAGTGACCACACGGACTCCGGCGGAGCCTCGATGACCCCCACTGCTTTGACATGAGGCATGGGAGAGCCCGAAACGTCCCGGACCTTGATGACCACTTCGCCGCCATCCAGCCGCTCTTCCAACGAAGCGCCCGAACCGAGCGCGCTCGATGCGACGAGCAAGAGAGCCAATGACACGATGGGGGGGAGGGTGCGCACGAGCGCACATTAGCAGAGAATCACGAAGAATGTCGGGAGAGAGGATTCAGCCTGTCGCGACTTCGTCGCCTTCCTGAGAGTTCACTTCTTCCCAGGCGCCCTTCAAGACACCGATTTCCTCGATGGTGACGCTGATGGCGCTGCTATCGCGGGTGGTGTTCGCCTTGGTCAGGCTGAGGGTCCATTTGTAGTACATGCGATCGAGCTGAGCGACAAGATCCGGATTGTGCCGATCGTCGAGAATCGACTGAAGATATCCGATGATGTTTACCGCACGCGTGATCGCACCGCTGCCTGTGACGAAATCCTCGTCTTCGAAGGCCTGTTGAGCTTCCGTGCAGAAGCGAACAGCGCCCTCATAAAGCATGATTATCAACTCACCAGGCGAAGCCGTGGTGACGTGCGTGTGCTTGTAGGGGTTCTTCCGGTAGCTCATGATCCTCTCCTCCGGACCCGGAACGCCCCCTGACCATCACTGGTGCAGGTTTTCGCGTTCCAGTAGAACTCAAGCGCGCAGTGCGCCCATGTTCAACAAAATCACCCTCGCGTCCGATTTTCACCTGACGACACGAGGCTGTCCAAAAGTCGCATGAAACCGCCGCTGCGCCAATGCTCGTGCTCGTGACTCCGTGGGCGGAGTCCATCCAGGCACCGGCACAGTGGGCCGTCTCGCGCTCCTGGGAGGGTCCAACACTCAGCTCCGTGTGAACAGAGTCGAGTCCATCCCCATGAGAAGCTCTCCGTCCTAAAGACAACTTCTCTCCCGCTTGCACCTCATACAACGGGCACTCGCTCCAACCCCTTAAACCCAGCGGAGTGCGATTGCTCTCAAGCCATCAATATAAAAGAAAAAACCACCCCCCGGGGGGGGTGGTCTCCGGGCCTGTTGGCCCTGTACCCGTCGTCCTCAGCGCGGCACGACCTTCGCTTCAATGTCTCCTCGAAGCGAAGGCAAGGTGCGGGGTCCGGCTCGGCGACCCCTCCTGCGCGTCCCAACGGACACACCCTAGGAGGAGACGACCCGAGCATGGTCATGAAATCTGAACTTCTGCTCCCTCGATCTTCCGTTCAGACTCCATTGGACAGGGGTGATCGAGACGCGCTCCGAGGAGCCACACACAACCGAACCCCGCCATGTCGTTCTCTACGTCATCCAGGCCCTTTTCCTCGCCTCGAGACGTGCGCTTCCGGAGCCTCGTGGCTCACGAAAGGTGGGGTGAAGCGCCTGGTGATGGGCGCTTCACCCCGGGTGGGGCTAGCCCAGGAGCCGCAGCGCGAGCTGCGGAAGGCCATTGGCCTGTGAGAGCATCGCCGTGCCAGCCTGCATGAGCACCTGCCGCTTGGTGAAATCAGCCGATTCGGCCGCGATGTCGGCGTCCTGAATCTGGCTGTTCGCCGCAGAGAGGTTCTCGATGGTGACCGCCAGATTGTCCACTGCCGCCGTCAACTGGTTCTGCGTGGAACCGAGGGTCGCACGCGAGGTAGCCAGCGTCTGAAGGGCTGCGTCGATCGTGGAGATCGATGCCTGTGAATTCACGAGGGTGTCCGTCGTCAATGCGGCCACGCCCAGCGCAGCCGCGTCGGTATCACCCAACGCGATGCCAATCCGGTCGTTGACCGTATTGCGAGTTCCGACCTGGAACACGAAGTTTCCAGAGCCGTCACCACCCGTTCCATCGAGGAGCTTGATGCCATTGAACTCTGCCACATCGGAGATACGCGTGATCTCAGTCGCGAGCTGCGTGAACTCCGTGTTGATGTAGCCACGCTCCACAACCGTCAAGCTGTCATTCGAGGACTGGACCGCCAGCTCCCGCATCCGGATGAGGATGTCGGAGATGGAGTTGTACGCCCCCTCGGCAGTCGCAAGGATGGCGTTCGCGTCATTCGCGTTCTCCATACCCTGTTGGAAGCCGCGAACCTGCGCAGTGAGGCCTTCGCTCACCGCCACGCCCGCAGCGTCATCCGCCGCCGAGTTGATCTTCAAACCAGAAGACAGCCGACTGATGGACTGATTCAACATCCGGCCAGTTGAGATGAGATTGCGCTGAACATTCAGCGATCCCGTGTTGGTATTAATTGCCATGGGTGAACCCATTTTATCCTCCTTGGTTGATTGAGACGCGAGGTCTCCATCGAGGAACCCGATCTGCTCGAAGGGTCCCCAGATGTCCTTGTTCTTCTCTGTCCACCTGAAACAACGGTTCGAACCCGTCTCTACTTAAAACAAAAAACCAAGTATTTAAAAGAAATCAGAAGCTATTAGCCTGTATACATATCTATATACGTATACGAGGATATTTTAGCTTTAAATGTTGATATATTGGCATATTCATTAAAACATGCCGGTGAAAATGGACTGAACCTGGCGGGGCGAGCTCCGGAGACGAATGCTTCAGAGGCCCATCTGGAGGAGACGGACTCGGAGCACTCCAACGAAACGCGTCGAAGTGGAGTGACAAACGCAGTGACGCGGTTCTTGGGTGTGCCACGAAGTAGCAAGCCACCAAACCACCCGTCCCGGGGTCGCCTCGCCAGGTTCTCTGTCAAAGAGCAGTCCCGTGCAGATCACTCCGCACAGGAGTCCTTTCACGCGACGCAACTCCGCTGGAGCTGCGTCCACGTTGGGTGAACGTTCAAGCCGCAAAAGAAGCCTCAACGTTCTCATTCAGGGCAGACCGCACAGATCCGCCTTTCGCTGCGGGAGCTCCATCAAGAGACTCCTCGCGTCTTCGGAGACCACAAACAGCGGGTCCCCGGTGGCCCAGGGGGAT
>Ga0114996_10006980_pt1 | contig 12909 bp, 11 predicted proteins | sample ArcticOcean_MG_C_4_FD_87039 | JGI IMG/M metagenome (GOLD analysis project Ga0114996, IMG submission 87039) | Marine microbial communities from western Arctic Ocean - ArcticOcean_MG_CB4_134 | ecosystem: Environmental > Aquatic > Marine > Oceanic | place: Arctic Ocean: Canada Basin | collected... | reverse complement strand
TAGTCAAGAAAAAAACTAATATTCCTTATCTTATCGATCAACATTTGCTAGAGGAAGACAATGCCTAAAGTCATCGTAAATAATAAAGAAGTAGAATTTGAAGAAGGCATGACTGTTCTTCAAGCTTGTGAACTTGCTGGCGCAGAGATACCGCGATTTTGTTATCACGAAAGCCTTTCTATAGCTGGTAATTGCAGGATGTGTTTAGTTGAGATTGAAAAATCACCTAAACCTATAGCATCCTGTGCAATGCCTGCTTCTGATGGAATGAAAATTAAAACCAATACTCCTTTTGTAGACAAAGCTAGAAAAGGCGTAATGGAATTTTTGCTAGCAAATCATCCTTTGGATTGTCCCGTATGTGATCAAGGAGGAGAATGTGATTTACAAGACCAATCTCTTTTCTATGGATTTGATAAATCAAGATACACAGAAAATAAAAGACAAGTTAAAGAAAAATATATGGGTCCTTTAATTAAAACTCAAATGACAAGATGTATTCACTGCACTAGATGTATAAGATTTGCAAACGAAGTTGCTGGAATACCTGAATTGGGCGCTACTGGAAGAGGAGAGGATACCGAAATTACAACTTATTTAGAAAAATCTATGGAGTCCGAGTTATCTGCTAATGTTATAGATTTATGTCCTGTAGGAGCTCTTACATCTAAACCATATGCTTTTGAAGCACGCCCTTGGGATTTAAAAAAAACAGAAACTATAGATGTTATGGATGCTGTAGGATCAAATATTAGGGTTGATACATATGGATGGGAAGTTAAAAGAGTTTTACCCAGGGTTAATGATGATATTAACGAGGAATGGATATCTGATAAAACAAGATATGCATGTGATGGACTTCTAAAACAAAGATTAGACACTCCATATATTAGAGAGAATGGAAAGTTAAAAAAATCAACTTGGGATGAAGCGTTAAAACTTTTAGTTACAAAATTAAAGTCATTTAATCCAAATGAAATAGGAGGTCTGGTAGGTGACTTAGCAGATTTAGAAATGATTTATAGTTTTAAATCTTTTTTTGAGAAATGTATTGGATCAAAAAATATAGAATGCCGACAAGATAGAATTTATATTAATCCATTAGAAAGAATGAATTATATCTTTAATTCAAAAATTAATGGCATAGAAGATTCAGATTTTGTTCTTTTAGTGGGCACCAATCCAAGACTAGAAGCAACCATACTCAATGCAAGAATTAGAAAAGCATATATAAAAAATAAAATAAAAATTTATTCAATAGGTGATCCTGGAGATTTAACTTATCCTTATCTAACGATAGGATCTAGCACATTACTTATTAGAGAAATCATTTCAGGTTCTCATGAAATTTCAAACAAAATTAAGAAAGCAAAAAAACCTATTGTTATCATAGGAGATTCAGCTCTTTATGGAAAATCTGGTAAGTATGTTTTTGAAGCGTTGAAAAATTTTTTATATCAAAATAATTTTATAAGAAAAGATTGGAATGCTTTAAATATTCTTACCCAACAAGCATCAAGAGTAGGGGCGATTGATCTTGATGTTTATTCGATAAATAAAACAGAAAATTTTTCATTTTTTAATAAATTAGATAGAGATGAATTTAAATTTATATATTTACTGGCAGCTGACAATATTAATTTTGAAAAGAGAGATAAATTTATTGTTTATCAAGGAAGTCACGGAGACAAGGGAGCAGAAATAGCTGATATTATTTTACCAGGCTCCGCTTACACAGAAAAAAATGGTTTATTTATTAATTTAGAAGGAAAATTGCAAAGTGCATACAAGGCCTCTTATCCTCCTGGAGATGCTCGCGAAGATTGGGTTATCTTCAAAGATATTGCAAACATGATGAAGAGATCGCTTGGTTATGACAATGCGAAAGATTTGAGATTAAATATTAATAAATATATTCAATCAAAAATTAATCATGAAGTTAAAAAAACTAACGAGGTTGATTTTGTTGAGGAAAATATTACGTTAAAACCAATTGATTACTACTATACAAACTCAATTGCCAGATCTTCAAAAGTGATGAGTGAATGTAGACAAATATCAAAAAAATTTTTATTTACTGGAATAGAAAAGGCTAGTTAATGATTTATATAAATACATTCTTCAGTGAAATTTACAAAATAATTTTTTTACTACTCCCAGTTCTAGTGTCAGTAGCTTTGGTAGTGTGGTTAGACAGAAGAGTCTGGGCGTTTGTTCAAAAAAGAAAAGGCCCAAATGTTGTTGGCCCTTTTGGAATTTTACAAACTTTGGCAGATGCTTTGAAATTTATTTTCAAGGAAATAATTATTCCAGCGAGCGCTAACAAAATAATATTTATCTTAGCTCCAATAATAACTCTTACTTTAGCCTTAATTGCGTGGGCAGTTATTCCATTCAGTAATGAAATGGTTTTAGCTAATATTAATGTAGGGATATTATATTTATTTGCAATTTCAACATTAAGCGTTTACGGGATTATAATGGGTGGATGGGCGTCCAACTCAAAATATCCCTTTTTAGGTGCTATTAGATCCGCGGCTCAAATGATATCTTATGAAGTATCAATTGGAATAATAATTATTAATGTATTGTTGTGCGTAGGCTCACTTAATTTAAATAAAATAGTATTAGCCCAGGAAAATGTTTGGTTTATTTTTCCACTTTTTCCAATGTTTGTTGTATTTTTTATATCATCGTTAGCAGAAACAAATCGACCTCCATTTGATTTGCCAGAGGCCGAGTCAGAACTAGTAGCTGGGTATCAAACTGAATATTCTGGAATGATGTATGCAATGTTTTGGTTAGGAGAGTATGCAAATATTTTACTTTTGTGTGCTTTAGGGTCAATTCTTTTTTTAGGTGGCTGGTTGAGCCCGATTGATATTTATCCATTTAATTTAGTACCTGGAGCAATTTGGATGATACTTAAAATTTTAGGACTTTTTATTTTGTTTTCTCTGGTTAAAGCAATAGTCCCAAGATACCGTTTTGACCAATTAATGAGATTGGGTTGGAAAATTTTTCTTCCACTTTCGTTAATCTGGGTTGTGTTAACAGCAAGTTTTTTATTTTTTTTAGATATGCTGCCTATTACTGGATAATTAAATAATGAAAATTAGTAGAATAATTAAAACAATATTTATGGCTGATTTCGTTGCCGGATTGACACTTGCAATAAAAATAATTTTTAAAAAAAAAAAGACTATAAATTATCCATTTGAAAAAGGAAAAATAAGTCCAAGATTTAGAGGGGAACATGCTTTAAGAAGATATCCAAATGGAGAAGAAAGATGTATAGCATGCAAATTGTGTGAAGCCGTCTGTCCAGCTCAGGCTATAACGATAGAATCAGAAATTAGAGATGATGGAAGTAGAAAAACAACAAGATATGACATTGATATGCTTAAGTGTATTTATTGTGGTTTATGCGAAGAGTCCTGCCCAGTAGATGCGATTGTTCAAGGTCCAAATTTTGAGTTTGGAACAGAAACTAGAGAAGAACTTTATTATAACAAACAGAAACTTTTAGAAAATGGAGATAGATGGGAAACTGTTTTAGCTGAAAATATAAAAGCAGATTCACCTTTCAGATAAATGTTAGCACATTCTTTGTTTTTTTATTTTTTTTCTAGCATAGCTGTGTTTGGTGCAATAATGGTCACCGTTTCAAGAAATACAGTTTATTCGGTCTTTTTTCTAATATTAGTTTTTATAAGTATTTCCATCTTGTTTATTATGATAGGTGCAGAATTTTTGGGAATGATAATGTTAATCGTATACGTTGGGGCTGTTGCAGTTTTATTTCTTTTTGTTGTTATGATGTTAAATATTACTGAACAAATAACAAAACGATCCAGCAGAAAAGGTCTGATTAACAATATATCATTAGGTTCAATTATTGGTGTAATTATTTTTCTTGAATTGTTAGTTGTGATTGGAGGATGGAAATATAAAGGCACTTTTGTTCCCTTATCAAATATAAATTTAAATCAGTATGTAAGTAATACTCATGCATTGGGTAATATTTTATATACTGAATATATCCATCTTTTTCAAATATCTGGAATGATCCTTCTTGTTTCAATGATTGGAGCAATTACTCTTACTTTTAGTAAGAGAGAAAATGTAAAAAGGCAGAGTTATTTCACTCAGATACAAAGAGAAAAAGATAGCGCAGTTTCATTAGTTGATGTTGAAAGTGGCAAAGGAGTGAAAATTGATGATTGAAATAGGATTAGGACATTATTTAACTTTAGCAGCTATTATTTTTACAATTGGAATAATTGGAATATTTTTAAATAGAAAAAATGTCATTATTATTTTGATGTCAATTGAACTAATACTTTTAGCGGTTAATATTAATTTGGTATCTTTTTCTATTTACTTACAGAATTTGGTTGGCCAAGTATTTACAATGTTTATTTTGACAGTAGCTGCAGCTGAAGCTGCAGTGGGTTTAGCAATAATAGTAATTTATTATAAAAATAAAGGTTCAATTAATGTTGAACAAATTAGTTCACTGAAAGGATAATATGGAATACTTAATAGTATTACTGCCTTTATTGGGTTCAATTATTTCCGGATTTTTTGGAAAAAAATTAGGAGCTAAAACATGTCAGGTTTTAACAACTCTTTTAGTTTCCATATCTGCAATTTTATCTTTATTTATTTTTTATGAAGTCTTTGCTCAAAATTACTCTAGTAATAAATTAATATTTAGATGGATTAGTTCAGGAGATTTTCAAGTCAATTGGTCCATATATGTCGATTCACTAACGTCAGTAATGCTAGTTGTTGTGAGCTCAATATCAGCAATTATACATTTTTACTCAATAGGTTATATGAGCCAAGACCCACACAAACCACGCTTTATGGCGTATTTATCATTATTTACTTTCGCTATGCTTGCCTTAGTAACAGCTGATAATTTTTTACAATTATTTTTTGGTTGGGAGGGAGTTGGGCTATGCTCTTACCTTTTAATTGGTTTTTGGTTTAAAAAACCAAAAGCTAATGCTGCAGCTGTCAAGGCATTTATTGTTAATCGAGTTGGTGATTTTGGATTTGCAATAGGTATCTTTTTAATTTTCTTTTTTTATGGAACAGTTAATTACAATGAAGTCTTTCAACAAACACCACTTTTAGCACAAAAAGAAATTATTTTCTTAGGTTTAGAATTTAACTTAATTACACTGATTTGCCTTTTGCTTTTTATAGGTGCTATGGGGAAATCTGCGCAGATTTTATTACATACATGGCTTCCTGATGCCATGGAAGGACCAACACCAGTATCTGCATTGATACATGCAGCCACGATGGTAACGGCTGGTGTTTTTTTAGTAGTAAGATGTTCTCCGATATTTGAATATTCACAAACAGCACTAAATACTGTTGCTTTAGTTGGAATGATAACTGCATTTTTTGCAGCAACAGTTGCCCTTGTACAAAATGATATTAAAAAGATAATTGCTTATTCAACATGCAGCCAACTGGGTTATATGTTTTTTGCAGCAGGAATTGGAGCATATCACGTAGCAATTTTCCATTTATTTACTCATGCATTTTTTAAAGCACTTTTATTTCTTGGTTCAGGATGTGTAATTCATTCATTCAATGAAGAACAAGATATTCGTTCAATGGGCGGTGTTTGGAAAAAAATACCTTATACGTATGCTTTAATGGTGGTAGGAACATTAGCTTTAACAGGATTTCCATTTTTATCAGGTTATTATTCAAAGGATGCAATTATTGAGTTTGCATATTTAAGAGATACTAATATTGGATATTCGGCTGCCGTAGTAGGAATTTTTACAGCTTTATTAACCGCAATATATTCATGGAGATTAGTTTTTAAAACTTTTCATGGAAAATATAATAATAAGGAAAATAACTTAAGTTCAATACATGAGTCACCTTTAACAATGCTGATACCTTCATGTTTGTTAGCAATTGGGGCAGTTTTAACAGGTGTATTATTTAAGGAAATATTCATAGGGCATGATAGTGCACAGTTTTGGAGTAGTTCAATTTTATTTTTAGAATTTATCCAGCATGGTCACCCTCCAACCTGGTTGCTCTTTTTAACACCTACGTTAGTTGTTGTTGCTATCCCAGTTGCTTATTATTTATTTATAGCAAATGAAAAAATTCTAAAAAACTTTGTTTTAAAAAATCAAACTTTATATAATTTTTTAGTAAATAAATGGTATTTTGATGAGTTGTACAATTTTATTTTTGTAGAACCATTAAAAAAAATTGGATTATTTTTTTGGAAAAGGGGTGACGTTAATATCATCGACCGTTATGGACCAGATGGTTTATCTAGATTAATAAAAATTATATCTGATAAATCTGTACATTTTCAAAGTGGCTACTTATATCACTATGCTTTTGTAATGCTTATCGGCTTTTCTATATTATTAACTTATTTAATTTTATATTAAATGAATTTTCCTATTCTTTCAGCAATAACATTTATCCCACTTATTGGTGCTTTGTTTATTTCAATTACCAGAGGTGAACAAAAGATAGTTTTAAAAAGTTCAAAATATGTAGCAATTTTTTCTTCTTTAGCAAATTTTTTCCTTTCAATTTTTCTCTGGTTTTCTTTTGATGCTTCTACGTCAGAATTTCAATTTATTGAAAAAAGAGATTGGATTAAGGGATTCATTAATTTCCATTTAGGTATTGATGGAATTTCAATGTTATTCATATTACTTACCACATTTATTGCTCCTATATGTATTTTTTCAGGTATTAATAGCATCAAGTTCAAGATCAAAGAATTTTTGATTGCAATTCTTATAATGGAAACCCTTATGTTAGGAGTATTCTGTTCTCTTGATCTTGTTATATTTTATTTATTTTTTGAAGGTGGACTTATACCAATGTTTTTAATCATTGGTATTTGGGGTGGGGCAAAGAGAGTATATTCAGCTTTTAAATTTTTCTTATTTACATTACTCGGTTCTGTTTTAATGTTAATTGCTATTATCTCTATTTATTGGATCGCAGGCACAACAGATGTAATTGAATTGTTAGATTTAAATATACCCCAAGAGTACCAATATTTGCTTTGGCTAGCATTTTTTAGTTCATTTGCTGTTAAGCTACCCATGTGGCCTTTTCATACTTGGTTGCCAGACGCTCATGTTGAAGCGCCAACCGCTGGATCAGTAATTTTAGCAGCCATACTTTTAAAAATGGCAGGATACGGATTTATGCGATTCTCATTAGGTTTATTTCCAGTAGCTTCAGATTATTTTACTCCATTAATCTTTGTTTTAAGTATCATTGCAATAATCTACACCTCTTTGGTCGCCTTAATGCAAGATGATATGAAAAAACTAATAGCTTATTCTTCCGTAGCACACATGGGTTTTGTTACAATTGGTATTTTTTCATTAACCAAGCAAGGATTAGAAGGAAGTATAATTCAAATGTTGAGTCACGGTTTAATATCTGCAGCACTCTTTTTATGTGTGGGTGTTGTGTACGATAGAATGCATTCACGTATGATTTCATCTTACGGTGGATTAGCGAACACCATGCCCAAATATGCTTTTGTATTTATGATTTTTACTTTAGCTGCATTAGGGTTGCCAGGAACAAGTGGCTTTGTAGGTGAGTTTTTAGTTTTAGTTGGAGCTTTTCAGATAAATATTTTTGTTGCTATTTTAGCTAGCTTGGGGGTTATTTTATCAGCAGCATATATGCTTTGGCTATATAAACGAGTAATTTTTGGCAAAATGGCTAGTTCAGACATAAAAGAAATGACAGACATAAACAAGACAGAAATATATATTTTTGCATCCTTGGTATTTTTGATACTTTTTTTTGGAATTTATCCTGAACCTTTATTTAATACTATTGATATTTCTGTAAGTAATTTGATTGATAATTATCAAACAGATTTAAATTTTTATTTAACAAAAGCTAATAATTAAATGCAGACTATTATTTACATATTACCAGAATTATTTTTATCAATAGTAATAATGTTTCTTTTGATGATTGGCGTATTTATTAAAAAAAGTTTTAAACTAGTAAACTTACTAACAGTTTTAAGTTTACTATTTGCTATAGTTTTAGTTTTAAATCAACCAGATGAAATTGTAAAAATTTTTAACGAAAGCTATATTATTGATCAGTTATCAATTTATATGAAAGTACTTACGTTGCTGTTTTGTTTTTTTGTTTTACTTTCATCCAAAGATTATATCCAAAATAACAATATCGATAAAATAGAATATCCAATAATTATTTTAGCATCAACACTCGGTATGCTAATAATGATTAGCTCTAATGATTTAATTATTTTTTATCTTGGTTTAGAGCTACAATCTTTATGTTTATATATATTAGCTTCTTTTAAGAGAAATGATGAACGATCTACCGAATCTGGTTTGAAGTATTTCGTATTAAGTGCGCTTGCGTCAGGTTTATTACTTTATGGGTGTTCTTTTATTTATGGATTTACTGGCTCTACAAACTTTGAAATAATTTCAGCTAATTTAAATGATGCAAATACTGGGGCGGTATTTGGAATAGTTTTTATAATTGTTGGTTTAGCTTTTAAAGTTTCTGCAGTACCTTTTCACATGTGGACGCCAGATGTTTACGAAGGATCACCAACTTCAGTCACTAGTTTTTTTGCTCTTGTTCCAAAAATTGCCGCAATATCAGTTTTTATTAGATTCATGTATGTTCCTTTTGTTAACGTTATTAACCAATGGCAAACAATAATTATCTTTTTATCAATTGCATCAATGATACTGGGTGCTGTTGCGGCCATAGGACAGTCCAATATTAAAAGATTAATGGCCTACAGTTCAATTGGTCATATGGGTTATGCGCTGGCCGGTATAGCCACAGGAACAAATTCAGGAATTCAAAGTACAATAATTTATTTAACTATTTATTTAGTTATGAATCTTGGTGCGTTCGGATGTATTTTTATGATGAAGAGGGAAAATATATTTTATGAAAATATTAACGATTTATCTGGATTATCAAAAAATCATCCTATGTTAGCTTTGAGTTTTTTAATTATACTTTTTTCACTGGCAGGTATACCACCGCTTGCTGGTTTCTTTGCTAAATTTTATATTTTTATGGCTGTAATAGAAATGAAAATGTATACACTTGCAATCATCGGTCTTGTAACTACAGTTGTTTCAGCATTTTATTATTTAAGAGTTATTAAAATAATTTATTTCGACAAACCTAAAAAACCGTTTGAAGAAAATTATGACTGGGGTCTAAAAATTTCATTGATTATATCTAGCATACTAATTTTAATTTACTTCATTTATCCATCAATATTGGTTGATACAATTTCTTCAATCCTAATTTATTAATGAGATTTGAAATATTTAAGTTTGAAAGCGTAACAAGCACCAATGATACGGCTATAAAATTGATAAAAGAAGAAAAAAAGGAGATTGGGTGTGTTTATGCCATCAGCCAAACAAAAGGAAGAGGAACTCATGGTAGGAAATGGATTTCTGATAAAGGAAATTTTTTTGGATCAATTTTTTTTCCCTTAAAGGATATTTACCCTCCCTTTAACGAATTTTCTATAATTAACGCTATAATAATTTCTGATGTAATAAAGCATTTTTGTGAAAAACAAAAAATAAATTTAAAGTTTCCAAATGATGTATTGTTAAATGGAAAAAAAATTTGTGGAATATTGCAAGAGATCATAAGCTTGAATAGCAGAAAATTTTTAATTATAGGAATAGGTGTCAACATTGCTTCAAATCCAAACATAAAAAATAAATATAAAGCTACAAATATTCTATTAGAAACTAAAAAAAAGCTAAAAATTAAAGAAATTTTAGATTTAATAATTTCTTCTTATAAAAAATTCTTTGATGATTTGAATTCATATAATTACACAGATTATAAAGAAAAAGCTGATTTGATGGCTTTAAACTAAATTATATAAAAATGTATGCATTAATTGGTGATATAGGAAATACAATTACAAAAGTTTGTTTAATTGAAATTAAAACCTTTAAAATAAAAAAAATGGCTAATTTTAAAAGTAATAATATTTCTTTAAAAAATTTTTTATATAATAATTTTAAGAAAATTATAAAAAAAAAATCTATTTATAAAGTTGCTTTATTTTCAAGTGTCGTTCCACGACATCAAACTATTTTAAAAAAATTTTTAAAAAAAAATTATAAAATTAATTTAAGAGAAATAAAAGAAAAAGGTATTAATAAAATAGTTAAAATAAACATTAAAAATAAAAAACAAGTTGGGTCTGACAGAATAGCAAATTCTGTGGGAGCTTATAAAAAATATAAAACTAATTGTATAGTACTTGATTTTGGTACCGCGACTACATTTGATGTTGTAACAAAAAAAGGCACTTATAATGGTGGAATAATAGCCCCAGGTATAAATCTTTCTATGAAAAGTTTAGCAAGTTCAGCTGACCAAATACCTTCTTTTAATATAAAAAAACAAAAAAAAATTATTGGAAAAAATACCTTGGAGGCTTTACGTTCAGGTTTTTATTGGGGTTATTTAGGCTTAATTAATAACATTATTTTAAAAATTGAAAACGAAACCAAAAAAAAATATAAAATAATTTTTACAGGTGGTTTTGCTGATTTATTTAAAACTTCTATTGCTAGACCTTTTGAGGTAGATAAGAATATAACTATTAACGGTATAATTGAAGTTTTTAAAAAAAATAAAATGTATTTAAATTAAATGAAAAAAGAAGAATTTATTTTTTGTCCTTTAGGAGGATCAGGTGAGATTGGAATGAATATGAATTTGTTTGCCTATGGAAAACCCGAAAACAGAAAATGGATTATCGTTGATATTGGAGTTACTTTTGCTGACGATACTATACCAGGGGTAGATTTAATTTATCCTGATCCAGGGTTTATAACTGACAAAAAAGATGATTTACTTGGTTTAGTTTTAACACATGCACATGAAGATCATATTGGCGCTATAGCACACATATGGCCAAAATTACTTTGTAATATTTATGCCACTCCTTTTACAAGCGCTTTAATAAAAGAAAAGTTTAAAGAAAAAAAAATTAACATTGGAAGTAAACTAAAAATTATTGAACTAAATGGAACTGTACAACTAGGTCCTTTTAAAGTTGAATTTGTTACGTTAACACATTCAATACTTGAGCCTAATGGACTTAGTATAGAAACACCAGCAGGTACAGTTTTGCATACTGGTGACTGGAAGTGTGATCCAAATCCTTTAATTGGTGAAACAGTTAATGAGAAAAAATTGAAGAAAATTGGAGACAAGGGTGTTTTAGCGATGATATGCGATTCCACGAATGTGTTTAGTCCAGGACGAGCTGGTTCAGAATTAGATGTTAGAAACAGTTTATTAAAAATAATGAGAAACAAACAAAAAAGAATAATTGTAACTTCTTTTGCTTCAAATGTAGCAAGAATGGAAAGTATTTTTTATTGTGCTGAAAAAACAGGACGGAAAATATCATTAGTTGGACGTTCTATGCACAGAATTTACAGAGTAGCAAGACAATGTGGATATTTAAATAATTTAATAGATGTACTTGATCCTCGCGAAGCAAAAAAAATTTCTAGAGAAAAAATTGTATATCTTTGTACCGGCAGTCAAGGAGAGCCAAACGGTGCAATGATGCGCATCTCTAGCTATATTCACCCGGATGTTGTGATTGAATCTGGTGATGCAGTAATTTTTTCATCAAAAATTATACCTGGTAATGAAAAAAAGCTTTATAAACTGCAGAATCAATTAGTTAAAAATGGTATTGATGTTGTTTCTGAAGACAATGAATTCGTTCATGTATCTGGCCATCCTAACAGAGAAGACTTAAAAGACATGTATAACTGGGTAAAACCAAGGTCTGTTATTCCGGTTCATGGAGAGCATAGACACATGTTTGAACACATTAACTTTGCAAGAGAGATGCAGGTTCCATATCCTGTTAGCGTTGAAAATGGAGACATAGTTCAATTATACCCAGGCGAAAGTCCAAAAATAATTGATAAAGCACCTTCAGGAAGAATATATGTAGATGGAAATATAAGTGTGGGAGAAGAGTCTCAATCAATCAAAGATAGAAAAATTTTGTCATACAACGGTTATTTAGAAATAACAATAATTATTAATGATATTGGATCTGTAATAAAAAAGCCTATTATATCATTTAGAGGTATTCCTAGTAATGGGGAGGATAGTAATTTTAATTTTGATTTAGAAGATAAAATTAGAGAAATATGTAAAACTTTCTCTTTAAAAAATTCTCATCAAGAACAAAATTTGATAGAAGCGCTTAAGACCAAATGTAGAAAAACTGTTAAAGAAAAGACTGGCAAGAGTCCTTATACGAACGTAAATTTAGTAAGAATTTAATAATTAAGAGTTATGTATTTATCTAAGCTGTTTATTCCAATTTTAAAAGAAACTCCATCTGAGGCGAAAATTAAGTCACATCAACTAATGCTTAGAGCAGGAATGATTAAGCAATCTTCTGCTGGTATTTATTCATGGTTACCTTTGGGATTTAAGGTTATGAAAAAAATAGAACAAATTGTTAGAGAGGAGCAAAATAAAATTGGAGCTCAAGAATTATTAATGCCAACAATACAATCTGCCGAAATTTGGAAAGAGAGTGGTAGATATGAAGATTATGGTGAAGAAATGCTAAGAATAAAAGATCGCCAGGGAAAAGAAATGCTTTATGGCCCAACTAATGAGGAATTAATAACTGAAATTTTCAGATCTAGTGTAAAATCTTATAAATCGTTACCTCAGCTTCTCTATCATATTCAATGGAAATTTCGTGATGAATTAAGACCAAGATTTGGTGTTATGAGATGTAAAGAATTTTTTATGAAAGATGCGTACTCATTTGATTTAAATGAT